>Ga0307515_10013900_pt1 | contig 14985 bp, 7 predicted proteins | sample 17_EM_MG_FD_194513 | JGI IMG/M metagenome (GOLD analysis project Ga0307515, IMG submission 194513) | Populus trichocarpa ectomycorrhiza microbial communities from riparian zone in the Pacific Northwest, United States - 17_EM | ecosystem: Host-associated > Plants > Roots > Unclassified | place... | reverse complement strand
ATAGCTGTAATATTCTTTGATAACAATCTGTGAATAACATGGATGGCATCGTTATTTGAGATATTAACATAATGGTGCATGTGTAAACTGACAATGCCATCCCATCTCAAAATATATAGATATATCCCTATATATCACCCAAACTTATTTATGCAATACATGCATGCATTATATATAGATAAAGACGACTGACTATAACGTACGTATACATACCTAGATTTTCAGGGTTTCTATATTATTCAATAGGGTATAAAATATCGAGCACTTTTGTTATACCGACAAGTGGCATAATGGGTCGGATGATGAAGATGGAGATGATGATTTAGTAAGGCTCCACAGGTCATTCTCGTTGCTGTAAACATGGGAAGAGTTTGCTTGAATGTTTGATGATGATGATCCATGAGAATGCTGTTTGTGTGATAATTGCATGCCATCATCAGGAGAAAGACCAAAACTCGCATTTGGGTCAGTACTAAAGCAAGATAATTGCTTGGATGTCTCTACTTCATGCCCATTAAGCTGTGATGCCACAAGACGATCAAGAGTTACCCAATCATTAAGTTGCCCGGATTTGGAGTCATGATCAGTCATTGAGGATGAGGTCATGTCGAAGATGCCATTGCCAACTTGGTTTGGAGAGGAAGGTTCATTCTCTGTCAGCATCTCATCGTATGATTGATGATAACAAGAAATGAAACTTCGATCTTGATCGAAAGATGGACTTCTGATTGGAATAGAAGGGAGTGTTGGGCTTTCTAGCCGAGGAAGGTGCATGAATCTTTCATGGAGTCCTTCACTGATGCAGTTGTTCGATAGAAACCTTAAACTACTGTTGTTGCTGTTGTTGGAGATATTCATGTTGCTAAATGTTTCATTCTCCATCTTGCAAGTCCTTCCCATGTACATAAGTATCTGATCAAGAACTCCTTCATTCCCTGAACCAAGAATCTGGTGAGCCTTTGAATCCAATGAGCTTGATGAGCCTTTGGGACTCTCAAGGGTTTTTTGATAGTTCTTCTTTCTAAATACCCGGCAAACCACCCAACCTTCTTCTGGGATTGCCTCTCCTATAGGATTTGAAACCTGCAGGATTCAGAGAGTGAACAAAATGAATACCATATAAGCTAGAAATGATCAATCTAGAAGAAATACTAACATTTTTTTAGACCAAATACATGAAGGAGGCTATGAGATCTCAAATTTAAATTTTCTTTTTATCACAAAATAAAATAAAAATAAATAAAAAGATAGAATTGTTTAATTTTCGTTTATGAAATCAACTTTACTTTTGATTATCAAGAATGATCTAGGTATATACTTTTTACATAGAAAAAGTAAAAAGGAAAGAGGAAAAAAGAAAAGACAAGACAAGAAGAGGTAGGAGTATGGTAGGATTTCAAAGCATATAAAATGTAATTTTTTTATTAAACATATAAAATATGCTTAAGCATAAAGAAGATGGCTTACATTAGTTTCATGGGTGCTGTCATCAAGCCTATACTCATGCATGATCCAATCGGATTTCTGACCATGTGGAGCTCTTCCTTTGTAAAATACAAGAGTCTTTCTCAATCCAATTCTTTTAAACCCACTATAGATGATCTTATCACGGCCAGTAGCTTTCCAGAATCCGGCAGCCGTAGCACGATTTGTTCTTGTCCCTGTGGGATATTTCTTGTCTTTGTGACTGAAGAAATACCAGTCATTCTGAGGTGTAGATCCTATTTTGCACTTCTCTACATAGTCCCAGTTTGACACAAGGAAAAATTTGGTTAGTCAGCAAGTTTGGAATATATATGTGGAAGAAAAAAAATATGTAGAGAAATATAAACATGGAGACACTAGCTAGCTCAATTTACCTTGGATATCCCATGGCTCAAGCTTATTAAGATCAACCTCACGAATTACATCAAGGTCTATCCTCTCATAAGCAACTTTCTTCCTCAGGTAGTAGTGAAGAAGCTCTTCTTCTGTTGGGTGAAATCTAAAGCCTGGAGGAACCTGAGACTGACCATTGATCGATAGATTCACCATATCTTCAGGCATTTTTGCTAGGACAAATTTATTGTATAAAGCTGGCTAGGGAGTGAATATATGTGTATATATAGATAGATGATCAACGTACATGTAAAAGATGATGATAGAGAGAAAAAGAGAATAGCTAGAGATCAATATGAAAGAGAAGCAAAAATGAGAGACAACATTAACAAGGAGAGAGGGTGCGTAAAGGGTAATGCAGTCCTGATAATTTATAATGGTTTGTAGGGCATGTGGGGGAAGGGTCCAAAAATGCATGAAAAGTTTTGGAATCAATTCCATTAGTGTACTTACTGTGGGGTCTAAGCCTTGGAGAAGAGCCAACCACCTAGAAGTAGAGACTAAAGATAGAGAAGAGGGTAGGGTTTTTTCAGGCCCACAATATAGGTACTAACAATTGGCCAATTGGGTCCATCAAGAAAGAAAAAGAAGAAGAAGAAGCGTTAGAGGTAACTATTTGTATTTGTATGTGCAGGGGGCACGCCTCCATCTCAACTACGACCCATGACCTGAATATCCATTTGAAAAACACCACTGAAACCACCACTATGCTAAGAAAAAATCTCAATCTCTCTTTTTTTCTCCCTCTACCTCCTTTTCTCTCTAAGCATCACTCGTTTTACTTGTGCAACCACCTCAACGACAAGAGGGCAAGAGAGAGATGATGGGGTCGGGAGGCACTGACCTTTCATGGTCCCTAGAGGGAGAAAGACATGATGGGCTTTGTGGAGACTGAGTAATTTCTATATTTCTCCCTACCTTTCACTTCTTTATTCACATTTTATCATTGTAGACACCAACTGTGTACATCATGGTACTAGCTAGCATAAGAATAACATGAGAGTGATCAATATTTTGCTCAAACGAGAGACTACAGATTATCCAAAATTAATTAATACAAACAAAAGGTGCCCTTAAGAAAACATTTTTACTAGTGCAAATGGTACTGCATATATCAAGATCAGTCTCCGTATATTATAATTTACAAACACGTGCCTTGCAAAACCTTAATAAGAATGGCTACTAGAGTCCAAGGAGATCAGTCCTACAGAATGGTCATGTACCCACAAAATGGTGAGAGAGGACTCTCTTGTAGATCTGCATTTTCCTTTCTTGAACTTATTATATCTTCCCTTTCCATGATTGTACATGGCATCTGCTGAATCTTTCGTTGATAAAAGAAGATACAATTTTCCTCTTGAGTCAAGATCGCAACCACTGAGAAAGAATTGGTGAGAGAGGAAGACAATAAAGCTTTCCCATTTTTTCTTCTTTTTCCCCTTTTTATCGATTGAAAGATAGAAACTGTCTATCCGGTTTCATGCAGTAGCATCTTTGAAACCTGTATAGTATGATCAAAGTTGATGATCGAGTTTGAATTGATGATATATTTTCACCTTTGTATTTTATTTTATATTGTTTTTATACCATATTGTACTTGTGATTTTAATATTTTTACCCGCTTGCAATATATCTTTTGATATTTTAAAAATGAGTAGGGCTCTAGGATCTTTATTCATCCATTGGGTCTTATTAGAGATATTAATAAGAGTGTGATATAATAATTGCTTTTAAAATTATTTTTTGATTAGGAATGTATTAAAATAATATTTTTTATTTTTTAAAAATTATTTTTGATATTAATACATTAAAATTATATGAAAATACTAAAAAAATATTTAATTTGAAGTAAAGAAAAAAATTAAAAATTTTAATTTTTTTCAAAAGCGTTTTTAAAACGTAAAAACAAATAGGCCTCAAATAATATCAAATAGTTGAGTTTGAGATTCATTCAAATAATTTAAATTTTATGGTGGATGTTTCATTCTTAATTATATATATTATTTATTTATTCCAGGCGAGATTGATAGTTTACAATTTATGGGTATAAATTAATTTACTGTTATCTAGTGACATTAATACAAAATGAAAATTTAGCAGCAATTGTTTGATGGTTATATCGATATTTTGAATAAATTGTCATTACAAGTACATGTTATAATTAAATTTCAAGCAATTGTTTTTATTAATCATATTTAACGACATTTATTTACCTTTAAAAGCAATTATATCAATTTTTACTAGTAATTATGATTTAAAGGCATTTGTTTCAAATACAATTAAAATTTAATGACACTTAAAACAAATGCAATATTTCTATCCAATATTGGTAATTAAGATATACGATATTTTCCACTAAAATAAGAAAAATACAGTTAAAAATATATAATAATGAGAATTATGAAATGACATAACTATGTAAATCTATCATAGAATTTATTTTAATTTGCTTTTTAGATAAATATAATTAAAAAAATTGTGAATTTAGGATCAAAACTAGCTAGATTGGATAGTTAAGTTCCAAAAACCAAATCCTCTATATTGAGTGCATATATATGTATGCAAACATTTCTTTAGAACTTATTGTTATTAATTCTCCTACAATATGGATCTGAGAAATTTCACATGCCTGAAGGAGAAAAACGAGGCTTATATATATATATATATATATCATGAAGTATGGTTCATTGATTTAATACTCTTGTGTAAGTAGGCTCTACATATATTGGAAGAGATTCCGGGTGTCTATATATATAGTTTCAAATTAAATTATGGCTAGGTTAAATTCATCCCATAAATTTAATTTTACTAATGGCCATCCTAGGGAAAAGTACTCATGGTGAACATCTTTATGGAATGCTCAGGCTTATCCAAAAGATTCATGATAAAGATATGGTACTGGTCTAGCTAGCTAGTGGTCTTATTAATTTGACATTTCTTCTATGGGGACACCAAAGTGCCAGGCAGCATCCACAATAAACCCCAGATATTTATATATCGTTCATCAAAACAGGAGGGAAATTATCAATTAGAAGCATTCCCCCACACAATTTGAGCGATTGGGTCACTCCTTTTTATGACAACAGACTAAAATAAAAGTTGACAATGCGTGTTTCTCTCTATTACAACAATGGTGCCAATATTGATGCATCTGGTTGCTTCAATGATTGCCCGAAGACAATTGTTTTGCTTGCTAGCTATCTACGTTCACTCAACTTAATTAAATATTTAACATATCATACATTTAATACCCATCATACATATGCACAAACACACAATTATTAACCAACAAATTTCGTTACCAGGTTTTCAGTCATGAGAGAGAGAAAGAGAGAGAAGTACATTGATGCTTACATGATGCATGCTGATGTGAACCTCGTGATCACGTAACCCACACAACAAAGATGATAACTTCCTCATGAAAGCTGAATAATCAGGTTTCATCGATTAATTATTTTTATCTCTCGGGATACTTAATTTGATTACACATTTCTTATTAACTTTTCATGGTTGTACTTCATGTACCAAATTTATCAATTGGGAAAGAATGTTAATGTTACTTTATCTTTGTAACATCCCACATCGAAATAAGAGTGTCTAGAGTCAGGGTATATTAAGGCAGTTGGTACCTAACCTTGTAGGACGTGTTTTGGGGCCTGTGGGCTCCTAGGAACAAAACTGTGAGGCGTCGAAGCCGGGTTGGGCTGAGCCATAGAGGACAATATTCTGCAAAGGGGAGTGGGCCGGGCCTTGCATATGATATCAGAGTCGAGGATGGCCCGTTCTTAAGGTGGGGGGATTGTAACATCCCATATCGAGAGAAAAGTGTCCAGAGCCAGGGCATATTAATTAAGGCAGTTGGTACCTAACATTATAGGACGTGTTTTGGGGCCTGTGGGCTGCTAGGAACAAAACCGTGAGGCATGGAAGCCGGGTTGGGCTGAGCCATAGCTGACAATATTCTGCAAGGGGGGAGTGACCATTGTAATATCCCACATCGATGGGTGAGGAGTTGGTAGCTGGCCTTATTAGTAGTGCTGGTTGCTAACATGTCAAACACATTTTGGGGCCATGCTTGGTCACCAAAAACAAATTTGTGAGGACGGTAAGACCCAAAACGGACAATATCTGGCAGGTTGGGCCGGGCTATGACATTTGGTATCAGAGCCGGCCTCACTGACTGTCCGGTTGTGCCGACGGGGTCACCAAACTCCTTAAGGGGGGTGGATTGTAATATCCCACATTGGCAAGTGAGGAGTTGATAGTTGGCCTTATTAGTAGTGCTGGTTGCTAACTTCTCAGATGCGTTTTAGGGCCATGCGTGGTCACCGAGACAAATCTGTGAGGGCGGTAAGGCCCAAAACGGACAATATCTGGCAGGTTGGACCGGGCTGTGACAATCTTTACTAGGTCTAGGTCTTAAAAAAAGGTGAAGTTCTACAATGAGTATTTTGTCAATGGACATGTGTTTCATACTAAAAAATTTAGGCAGGGTAGAAAGACATATAACAGTGAGGTTTATGATAAGAGATCGACTTCAATGAGTTTGAAGTTGACTACTATGAGAAGTTAGAAGAGGTCATTGAATTGCAATATCATAGCGAGTATAATAGAGTATTTTTATTCAAATGCTATTGGTATGACATCACTAATAGAGGAATCATAATAGATCCCCATCATAGTTTGGTTGAAATTAATTAGGTCACACTCGACATCACGACGACCTTTAAAATTTTATGGTAAAAGAACATATATCTGATATCTTGTTCTTAGAGGGGAAAAAGATCTGGTTTAAGGAGTCGCCACCTAGTATTACGGTCACTAAAAACCCTTACTACTCAATAGAGATTCTATGGTACATAACTGATTACGCAAAAGAAAATATACTATCACCCTTTAAACGTCCTACCTGAGATAGTTGCATTGCTGATTTTGTTTTAAATTGCCACAAGTTTGTTTTATTTTGTTTTTGATGGCCTGCTTATAATATTCCTGACTCTAGTGTTAGTGAATATTCGGCTACGAATACTTCCAACTATGATGTTGGTAAATATTACGTAACCAAAAAAGTATGGTATTCCTTACTTTGATGTTAGTGAATAAATCGGTAAAATTTGGATTGAAAGCAAAACATATCTTTTTATTTTATTATTTTTAGAGAAAAAGAAAAAGACAGATATGTATCGTATACTAGATTAACATTTTATAGTAAAAGTCTACAACCCAAATACTCAGTGAAGTAAAAATAAAATAAATTATGAGGGAGCCATAAATAATTCCAAAAGGGTCATCAATTTTTTTCAAAATTTTATGATATCTAAAAGGCCTATTTGACTAGATATCAAAATAATTACGAGTAAGATTAAAGGGAAATGGCATAAGGGTGTGTTTTTCCAAACACATCCTAGCCTAAAGAAAATTGGGCTGGCTGGGCCTAAGGTCCAGGTCCAGGCCGGTCCCAATATTTTTTTTTTTTTATGGCGGGCTGGATCTAGCCCACCCATATAGCCTGGGCTTGATCCAGCCGGCCTAGCTTGATCACTAGCCTAGACCAGTGACCAAGCTGATCATAGCAGTAGGCATGTGTGAATTATTCATGCATGCTTGCAACAGTGTCATAGTAATTAAAATTACATACGGGGAAAGAAGAATGACTTTACTTGTGAGTTGCTGCTGAAGGCGAAGTTGAGGGGGGTGGTGTGTTGGCTAGACAATGCTCTTTCTGTTCCTCTTTTAGTTTGTTTTCTCTCTGGTTGTTCTTCTCTTTGGCTCCTTCTATTTTGTTGTGTTTCTTTTTGTTTGCTCTTTCTCTGTGTAATCTCCCCTTTTGTTCTCTCTGTTTTTTTTGTTGGATTGGACAAATCAACACCAGATCCTTGCTTCTGTGTTGTTATTTTCTGTACTTTCCCTTTTTTTTTTTAGGTTTTCTTTTTCTCTACTTTCTGGGTTCTCTCCTTCTCTGTCTCCCTAGTTTCTCCTCTCCTTCTTCCTTTGTCTCTGTTTTTTCTTTTCACCCCCAAACCTTCAATTTTTGTTATCTTGACCTAATTCTCAAATTATATATATATATATATTGTACTTTCCTAGAAATTAAAAAAATTAGGTTATGACAATTGCCCTCTTTTTATAATATTTACGATGTAAAGCCATTGAAAAATCTTGTTTCCTTTTGGCCTTGCATAGCAAATTTATAAAGAAAAGTAGTTATGGAAAATAACTTTTACTTCTTTCAAGAATCCTGAAAACTTCGAAAATAGTAAACTGACATATGAATTTCCTTGAGAGAGAGTGAAATCTAAAACAATTAGTCATTTGAAAGGCGACCTACCTTATCAATTAAGATCCAGAAATTCCCAGAAATGGTTTAATTGTTCCAGACGACATGCTCGTTGGTAAAAAATACGAAGCTTTTTTTAAAGTGGTCTAATTGTTCTAGGCCTGTTGGTGAAAAATACGAAGATTTTTCAGAAAAGATTTAATTGTTACAGATGACCTGCCAGTTGGTGAAAAATACAGAGATTTTTTAAAAGTGATCTAATTGTTCCAGACGACCTGCTATTTGGTGAAAAATACAATGATTTTTTGAAAGTAGTCTAATTGTTCCAGGCGACCTGCATGTTGGTGAAAAATACGAAGATTTTTCTAAAGTAGTCTAATTATTCAAGGCGACCTGCCCGTTGGTAAAAAAGTCAGAGACTTTGACTTTTCAAAAGAGGTCTAATTCTCATGGGCGACTTGCTCGTTAGTGAAAAACTTGAAAGTTTTTTTTTCAATATTGATCTCATTGTGATGAGTGACCTTTCCAATTGAAAAATAAAAAGATTTTTCATGTGGCCTAATTCTCATGGGCGGCCTGCTCAGGTTAAAAATTTCTCAAAAGTGAAAAATTTTCAAAGACATTTTCAATTCTTGGCCATTTCAAGGTGGCCTTCCTTTTGATGGATCCCACCGGGGATTTTTCTTATGAATTTTGGCAAAACACATTTGTTCAATGTTTTGGAGTCAAATGATACCCATGCATCTTTATCTGATTTGAAATATAGGCCCCTATTTTTTCTCAATCTCCTTGTTGCTTGATTGATGAGATCTTGCTATTTTTTATTTGAGTCCTCTTCATCGTTTGGCTTCTAGCCTACTCAAGTTGGCTTATGTAAGTCTTTTTCCATAAAATTTATTAATTTTACACAACTTAGTCTTTACGGTGCCCAAGATCTTTTATTTTAATTATTTTTCTACTTCTCTCCAATTTTTTTTTAATATTACTGACGGGGTTACTAATGACACAACTCTATTAGTATATTTCAGTAAGTTAGAAAAGAATTACTGCAAATGCCACTATTATTAATTGGGTTATTGACGAAACTAGACCGTCAATATATTCTATAGAGTTGAAAAAGAATTACTGAAAATATCATTGTTACTGTTAACACACCGATGAAATTACATGTGGTATTCTGTCGGTGATATGTTATATTTACCGATGGATATACCTATGAAATAAAGCGGGTAAATTTTTTTTGGCGCACTTTCTTCGTCTGCAAATTTATTACCGACAATCTATAAATTACCGACGATAGTTTTTCTGACGTACTGTTTCTGTTTGTGAGTTCATCGGTAACATATGTATTGATGGACTGCTAGTGTAAATGCCGATATAATTCTTCGTCTGCAAATTTATTACCGACAATCTATAAATTACCGACGATAGTTTTTCTGATGTACTGTTTCTGTTTGTGAGTTCATCGGTAACATATGTATTGATGGACTGCTAGTGTAAATGCCGATATAAATTTCTGTCGGTAAAACTATTAAATCTGGTAGGGATTTATGATAAAACTTTGTTCTAAGTTGAAGTCCTATAATCTTCACTCTTTCTAATTAAATTAAGTTTCATGATAAGAAGATAATGAATTTCTATAAATTTCAAGTATAAAATGTTTTCATTAATAGGGATACATGTTAGAGATAATTTTAATTCACCTTTTGATTTAGGACTATGAAATTAGTAGAATAATTATTACAATCTAGTCTTGAACGAATTAATTTCATTGGGTTGGAGATAAGAGTAATAACTATTTATTTTGAATATGATTTATAGATTTAAACTCAAGATCTCTCTCTCTTTTAAGGTGGGACATGAACGCTATATTGTGTGAAGGATCGATATGTCCTACAATTTTATCTTGGTTTAAAATCATCAAAGCAGATCAAGAAGAATTAAGCAACATAAACAGAGCCTTAGTGGAACGCAATCGCCTTTCACAGGAGGGGAACACCACCAAGTTTCATGACCGATCCTGATGTCATCCTTTGTTCTACATGGGGTAAGAAATTTCTAATTTCCCTTGTAATGCAATAAGTTAATGAGTCCGATTCTAAGCATCGTCTTTATCAGGACTAAAGAAGTGGTAATGTAATGATGACTCCTCTCTTGTACCTAATTTATTGCTCCAATATGCATGAGTTCATATTGTACCAATGACAATATATCTGGAAATCTGAAAACAACACCTTACCAGAATGTGCAAGTAAGAATTTTGTGGTTCCTAGCAACCAAACAAAAGACTCCTTCTACATAAATTCCGAGGTAAGTTTCCCATATGGAATTCTATCATAAGTATGAACTATAATTAAAAAAGGTCTTCACAAGAACGTTCACAATTAGACTATTTCCAAAAAAATCTTCGTGTGATTGTCTATATATATATATATATATATATAAAAGAGAGGAGTAGAGTGTTGCATTTGAATTCCGCAATCACTTGGTTAAATATGTTATCATATGATGTTAAACAACTAATTAACTTGAAAAGTTAATTGAGACCATTGAATAAAAGTAAAAATATGTTTCTTACTATGTTTTCTTACAGTCAATGTGAATCGGGCCAAACATTTGAAAGAGCAGAATTCAAAATGATTAAATCAAATCGATTAGTTATTATATTTTAGTTATTCAACTATAAATTTTGTACGAATTCATGGATTAGAGCTAATTAGGCTGTTCTTTCTAAGAAAAAACACTTAATAATACAAAATAGTCAAAAAGTGACTTCGTTTGTGTCTGAATTGTCAGATTCATTACACTCATCAGATTCATTTTCTGAAGTGTCATTCTCGTCACTCATCTTTGGTAGAACTTTTAAAGCAGCCAGGGTTGTAGTTTTAGTTTTCACCTCATCTTCAAAGAAAGATTTTTCAGAATTCGAGCTACCATTATCAAAGTCATTACTAGAGTTTACTTTTCTTCTAGGAAGTTGGTGAAGGAGCCTTCTCGAAAACTGGCCGGACAATTTCACTAACTACAGGTCGGTTAACAACTTCAAAACTAGAGACTTTCGTTTCTATTTTTTTCCTTTATAATATCTCAAATTCATTACTTTGTAATCTCTCGTATTCATCACTTTTGCAAATTAACAACAGCACATAGTAGTTTTTGATTTCCACGTGTAATTTAGCGGATCAAATCTATTCCTCAATAATATTTTCATTCGAAACCAACAATGAACATACATCGATCTTACTTTCTAATAAAAAAAATTAAATGTATCTTGGAGTACTTGTCTCCACCATATATAAAAAAAGCTATTCCCCTTAATTAGAATTCAACCAATTGCCTCATCTCCTCTGTAGATCATTTTAAATATTTCATAACTCTATCACAATTAGTAATCCAAGGCTACTTTCGAATTTCCCGTTGATTTATTATAATTAATATCTTTTTAATGCATTTTTCCCGAAAAATGTTGATAAATACCTCAAAACTCATATCTCCATTGAAACTAGGGATATCAAGCTTCAAACAAAATTCATTCATTTAATGAGAACACCTTTTAGGTATAGTTCTATTGTAATTAGAAAAATCTCTATAGTCTCCGTCAATCTCATCCTCTGTATTTTTCTAAGCTATTAATAATAATTTAATTTTTCATATGCCACACATAAAATCTCATCGTAATCATTTTAAACCAACTCTAATCATCTTAAACCAACTCTAAAATTAATAATTTTCTCATAGTTTTTTTATGATTGAATCATATGCTTATCAGTATAAGCTCTACTTCTAGAACTTTAATCCACCAAATTATCAGCAACATAAGTAATTAATTTTGCATATGACAATTCCTACTTTTTTTTTTTTATAACAAGGAGCCTTGTTCAATAAAAAATATGTTTTCAAGACCGATAGTCATTTAGTAAATTCTTTCTTTGAAAAATGTTCTTAAAAGAAAAGAATCTCTTTAAATTTAGGAAGACATCTACAAAAAAAATTGATTAGAAATTGAGTTTTCACTACACTGCTTGTTATATACACATTCTGCAAATGAACATGATGTATTTATGGGTTTGGAAAAATAGGTTTAGAATTTGGTTTGCCTCAAGGTAAGTCTCCAAGCACACCCTTTTCCTTGTCAGTTTGCATCTCTCTCTTGTAGTGTCATATGTCAAAAAACCATCTCAACCCAATAGTTTAAGCTGTTAGGTGAGGTCTCAGGATATGATTTATATTATTCTCTAACACACCCCCTCAAGTGAAAGCCCTTTGGGCTTGAAACTTGCACATGTCCACTTTACCTTGTGCTTAATTTTTATCAAATAAATGGGGATGGTGAGATTCGAACTCGTGACCGCTTGATCATCAAGGCTTTGATACCATGTCACAGAACCATCCAAACCCAATAGCTTAAGCTGTTAGGTGAGGTTCTAGGATATGATTTATATTATTCTCTAACATCATATGGTTTGAGTGTTTTGTGATTTTTGCTAATGAACGCTCCACTTAAACTAGTATCTTCGATTGGGTTCTTTGCGCTGGCTCTAAGCCCTCAGAATGTACTAGACGACCACCACTCATGCATGATGGAATGAGAAGTTATTAGCAACACCTTTATCTATCGAACATGCCAACCTACTATGATACTAATTGACACAACATATAGTATGGATAGTGTTCCTCAATCTTTAAAGTTTTACGGTCCTAATTCATAGAGAAAAAAACTAGGGTTCTCAAACCCTAAGATTATAAACCTTAAGTATAGAGAAACTCCAAAAACTTTGAAAGTCTTTGAAAATCTTGATTCCGTTAATTCTCTTCTGAAAAATAGCCAACAGTCGTTTAAATACAAGAAAAATATCCTAATTAGTAAAGCCCTAGTTAAATTAAAAGTTATAATCTAAAAACAATAAGAAAGATTAATAAAGAAAATTTCAAAACAATAGTTTCCGGGTCTAATTTAGGCTTGAAAACAAAAACAACTGCAAGCTAGTTGTTCTTATATAATTAAATTTTTAGAAAAATCTGGTAAAATTTTAGTTTATTTCAATGATCAAATAAAACATTATGCCCTCTTTTATTATACCAACATTACATTATTTATCCAGAATTCTTTAACTTAACAATTAAGAAAATAATATAATAAAAATAATTATACCAAGAAGAAGAGTTTTTCTTAAAAATAATATTAATAACAAAAAGATATAAAGCGGGGAGTGATTACGTGATCACTTGTGTTACCAAGTGAAGTCCTATCAAGTCAAATATCCCACGTTTAACTAACTAACTAGTCACAAGAAAATTTACACATCTTTTTGCCCATATGAGACGAACACTACACTCCCTTATTAAATATATACATATATATTATATACCATTGATGATGGCATGCATTGAGTAAGCAAAGAGACTAAACATTCTTTATCTTCACCAACATACATTCACTTTAGCCACTTGCTAACACAATATTAGTGGTGATTATTACCTTGTAAGATTAATGGCCATCTCTCTCTCTCTATCTCTCTCTCTCTCTCTCATATAACGGTACCACTAGCTAGCACTACATCAAAAGTATTCTGTTATGAGGTCTTTGTGTGTCGCAATTCTAATCATGATCGTTACTCCTCCAAATTCTATTCTTAATCATGATTTTGGCCAGCAATTGATGGAGCAACCACTTCTTTTACTAACCAGCACTGTCCATTAAATCCTCCTCCCCCTATCGCCTTACATGTTGTTGTGGTTGGTTGTAGTTGGGGAGAAAACTATGTAAACATGAATGAACTTTCACCACTCCATTTCTCCAACGCTTCTTTTTCTTTATAACCCATCTTGAAAATAAGTCGATCTTCTTCTTTCAAATGACGTGGGCTGTGACGACACACTTGAATTAGCTCTAGAAAGGGACACGGATGGTGCAAGAATATTAATTAAATTAAATAAAATATGATGATTGGTGATGGTATATACAACACAAGATATTCCCAAATGTGCATGGTACGAATTTAAGTTTGCATGAGACGCAATGTAAAAGAAACACTTCTTGTTGTAACTTGTGATGCAATATATGCATGTTATATATATATATATATATATATATATATATATATATATAACAATAAGATTTTATATAAAAGTTAGTGCAAAAAGATTTGGCTAACTAGAAAAAAAAAAGAAAAAAAAGTTCTATACCAAACTAAAGAAGAAGAAGAAATAACTCTTAAAAATCTAGTTTCCTCATTATAAGATATTTTTTGGGCCTCAGTATATTTCCATTCACTACCACAATCTTTAGATTTACCGACGGAATTTTCTGTTGGTATTTGCATTACCATTTTGTTGATAATTAATTTACCAACGGAATCACCGACAGAAATGCTCCGTCAGTTAATCTTTCACCAGTAATTTTTTGTCCGTCGATAGTCTGTTGGTAATAAAAAAAAATATTATTATCGATAGATTCACTGACAAAAAAGACGAGCAAAAAAAAATTGCCCTCTTCATTTTGTCGATAATTCCCTCGTAAAAATACCGTATGTAATTCCGCCGGTAATTATTTAAAAATATATTTTTAAAAATCTATTTTACAAAACTATAAAATAATTAAATTAATATTAATCAACACTCTATAATACTCAAAATGCTTGGAAAAAAAGAGAGAAGAAAATCAACTCAAACAAATTTGCAACAAATAAATAACACGAAAAAATAAATTCATATGAATTTTTTAAAAAAATCCTATAAATAAATCAACTAAAAATTGATCTCATATGAAAAAAAAAATCCTACAACAACATTCATACAATTATTAAGAACAAAAACAATTAAAAATAAAA
>Ga0307515_10013899_pt1 | contig 14986 bp, 2 predicted proteins | sample 17_EM_MG_FD_194513 | JGI IMG/M metagenome (GOLD analysis project Ga0307515, IMG submission 194513) | Populus trichocarpa ectomycorrhiza microbial communities from riparian zone in the Pacific Northwest, United States - 17_EM | ecosystem: Host-associated > Plants > Roots > Unclassified | place... | reverse complement strand
ATATATAGCGTAGCAAGTAAATAGACTAACTTAATCCTAATATAGGATGTAATATTCCTAGTATTTTATAACAAGCATAGAAATGCGGAGTTTGCTATTTAAGTTATTCAAGATACTAAGAATATAACTACGATACTAGACAGAGGTAAGCGCTAGGTTGCTAAGCCTATTAAACTAAGTAGCGGTTTCTAATTCTTAAGTTAGTAGGCTAGAGCACTCTCTATATAAGGGCTTAGTATTAATACCTTTTATTTATAACTTAATGCTCCTAATACTTACTATCCCTTAGCATACTAAGAGTCTAAGAGAAGAAGGCCCATGCACGAACACCAGAGTCAAAATAGCGCGTATTAAATTTAGCTAATCTAAGTGGCCACTTCTTATTGATAAGTTTAGGACTAATTTCAACGTACTAAGGGATACTTATCGCAGCAAAAGCATTTAGGGACTATAATACTATTAAAGAGCTGCTTAATATAGTACTACTAAAGAAGGAGATGCTTTATTTATAATAGAAAAAAAACATACTTAATACGCCTTTTTAAAGAGTATATCCATAAGAGAGAAAATCGAAAGGTAAATATATTTAGCTTCCGCCTTAGAGTGCTAGGCTTCCGCATAGGATACCCTTAACCGTCTATAATTTACGACTTTAGAGTGGAGGGCTTATATTAGATTAATATATTTATAGTTATTCCCTCTATATTAAAGCTATTTACTAATTAATTTCTAGTAAAGGTAAGCTATATTTTACCACTTAAAGAATAAAGCACGCTAAGTAGAGAGATTTAAATACGTTTAGTAATTACTATATACCCAATAACGGTGGTATAGATATGTAAGGGATATTATTGTGGACACCTCGGGTTGCCCTCAGGACAACCCCCAGACGCCCCTTAAATGGTCGCCGGTCACGTGCCGAAGGCACGTGCCCGTAGTATATAGTCTCTACAATCCCAGAGGCCTTACCTCCTTAAGGATTTGTCTCTCTTACCAATCTATCCTATTCCAATTGTATCCTTATAGCCCCCTGTCTACAAGATCCCCTTATATTTAAATCCTTTCTACTCTTTTTTAGAAGGGCAGTCGGCTTTAAGGACCAGATTATTTATTTACATCTTTTATTTACAACTACTATCCTCCCTTAAAATCTCGCGACAACCTAAACGGAAACTCTACGGATACCTTATAGAAAGCCGTCGCATAAAGGCAGAAAGGTCCCTCTAATAGCGAGAGATTGCGACAATACAACCCTCTGGGCAAGACGGCCGAATAAGCCCTAATACCCAGATGCTCTAGAAGCTTAAAGACTCTCATATACCTACGGTTACCGCTAAGGAAAACATAGACACCCTTTACGACGGTTGTAACGCTGCCGGAAAGCAACCAGAACCCCTCTGGCCCCACCTAGGCTAATTAGAAGATTAAGCGCTAAAGGCGACTCTAAGATCTTCCCCTAAGCTAGAAATGCTAGAGGAATATACTAACGCGTCCGACTAGGGAACCAACCAGAACCCTCCTAAAAGACCACCGGCCCATAATCGGCATAGTGGCGGTGTATAGACTGCTCACGAGCCAAGCAGGCCTACCCCTTTGGGTAATCCAAGCTAATTACTAACTTAAGACCCGAGCCTTATTAGAAAGCCTATACTAGCTACTAGTACCAACACTACCTCTATAGCAGGAGCCTCCCTAGGCCCGAGTTCGGAAGGTTAAAAGCCCTATACTAATCTCCTTTAAGACAGATATTGGGAAGCTGTCGCAAGGCTCTCGGAAGCCATGCGGGAGGAAGCCACTAATAAACATATTAGAACCCTCTAAGGGCAAATCCAGATCTAGTAGGGTCTAATTTAAGCTAGGTAAATTCTTTTATAACCTAGTTAAGGCTAAGGGCTTTCCGGGAGCTACCTAGTACCTACCTAAGAAGGTGTAGAAGACTTAGAGAGTTATTTATACTATAAACGGAAAAAGGACATAGACTAACTAGCTAAGGCCTTTAGCAGTCTAGAACTCCGCCATAGACCCAACGCCCAGCAGTTGGACGATTGGGTTCGTAAGGTAGATAACTTCTTTAAGATGCTGATAATACGAGATAATACCAAAGAGCGTATACGCTAGATTATTAGCAAGATTAAAGACCGATCACTAAACTAAATTATACTTAATTAGCTTAATAAAGAGCAAATTATTATATAGCCACAGCTGTAAACCTTCCTAAAGAAATAGATTTAAGATCTATATGTCGTACAATATAATAATATAAAGCTATTCTAGAATGGGATACAGCTAGACCGCTATAACTTCCGCTAGTTTATAAACTTTATAGAAACTTATACTTAGTAGATAGATCCAGAGCCCTTTAAAAATAAGGATAGTAGCATCCATAAAAAGGAAAAGATTAGGTTTATCTGGGCTAGAATTAAGCTAGCAATTTATAACGAAATAAAGCGCGTAGGAGCCCTATTATAAATTACCATATATACGGATTTCAAACGAGCAGTTCTAAACGCTAAAAATGCGGTAAGGAACCAGACCTCTTCCGGTAGGAAGCTAAGGGGTTACTAGAAGTATAGGCACTCTAGTAGTAATATAGGGCAGACCCAACCTTTAAAGAAGTCGTTCTTAAAGAGAACTTTAGAAGGGTTAAAGTTAGGAACCTTAAATAACGGGAAAGACTCCTGGGGTTAACCTAACACCCGTCCAGCACCTTTACGGGAACACTCTAAGAAGTTAAGAGAAAACTTTAGAGGTAGATCCTATTGGAAAAATAAGTAGGGCGATAACCGCACTAACGATCTAAAAAAAGAAAAGCCCTAGTTGCGGACCTCTCCTAGCTGTAACTAGGGCAAGATACAGAAGGAGAAACTCTCCGTATTACTATTAAGCTGGAAATAACACTCCCTATAGGTAAGGTACGACAGTTCCAAGCACTATATAATAGCGGCGCTAAAATTAATCTTATACGATATAATTTGGTAAAAGAGTATAAACTTATCCTATCGCAAAGGTGGCGGAAACCTATTATAGGCTTCCTAGATAAGCATCGGATTAAGCTATATAGTGCCTATAAGCTTACAGTATTAGTGGCCAATATGCATAACTATACTAAGGTGGTTGGCCCGCAACCCTTTTAGGTGGCTAACTTCATAGGTTATAACCTTATCCTTAGATACCCTTAGCTAGCAGAAGCAGATCCTAAAATACGCTTTAAGACTAAAGCCTTTAAATAGTAGAACAATAAAGATTTAGAAGGGCGCATATCACTAATAAGCCTAAAGGACATCCTAGAGAATGTAGCCCCAGGCGAAATAGTATACGCTCTACACCTAAAGGAGTATCAGATTTAACCCCTATTTAATAGCAAGATAGGTATAAAGCCTAGTATAGGTAATAACCCCTCTATAACGGAGACCCTACGGGGAACTGCTGGATAGGTCGCGGAGACATTGCAGGGAGGCGGCGATCTTAAGGATCTTATAAGATACTTTAACCGTTATAGGTTACTATAGCTTAAGCAATATACGGAGAGTATGCTACGGCACCTCAAGCGCTGCGTTAAGGATTTCCCTACCCTCTACTGGCTACCGTATAAAACGGTGCAACGTACGGTGGCAACTATGTATGAGTAACCACTACGGCGCATAACGCTGCCCGTAAGCATCCTAAGGGAGCTTCGGGACCTACCTAACAATAACGCAAAGAATAAACGCGACCCTAATTTATTAAATATTCTAGTAGGCCTAAGGGACTTACTAAGGGTATTTTCGGGTAGGAGAGCTAAAGTCCTACCGCAGAACTTAGAGTACAATTATGCAATTAATCTAGAAGAAGGTAAATAACCGCCGAACCTTTCTATCTACAACCTCTCGCGTAAAGAGCTTAAGATCCTATAGGAGTACCTTAATAGGTTACTAGAAAAGGGGTAGATCCGGCCTAATAAGTTGCTATTAGGCGCACTAATTCTCTTTATCCCAAAACCAGATAGAACTATAAGGCTATACGTAGACTATCGCGGTCTTAACAAGATTACAATTAAGAACCGTTACCTATTACCACTAGTTAGTGAAATGCTGGATTAACTATCTAGGGCGAAGATCTTCACGAAGCTAGATCTATAAGACGCCTACTATAGGCTCTATATTAAAGAAGGGGATAAGTAGAAGACCGCTTTTAAGACCTAATACGGCTACTTTAAGTATCTGGTGATGCCTTTTGGGCTAGCTAATACGCCTACGACATTCCAATCGTATATTTATAGAGCCTTAGGGGGACTAGTCGACCGTATATACGTCGTCTATTTAGATAACATCTTAATCTACTTAGAAAATAAGGATTAACACAAGCAACACGTCCACAAAGTGCTAGAACGTTTAGATAATTAGGGCCTCTACGCTAAGGCGTTAAAGTATATCTTTAATACCAAATAGGTCGAGTTCCTAGGTTATATTATAACGCCTACAGGTATAGTTATAGACCTAGTACGGGTGTAGATAATCTAGGAGTGGCCAGAGCTAGAGAGCTACTGGGATATTTAAGTATTCCTAGGCTTTACCAATTTCTATAGGCGCTTTATCTATAACTACTCAGACGTCGCCCGATACCTATTTAACTATATTATAGAAGCTTCCTAAAACCTAACCTAAGGAGCAAAAAGCTTAAAGGTAGCAAGAAAGAAAACTAAAAAGGGACTAACTAAATAGTATAAGCTATAGTCATGGCCTAGAAAGGTTTAGGAGGCCTTTTAAGAACTTCACGCGAAGTTTACGGAAGCTTTATTACTGCGGCATTTTAACCCAGATTAGCCATTAATAATAATCACTAATATATCAAATTTTGCCCTTGTTAGTATCCTACTACAACCTAACAGGCATCTAAACGCTACCCAGCTTTATTAGAGACTAGTAGCATTTTATAGTAGAAAATTCCAGGGACCTAAAGTTAGGTATTATACCCACAATAAGGAACTACTGGCTATAGTTAACTGCTTTAAATAGTGGCGACACTACCTTAAGTACGCGAGCCATACCACTCGTATACTCTTAAATTACTATAATCTACGCTACTTTATAACTATAAAGGAGCTTATACCTTAACAAGCCAAATAGGCAGAGGAGCTCGCGCAATTTAATTTTAAGATTAAATATAAGCTAGGGGAAAATAACCCTACTAATAGACCGTCACGACGGCCAGACTATGCCAAAGGCTTTAAAACAGGAGAAGGAAAACAGATAATAGATATCTTACTCCCTATATTACAGAACAAGCTCTAGGTATAGGATGCTTAAGTACTTACAGCTCCATGCACTAAGTCTTAGGCGGTGTAAGCCCTATCGGTTTCTACTAATGTTTCAGCTAGTACCCAGTCCGTTGCTAATAAGGGTCCAAATATACCTAGACAGGACGTCCCTAATACATTCTTAGAACTTAGTGATACACCATCCCTAATTACTAAGCTATCCCCTTAAACTAATAGCGAAGCTATAGAGCAATTAGAACTCAGAGCCCTATAATAACTAAAGGACTTTAACCTTATAGCGGCCTTCCTAACGCACGCGCATTAAAGAGTTACAAAATCTATAGTACTATCTAGTCTTATACTTAGAGCAGTACGGGACAAAATAGCTTTTACCCAGAAACTATTCGAAAGGTTAACGGACCTTATTTATAAGGTGCAACAGAGGGACACTTTCTATACTATCCTTAATACAGAAGTAGACCGGAAACGTGACGGAAAGGAAGCTGCTAGGCGCCACTATTAGGAACTAGACCCGATAGGCCTATTACATAGAGGTGGTAAGGTTTAGGTGCTATAAGAAGCAAATCTATAACAGAAGATTCTTATAAAGAATTATAATAATCCTCTAGGCGGCCACTATAGTTAAGCAAAGACAGTGGAATTACTTTAACGCAAATACTATTAGCTAAGGCTTAATTAGGAAGTAAAGGAGTACATCAGCCATTGTAAGAAGTGTTAAGTATATAAGATCCATAGGCACAAGCCATAGGGTCTACTTAAATCAGTTCCCCCTGCCAGTAAGCCATAGCGATATTACGCTATAGACTTTATCACGGATCTCCCGCCATCTAAAGATAGCTAAGGACGAACATACGATTTGGTCCTCGTACTTATTAATAGGTTTTTAAAGTACGTTTAATACCTTCCCGTTAATAAGACGATTAATATATAAGAGCTCGCCAACCTAATTAAGGAGAAATGCTTTCTTAAAGTAGATTAGCTGCACTCTATTATTACTAATAGGGGCAGCGTCTTTATAAGTTAGTACTAGTTAGATCTATACTTCCATTTAAAGATAAACTACTGTTATAGTACGGCTTTCTACCTGTAGACGGATGGGCAAACGGAACGCCAGAACTAGGAACTGGAGTCTTACCTACGGATATATTTAAACTACCAGCAAGACAACTGGTGCGAGCTACTTCTATACGCGGAGTACGCTTATAATTTAAAGCAATATGCATTATATAAGTATACATTAATCCAGATTACCTATAGCGTCCGACTATTTGGGTTTAATAGTATACCCGACAATTACTAGCTAAGGCCATATAATCAGTTATAGAATCCTACTAGGAAGTCTAAGGATATCTACTGGAGAGTATAAGGATACCTCTAGGAATGGAAGGAGTAATAAAAGTATGCAAAGTAGAGCCTGCAAGATACCCAAAAGCAGCAGAGACTTTAGTATAACCGCAAGCACTAGGATAAGCATTTCGGAGTAGGCGATAAGGTTCTATTACGTTTAACGAATATTAAAACCCGTCGACTATTAAAGAAGCTTAATATAAGATACCTAGGTCCCTTCCAAGTTAAGGAACAAATTGGTAAGCTAGCCTATCATCTCCAGCTACCCCTATTTATAGCCTATATATATCTAGTGTTTTATATAAACCTACTAGAGCCATAGTATAGATTACTACCGGAAAAGAACTTCCGTCTAGGCCTAATTAAACACCCTAAGGTAGTAGGTGAGCGGTATAAGGTTGAAGCTATACTATACTATAAGTCTATTAAGAACAAGCTTTAATTTAAAGTTAAATAGCTAGGCTGGCCTACTAAGAACTCTATATAGAAACTAAAGGATCACCTTAATTATTGCGAAGATATTCTAAAAGAATATTGGGACCAAGGTCCATAATCTACAAGTCGCAGAAAGCGCTCTAATACTACGGTATTATCGCGACCTATAAAGAAAGCTCGCAAAAAGAGTAAATAGGTTAAATTGGATATAGAATAGACAGGCTTTAGAAACTATAGGGATAGGGCTATAGCCTAAGGCAGGATAGGTTCTTAGCCTTTTCACGTATATAGCATAGAGTTAATAGGGCATTTTACTAGAATTGCATTCCCATTCATTAATCTATACTAGGAATATTATTCTTAGGGCTTTTAAGCCCTTTCTAAAAGCCTTATAAGGCCTTTCCGAGCACCTAATCAAGGTCCTTAATTACTACTATATATAAGAACAAATCCTAAAAGTCTAAACTATAAATGCCTAATCTAAAAAGCCACTACGCCTTATTATCATTAGGAGTAGGATTAGTATCCATCGGGCTATTAAGTGATGGCTAATAAGAATAGGATCTAGATGCCTTAGTAGGCGTATAAGTAGGTATAAAAATAGGGGCAGGACGATAAGGTATAGCTAGAGTAAAGACTCTTAAACGCTTAATACTAATATTAGGTCCAAACCAATACTAATAAAGCTCTTGCGGCGTAAGCTTATAGTTAATAAAGATACGCTTAAGCCTAGAATAAATAGAGACGTTAGCTGGCTAACACAGTCCAGAACTACTGAGACCTTGCTACGGCAACTATTAGTTACCTATCCGCTAGGTACCCGAAGGGTAACCTACCTAATACCGTATTATGTTATACTCTTTTAAAACTTAACGCGTATACGCGAACTCCTTCCTATAGTAGACAGCAACCTTCTTCTTATCACCCCTATTTTTTACCCTATCCTTAGTATACCAACCTTACTCTCGTATTAGGCGTTATTAGCTAGCTTACTAGGAATTATAGGCGTATAGATGGCTGTGGCATAGTCTCGAATTTAACCTAGATATTTAGCATTAGCGCTTAAATGGGAGAGAGCCCGGGCGATATAGTAGTTAAGGACATTAAAGAAACGTTGCCACTTAGGCCTAAGCTATTAAAGTTAGTAATAGAAATCTATTAAGGATAGAAAAGCTCACCTTAACGCAACTGCCGCTCTTAGTATATATGCATTAATTATAAGGACTAAAGGTATTAGATCTAACGCAGTATATCTTATTATAAGCCTCCAAAATCCTATTATTAGATTTCTGGTCTTTTAAAGACGTACAGGTAAAATTATTTAGGCAGGACTAGCACTAGTTATAGGTTAGTAGGGGTTAGGGTTTTATATATAAAGGTAAGGCTAGGATATACTGTAGAATTTACTTAAAAGAGCAGTTAGCAGGAGAACAAAGAGGCATATTAAATTAATAATAAAAAAGAATAAAATCTTAATAATATATTAAAGATACGTCCAAATTGGACGAAGGTTAATAATAGGAAGTAAGGTGTTAAGGAAAAGGATTAAGCTTAATAAGCAAAGTGTCTTTATACTTTACCATCTAATACCCTTCTAGTAAATAGCCGCAACCTTACCGATATAACTCCGTTATAATAGCGCTATTTAGAAGGAAGGAAACACGCATATAAGTTATTTAACTATTACTTCCTTACAAAAACTAACTACGCGGCCGGGGGAAGGCAATTAAGACATTAAATCAAAGATGTATATAGGTTAAATTAGACCTAAAACGATACTATAGTATTAAAGAATAACGTTATAGACGTTCTTAACAATCGCATAATAGCTATAATTGCTATCGCGAAATATCCCTATTTGCTAGGTAGTAGAGCTACGCCAAATATACGGCATAGGACCACCAGATTTAAAACCATATGCACCAAATCTTAAGAGACAAATCTCTTTAACTGACTAATTAATACCTTAACCGTATTTAATAGCCTAAGGGCAAATACGGGAGCAATATATTAGTAACGTAGGGAATTATAAGAAAAGGATTATAAGAAAAGATTATAGACTACATCTTAGCAGTTAAAGACGACGGCAAGCTAAGGCTCCGTATATTAAATCCCATACCAAAGGTTTTACGGAACTATACTAGAACACCAAATTGCCTATAATACTTATAATTAATTATAAACCGGTATAAAGGCTTAGAAGTAGAGTTATATAAAAATCCTTATGTTAGCTTAGGTAGTCACCGGTATGCTTCTAGTAGGCTTCTAATAGGTCTCTTAGCAATCCTCGCGTCTTTTCTTTAGTCATGTTTTTTCCTTATTAAGGTTTTTCAGGAGTTTAAAGCAGGGGTTAGATAGATAGATAATATACAGTGGCATGCCGACACCTCTCTAATATCTCTCCGAACCTCTTCTAGGATAAGCCCTTATAATCTCCCTACCGTAAGGTAATGGCGATCGGGGGCCGACCGTAAGAAGGGGGGGGGCAATGTAAGGGATATTATTGCGGACACCTCGGGTTGCCCTTAGGACAACCCCCGGATGCCCCTTAGATAGTCGCCGGTCACGTGCTAAAGGCACATGCCCGTAGTATATAGTCTCTACAATCCTAGAGGCCTTACCTCCTTAAGGATTCGTCTCTCTCACCAATCTATCCTGTTCCAATCGTGTCCTTATAGCCCCCTGTCTACAAGATCCCCTTACAAGATGGCTAAGCGAGCTACTTCAGCACCAAGTTATGCGGTATTATTAATAACCTCCTCCGCGGTTTATCTCTCCTATATAACCTAAAACTATAGCAATCTCTTCTAGCGGAGAAGTAATATAAGTTTAAAATAGCTCGAAATATATTAATATAGAGGAGGAGATTACTGCTTTAAAAGGGAAGAAAGACCTAAAATCTATTACCTATTAAAAGGAGTTTTACGTATAAGGATATAAGCTAACTACTAAAGAACTCCGTAAATAGTAGAAGGCATAGCTATATAGGCTAGATATTAAGGATAAAGATAATAACTTACTATGCTATTACCGGACTATATTTAACTAAACTTAATTTTTTATACCTAAACAGGTCTGCCTTACCTCTACTCTTTTTTAGGTTGCTACCTTATAGAGCCCTATAGGACTTAGCGCTCTCTATAATATAGTTGCGCTATATTAAAAGGATATTACAGTAGAGTTCTAGCCGGGCTTAGAGCTAGAAAAGTATTATTACTCTATTTTAACGAGCTAATAGAAGCTAGCTTAATCTCTGCTTAGTAATACTAAAAAGAAGACCACTTATAATTAGAGGTATATATATAACTACTATAAGAAGAGTTATAATAGCTTTTTTAAGCTATACTTCTAGTATAACTAATGGATTTTCAGGGAGGTATAATAAAGTAACCATTACTAAGCGTATCTAGGTAACCCTTAGACACTTCCTATTTAATATAACCCTCTTATTTACAGTAGGGGACTTACTACTACTAGCTACTACTATTTCTGCCTTAGTAATACTAATATTACTCTGCTAGCTATAGTGCGGATACGTTAATTTCTAAAATAAGCTATATAAAAAGAGTATATCTATAAGCATATAGAAAAACCAAATAAGAGTAAATTAGTAAATTGCCCTTACCTAGGCTCGCAATATATTACAATATTTAATTTAGTTAAAAGGCTAAAGTTCTATCTTTAAGATATTTATTGCCTTAACTTTACTAAATAAAATAAAAACTACTAAAAAGATTAAAAGAAGACGATAAAGTGAAATTAGAGCTAGTAAAAGGCAAAAGGTAAAGGCCCGGCTATAGTAAGGAATTAAGTATAAATAATAAAGCTCTAGTTAAAGTAGAATATAGCTTTATTAATAAGATAATAGAAAACATTATCTAATATCTGTCTAATAAATCCGCGACATCTTTAAGCCAGTCTATATTAGATTTCGGCTATTATATAAACAGTAGCTAGACTAAAAACAAAAACTTTCCTAGCACTAATACCCCGCTATTATCTATATGTAGTAGGATTCTTAAAAAGATTAACCCTAGACTTTTTGCTTAAGCGGCAGCCTAGAGCAATATAATGTCTAAGTATAATATAATTAAGGTTATAGACCTTATAAACCTTAATAAGAACATACCTCTGCTTTTAATTTAAAGATAAATAGCTTACTATCGCCAAATAAATATATAGAGGGCAGTATTAGAGAATTAATGGCTAAAGTATAGGATGGGGAGTGCCCGCTCCCGCCCTTTATAATCTATTTAAGATATTAGTCTACCTACCCCTATACGCCTAAAGGATAACTAGTTTATCATTAAGTAATTAGTTAGAAAGCATGTCTACTAAGTTAGCTGCTTAATTGCTAATCTATATACTTTATATATATTCTTAATATTAATTTAGATAAGCTAGTAAAGGACTAGCTTAAGGTTATAAAGGGTATATTATATACGCTAAATAAGGTAAATTAAGTGCTATAGTGTAACGGGACTAGCATAGTTATAGTAGGAACGTCTTAGTAAAATACCTAATGGATAAATTCTAACGCTTTAATTAAATTCTACCGAATTCTACTAGCTTTGTTAACTCCTACTAAGTTCTGCTAGATTAATTAAATTCTACTAAAGTCCGTTAAAGACTACGTATATATATATACGCATATATCGACTGCTAAGACCCCTAACTATTTAATTATAAGACTCTTACGTTATTCCTTTCTCTTCTTTATATAACGTCTTATTCTCTATAAGAGCTATACCTCTAGATTTAGATAGAATATATTTTATTCCTTTAAATCTACTCTAAATCCTCTTTAAACCCTTACACTACGTTACGTCTAAATAACTACTATTAAAATAGCAAATGAACTTAAACCCCCTACGTTAACTATAATGTAATAGTTCTTTATAGATACCCTAGCCTAGTAACAAACTACGTTAAAAGCTTAATACTAGCAATTAATAGAAGTAATTTGCGAAGAACTCTATAATATAAAAGTACTTACAATAAAAACCCTAATACTACCTATAAATAAGATTAATATAACTATATCTAAACCTAGCCTGTTAAATACGAACCTTAAACTAGTAATAATTGTAACGGCTTATATAAATGCCTCTAACCCAAAGCTTATGGAATGCTATCTTATAAAGATACTAAGCTAAGGAAAAGGAAAAGGGGTCGCTAGGACTGATGTAAACAAATATATATAGTAAGCCGCTAAGGCGCTAGCTTTGGGCGAGCTAATTATAGGTCGACAGAATATGGTAGAATTTGGCAGGTAACGTGCAATAGCGCCGTTATATCACCCCCTTCTTTAAAAAAAAGCCTACCTTTAGGCTTAGTTAGGAATAGGACAGCCTTAGGCTTATAAAACGTAAGATTACAAAATATAAGATAAGGAGGAAAGAAAGAAGATATAAGTGCGTCCGGATTAAGTATAAAAGGCGATTAGAGGTTAAGTAGAGGCACTATACTAGAAAGAGTAGCTGCTAAAAATCTTAGCAAGGATCTAACTAATTAGACAACTTTAACTGGCGGTTAAAGTTTATAATACTAGTAAAAAACGGCAGGATATAGCAGAAAATAGCAGATAGCTATATTAGGGCTTTAGGGCGCTCTTGTCCCTATACTCCCCCGGTAACTTATCTTCTTTATTATACTAGTATTTTATTTACTTGTTTAGGTACTTTAGGGGTCTAGGTATATTAGGGTATTAGTTATAAAACTCTTTAAGCTTTTAGGGGTAGCCTATAAAGTTCTATATAGGGTACTAGGTTAAGTCTAGGTTATAGCCCTTCTATTAGACACGGTATTTTAATGTTTCCTATATTATCTTATAGGCTAGTATTTTATTAACTTCCTATTCGTTATTACCGTTTACTTAAATTAGTAGGGGAGGCTTGTTCTTTTGTCCGGGTAATAGGTTATTTATAGCCTTTTATAACCTTTCTAGCGAGAAAATAGGGTATACCCTAATTAAATCTAGGAGCTTTACCTTATATAAGTTGCCTATCTTTTTAAGGACCTTATATAGTCCTATCTAATAGTCCAGCTTATAGCTAGATTGTTTAGTTTTTTAATTCCTTGTTATAACCTAGACTATATTACTAGGGGTAAAGTTAGGCTCTTAACGGTGTTTATTCGCCTACTATTTTATTAATCTTTAGGCTTTTCCTAGGTTCTTATAAGCTACCATTTAGGCCTTCTCTAAGCGTTTAGCGTACTATTGGGCCTTACTATAGAATAGCTTTTCTTATATAGTTTAGGGTTCTTTTAGCCTTTTCTAGTTAAAGCTTATATATGGTAAGTATCCCATTTCTAGCTAAATTAGGGCAAACACTATAGAGTTATGGGGTAGGGTTGCTTGGGCGTAGTCTATTAAAGGTAGTAGTTTTAACTAGTTATCTTAGAAGTAGTTAATAAAGGGCCTAAGCCTCTAGTCTAGGTACTAATTTATAATCTCCATCTAACCATCTATTTAGGGGTAGTAAGCTATAAAAAGCTTTAGCTTAATACCTAGGATCTGGGTAAACTTCTTCTAAAAGGCTAATATAAACTATGGCCTATAATTAGATATAATAGTATTTAGTAGTCTATAAATTCGGTAAATATAGTAAATATATAGCTAGGCTACTTCTTTAGTATTAATGTTTTTATAACAGGGAATTAAGAATAGGCGTTTACTAAAGCGGTTAACTATAACTATAACTATATTATATCCGTTATGGTCTATAGAAATATACTGCTAAGGGCGCTTTAGTATTAGGAGTGGCTTAAGTAGTCATAGGGTTTTGTTTTATAGGGTTATAGCTCTTTAGTAGTCCTTATAGTTCCATATATATTAATTAATATCCACAACCATTCTTAGCTAATAGTAGTGGTAGTTAATAATCTTACGGGTCTTATTTTGCTAGGGTGTGCTATAAAGACTTGGCAATAAGCTTCGCGGATTAGTTCTATTTATAAACTATTAAAGTTAAGGACTATAAGCCGCTCCTAGTATAGAAGTAACCCTTCCTCTATTTTAAAATTGGGGTCTCTTTTTAAAGCTTAATTGCAGAGGGCCTTTAGGGCGTTAGCTGTGCGGTTTATAGTTAAAAGGCGGTTAATTAGCCCTATTAGTTTATCTAAAGACTCCTCTATTAATGCTAGCTTGTTTTACTAAAAGTTTAGCTTCTTAAGGATTTATAGGTTAAGCTATTTAGGATAAATGAGGGTGCGCGTCCGGTATTAGGTCTTTAGCTTATTCTAGGGTCCTATATCTTATTCTCTTTAGGTTAGGGTATTAGCCTTAGAGTTTTACTTACTAGAATAATATATAATTATAAAAAAGAATTATAAGAGTAATTTGGCCTACTAGGCCTATTATCTAGTAAGCTGCTTTATAATCTGTATATATCTTAATCTAAGAGTTTATACCTTTAAGCTCTACACACTATTAAAACAGTAATTAAATAATAGCTAGTATTTCTTTATTGTATACTTTATAGTTATACTTAGCTAGGTTTATTATTTTTAAGAAAAAGGTAATAGGGTACTATTTGCTGTCCGGGTATAGCTATAATAGGATTCCCGCTATAACCCTATTAGAAGTATCCGTTTCTAATATTAATTTAAGGTCTAGGCCATAGTGATAAAGAACTAGGGAAGAGATAAGCCAATCCTTTATCTCTTTAAAGGCTTCTATATAGCTACTATTAAATATAAAAGGCGTATTCTTTTTAGTTAGGCGTATAAGGGGCTTTGCCGTAATTCTATAATCGTGGATAAATTGGTAGTAAAAGTTATAAAAACTAAAGAAGGACTAGATCCCTTTTACTATATAAAGGGGCTTCTAGTTATAGATTGCCTCTACCTTCTTAGGGTTAACCTTAATTTCTTTTATAGTTATAATAAACCTAAGGTATTTTATACGTTTTACCCTAAACTTATATTTCTTAATATTAACTTATA
>Ga0307515_10013898_pt1 | contig 14986 bp, 15 predicted proteins | sample 17_EM_MG_FD_194513 | JGI IMG/M metagenome (GOLD analysis project Ga0307515, IMG submission 194513) | Populus trichocarpa ectomycorrhiza microbial communities from riparian zone in the Pacific Northwest, United States - 17_EM | ecosystem: Host-associated > Plants > Roots > Unclassified | place... | reverse complement strand
CATGACATGATCATGAGTTGACACCGAGTACAGCATACACCGAGTACAGCATCCACCCAAGAGTGTTTGTCTTCCCTTCATTCTCATGATTACGAGTTGACCCCTGAATGTAGCTTCAGCTTCCGGCATACCTCCCTACACGATTCCCACAGTTGCGAGTTAACCAACTGATGAATAAAGTCTCATCACTGGGTGCGCCGTCCATCGACCGCCTCCAAGTACTCGTCCAATCTCGCTCGATCACGGCCTCCAAGTTTGCACGATCATGGCCTCCAAGTGGCATAACTCCAAACTTGCTCGATTATGGCCTCCAAGTGCATCTCCAAACTCGCTCGATCACGGCCTCCAAGTGCATCTCTGAGTTCACTCGATCTCAGTCTTCAAGTGCATATCCAAACTCGCTCAATCATGGCCTCCAAGTGCATCTCTGAGTTCACTCGATCTACGTCTCCAAGTGCATCTCAAACACGCTCGATCAAGTACATCTTCAAGGAGCGACGGCGGTTGTACGGAGATACAGGGATGACGGAGGTGGACAGAGTGGCGGGGAGTATACGATCATGGCCTCGGAGTATAACCACCTGCAGCCAGTCCAGATATAGTGTGTGTAGATGGGTAGCTATATAGATACATAGATACATAGATGAGAATACAAACTGAATACATGACTGTGAATCGAGGTGCTCCCAGGCTTGTCGTCGGCGCTCCCAGTTACTCTGAAGGCCGGCAGGAATGCCCTCCTAGGGTCTGATACTCTCCTGAAATTGACACATCTAAGTTTACACTCCACATCCTCTCAGACACTCCTGGAGGCTTCCAGTGACTAAAATACATTTTGCTGATGCTATGCAACGCGACCCGTCGCCTGGGCGACGGGAAGCGTGTAATTCTCCATCAGAGGGTACGAGGTTCCGTCAGAGCCGTCAGAGCGGTCCGGAACACCCGGGTGTTTCTGATGGAAACTAGAGTTGTTGCTGATGTTTATAGGCAAAGGAGAATGAAACACGCTCCCTGCCCCATGTTCAAAATGAGTGTCAACGGAGCGTCAACGATTTTTGGTCTTGCATCTCGGGTAATCTAAATGGCTCTTGATCGCAGACACCTATAAACGAGGAATTGGCCGCCATGACAGGCAGATAAGCAAGGGTTATTCGTGTGACAGCCTCCCAGGCAGTCACAACTCGTTTCATTTACAATGCCGCAACCAAGAGTTCATGAGCGTTTTAGCCTACAGAAATGGTCAAAACATCGTATACAGACAATAACGGCCACATCACACTGTGATTGCCCATGATGAAACGCCAAATATCGTTGACGCTCCATTGACGCTCATTTTCAAAATGGGGCCGGGAGCGTGCGGATTGCTTTTTTGCCAATAAAGGCAGCCAGTGTGTCGATTATGGATAGCAATGACCAAATCACATTTTAATTACTTGACTTACAAGACCTAAAATCATTGACGCTCTGTTGACGCTCAGTTTTAGAATTGGGCCGGAAGGGTGTTTCTCCTGTTTTTGAGTATAAAGGCAGTCAATACAACTCAAACAGTCAATGATATCCCAAAGTCAATATTTTGCAATTAACAGTAGGATATCTGAATACGACCATAAATAGAAAAACCTGAAATGCAGAACCGGACATTGGAACTGACGGGTCTAGCCAAACCCGGCGAAACCCGCGGGTTGACGGGTACGGGTCCGGGTTTGGCCCGCCAAGACTCAGCAGGTCGGGTTTCTGGACGGTTCTGGAACTGAACCGACCCGTTTTTGTGGGCCAAACCCGGACCGCTGGCGGGTTACCTGGACCCGTTGCTAACACTACCGCTCCTCCTTCATTTGGGCGGGAACTTCCCGACCTCAGTGGCCGCCAGGAAGTCTATCACCGCTTGGTCGCATTCTTCTATGGAAAAAAGCTCGGAGATCTGCACATGTTGGCATCTGCCCGCTTTCCCGCTCATCGCCTTTCCCACCGGCTTCCATAGCTTTCTCTGGTGGTCTCTCCACCGGCTACAGTGGTGGAAGAGGTGCTCCTGCGTCTGGGACACTGTCCCTCCACACCACCAGCATTTGTCGTCATCTCTGTGGCCGAACCACTTTAGGTAGACTCCAGTGGGCGCATGCCCGGACTTCAGTCGGTAGAACCTGGTGGCCAGCAACTTTACGCTTGTCATCGGGATAGGTCTTTTGGTCCCCACCTTGCCCTTGAGTCTGTAGTTGAGGTGCTTACTGCACTTGTCGGCTTCCCACTTTGCCGTAGGTGCTGATCTTCCCTCAGAGATTCGTCTAGCCCTATTCGAGGCCGAGGTGTATGGCCGCTCCATCACTGTGCTTCCGCTTGCATCATGGGCCAAGTTCGCCTGACGGTCTGCTTCTTCGTGTCCGGGGATGCCGGAGTGTCCCGGGACCCAGCGGATCTCGGTTGCAATGCTGTGGGCGAGGAGACTCGGCGCCCTCATTTTGATCCGCCTCGCAAGTCGCTACCTTGGGCCCGGCTCCACGTGTGCCGTGCGTCGAATTGCGGCTTGTGAGTCGCTGAAGACTGCCACCATCTTCACTCCATGCTCCTGCGATGTCTCACTCTTCTCGATCGCCACGTCAAGCGCGAGTCCGATCACCCACGGTTCGGCGTCGAAAACGTCCATACATCCAGTGCCAAGAAAGCTGCGGCGAGACCTCCATTCATTTCGGTGTTTACACACTGCTGCGGCTCCTACTTGGCCATCGTCTGAGTGTGATCCATCCGTCCACCACATCCAGACCCCTGCTCCGATTTTGGCTTCTTTCTCTGTTGCCCAGCGCTGCGCGGTGCTTTTGGCTGCACTGGTGTCCAGTATGGTGGTTCTGACCACTGGTTCTTCGCCCGGGGCCGGCCAGCTCATGCCTTCAGTTGTCCGGCCATGCTCATGCTCTTTCCTGACTACTCTGCATATTGGTGCACAGGAACTGGGGTTTGGTGTAGCTCCTTTAGCTTGCTACTGCATGCGTTGTCTAGTCTCACTGCGAATCACTGTTGTCTGGAGTCTAAGATTACTGGCGCCGGTGTATGCCCGGACTCTCTCATTAATTCACCCTGCGGGGTCGTGGGCAGCACGCCCAGGATATATCTGGCTTGTCGATTGAGGTGGAGTTGGAGGTTGTCTCGCCTGCCTACTTCCCTGGGATCCCACCAGAGCTCGCTCCCATATAGTGCGACCGCTTGGACGCACGCCACTTTGACGGCCCTGACGCTCTCAGGGTCAACACCGTATGTTTTGGTCAGTGTTCGCAGTCTAGCTTCGGCTGCTCTGGCTTTCTTCATGCATCAGTTGTGCTACTCCTGGAATGTCAGATGTGCGTCCATCCAGATGCCCAGCCAGCGTGTTGCCTGTGCGTTGAATCGTACGAACCCGTTTCCAACTCTTATCTTTGCCGTCAGTTTTGGCCGGAGGTGTTTTCTGTGGCCTCGTCTGCGCGTGAATAGTGCCGCCTCCGTCTTTGCAGTGTTGAACTGTAGCCCTTGTCTACTTGCGCACTTAATGCTCTTTGCTGCGCATCTCCGAAGTATTGAGACGACATGGTTGACATTGCTTCCAGTTGCCACCCAGCCGACGTTGTCTACAATGGATAGCCCCTCAGCTTCTGATACATACTCTTCGACCCATTTGATCAGTCCTGAGGTGTAGATCGCGAAGAGGATCAGTGACACAGGTGAGCCCCGCGGGACCCCTGCTTCCACCAGGTGTGGTTCCATGGCATTACCTTCGATTATCATCTCCACCGTTCTTTCCGACAGAAAGCTCTCCGTCCATCGTATAAGGTCTCCATCAATTTGCCTGACCTTCATCAGGTTGACTAGCCTTCCTTTTGCCACGCTTGGGAAGGCTGCCTTGATGTCCATGAGAAGCACGCCTGTTATATGGCCGTTTGTCCAAGCTGCATGAGCTTTGTTGACCATGATGGCTGCCACGTCGATGGCCGACCGTCCTTTCCTGCTTCTGAACTGTCCGTCGCTCTGTAGCCCTGTTCCATCAGCCTTTTCTGACAGCAGCTCCACGGCTACTTTCTCGACCACTTTTCCCATGCAGCTAAGCAGCGATATGGAGCGGTAGGCCTTCAGCTTTGTATAGTCGTCTTCGCCAGGCTTGCAAATCACCACGGCATGAGCCCGCTTCCATACCGCTGGCTGTCTTCCCGTGCGAATTGCCGCCCTCGTCAGCCTCACGATTCTCTCTTTGTCCCACTTCCAGAGCAGTCGTATGGCGCCAAAAGACAGCTTGTCTGGTCCCAGTGCTTTCTTGACTGACTGAGAAAATAAGGCTCGCTCGACTGCTTGCTCAGTGACGCATATGTGTGCGCTTCCTGCTGGAGGTAGTTCGTAGTACTGGTCGCCGTCGTTCGGGGGAAAACAACTCGTGCCTCAGCATCTCCACCTTCTCCGATGATGTGTTTGCTTGCATACCTTCTCTGTCTGTTGGGGCCTCCACGGGCATGGCTGCTAGAGGGTTTGCATATCGTGCCGCTCTCCATACCTCGGCTCCCCTAAGGTTTTGCAACTAATCACCCCACATTCTTCTCTTGGACTGCCGAATCGACTTCTGGAGCTCTGCCTTCGCCCTGGCAGCCTCCTCCAAGTTCCGTCTTCTCCTCTTCTCTCTCCCAACCATCCTTCTTCTCTCTTTGATGATGGCGTTCCACCACCGCTTCGATCTGGCACAAATCCTGATTTACTTTGCCATGGCGTCGAGAACGTTGCTCATTGCATCCTGACACCGTGAGGTCTCCTGCTCTACCTCGTCTTCTGGGCACTCTGCGTCTAGTTGAGCTCTCTCCTTCGCTAGTTCCATCCATAGCTTCTCTGCTGCTTCTGTGTCTTTCTCAGTTATTGCAGCTAAATTCCACCCTACTATCCTCTCATGATCCGCCTCCTCCTGCCTGTCTACTCCCACCTCCCATTCTATAACCTCATGGTCAGATCCGGTGGCGTGGTCATCAGCCAGTGTGGTCCACTTTACTATTGGTCGGTTTGCCAATGTCAGGTCGATGACTGACTCGCCTTCCTGGTCCTCTCTTGTCCAATGGTGGGTGGCCCTGGCGCCATTTCCAATCTCGTCAATCACGTCTTCCCAGAAAGCAGCATTTCACTGCACTTGGCATCATGGGTCCCATTTTTTGCTGTGGGCATTGAAGTCTCCTGCGAGGACAGTGCCGCCCTGCCGAATGACTCTCTGCAAGTTCAACTTTCGTGCCGGTCTCTCTCTCTCCCGACTGCGCGTTTTTTTGATCGTAAACATCGACAATCCTCATTATCTTTGCACCTCTTCTCCTGACGTCAGGAGCGATAACATTGTCGTTGGCACCTCTGCTTAAATCCGTCTGCTCATCAACCACCAGGCCACTCCCCTGCTGTATCACCCTCCAAACTCTTTTCCTGTTTCTTATTTCGTATGCCAAATGGCTGATCCCAATATCTCCGCTTTCTCTTGGTGGCTCTTGCAAGCACACTACGTCTGCCCTGTGTTCGACTCCCGTCTCCAGCACCACAATGGTCCATTCGTATGACCTTGCACAGTTGTGCTGGATCACTCTAATCATCGGGAGCCAGGGCTCCCGTTTCAGTCTCAGTTTCGGTATCAGTCGCGGTCCTGGTCGCAGTCTCAGTCTCGGCGATCATTATGTCACTTGCCTCCTCCGCTGCCTCCTCTTCATCTCCCCCTCCTTGTGCCACCCCCTTGTGTCGAGGGCCACCCACTACTCTGTTTGAGCCCGGTGCCGTTTCCCTATCCCAAGCTGCACTCTTGGACGCTCGTCCTGCTAGCCCTATTTTTCTGTTCTGCCGCGCCGCCTCGGCAGCTTCGGTCTTCTTCACGCACCTGCTGCTGAACGCGATATGATTTCCTTTGCAATTAGGGCTCTTCTCCAGCGTGTGGCTGCAGAGTGATCTCTGTTTCGCAGTGCATCCCACCACATTGCATTTGTGGTCGCTTGTCCGGTGTTGGCCTGAGCAGTAGCCACATTTGGGCTTGCTGCCGCACTTGTTTTCAATGTGGCCCCACCCACAGCAGAGCTCACACCTGCTGTCAGGTCCCGCGTTCGTGTACATTTCGACTCGGTACCACACCCCCGCTGCCTCAATGAGTTTCTTGACCAAGCCCGGTGCTACCTTGCTCCCCTTTACGACGAAAACTACCGATGACTCTGCAATTTCTTCGTTCTGCCTCCTCTCCCTGATGGTACGGGGGTTCGCCAGCCACCTTACTTGGGTGGGCATCACTATACCCTCGTTCTCCGCTTCGAATTCTTCTCGCATCTTCTTCAGGCCTTCCGTGCCTTTTCCCGTGTACTGTATGAGAGGGACTGCATGGATCATTAGTCTTTCCTGGGACTCATTCTCTTGGACGTCCACAACTCCTTTGTCGACCGTCCTCGCTGCTGTGATGATGATGTCACGGTACGGCAGAGCCATCTCTGCTGTCTCATTTGGGTGCGTGATTGCAGTAATCGCGCCCTTGGCATTCCTTTTGGCGTTCATGATCCTAACATGGGCCGGTGCCTTCTGGTGGAAGAGCGCTCTTTTGATTGCTGACACAATTTCCTGATCCATTTTATTGGAGAGTGGTACGCTCTCGTCTCTCCTCAATATCAGGCGTCTCTGTGCCATGCTCGATCCAGCCATCGGGGCGGGGCCTGGGCCTGGGCCTGGGCCGATGGGTGCCCTCTGACTCTTGGCTCGGGGTGGGACGGTCTCCGACTGTCTAGCGGGTGTGGGCGCTGACTGTGTTTCGGGCGCGGGCTGCGGTTTAGGCTACAATTTGAGCCGCAGTTTGGGCTTCGGTTGCTGCTGCAGCTGTTGGCGCTTCTCTTGTCCCTCTTCTCGCGTCATGTCTGCATATTGCGATGCCTCTAGCCCCCCACCATCCGTCCTTGCAGTCATTTCTCTTTCTTTCTCTCTCCCTTCCTTGCCTGGTGCTACTCCTTTCATGACCTTTGCGATCATGTTCGTGATGCCTGCCCCCCACAGCTTGTTGTCCTCATGGCGGGCGTCTCACTTCTGCTCTCTCTCTTGCATCCACACCATCATTCCTTGCCACTGTGCCTCTTCACGGGCTGCCCAGACTTCCCACAGGTTTGCTAGGTGTGCAACTGTTCGGTGCAGCTGCATTAGCTCCTCTGCCTGCTGTGGTATCATCCGTTCCATGCGGCTCCTCCAGTCGCTGGGGGCCACTGGGGCCTCACTCCTCCTTCTCCGTTTTCTGTTCTCATTTCTCTCCATCAGCTCAAATATGGTTGCGCCCGCAGTCTCCATGGCGATGGATGTTGCCGCCGTAGCCATCTCCATTGCCACATCCATATGTGCGTCGCTCCTCCTATTTCCCGCTTCACCCATGTCCAGGTCGATCCTCTCGCTCACTCTGGCTTCGCTCATTGTTTCTGTGAGGCAACCCTCTTTGCTAGAGTAGTCCTCATCGTCACTTGCTCGTTTATCGACGTGTCGGGTCAGTCGTGTTTTTGCCAAGACTTCTTATGAAAACCACTCAATTGCGTGGATCCTTGTGCGCGCCCTCCTCCTGCGGTCTCGCCAGTGCTGGGACGCTCACTCCGGGGTCAATTCGACGTCCAGAATCAATTGCCGCTGTCCATTTTTCAATTGGTATCGTTGTTGTCGACTTATCGCGCTGTTTCTGTTTCGCCAAGACTTTTGTCGATGTGTGGTTATGTTGTTGACAAAGCATGCCGTTAATTCGCTAAGAGATACATCTCCATATTATCCACTTGCTCTCCATTTCTGCCTCTAGTTATAGGTTACTGCATATGCAAATACCCACTTAGTGAGGATGGTGGCCGGTTAGGTAATGAATGTCCACATATGAGAGGGGCAGGGAGAGAAGGTGATCTTAAGCCCCCCGAAATGCTCTCTATATTTCGGCTCGTGTTGGTTTACCATAAGCATCGTGCACACAGGTCGGTGTGATTTTCTTTGACCGGAGAGGGTAGATGGCTATGGTTTCCAGGCATTTGACTGGGGTGGAGCGAAGCTCTCCACGCACTATAGTGATGGATGCCTCAAAGTGCATGGGGTGGAAAAATTTGCAATGTCGAACTCGTTATAGAGTGGGAGGCCGACAAGTGCAGCAAGCACTTCAGCTACAGACTCAAGGGCAAGGCAGGGACCAAGAGACCTATCCCAATGACAAGCATGAAGTCACTGGCTGCCAGGTTCTACCGACCAAAGTGCGGGCATGCACCCACTGGAACTTACCTAAAACGATTCGGTCACCGAGAGGACGACAAATGCTGGTGGTGCGAAGGGACAGTGGCCCAGACGCGGGAGCACCTCTTCCGCCACTGCAGCCAGTGGAGAGACCAGCAGAAAGTGCTCTGGAAAGCAGTGGGGAAGGTGACGGGCAGGAAAGCGGGCAGATGCTGACACGTGCAGGTATCTGAGCTGTTTTCCATGGAAAGGTGCGATTAAGCGGTGGTGAATTTCCTGGCGGCCACTGACGTCGGGAAGTTCCCGCCCAAATGAATGGCGGTATGGAGCGGGCGCGGAGGCTGACTCAGGTGCGGGGGGTGGCGGTCTTTCTCTCTCCTTTTCTCTTTTTTTCTCTTTCCTTCTGTTTTGTGAGCGCGGGCAACGTTTGCACATCTCTCTATCTTTCTTTTGTCAGCGGGGACGAAGGGTAGCGGGTGGGAGCTCCGCCATCTAGCCGGCTCGCCCGGAGGCGGAGGGGTTATTAGGCCCTGTCATACTCTAGTTAGAGTGAATACAGTATGAATAAACAACAACAACAACTCGTTATAGAGTTCGTCCCACCGACGAATACGCAATTTGCGATCCTGATTGGTACGATTGGAGTGGCGACTAATTCAACCAAACATAAATGACTGATCGCCAATGTACTAGAGTACAGTACAAGGTAACCCTGCACACAGACAACTTTTAGCATGCGAATCTACTGCTTAGGAGCAGGAACAATAACGGCGGGGGAAAAAAAAATATAGGGCTTATATTCATCGGCAATCATTCAGTATCGGTAAGTTCGCTCTGTAGCATACATATCGATGTAGAGCTGACCGTGAGTTGAACATAAGCTGAGCTGTTAGTAGGTAGGACACCGATGGAATACAAGCTACACAACTCTGCTGTAAATTCTTACTCGTATATAACTCGAGTTTTCACCTTCTCTCTAATCTTTTTCGGTACCATTGTATACTTATGATTATTGTATAATGCTAGAACTCAACAAATACTCTATATCGATACGTATACCTAACCAGACACACCGCCAATATTATCCTCGCACAATGATATCAATTTTCCTCCGTTCATACTCTCTGTTCGATCTCTTCTGCCCTTACCCGCCATTTCCACCACCGATTACTGAAATCGAATTCAGTAAAAAACACCAGCAGCCCGTCCAGTAATGGAACTACACTCGTAAACATCACGGTAGCCACGCCCACCAATTTCTGCAAAGTGTATTGCCCCCACGGATCCCCCACAATCTTTCCCAAAATGACATTCCCCATCGCACTAAACAAGAATGCCAGCGAAACGACCTGTCCCAGCACAAATACCACATATCTCCTCTGTCCTTTAAGCCTAAGCTTATCCGTCGCCTTGGAATTCCACGTCACAATACCCAGAACAACTTGAAAAACAGCACCTGGAAGCAACGCCACAGTTATTGCTCCTTGATTGACCCTATCCCACTGCGCAGACACCTGGGAGATACCCGCCGATATCACCACAGACCCAAAATACACCGGTCCAGAAACATACTGTAGCCCTAACGCAACAGAGAAAAGTACGACCGCAATATTAGCCACATAGACACTGGTGCTATAAGCAGCAATGATTATGAGGATACCGCCAGCCACTGAAAATCCAGATCCAATGAGGGCTAGAAATGTAGCCCAGCGTACAGCATCAAACCTGGTTGCCTGAGAACAGTCGTGAACGGTCTGCGCATTTTGGTATAGAACGAAGATGCTGGCAATGGAAGTCAAGATCCCAAAGATATTCCCACAGATGCTAGCATTTCCTTGCTTCTCCTTGTTGCGTATGGCTTGGTAGAGTGAGGACACGACCATGAGGACTGATGAGAGCCACATATAGAGACCGAGGACCCCCACAGGAATGTAGAGACATATAAGGACGTCGACGAACTCTTGGTGTAATTGGGTGTAGCTGAGGTGGGATTTACCGACCCATTCGTGCTCGGGGAGTGGGGGAGGTATATCGACCGTGCGGCTTGTCACAGGGGTAGCTGCTAGGAGGAAGAGTGCCTCCGCAAGGCTCGGGGCTGGCGAGTGTTGACTCAAGGGGTAGGTTTGTTTAGACATATTCCGGCTATATTCTGCAAGAGTGGGTTCTAGTCGTAATGAATGATTTTTTTCGGAACTGTTGTGAGGTCGAAATGTGATTGCGGACTTGATAAAACCGCACGATGGTCTTCATCACGGTTTTATAGACGCGAACTTGATCCTATTTTCTAGTCAGTAGAGTATCGAACATGTGTTTTCACCTAAGAAGTTTGCAATAATCGTCATAGCAGCATCAAGCTGTCGACTTGTCATTCATCTTCTCCAGAGTGAGGGTACGCCTCGCAACCAGCATCTCAGCAAACGCGCCGACACGAGTGCCTCTAGTTGAAAAGCAGGTACAAGCGCAAGTAAAGACGTCAGTGAACTGTTTCTTTCTCCGAGGGCCAAGTTCAGCCTTGTAGTTCTTTGCTGGATAGGTTTATTGGATGGGATATTTCGTGCGTTCCCTCACTTTTGTCCCGCTACTGCACTTTGCAGAGCAGATGAGAATAAAAATTACGCATACTCGAATGATCTGCGACACCTTGGACAATAAAATAGGAACCCGTGTCTCTGCTGTTGGAGCACGGCTATGCTCTGGACATCCACCATCTCAAATACAACAAACGTATGTATAAATAACACCCGTTTTAAAAAAAATGCTACGGTTATAATAGGGTGGCTAGCTTTTCCTTTCTACATCTGAGCATCATTGCACGTGCTGTACAAGGCTAACACGTTCAAGGTGCCAACGTGCTGGCAGTTTCTCTACGCAACAAACATAAAAAACGACAATCCGCAGCTGTTATCGGCAGAACCATTTCCCGGGTTGGCACATACTTCTCGAGCTGTAAACGCCTGGTATAAGCTTAAGATCAAGGTTTGTAGGCCTAGCTTCAGTACGAAACCATATCTCTACATGCTAACTGGTGGTCGCTGTTTTTCTGTGTAGCCAAGTTTTACTGAGATATCAAGTGCAGCCTATGGCACTTTCTCTTTATTCCACGTCATCTACTCCCTGCAAGCTCTTACAACCGACCACCAGCACGTTTTCTGCATCAGACTGCATCCAATACACGTAAACGGGCGTAGATCAGTATGGTGGTGTGCATAGCTAGGGAATATTCCGGAACGTATCTGCTATGGTGTCCACCAGAAAGTGGTTCTAGGCAGCTCGCCCTAGCATGGAAAGGACGGTGGAAGACAGGTGGCAAAGAAGACTCCCTGACAGGTAGGTACATACTGCCAATTACACAACTATGCAAGACTGACGAAGCCTGTACATGTAAAAACACCGATCCCGTCATGGGAGTAACGAATCAGAATAATTGCAAAGGAATCCCGCTGGTATGGTGATTTGCTTCACAGTGCAGCGGATGTCATCAGAGAAAGGACGTTTTGCCCGCAGAAATGCTAGATCAGTCCTCAAATTTGGTTTTTGGTCCTGAGTCGTATGGTATCACCCCGGTTACTCTGCTGTACGATGCTGTGGTATTAACCGCAGATATAGTTATGATGTTGCAGTGTTAGTGAGCGCAGTAAGCAAAACATTGTGGGACAAGCCAGGTATACGTGTATAAATATATGTATATGAATGTTATGTCGCATAAGAGTGTGAATAGAGGTATGTATAAGCGTTGGTAGGGCAGGTATATACCGCCACATACCACATATATATCTGATACTCAGACAATGTGCAGGATATCTAGGTACACACCACATACACTAGTACTCAGATAATGTACCAAATATCTACAAAAAATCATCATATACACAGGGAAGATTCGGTGTACATACAGGAGATAATCGTATGAATTTCCAAAACTGATGCTAACGTGATTCTGTTGCAATGCATACGATCTGAAATATTGCATATCGATGCATCTGAAACATCTGAAATATCGATGCATCCATCACGGCGCAGCTATCCTCATCACTTGTGCACATCTGCGGTTGGCTTGCGCATATATGCATGCACACCTTTCAAAGAAAGTTTGCTATCCAACCTATTAAAGTTACCGTCGCAGAGATTTGACATACGGGTCGGCCGATATAGCCGTTTTCAGCCGCTCCAAACCGTAATAGTTAATCTGCACACCGCTAAGAAACGCCAAAATTGCTGGTCCGAAGCGAAGCACAAGCAGTCATTCGGGATCTGCATGAAGTTGAAACTTGATGCTCCGCCCCAGTGAAGAATTGTCTTGATCCAGCTCCGCGGTGACCGATAGCTACGGGACAACCGACGGTACCTGACTGTCACTGTCAGTAACAGATTGGCTCGGGCCGGGCCGGGCGCTGGTGCGTCTTCCCTGCCTCGACCTTGACACCACCGAGAACAGTACGTCAGCTGTCAGATAGGTGTATGTACTTGAAAATTTTTTATGTCTGTTAGCGTCAGGTGGACCTTGTACTAGTTAAAATATGTGCCACTGCGAGTATATACTTCAGGGAAAAGATGTCAGGTTGGTGATTTTCATTAGCTAGTAAGTATCTACCATAGGGACTACAATATAAGGGAGGGGATATTATAATTTTGTGTCTTTTGCCGCAAGGCCTTACCCAACCCCACCAGTTCGCACAGCATGCTTCAGAGTTCACCATTGGAAAAGCACCCTATCATTATGTTTCAGGTTCTACCTGTCGGAAAAGGTATGCACCTGGCTTGCCATCTGTCATGGTCAGTCTCTGGCTGTCCTTATTCTATCATACTCTATTTCAGGACACCCGTACCAAAAGAAAAATTCATGCCAGCTAGGACGTGTGTACTTTGCTCAGTGACGGGTACAGCATTTGTTCCGTCCTCCTTTCCTTGGTTATCACCTCTTTTATCTAGTTCTCCTCATCGTCCTCTTCCAGGCCTCCTTTGGCCTTTCCCAATACATCATTGAATAAAATTTCTAGGCAAGACTTTAACGAACTTATAGTGCAAGTAGGCATTCTAAGCTAGATATTTTCCGTCCGAAACCTCCACTGCTCGAACCTTCGCAATTATCAGCCTCATGCTAGAAGAGGAAGTACAAATAAACGTTGCGTTGGGATCAAGTTCAGCAGCTGAGCCCACACAATGGGTACAAGCTCATGGAAATCAAACGTCTCTAAGAACTCTCAGGAAAACCAAATGAATCTGAAATCTTTTGGATTGGTCCGCAGATTTGCGCTCACAGCCTGGCTTGAGGTTGGGATTTGCCATTGGTTTGTCGGTACCGTCCCTTGTAGCATTCCTCCTAGTATATTAATAATCATCTTATCACCAACCTTGCGGCCCTGTTGCGATATGGGAAGAACCTTGTGTATAGACTATGGTACAGAGAAAAGAGAAGAAAGACTCGGGATATATACAGGTGCCTTACCAACAGCCCCCGGTTACAATGAGCTTGTATCAGGGTTGTAACACGCCTCAGATCTTATATTATTCATATAAGCACACGGAATGTGTCTTTTCGATTCTTATTGGTCAGAATTCTGTGGCTGAGTGGCTGATAGTGGCAAGTATAAACCACAAGAACTCAAATCAAAAACAACCCACTAATTTAAGTCTGCAAATTGCACTCTGACAACAAAGTGTGATATACATGAAATGTGTATAACTATACCTGCTTTCACATCCCAGGTTGAGATTCATGATATTTTTAATATTGGGTGAGCAGTTGTGGATTAATACCTTTATTGTAATGTTTTTTTACAGTAGTATGAGGAGAATTTGCAATGGAGTGAATTGGCAACTGGGAAGTGAAATAGGACCTATTTATGGATGTTTCATCCCTAGAACATGTTGTAATCATCAGATTTCAAATCATTCAGATAGCTGAGCAGGCAGCTTTTTTTCAGCTGATGATAATTACCCCGGCCATAGAAATAGCACAACCTCACAGAGACTTGGAGAGATATCCTAGTGGGCTTGGGATCTGTACAGTGGGTATACAGTAGAAGTTGAAGTTGAGTGTACATGGGGTGGTGGAAAAATCCATATCTTATCTCCACCACTTACATTGCCAGGGGAAGCCAGCAGTGGGATGGTGGTACACAGAAATACAGGGACAACAGAGGTGGACTGGGTGATGGGGAGTGTATATATTTAGGAGACTTTGGGGTAGATAGGTACACAGGGAAAAATGACATTACATGACTCATTACTCATAGAGAAGCAGTTTCTGGCATGGTAATTAATAGCATATTTGATGCATGGGAGTATAAGCTCCTATGAACCTGCGCATTGACTAGATTACTATGATATACATATGATTCTGTGCGCTTATGTAACGGCACGACTGCACGTGACGTGTCCAGGGCCGGGTAACACCCACTGTATCATCAGCAAAAAACATTTCCGTCCGGGCGAAATGGCTCCGTCAGAGTGGACGCGCTCCGTCAGAGCCGTCAGAGACACCCCGGTGGCGGATTACTCCGCGCCCGGCGTCAATACCACGCGTCGCGTTGCATATCACCCTCCGATCGCAGTTTCGCAGTTTCTTCTCGCTCTGTCGGTTTCCTAATTTAAACAAACACTCTGGCGTTGTGGGCAACTGTGACCATACGTCGGAATGGGTTCATTGGGTACACGCTTGCATCGGGATTACAATGCAATGGGTGACGCTGCGAAAATCTCTCCTCGCGTTCCTTCTACATTAATCTCGAGGAGCGTAGGAAGAAGGTGAGAAGATATGATACTACCCGGCCGTGAGGATCCACGCAATTGCGTGGAT
>Ga0307515_10013897_pt1 | contig 14986 bp, 10 predicted proteins | sample 17_EM_MG_FD_194513 | JGI IMG/M metagenome (GOLD analysis project Ga0307515, IMG submission 194513) | Populus trichocarpa ectomycorrhiza microbial communities from riparian zone in the Pacific Northwest, United States - 17_EM | ecosystem: Host-associated > Plants > Roots > Unclassified | place... | reverse complement strand
CATCCATTTAAGTGAAGCAGCCCTGGGGAGGTCGCTTAAGTCTATCAGGTTTCTTTTCATGAACACCGTACAATTTATATTCATTCAAAACGCAATAAGAAAGTTCAGGGAAAAGAAAAAAAAAAAACAGTGCCCTTGAACATCGCATAAAGAGACCTGTGAAGATTGTGGTAATAAAAATGGAATAAAAAATATTTATATTCTCGTTGTTGATAGCAGCAGTTCCAAACAAGCAGCATGTCAAGTAAAGCAATCTCTTCCAAGAACCTGTGCTTATATCTCATTCGCTTTTTATCTCATTTTGCTTTCAAAGGCTCCTTCTATTTGCAGTGTAAAATGGAAAAAACTCAATAAATAAAGAAACAGGAAGCACCTCTTCGTTGGTCGGTGACATAAGCAAATGCTGGTGGTTTTTGTCTGAGGAACCTCTCCAGCTGATGGCATCCTGCGTGTGTTAAGGAGTTCAAGGATGTTTTGGCCCATGATTATTTTGTCTGTTTAATTTAAGAAAGGTCTAGTACTAGGTTCCTGTTTAAGAATATGAATCTTTTTAGCACCACTCATGTTTTTGTTTTATTCAGCTCCAAGAATCAAACACTCTCATGATGTTCTTGACAAAACTCCTATGGTGGATAATGAAGCATTTGTCAACATAAGCATGCATATATAAATCCTTCCTGGCTCATATATTCTTCGTGCCTAAAGCCCCTTAGAATGCTTTTGATTTTAGGAAGGAAAATGAAATGCAACGTGGCCCACCAATACCATTCCTCTTTTCTTCAGTCCATTTTTCTTGTTTTCTCTTACAAATCCAAGCTGTCATCTGGTTCCTAATGCATCCATTATTAGAATTTCTTCATGCATAACAAGATTGTTTTTTTTCTTCCTTCCCTTTTTTGGCTCAAGGATAAGATTGTTTCAGTGATACTGCTTGTTTCTGTCCCTTCTCGTGGCATTATAATATTCACTCCTGATGTTGTTTGTTTTATATCCCATTGACTTTTGGTGTTTGCATCACAAACTAGCTATATTTCAGCGAGAAGCTCCAGCAGTTGCTTTGGGCTAAACTGAGCAGCTCCATGCTCCTGATCTGAGGTCCCCTCTGTGGCTTCCATAACATTACATAATATAGCTGCATTGAAAGCATGATCTCCTGCACTCTGCTTCAATCACCTTCCACTGCCCCTTCAATCTAATCATTTATAGTCCTGGTTGATGGCTGCAAAACATCCCTGACTTGGAAAGGCCCACAGACAGGTATGTAATGTAACCCAAGCAAGGTGATTTTCCAGGCTCAATATGGGCCCAGAAAATGCACACATCTATTTTACAGGCTGCCGCTCTCAACTGTTCTTGACATTCCAAGAATGGGGTCCATATGGCCCACTAGCAAGGCAACAGAATATATATTGAAATTATTCAGTCATGGAATTCAGTCCAAGGAGAGGTCCCATTGACAGGGAAACTGGCTAATTCTCTGACTCGAGGCTTACATAAAGAGTCCAAGATTGGCTTCCAGCATCCCAATCCCAGCCTTTTTGAGGTCCCCACCAATACCCCCTTTTTATAATTTACTGGGTCTGTGACAAAAAATGGAGACAAATAGATTATGAAAGTCACGCTGCAGCCTGCAGGCTATAAACCGTGCATGGTCTCCAACATGAATTAAGCTATCCTGAGCAACAAATCTTGAAATTGGCTTTGTTAAAAGTTGAGGTCCATGGTCTGTTCTTCATGAGAATATGTTCACAAACATCTTAGAAGTCAGAAGTACGAAGTAACTAGCATAGATGTATCTTTTGTAACGTACCTCTGATGTTTCTTCCATTTCTATGTTTATGAAGCTTCCAAGCACTAGAATAGTAATAAACCCAGGCCTTGTGATGTTATGGTAATTTTTGTGGGGTTTAAAAAGTAAGCTTTTTTTTTTAAAAAAAAAAACTATAAATTATAACTTTTTTATAAATTATTTTATTTTATATATTGATTAGCTAAATATCTTCAAAACTGCTAGAAGTTTCCTAAACAATCCAATGCATGAGTCCTTGAAGAGGGATCCACATGCGAATTGAATTTGATTTGTGAAGAAAACATTGGTGTCACCAATACAGTATCAAGAAAAGAAAAGACAAAGACTTGGTCAAAAAGTATCTTTTTGACTGGGAAGCTAGGCGAGGTGGGGGGAAGAAGGGCACATCTCCATCTTCTTTCCAGATCAAGATATATTAATAATAAAACAACTAAACAGGGAATGTAACCAGATTTCAAGAGGGAAATTAAAGAAGACTGAAATGCTGTTTGTTAGCTGGTAATGTGATGCGGTGATAATATCTGTACATCAGCCATCCAATTGGCATATTATTTCCATATCCAAACAAAACTTGCATCTCCTGTGTACTGTACTTGATGCCAGTTTTCTGCTCTTCCCTCCCTGCTAACATATATTATTATTTCCCTTCTTCTTTTTTGACTAAATCAACTCCCTGTTTTTCTTTTCAACTTTTGCTTTCTAATCATGGCATATAGAGTACATGCAGCACTGACAAAGTCTCAGTCAAGTCCTCCCTAGCTACTTGTTGCCTGTTTCTCCTTTTTTTTTTTTCTTTGGTCTGTGCTAATGAATTAAAGATGCTAGGAGATTTAAAACGTCAACTGACTGACCGGGATAAGTAATCCAGTAGGCAAAGGGTGGCAAATTGCAGGGCAGGATGGGATGGCCAAACAAAAGGGAAGATTGCCGACAAAACTAGCAAATAATGCTTGTAATATTCAGCTAACTAATAGAGTGCCATATAGAACATCCAGGCAGCAGTACCAGAAGTCACATCTCGTGATTCTGAGCGTGAATGATTGAATGGAACCAAGAAAAAAGGTGAAATATTGTATTCGGTGGATGACAGTATCATGTCACTGTTGATCTGATCACCAAGTTTATTGAACATGAAATTAATAACCTTGTATCACAGACGTAAAACTTGATGAAGATTTGCCAACATTATTGTGAGTGACATGATAGCGTGATTGGTGATTGCTAGGTTGGGTTGGACATCATGAACAGAAAAGGTTAGGCTCGAGGTCGAAGAAGTACACTTAATACATAGTCCCGCGCAACCACCATGCACCTGAATCTTTCTTGCATGAACACGACTGATCCTGTGCTAGCTAGAGTCGCATCCTCAAATTAAGCCACCACAAACTAGCTGGGTTTCAAGGAAGATAAATGGATGGATCAATAACCTTTCCCTTTTTCTTTTTCTTTTTCTTTTGTTTTTGTTTTTTGAATGATTGGCGCATCGAATGAGCTTATATATAAATTAACTGCTATATTTTTTAACGATCTTAATTAAAAGCGAATTCAACAATACCAGAGCATATATATATATAATTCAAAGGAGGGGGGAGGCCAGAACGAGCCACGTACGTACAATTCCCTTTGACAAGATTAGAGAATTGGATCCTCTCTGTGTGTTCTTAATTTCCAGTACTAGCTAGCTAGGAATAAATAGATATATATATATATTAATAGCAGGCCGCCAGTCCTTTCATTAATGCGATCTACGTGCTTAAGCAAAATGATGGAATGAAAAACCATCCTTTAATTCCATCGTTCGAGCCAAGGAAGATGGTTCCAAAAACGTGGATTAACACCTTTCCGTTTGTCCTCATCCTACACTCCATGGCCATGCATCTTTGGGGGCTCCGTTTATTCACAACGCAATATATATATCTCTTAAGATTACTTGAAAAGCGAATATATATTAGACCATAACAATCTTGAAATTCCACTTAATTAGAATGCTGTCTCGTTTTTATTCTTCTAGATAGGGATAATTAATTAGCTAGGAAGATAACCACGTAAGCTTGAGGCAGCTTCTGCGACTACCCTTTTTGAGAAATAAATTAAAAAAACTTATTATTTATAGCTCTTTCATAGCAAAAATAATTTGTTTTTAATATAATTTATACAGAACTATATATATATATATATATATATATATATATATATATATATCAATTAAATAACTACGTTATTTGGTGGTTGTCCACGGAGGAGTATGAGGTGGTTATAACATCTTTCACATTCGGAGGAGGTAGAGGTTGCGGGTGTCAGGCACCTATGTAGCTAGCTCGACACCCCAACGCTACACATATTATATTTTTTTTTTATTTTCATTTTATCCTTAACTAATACCTATCTATAATATTGCAAAATCCCAAATCCCACCCACCCTCCCTCCCTCCTCTTTACTTTATCTTTGATGCATGTTTGGTACTGTGTACTATTTTAAAGTTTTTATTTTTATTTTTAATATTCATATATTAAAATATTAAACTCTAGACAGTTTAATATTATGGTAATTTAAATTATTTTTTACTCATAAATATATTATAATAAATTTTTTTATTTCTTAAAATCCCTTCTAAACTTCAACAATATAAAAAAGTAAATTTGATTGGATCGCGGTACGAAGCAGCGCCTTAACAAATCATATCAGAACTCGTAGGACAACAACTGACCTGGATCCTCCACATGGCGGTGTATCATTGGCTATCTTGCAAAGGACCCTACCGTTTGTTTTTAATTAATGGCAACGCAAAGCCCAGTCCAAAGCTGAAAAACAGTTTTGGCAGAGGTTGATTAGAGAGTAAAAAATAAAAATGGCCGAGAAGTAGAATGGAAGATCGATGCAGAAAGAACAAGAGGATGATGAAATATATAGAGCACTCCATCTCCATAAAGCTTTTGTTTTTGGCCTTCTTTTCTTCTTTCCATTCTTCAAAGATTCCATCCATTTCTGGTCCCCCACCATTCCATTCCACAATCATCTCCTCTCCTTTTTAATTTTTGTTTTAAGTATTTCTTAACATGGCATCTGCAATAACAGTAAATAAAGGTGATTCCTTTTGTTTTTCAAAATCAATAAACATCATCATATCATTTTTTAGCTAAACAAGACAGATAGGAAGCTGTGTTTTTTATATATTTATTGAAAAAACAAAAGTGGGTCATTCCCATTTCTATTGAATTGAATAGAGAAGTGATCAAAGGAACCAGAGGCTGGTGCTGGTGGTGGGTCTTTGTCTCAAGTTATCATCATCTTAGCCTTGAATCCATAATCAATCAGGTAATCTTTTTTAATTAATCGCCCCCCCCCTTTTTTTTTCTTTCATTAATTTGTCTTGCACCTCTCAAATTTTGAAACTTTCTTTCCTTTATTATCGTATGTCTGACATCTATAACTTCCCTGCCAATTTAAGGTACTGACCTTCAGCTTCATAATTGAATTCACCTCTGGAGTTTAAATCTTGAAACTTTTTTTTGTGGGGGGTTTTCTGGTCTTCAAAATCTTCCTTGTTTTGCTTTCTTTGGGTAATTATCAAATGCCTAATTAGATCTTGATACGAGATATTTAAGCTTAGATATTATGCATTTCTATGTTTTTTTTTCCTCAACAAAACATTATCAAATTGAGAATGTTGTCTTTCATCTTCTGTTTGTAATGTTATAGTAATGGTTGCTCCTTTTTGACATCTAACAAGAATGGAAACCAGCTTGGTCATTATTACTGCCTATTTGTCCTTTTTGCTTATCTTTTACCCCCTAATAAATGTTCAGTTGAAATCGGAAATCAGGCTGAGTTGGGTTTAATTGATGAATTACCTCCTACTGGCGAAGTTGATGCTTTATTGCTCAATCTCTTTTGGATAACTTGAGAGTACATTGCTTGGATTTGATTTTTGATTTTGTGTTGCTTTCCAGTTTTTGTAAACTCATCTCAAGCAAACCCAACCATTCGGTTGCAGTTTGTTGAATGGAAGTTTTGGTTTTGTAGCTTGACTATAACAAGAATTTGGTTGAAACTTGTAACCTTTTTCGACCCTTTCTCTACCAATATGTCCTTTGCAACTAAAAGATTCAAATTTATGGCTCTTTTCCTGGCATGTTTGTGATTCTTTCAACTCCCGGGACTCGTATTTGATTGAATCGTGTAGTGATACGTTTGCTTAAACCTTTCAGGAACTTAGCCGTCCCCAACGCCTTCACTAATAGTTGCTGTAGACCGTGTGCCAAGATTTTGAAACATGGCTGGGATTGATGATAACGTTGCTATAATTGGTGATTGGGTACCTCCTAGTCCAAGTCCAAGAGCTTTTTTCTCAGCAATGTTAGGTGATGATATTAACTCAAGAACAATCCCAGAATCTCCTGGGGAGAAAAGAAATGAAGGGCTCTATCTGGGACAACCAGAGCAGATGGCAACAGGAAATTCTGAGAAAAAGGATGGAGCACAAACTAGTGGTGTTCAGTTGACTGAATTAGGTACATTTTCTGAGCAAAAATCAAACTTTCGTGGAGGTCTTGTTGAAAGAATTGCAGCCAGAGCTGGATTTAATGCACCGCGGTTGAATACAGAAAGTATCAGGTCCACTGAAAGTTCTATGAACCCTGAGATTAGGTCGCCTTATTTGACAATACCACCTGGTCTCAGCCCGACAACCTTGCTGGAATCTCCAGTTTTCCTTTCAAATTTGGTAAGTTTTAGAATCTTGAAATTCTTACATGCTGTCCAGTTGGCCCTTGGCCTTCAAGAGAGAGATTGTCAGGACACCTTTGAAAAAAAAAAAGGAATCTGAGAAGATAGTAGCAAGTTGCAATCATCTCATAATTCAAGTTAAATCAGAATAACAGGAAACTGAATCCAATGACGGAACTTAAATGTGGAAAGTAAATGCCAGATTGTTGGGCTAAGGTTTTCATTCTGGTTAAGCTTCGATCAATTAGAGCTCAATCAAATATAAACATAACTTCTACTTCTGATTTCTATATCTATTGCCTAAATACAATGTTCTCATTCTGGGGTGGTTGATTTCTTCTTTCCCCTTTTCTTCACATCTTGGCGAACCCCAATTTGTAGATTTTTAGTTGCTTATATAAGTTGTAAGAAATCACTTGAAGATATTTAGAATCAGAAAATGTTTTCTGAAGAAAGTTCTGTGATTCATAATTTTAGCTCATCTTCTTATTTTTATCTGTTTATTCAAGCTGATCTCATCAGGTTTGATGGGGTTTCGGGATATTTTGGCTGTGTTGACTGATTCTTCGTACACTGAAATTACATACAACGAATCTAGGGCATGCAATAGCTTGGTGATGTAATGTTTTTTATAGATGATAATATTAAGCCAAATGCAGAAGTTTAATTTTGCACTCCTGCTCCAAAACTATGGAGGCCTTACCTTGCAAGTACCGTTATGATTTTGCTGCTGTAAATGACATTAGTATTACACAACTTGAGTTGATTTGGAAACAGGTTGACAGGCAATGGATTAAATATCTGTGCACCTGAACATGTGTGGAGCTGCCATGGAGAAATGTTGATAAAAAAAAAAGCTCTGTTTGATTTTCTGAAGTCAAATAATTTGGTCCAAGGCTGCTCGATTTGGTGATAACCATTGTTTGAGGCTAACTCAGTAGTATCTTGATTGTCTAAATCTTTTCTAACACAGTAGTATCTTGATTTTCGAAATCTTTTCTTTTCCAAGATCAATATTGTATTACATTAATAGTGCATTGAAAGATCAAACAATTTTTTTTATTGAGCTTTTCTATGTCATTCCTCAGGCACAGCCATCTCCAACAACTGGAAAATTTTCTTTTTTTCCAAATGGTAACACCAAGAACTCCACAGTGGGCTCTGACCCTCCTGATAAAAGTAAAGAAACTTTCTTTGACAACATTGATTCATCTTCATTTGCGTTCAAGCCTATGGGAGAATCAGGTTCTTTTTTCCTTGGTGGAACAAGCAAGGTAATTGCACTTGGCAGTCTTGCCTTTTATATTATTTGTTTGGAGTAAAAGGAAAAAAAAAAAAACACTGCACACACAAGTGTGTGAGAGACATGCTCATGCTAGTTATCATGTTTCATTTAGAATGTTTTAAATACTGAAGATCTGCCTTACTTGATGACAGAAGGGTTTATGGTATAAATAGGTAAATAATATGTGCATCTTAGGTTTAAATTTTGCCTTCTGCATATAAATAACTTCAGCCACTTTTCCACAGCAATCCTTTCCCAGTATCGATGTTTCTGTTCACTCTGAGAATGCTTTTCAGTCGCATGGTGTGGAACCCGCCAAAACTCAGTTTGAGAGTAGAAACAGCCTCCATTTCCGAGCAGAATTCTCCAAATTGACTACTGAAAAGGATAATGGATGTATTACTGTAGCAGATCAGAGGACCTTTGACACTGTTGCTGGCAACGCCGAGCATTCTTCCCCTCTTGCTGAGCAACAAGATGAAGAAGGAGATCAAAGAGCCAGTGAAGATTCAATGGCTGCTGGAGGCACACCATCTGAGGATGCATATAATTGGAGAAAATATGGGCAGAAACAAGTAAAAGGCAGTGAGTATCCACGGAGTTATTACAAGTGCACGCATCCAAATTGCCCAGTTAAGAAGAAAGTGGAACGTTCTCATGAGGGCCATATAACAGAGATCATATATAAGGGGGCACACAACCATCCCAAGCCACCACCCAACCGGAGGTCAGCCACTGGATCAATGGATACACAACTGGATATTCCTGAACAAGCTGGGCCACAGGTTGGTGCTGTTAATGATTCGGTTTGGGCAGGTACACAAAAAGGAACTGCTGCAGGAACTCCTGATTGGAGGAATGACAATGTCGAGGTTTCATCTTCAGCATCTGGGGGCCTAGGCCCTGAATTCGGGAATCCATCTTCCTCGGTACAGGGTCAGAGCGGAACTCCCTTTGAGTCAGCTGATGCTGTGGATGCCTCGTCTACCTTTTCAAATGATGAAGATGATGATCGGGCTACACATGGCAGTGTAGGTTATGATGGTGAAGGAGAAGAATCTGAGTCCAAGAGAAGGTTCCCGCTCCATTTCTCTGTTTCTCAATGCATTCCTGTCACCTTTTATGACATTTTTATAGGCACAAGATGTACTCATGTTGTCTAACATCTCAGGAAAGTTGAAACATATGCAACCGAAATGAGTGGAGCCACCAGAGCAATCCGTGAGCCTAGAGTTGTGGTCCAGACAACCAGTGAGGTGGATATCCTTGACGATGGATATCGCTGGAGAAAGTATGGACAGAAAGTTGTTAAAGGAAATCCAAATCCTAGGTAGTTAAATCAACATTGGGGAAGCACCTCTAGTTAAATGAATAGTTTCTTGTGCAGAAAGGAAATGAATTGTTGACCATTTGAAATTGAAAAATCGGGCGGGTGATCTTTTTTGCAGGAGTTATTACAAGTGCACTAGCGCAGGCTGCACAGTGAGAAAGCATGTGGAGAGGGCATCGCATGACCTTAAGTCAGTGATCACTACGTATGAGGGGAAGCACAATCATGATGTCCCTGCTGCTCGCAATAGCAACCATGTCAACTCTGGCACCTCTAATGCCACACCAGCCCAAGCTGGCATCGCAGTTCAAACCCAAGTTCACAGACCTGAGGCATCCCAAGTTCACAACAGCATGACTAGTAGATTTGAGAGGCCTCCTGCATTTGGATCCTTCAGGCAGCAGCTGGGGCCTTCGGCTGGCTTCTCATTTGGAATGAATCAACCTGGGTTTGCCAATATGGGAATGGCTGGGTTAGGTCCAGGGCAACCAAGGATGCCAGTTATGCCCATGCATCCATACTTAGCACAGCAACGTGCAGTGAATGAAATGGGGTTGATGATGCCGAAAGGAGAAGCAAAGGTGGAGCCAGTGACTGAAGCTAATATGAGCCTGTCCTCCAACAATCCAACAGTGTATCAGCAAATAATGAGTAGGCTGCCTCAGATGTAAAATTTTTAATTTCTCTAATATGTTATCAAAACGTTTATTTATTAATTGTTGTTATGATTTTTGTCGTTGTTACAAGGAAAATAGGAACATATACTCCTATCTATCTATATATTATATAGAAAAGGGCAAATGCCACAAGTTATTTGTGTTTCCTCCTCCTGATGCTTATATGAAAATTAAACCATGTGATATCCGTATCCATATGATTTTATTTCCTATACATTATGTATTTCACTATTAAAATAATTAAAAGCCAGGCCCAGAGAATGCTAAATACATTAAGAGAAATAATGAATACTTGCGAATTGGAGACTTGTATGTAGCCTTCACTTGCTGCCAATCAGTGAGCAAAAAGTGGATTTCATTTTAAATTAATTAATTAATTGTGGGGTAAGAGAAAACTGGCAGGTGTTTCTTTAAAACTGGAAAAGTTAAATTAATTTAATTGTTGGAGAGTAATATAAAAGGAGAAGGGATGAAATTGAGAGAGGTGGTATTATCCAAGGATGGAAATGCCAATGAAATACAACTCTATAAACTAAGATATTGTTATGTCTAAAATTTAAGAAAAGTTTTTTTCAATAAGAAAATTTTTATCTTATTAAGTTAAAACCTAATCGTTCTAATATCAAATCATAAAAAAAAAAGTTATATATATATAAAGGCCAAGTGCTGCTAGATTGACCCTTGCCTTGTACTTGGACCTTTATATTTTTTATTTGAAGAAAAAAAAGTCAGAAGATAAATCATCTGATTATATCTAGCGGTCACTGCGGTAGCTAAAAATTAATATTGAAGTTTTGTAACTAAAAAAACCATTTTTAACCCAAAAACAACTAAAAAAACAACTTTAAAAATCTTGTTAAACCAATTAATAACCTTAAAATCCTTTAAAAAAACCATTTCAAAACCTGAAATCCGCCTCCAATCAAGCCTTCAAAGGACAAGATTAAAAAAACAAAATAAAAACACTCATGTGTATTTATGTTCAAATACACAGAATAACAGAACAATCAAAACTATAGCATCCAGGGATGAATGTTGACACAATAGGAAAACGTTGAAGATCCAATTGCATTGAAAATGGCATAAATGTTTTCAAATACATGGGTAAGCTTGGGGTGTTTAAGTGTTTTATTTGAAAAAGTATTAAAATAATATTTTTTTTATTTTTTAAAAATTATTTTTGATATTAATATATTAAAATAAGCTGAAAAATCAAAAAAATATTAATTTAAAATAAAAAAATTATTTTAAAACATAAAAATTTAGCTTGCTGCTGCTGTCGAAAGAGAGATAGGAGGGAAAATGGAATTAGCAAAGGGTAGGGGTAGGGATAACAAAATGACAAGGAAGGACACACTCATCTTCCTTTTTGTTAATGGAAAGAGAGAACCTTATCATGACAACCCACCCACATTCTCATTTCTCACCTTGTTGTTTTGTCATCACAACACCCCCTCCCCCCCCTGTAATTTCTCTGCCAACCTGCGAGGCAGAGGCAGGTTGAGACAGTCATGTCATGTGTCTCACTCACCATCTCTGTTCATAAGTAGGTGGAGAGGAAGGCGCGTGAACACGTGCCAGAGCATGGAGGTGGGAAAAACAAATAATCACTCTCATTCTTTTCCTTTTTAATTTAATCTTACTTTATTTTCTGTAAAAACAATGAGTAAAAGAGAAGAAAAATCTGAAAACCGAACGCCAACAATCCAAAAGCCGCACACCATCACCAGACAGGCAGGAAGGGAAGGGAAAGGAAAGGAAAGGAAAGAACCAAAAAAGGGTTAAATTTATTCGTTAAGTAGAGTTACTACATAGTATGTGTAAACATTTCCTTGTTAGAAAGAAGGGAAAGCTACAAACTTGTGAATTGTGATCGATTTGACCTTAAAGTTCTTCCCTTTTATTTATACAGTGGAGAAATTATTCTACTACTTTGAGGATTTTATTCTTATATAGTTAGTATTTCTCTGACATGGTGTAGATGATGATGATGATGATGGGATGTTGATGTGGGGGCCATAAATCTGCCCTCCTGGATCTCCAAACCCTAATTACCACATCTCTGGATCTTCTCTTGGACAATTACACTGTACCTCTCTTAATAGCAAAACACAAGAAAGGTCAGATTTTTAGACAATATCCCCCTCGTTCTACTGGATTTGCTTCATATTTTGACCATTTTCATCTGTTGACCTCAACAAATGCACTGTTGTTATGATTGATGTTACTTTTTGATTGTTAAGTACCTGCCCTTTTCTTCTGCAATATTATTTCTTTCTGGTTTTTTCTCCTTCTCCTTACAGTATGTGATTAATATGAAAAAGATTTGAACTTTTCTGTGGATTCCCTATTCGAGGATAGATTGGTTGCTTGCTTACTACTTGAAGCTATATAATCACCTGCTACTTGTGTTGTGTTTGCTGTTATGGGTTTTCAATTTTGTGAGGATTGATTGATTGATTGATTGCATGCTTGTAGGTTTTATAAGCATTTCACTTGGATACATAGTACCAGAAGGAGAAACATGCATGCTAGGCATAGAAGTCCTGGAAATGGATACAGGTCTGGTTCCATGGGGGTGGGAATGGGTGCATCCAGAATATCCCCAGATAATTCTGCTAGAGGTCATGGTTTTTACAATTCCGAATATAGAAGCTTCAATAACCGTGGCTTTGCCCATGGCCAGGGCCACCCCAAGTCTTTTCGTCAGCCACCACCACAGAAAGGCGATATTTTAATGGAAGCTGGTAGGCTTGCAGCTGAGTATTTAGTTTCCAAGGGATTGTTACCTCAGAGTGCACTTTCTGGTAAATGGCAGAATGGTAGTTTCAAAAGGCAAGCTGGGGATTATCAGGACTTTAGGCAACAAGAAGACCTTATGCAGGAGGGCCGAACATCTGCCCATTCTCGGCTAGGTAGTGGTGCTTCTGATGCTGGGTTGGGCAGGAGAAGATACCCTGATGACTTCAATCTGAGGAATCATGTGAAGGGAAGGAGGCGAGGAGAGCATTACCGGGGTTACAGCTCAGAGTGGGGTAGAGAATATGGGAGGAGTGGGTCATTGTCAGATAGGAATAGAATGTCTCCTGATACAGAGGAGAATGATACAGTTTCTGGACACTGCGAAGAGCAGCAAGTTAGCAATGATGTTGGAGATGGAATGGAGAAATCTGGTCAGAGTGGGGTGGCACCAGAAAGTGAAGAAACTGCTGATATAGAATCAGGACTGAGCAAGTACAACTATCCAAATGAAACTGGCTCCAAGGCAAGTTCTTCTAGTGTTCTGAAAGAAGAGACTGATGGTGAACCCTCCAAGGGCTCTGGTGACCCAGCAAACGTAAATCTGGGGAACAAGGATATGAAGGATGGCAATTATGATTATGAAATTGAGAAACAGATTGTTCCAGAGGATTTACCTATCCAGCAGAGTGATCTCTCGGGCAAGGATGAATCTGATTTACTAACATTGAGCAAGTTTGCCAATGTGCCAACGAAAATGCGCTCTGCATTGTCATGTAGGTCCTCCAGGGTTGATCAAGTTCCCAATAATGAAGAGGAAGACACATCTGATAATGGGCTTAACAAAGGATCTGAAGATGTAGTTCAAGATGGCGTGGACAATGTCTCCGCAACTGATGTGAATGCAACACATGATTCAAATTGTCCCAACTCCGAAATAATTAAAGTAGCTGTTGTCCAGCCTGCCGAGGATGCTGATGAAGAAGGCCTTGAATATGGTGCTGTGGAGGGAAAATGTGTGAGGTCTCATTCTTTTTCAGATGGAGCTTTTATGCATGACAATGAACAAGAATCTAGTCTAGGACTTTCAGGTTTTGGAAGGTCCACCTCAGTCAAAGAGCGAGGTGAGAAACGGGCTGCTGAAAGCAGTGGTATTGGCGAGGCAGCCAAAAAACCAAGAGAATGGCTTTCATCCTTGGTTAACACCGCTGATGAGCATTTGCACCGCACTGATTTAAGTGAAAATACTGGGGGTTCACAAGAAGAGAGGGCTTCACCCGATCAGCAGGTGACTATGGCTGTGGCAGCTACCCAAGACAGTGACATTAGTAATTGTCAATTTCCAAGGATTGCTGGTGAACCAGGCTTCAAGTATGCTGAAGAGAAACAGCTATTTCCTAGTTCATTTAAAATCGTTGATCTTAATCTCATGGAAACATCTGATATAAATGAAACTCATTGTAGCGATCCAGTTCTCACATACCCATCTATTATGACAACCAAAAGAGAAGCACCACAGGTTGACATTGATTTGTCAATAAGTAATTCCAATGTGTCCGATGAATATGCTAGACATATGAGTTATGGCAAGCAGGTTGAAATAATTGATCTAGAGAATGATTGCACCCTGGAAGACAAGGACTTTGATAATTCACAAAGAAAGTACGTCCCTCTTATAATCATTCTCTCTCTCTCTCTCTCTCTCTACACTTCTACGTTTCTCAACTTGTCAAAGAATAATGCCAAATACCTTGCATGTTTCTGACGTCAAGAAGCTTACTTCATTATTATATGTCCTGGATGTGGTATTTCTCTACATGATCTTAACTTGTCCATTCTCTCAGGATGGAGACTGCATTTACTGGGACAGAAGGTTTTCCTAGCCTTCCACAGAATACTGGTGATATCACTGATGTTCAGGTCAATTATGATGGCCTTATGCTCGCAGAGTTTCTCAACAATCTCTCAAATTGTACCTCAGAACCAGATAACATAACTCCGCTGCAAAGCGAAATGGACCTTGACAATGGAGAGGTACCATAGAAGTAGCTTATTTGTCTGAATAGAACATGAAAACCTAGTAGCCTTTTTTTAATTAAAAAAGGTCTGAAAGAATTCGATGATGTATTCATTTGGCTACTTCATGTTCTATGCATTCCATCCACATTCCTATTAATTGCATCATTAAATGTATAATTCTATGCATATGATATCATGGTATATATGTGGCTCTTGGTTTTAGAAATCATGTTTTTGGTAGTGGAAGAAAGCTAAATAAATACATTCCCTTTGTATAGTTGATGAATAACTCACTTAGTATTACTGATTGTTTCAGGGGACTCTTGGTGATGATGACTCGATTTATATGTCCCTGGGAGAAATACCATTAAGTATGCCACATATTTAACTTCTTGGTTTG
>Ga0307515_10013895_pt1 | contig 14988 bp, 12 predicted proteins | sample 17_EM_MG_FD_194513 | JGI IMG/M metagenome (GOLD analysis project Ga0307515, IMG submission 194513) | Populus trichocarpa ectomycorrhiza microbial communities from riparian zone in the Pacific Northwest, United States - 17_EM | ecosystem: Host-associated > Plants > Roots > Unclassified | place... | reverse complement strand
GCAACCCATTGAGGCTATGACCGGCCACAAGCTCTTCTTCGCGCTGCGGCCCGATGAAGAGACGGCCGAACGCATCGCGCGCGTCGTGAGCGCCGAGCATGAGGCGCGCGGCCTGGCGGCCCGGCTGCGGCCCAGTCGCATCTTCCACATCACGCTGCACTACTTCGGCTACTTCGACGGCGAGCCGGATGCGCTCGTCGTCGCCAGTGCGGAGCGCGCGGCGTCGGAAGTCGTCCGTCCGGCCTTCGACCTGAGCTTCGACAGCTTCACGAGCTGGGGCAAGGAGGGCGTGGCCAAGCATCCCTTTGTGCTGACTGGCGGCCAGGGCCTGGAGGCCGTGCGCGAGCTGCGCGACGCCCTCGTCGAGCGCCTGCTGGCCCACGGCCTGGCCGCGCCGGCGCATGGCTACGAGCCCCACCTGACGCTGCGCTACGACAAGCGGCCAGCGCCCGTGTGGACCGTGGATCTGGCCGGCTGGGTGGCTAGCGAGTTCGTGCTCGTCAAGAGCCCGCAGGGGCAGACGCGGCACGATGTGATCGGGCGTTGGCCTTTGCAGGGTTGAGTCCTACAGCCGATGCCGTCGCAAGCCGACCGGTACGGACGTTTGCAGGACTCACGATGGGTATTCCTTGCAAGGAGACACCGCCATGATCATCAAGCCCCTCATTGCCCTGCTGGCAACCTCGGCGCTGGCCACCAAGCTCGTCCAGCACCTGAGCCGCAAGAACCAGCAGCGTCGCGCGCGCGCTGACCACCAGCGTCATCATGACGACGTGACCCGCTGGGAAGGCGAGGGCGGCAACCTGCCCGTCAAACCGCAGCGCTAAGCACCGAAGCACACGAGAAAAAGCCGCCTCGCAAGGCGGCTTTCGTCACGGAGCGACGGCGTCATGGCTTGGTGAACCAGTCGTCCGTCACGCGGCGTTCCCAGCTGGCGATCTGCAGCTCGGCCTCGTCCTTGGCCAGGCCGTAGCGATCCTGGATCCTGCCGGCGAGCTGGTCGCGGCGACCCGCCACGACGTCGATGTCGTCATCGGTCAGCTTGCCCCAATGCTCCCGGACCTTGCCGGCCAGCTGTTTCCAATGGCCCTCGATGCGATCCCAGTTCATGTTGGACTCCTCTTGCGCAAGCGGCTTGCGCCGCGGTGGGTCCACTGTGCTGGGGCAAGCGGCGCGCCGGGGTCGGCCCAGGAGGCTCGCCGTTGTAGGACAGAACCGGTCAGCCCTGTACGACGGCCTGGGCCAGCGCGCGCACGCTCAGCGGTGCCGAGCCCTCGGCCTTGTTGGAGATGGTGACGAACACGTCCTGCCCGGCGCTGGCCGTGCCGCGAATGATGCGAGCCAGCTCGGCGCGCGTCTCGGGGTCGGGGTCCAGCATCTCGTTGAACTCGCCGTACTTCTTCTCGGCCTCTTCGTAGCCATAGGCGCCGTGCAGCCGGTTCAGGTTCCAGCGCGCCACCAGCGGGCCGGGCCACAGCGCGCGCAGCAACGGCAGTTGTTCGGCGAGTGGCGGCAGCTTGGGGTGCAGGCCCAGGCAATAGCGTGCGCCGGTGTCGCGCAGCAGGGAGACGAGCTCAGGCGTCAGCCAGGCGGCGTCGCGCACTTCGACGGCCAGCACGCCGGTCGGCGGTTTAGGCAAGGCCAACAGCAGCGCGTGCAGGCGGTCGAAAGCCTCGTTCATGTGTGCGAGCAGTTGGCCGGGCAGGGGACTGATCTGGAAGACCAGCGCGCCAATGGTCTTCCCCAGGCCTTCATAGGCCGGCTCAATGAAATCCTGCAGCGCGGCCGTCGGATCCAGGAACAGCGGGTTGGGCTGGCGGCCGCGACCATCCTCGCTGCGCAGAAGCGCGTCGGTGACGAGGCTGGGCGCCTTGACCGTGAAGCGAAAGCCCGGTGGCACCTGCTCGGCATGGCGCTGGAATTCGCTGGCCGCCAGAGGCCGGTAGAAGCCGCGGTCTATGCCCACGGCGCGCAGCAACGGCTGGGCCGAGTAGGCCGGCAGGCCGGTCTTAGACAGCGTCGCCTCGCCGTGCTTGCCGGCCCATACCAGGCCCTGCCAGCCGGGGTAGCTCCAGGTCGACGTGCCGAGGTGGACGTTTGGCGACAGCGCTGCGGCGAGGGCGATGTCTTCGGCCAGCACTGGCGCGGGCTGCACGCCGCGTGGGCGTTTCTCGGGTGGGCCGCCGAAGAGTGCGTCCTGCATCGTCAGGCGCGCAGCTGCACGCCCGCAGCGCTCAGCGCGGCGTGAATGGCGCGTGCGAAGGCCAGGGCGTGCGGACCGTCGCCGTGCAGGCAGATGGTTTCGGCGCGCAGCGGCACGGTCTCGCCAGTCACGGCGACGACGACGCCCTCACGCACCATGCGCAGCGTGCGCGCCACGGCCTCGTCGGTGTCTTCGACAAAGGCTCCGGGCTGGCTGCGCGGCACCAGGCTGCCGTCGGCGCGGTAGCCGCGGTCGGCAAACACCTCGGCCATGGCGCGCAGGCCGGCGCGCTCGGCGGCGCGCAACAGCTCGCTGCCGGCAAGGCCGTAAAGAGCGAGGCCGGGGTCCACGTCCAGCACCGCGCTAGCGATGGCATCGGCCAGCACCGGGTCGCGCGCGGCCTGGTTGTAGAGGGCGCCGTGCGGCTTGACGTGGTGCAGCCGGCCGCCCTGGGCCTTGACGATCGCATCGAGCGCGCCGAGCTGGTAGATCAGGTCGGCCTGCACGTCGGCGGGCTTGAGCCGCATCTCGCTGCGGCCGAAGTTCTCGCGGTCCGGGTAGCTCGGGTGGGCGCCGATGGCCACGCCGCGCGCCAGCGCTGCCGCGACGGTGGCCTGCATCAGCCGCGCGTCGCCGGCATGCCAGCCGCAGGCGATGTTGGCTGAGCTGACCAGGGCCAGCAGCTCGGCGTCGTCGGGCGCGCCTTCGCCGAGGTCGGCATTCAGGTCGACATGCATAGCGCAATCCTCATCTGGTCCAGCAGCATTCGTTGTTCGCGCAGCGCGGCCACTGCCTCATCCCGCGTGCAGGGCACAAAGCGCAGCCGCGCGCCCAGGCGCAGCTGGCCGAGCTTCCACAGGTCGGCGCGAATGACGACGGCGATCTTGGGGTAGCCGCCGGTCGTCTGCGCATCGGCAAGCAGAACTATGGGCTGGCCCGAAGGCGGCACCTGGATGACGCCGGGCAGCACGCCGTGCGAGGCCAGCTCCTCGCCGCGTTCGCGCTCAAGCACGGGGCCGGCGAGGCGGTAGCCCATGCGATTGCTTTGCGGCGTGACGGTCCAGTCGCTGGCCCAGAAGGCCTCGCGCGCTGCCGCCGTGAAGTCCTCGTGCTCGGGACCGGGCAGGACGCGCACGGCGGGCGTCCAGTCGGGCGGGCGAATGCCGACGGCGCGCGCGGGCAGGGCGGGCGTTGGGTTCAGCGGCAGGCGGTCGCCATCGCGCAGCGCGCGGCCGTCCAGCCCGCCGAAACCGCCCTTGAGATCGGTGCTGAGCGAGCCCAGCGTGGGCAGCAGGTCCAGGCCGCCGGCCATGGCGACATAGCTGCGCATGCGCTCGCGCGGCGCGGCGAGCTTGAGCGTCTGGCCGGCGCGCACGCGCTGACGCCACCAGGGGCGCAGCGGGTGGCCGTCCAGGCTGGCGTTGGCATCGGCGCCGGTGACGGCGATGCAGGTGTCGGCATGAAAGCGCAGCGTGGCCGCACCGAGCGTGAACTCCAGGCCGGCCGCGCCGGGTGCATTGCCCACGAGCAGGTTGCCGGCCTGCAGCGCGAACTCGTCCAGCGCGCCGCACAGGCTCAGGCCACGGTCGCGCCAGCCGGGGCGGCCGAGGTCCTGCACGGTGGCGAGCGGCCCGGCGCGCAGGATCTCAATCATTCGGTGGTTGCCACGAAGCGCACGCGATCGCCCGGCGCCAGCAGCGTGGGCGGCTCGGCCTGCGGGTCGAACAAGGCCAGCGACGTGCGGCCGATGAGCTGCCAGCCGCCCGGCGTGACCAGCGGGTAAATGCCCGTCTGCGCGCCACCGATGCCGACGCTGCCCCGCGGCACGGCCACGCGCGGCTCGCTGCGGCGGGGCGTGTGCAGCGATTCATCCAGCCCGCCGAGGTAGGCAAAGCCGGGCTGGAAGCCGATGAAGTAGACGACGTAGTCGCCCGCAGTGTGGCGGCGCAAGACCTCGTCGATGCTGAGCCCGCAGTGCGAGGCGACGTCGCCAAGGTCGGGGCCGTCGTAGATCACAGGGATCTCGACCAACCGGCCCAGCTGCTGGCGGCGCGGCGGCTTGACCCACAGCGCCAATGCCGCAGCTTCCAGCGCGGCGGGTTCGGTGCGCAGCGGGTCGAACACCAGCGTCAGGTTGTTCATGCCCGGGATCAGCTCTTGCACGCCGTCCACGTTGGCGAGGCCAGCCGCCAACTGCCAGACGCGCTGCTGCTGCTCCAGCGACAGCGGCGCCGGCAGCGTGCAGCACAGCGCCGTTTCGCCGAGGGGATGGACCGACAACTCACTCATGCTGCCAGCATGCCATGGGCGTCGCCTAAACTGCCGCCCCAGATGACCGAGCCCCTTTTCACGCCCGCCGACGAGTACGCGATGCGGCTCGCGCTCGATCAGGCGCAGAACGCCTGGCTGGTGGGCGAGGTGCCCGTCGGCGCCGTCATCACCCGGGGCGGCCAGGTGGTGGCCACCGGCTACAACCGCCCCATCACGACGCACGATCCGACCGCCCACGCCGAGATCGTGGCCTTGCGCCATGCGGCCTCGCTGCTCGAGAACTATCGCCTGCCGGAGTGCGAGCTGTTCGTCACGCTGGAGCCCTGCGCGATGTGTGCCATGGCGCTCATGCATGCCCGCTTCAAGCGCGTCGTGTTTGCGGCGCCCGACCCCAAGACGGGTGTGGCGGGCTCGGTCATCGACCTGTTCGCCCAGCCTCAGCTCAATCACCACACGCGCATCGAGAGCGGGCTAATGGCCGACGCCTCCGCCAAGCTGCTGCGCGAGTTCTTCGCCGAACGCCGCGAGGCTGCCCGCGCGCGGCGCGCCGAGCGCCAAGGCTTGATCCCTACTGGCGAAGCCACGCACCTGGACGAATCCTGATGACGACCTCACTGACGATGTTCACCCCTGCCGGCGCTGTCTCCAAGGCCGAGGCGCTGAAGCGAGCGGCCAAGCGGCTGACGCAACTCGGCTTCGAAGTTGCCATCGACGCCGATGCATTGGCCAAGCAACAGCGCTTTGCGGGTGACGACGCCACGCGCCTCGCGGCCCTGCACCGCATCGCCGATGCCGCGCCTTCGGTGGCGCTGGCCACGCGTGGCGGCTATGGCCTGACGCGGCTGCTGGACCAGATCGACTGGGGCCGTATCGCCAAGAGCGTGGAGCAGGGCACGCGCTGGGTGGGCTACAGCGACCTGACGGCGCTGCAGAACGGCTTCATCGCCCGCCACAAGGGCCTGGCGATGTGGTCCGGCCCGCTGGCCTGCGACGACTTCGGCCGCAGTGAGGCGGACGGCGGCGTTGACGAGGTCACGCGCGACTGCTTTCTCGAAGCGATGAGCGGCGCGTTGGAGGCCGTGGGCTTCCGTGAACCAACGGGTGGCTTCGACGGCCTGGAAGCGCGCGGCCGGCTGTGGGGTGGCAACCTGACGGTGTTGTGCTCGCTGCTCGGCACGCCGCATTGGCCCAAGATCAAGGGTGGCATCCTGTTCCTGGAAGACGTCAACGAGCATCCCTATCGCGTCGAGCGCCAGTTGCTGCAATTGCAGCAGGCCGGCGTCATCGATGCGCAGGCGGCCGTGCTGCTGGGTGACTTCAGCGGCGCGCCCAAGACGCCGAACGACCGGGGCTATGGCCTCAAGGACGCCGTCGCCGCGCTGCGGGCACGCACGAAGACGCCGGTGCTGACCGGCCTGCCGTTCGGCCATGTGCGTACCAAGGTCTGCCTGCCGGTGGGCGGCACGGTGGAGCTGTATGTGCAGGGCCGCGAGGCCATCCTGGGCTGGCAGTCCGATCCGCGCCTGGCGCATGGCGCGCACCACCACGATGACGATTGCGGCGACGACTGCGGTCACGATCATCACTAAAGACACCTCGGGTTTTCCAAGCCGCGCTCTCCCGGGAGTCGGGCCTGTATAGACGAGTTGCCCCTCTATGATTCCGCCCATCGCCTCGGCTCGCGCCGGGGCGTCGTTTTTTGAGGGCGTCGTCGTGGTGGGATTGGGCAACTGGGTCAAAAGGGGTGTGGGCGCATTCGCGTTCATGCTGCTGGCCGGCTGCAACAACAGCCCGCACCCGCTCGGTGCCGAGCGCGAGAACACGCTCTACATGGCCTTCGCGGAGCGCTCGCCGCGTTATCTGGACCCGACCTCGTCCTATACGGCGCCCGAGAGCACCTATGTCTATGAGATCAGCGAGCCGCCCTACGGCTACCACCCGCTCAAGCGCCCCTACACGCTGATCCCGCGCGCCGCCGACGCGCTGGCCAAGCCCTACTACCTGGACGCGCAGGGCAGGCGCCTGCCCGACGACGCGCCCGACGAGCAGATCGCCGAGGCCGTCTACGACGTGCCCATCCGCCCGGGCCTGAAGTGGTCGCCCCACCCGGCCTTTGCCAAGGATGCGCAGGGGAACTACCTCTATCACCACCTCAAGCCCGGCGAGCTGGGCGGCAGGCGCAGCCCCTTCGACTTCAAGCAACTGGCCACGCGCGAGGTGGTCGCCGAGGACTTCGTCTACGCGCTCAAGCGCCACGCCAGCCCGCGCCTGGACGCCCCCGTGGCGGCGGTGTTCTCGGAGCATGTGCTCGGGCTGAAGGACTACATGGCCACGCTCAAGCGCGAGAACGCCAGTCAGCTCGCCGGCATGCCCGAGAATGTGGCCGACAAGCCCTTCCTGGACCTGCGCCGCTGGCCGCTGGCCGGCGCCGAGGCGGTGAACGACCACCTGCTGCGCATCCGCCTCAAGGGCCGCTACCCGCAGTGGCAATACTGGATGGCCACCAACTTCACGGCGGCCATCCCCTGGGAGGTGGACGCCTTCTATGCCCAGCCCGGCATGGCCGCCAACTCGCTCGGCTGGAACCGCTGGCCGGTCGGCAGCGGCCCCTTCATGATGACCGAGTACGTGCAGGACCGCCGCCACGTCATGAGCCGCAACCCCAACTACCGGGCCGACACCTACCCCTGCGACGGCAGCGAGGGCGATGCCGAGGCCGGCCTGCTGGCGGACTGCGGCAAGCGCATCCCCTTTGTCGACAAGGTCGTGGCCATCAACGTGAAGGAGAAGGTGCCCATCAAGGAGCTGTTCAAGCAGGGCTACCTGGACCTGCCCGAGATGGACCGCACCGACTGGGGCGTCAACCTCGCGGTGGACCGCGACGACTCCGATGCTGTTAGCGCCTTCTTCGAGCAGCGCGGTTTCCGGCTGCCAATGAATGTCGACATCACCAACTGGTACCTGGGTTTCAACTGGCTGGACCCGGTTGTCGGCCAGGGCGACACCCTAGAGCAGCAGAAGCGCAACCGTGCGCTGCGCCAGGCCATCTCCATCGCCATCGATTGGGAAGAGGGCTATGGCCGCATCTTCCGCGACCAGGGCGGTGACGCGGCCCACGGGCCCATCCCGCCGGGCGTGTTCGGGTCGAAGGAGGCGCAGCCGGGTGAGTTCAACCCGGTCACCCATCATCTGGTGAACGGCCAGGTCGAGCGCCGGCCGCTGGCTGAGGCGTTCAAGCTGATGGAAGACGCTGGCTACCCTGGCGGGCGCGACGTGAAGACGGGCAGGCCGCTGGTGCTGAATTACGACTTCCAGCGCGTCATCACGCCCGAGCTGAAGGCGCAGAACGACTGGATGGTGCGCCAGTTCGCCAAGCTCGGAATCCAGCTCGACATCCGCGCGACCGACTTCAACCAGTTCCAGGAAAAGATCCGCAAGGGCAAGCACCAGATCTTCTGGTGGGGCTGGTTTGCCGACTACCCCGATGCCGAGAATTTCCTCTTCCTGCTCTACGGGCCGAACGCCAAGAGCCTGCACGAGGGCGAGAACACGGCCAACTACGCCAATCCGGAGTTCGACCGCCTGTTCCGCAAGCTGCAGGCGCTGGAGGACGGGCCCGAGAAGGCCCAGGTGATGGCGCAGATGAACGACGTGGCACGCCGGGATGCGCCCTGGGCCTGGGGCTACTGGAGCTATTCGGGCCTGGCCTTCCAGCACTGGGTCTACAACGGCAAGCCGGGCGTCGTCGTGCGCGACCGGGCGCGCTATCTGCGCGTGGACGTGAACGAGCGCGCCGCAAAGGTTGCCGCATGGAACCAGCCGGTCTGGTGGCCGCTGCTGGTGCTGGCCGGTGGGGGGCTGGCCATCTACATCGCCACGCGCCGGGCCTGGCGCAAGCGTGAGATGGCCACCGCCGTCGTCAAGGTGGAGGCCGCCTGATGCTGCGCTTCATGCTGCGCCGCCTGGGCTATGGCCTGGCCATCCTGGTGGGCGTCAACCTCTTCACCTTCTTCCTGTTCTTCTCGGTCAACACGCCGGACGACATGGCGCGGTTGAACATCGGCGGCAAGCGCGTCACGCAGGCCCAGATCGAGACCTGGAAGACCGAGCGCGGCTATGACAAGCCGCTGTACTTCGACGCCAGCCTGCAGGGCGGCAAGCAGTTCACGCACACCATCCTGTGGGAGCGTTCGGTCAGCCTGTTCGCGCTGGACTTCGGCAAGAGCGACGCGCGCCAGGCCATCAACATCGGCCACGAGGTCAAGGTGCGCATGGGCGTGAGCCTGGCGCTGGCGCTGCCGCTGTTCATCCTGCAGGTGATCGTCAGCATCGCCTTCTCGCTGCTGCTGGTGTTCTTCCGCCACACACGCATCGATTTCTGGGGCGTCGTGCTCTGCGTGCTGATGCTGTCCATCAGCAGCCTGTTCTACATCATCGTCGGCCAGTTCCTGTTCGCCCGCGTGCTCAAACTGGTGCCCATGAACGGCTTCGCGCCGGGGCTGGATGCGGTGCGCTTCCTGGCGCTGCCGATCCTGTTGTCGCTGCTGTCGCGGCTGGGCGGCGAGGCGCGCCTGTACCGGGCGATGTTCCTGGAAGAGATGGGCAAAGACTACGTCCGCACCGCGCGCGCCAAGGGCCTGGGCGAAGGCCGCGTGTTGAGCCGCCATGTGCTGCGCAACGCGCTGATTCCCATCATCACCAGCGCCGGCAGCTACCTGCCTTATGTCTTCCTTGGCAGCCTGGTGTTCGAGAGCTTCTTCGGCATCCCCGGCCTGGGCGCCTTCGTCATCGAGGCCATCACGGGTCAGGACTTCGCCATCGTGCGCACCATGGTCTTCCTCGGCGCGCTGCTCTACATCGCCAGCAATGCGCTGATCGACATCGCCTACACGTGGGTCGACCCGCGGGTGAGGTTGCAATGAAGTTCGTGCTGCTCTGGACCGACCTCGCGTTGTGGCTGATGGTGGCCGCCGTCGTCGTCTACGCGCTGCGGATCAGGGCCCAGGCCAACCTGCGCACGACCTGGCGCCGTGTGCTGCGCGACCCAATCGCTGCGAGCGCCGGTGTCGTCATGGCGCTGTTCCTCGGGGTCACGCTGGTCGACAGCGTCCACCTGCGGCCTGCGCTGGCAACGACCGATGGCGGCACGGTCTACGACACCCGCGCGCTGTCGACGCTGGACCTGCTGCTGGCGCGCCAGATCGCGATGCGCGAGGTCAGCTACTCGGTGCCGCTGGGCACGCATGGCTTCAACAAGGAGAGCTTCGTCGATGCCCAGGGCCAGGCAGGACGTGACTACCCGCGCCTGAAGTTCGGCGGCAGCCACCTGGGCGACCCGGCCGTGCAATGGGCCGGCGACGTGGCCCGCCGCGCCACACTCGGCCTGGTTGGCGGCCTCGCCATCGCTGCACTGCTCGTCGCGCTGACTGCCGCCGCGCTGGCCCGCCACCACCACGGCTGGCGCCACGCGCTGGCCGACCTCGCTGCCGACCGCACCGTCTACCCGCTGCGCGCTGTCCTCATCATGCTGACGGTCATCCTGCTGCTGGCCGGCCCCGTCATCGCGCTGATGCCGCAGTACCACGTCTTCGGCACGGACCGCACCGGCAACGACATCCTCGTGCAGGCCCTCAAGAGCGTGCGCACGGCCTTCGTCATCGGTGCGCTGTCCACACTGGCCACGCTGCCGCTGGCGCTGCTGCTGGGCGTGCTGGCGGGCTACTACAAGGGCTGGGTGGACGAAGTCATTCAGTACCTCTACACGACGCTGAGCGCCGTGCCCAACGTGCTGTTGATCGCCGCCTGCGTGCTCATGGTGCAGGTCTATTTCGACAAGAACCCCGAGCTGTTCGAGACCGCCGCCGAGCGCTCCGACCTGAAGATGCTGATGCTCTGCCTCATCCTCGGCCTGACCGGCTGGGCGGGCCTGTGCCGCCTGGTGCGCGCCGAGACCTTGAAGCTGCGCGAGCTGGACTATGTGCAGGCCGCGACAGCTTTCGGTGTGGGCGACTTGGCGATCATGGGCCGCCACATCCTGCCCAATGTGATGCACCTGGTGCTCATCACCGTCGTGCTGAGCTTCTCCGAGCTGATCCTCTACGAAGCCGTGCTGACCTATGTCGGCGTCGGCGTGGACCCGACCACCAGCAGCTTCGGCAGCATGATCAACCTGGCCCGCGCCGAGATGTCGCGCGACCCCATCGTCTGGTGGAGCTTCGCGGCGGCCTTCGGCTTCATGGTCGGCCTGGTGCTGGCGGCCAACCTGTTTGCCGACGGCGTGCGCGACGCCTTCGACCCCAAGGCCCGCTCGGCGCGGCCACGCATCTTCGTGCGCCGGGGGGCGGCCGATGCTTGAGATCGCCGACCTCCACGTCGAACTGGACACGGACGCTGGCCTCGTGCGTGCCATCGCCAGCATGCGCCTGAGCCTGGCACGCGGCGAGACCTTTGCGCTGGTCGGCGAGAGCGGCTGCGGCAAGAGCATGACGGCGCTGGCGCTGATGCGCCTGCTGCCCGAGAACGGCCGCGTCGCCAGCGGCGCCGTGCTTCTCGACGGCCAGGACCTGCTGGCCCTGCCCGAGAGCCGCATGCGCGACGTGCGCGGCGGCCGCATGGCGATGATCTTCCAGGAGCCATCGACCAGCCTGAACCCGGTCATGCGGGTGGGCGAGCAGATCGTCGAGGCCATCGAAGCCCACACGCCGCTGCGCGGTGCGGCCGCGCGCGCCAAGGCCATCGACTGGCTGGCCCGCGTCGGCATCCCCGAGCCGCAGCGCCGCATCGACGACTACCCCTTCCGCCTGTCCGGCGGCCAGAAGCAGCGCGTCATGATCGCCATCGCGCTGGCCGCCGAGCCCGACTACCTGATCGCCGATGAGCCGACGACGGCGCTGGACGTGACCATCCAGGCGCAGATCCTCGACCTGATACGCGACCTGCAGCGCGAGCGCCAGCTCGGCGTGCTGCTCATCACGCACGACCTGGCGGTGGTCAGCGGCATGGCCCATCGCGTGGCGCTGATGTATGCCGGCCAGATCATCGAGGTCGCGCCCGCCGGCGAGTTCTTCGCTCACCCTAAGCATCCCTACGCCCGCCTGCTGCTGCAGGCCCTGCCCGACGCCGCCCGGCGCGGCGAGCCGCTGGCGGCCATAGCCGGCACCGTGCCGCCGCTGTGGCTGGACTTTGCCGGCTGCCGCTTCGCGCCGCGCTGCGACCAAGCCATGAGCCATTGCGCCACCACGCCGCCCGAGCTGAGCGAGGAAGGCACGCAGCACCGGGTGCGCTGCCTGCTCTACAGCCAGCCCGGCGAGGCGCTGCCGCGCGAGGCCGCCGTGGCCAAGGTGCTGCCACCCGTGCCGACCGGGCAGGGCGCGCCGCTGCTCGATGTGCGCGACCTGCGCGTGCGCTTCGCGCTGAAGGCACCGCTCTTCCATCGCGGCCCGCGCCACTTCGACGCCGTCGACGGCGTCAGCTACCAGCTGCACGCCGGTCGCACGCTGGCCCTGGTAGGCGAATCCGGCTGCGGCAAGACGACGTCCGGCAAGGCCATCGTCCAGCTGTTGCGCCGTCAGGCGCAGATCAGCGGCCAGGCGCTGCTCGACGGCCAGGACCTGTTCCAGCTGAGCGGCGCCGCCCTCGTGAAGGCCAGGCGCAGCATCCAGATCATTTTTCAAGACCCGTTCGCGTCGCTGAACCCGCGCATGCGCGTCGCCGAGGTGCTTGAGGAAGGCCTGATCGCGCTGCGCCCCGATCTGGACATCACCGCCCGCCGCGAGCGCCTGTTCACGCTGCTCGACCATGTCGGCCTGCGCCGCGACGCGCTGCAGCGCTGGCCGCACGAGTTCTCCGGCGGCCAGCGCCAGCGGATCGCCATCGCCCGCGCCTTGGCCGTGGAGCCGAAGCTCATCGTCTGCGACGAGCCGACGTCCGCGCTGGACGTGTCGGTGCAGGCCCAGATCCTCAACCTGCTGCGCGAGCTGCAACGCGAGCAGGGCCTGGCCTATCTCTTCATCACCCACAACATCGGCGTCGTCGAGTACATCGCCGACGACATCGCCGTGATGCAGCGGGGCCGCATCGTCGAGCAGGGCGCCTGCGCCGACGTGCTGGGCCGGCCCCGCGAGGTCTACACGCAGAGCCTCCTTGCCGCCGTGCCACGGCTGCTGACTTCCCTCACTTGACTCGTCGCGCGGCGACAACGTCTAGGGTGTTCACTCTAGGGGGAGTAACCCCTCGAAACCCTTCTTAATCAAGGGTTTACGCACATGCGCTGGAGCCGTAGGGAGATTCACTGGGCGGCCGGCATGTTGCACCCGCACAAACTCCCCCACCCCCTCACATCTGAGCCTACCGCTCAGGTCAAGGAGTGACCCGCACCCGGGTCAGTACCGCCACGTTACCGGGCGGTTCCCCGTCTCTATAAGGAGCCTCAATGTTCAAAGTCACCACCATCAGCAGTGCCATCCTGGTCCTGGCCGCCGGCTCGGCTCTCGCTCAAGAAGCGCAGAAGCTGGAGCGCATCCAGATCACCGGTTCCAGCATCAAGCGCGTCGAGTCCGAAACCGCCTTGCCAGTTACGGTCATTTCACGTGACGCAATTGAAAAGTCCGGCGCCACGAATATCGAGGACATCCTGCGCCGTCTGTCGGTGAACTCCGCGCAACTGTCCGATTCCACGCAAGGTGCGGGCTACGCCACCAGCAACGCCAATCTGCGCGGCCTGGGTGCCAATTCCACGCTGGTGCTGCTCAACGGCCGCCGCCTGGCCGGCCACCCCTTCGGCTCCATCGGCGGCTCGGTCGCGGTGGACCTGAACAGCATTCCCTTCGCGGCCATTGAGCGCATCGAAGTGCTGCGTGACGGCGCCTCCGCCATCTACGGCACCGACGCCGTCGCCGGCGTGATCAACTTCATCACGCGCAAGGATTACAGCAATGGCGAGCTGACTCTCCGCTACGGCGCCCCCGAGAAGAACGTTGGCGGCAAGGAGCACGGAGGCTCGCTGGCCTTCGGCACCGGCAACCTGGACAAGGACGGCTACAACTTCCTGATCACGGCCAACTACAAGGAGCAGGGACGCATTGAGGCCGCCAAGCAGGGCTGGTACTGGCGTCATGCCACCGAAGTCCCGGGCTCCATCCCCCCGACCTCGTTCCGTGCCTATCCCGGCCGCTTGATGGACATCGGCATCTCGCCGGGTGCCTATACCAATCCTGGCGCCAACATGGTGGCCTGCGACCCGGCCAACACGGTCGTGCAGGTCGCCGGCAAGACGCCCAACGGCGTGGATGACGTCAAGCGCTGCCGTGCCATCTACGCGGCCATGCTGGACAACCTGCCAGACAGCACCAAGACCGACCTATTCGCGCGCGGCACCTTCCGCATCGACGCCGACAACCAATGGTTCGTCGAAGCCTCGGCAGCGCGCAACCACACGACCGGCCGCGCGGCACCGACGCCCGTCGACGGCTCGGCCATGAAGGTGGGTGCCGACGGCAACTACCCCAACGTGCTGATGCCTATCACCAGCAAGTATTTCCCGGCTGCGCTGCTGACCCGCCTGGGCTATACGCCGGCGGACTATGTGTCGGCCACCATCGATGGCGTCGGGTACACCGAGATCGCCTATCGCTCGCTGGATCGCGGCAACCGCGTCAGCGACAACACCAATGAACAGTACCGCGTCGTCGTCGGCGCCACGGGCCTGTTCTCCGGCTGGGATTACGACATCGGCCTGAACGTCGCACAGGCGCGGGGCACGCTGAACTACAGCGGCTACCTGCTGCAGGAGCCCTTCCTTGCCGCGATGAAGACCGGCAACCTGAACCCCTTCGGCGCCAACGACGCCACCGGCGTTGCGCTGCTGGACGGTGCGGCTCTGGAAGGCAAGGTCCGCCAGTCCAAGGGCACGACCGTCGTGTTCGACGCCAAGCTCAGCCGTGAGCTGATGAAGATGGACGGCGGCATGATGGCCATCGCCTTCGGCGTCGACCTGCGTCGCGAGAAGGCCGACGACAAGCCGACCAATGCCGAGTACTCCAAGGGCTCGCACATCGGCGGTGAAGGCTCGGTGCCTGCTACCTCGGCCAGCCGCACCGTTTCGGCCGTCTTCAGCGAACTGTCGCTGCCGTTTGCCAAGGGTTGGGAAGCCGCGGTGGCTGCTCGCTATGACAAGTACAGCGACTTTGGCGGCAGCTTCAACCCGCGCGTTGCGCTGCGCTTCCAGCCGAGCAAGGAAATGCTGTTCCGCGCCAGCGCCGGCACCGGCTTCCGCGCTCCCACGCTGTGGGACGTGAACAGCCCGGTGTCCAACACCAACACCGCCGACCCGCAGGTGGATCCGGACTGCCCTGCCGGCAAGGCGGACAGCCCGTTGTGCAACACGCAGTTCAACGTCCAGCTCTCCAGCTCCAAGAGCCTGAAGCCCGAGAAAAGCCGCCAGTTCGCCTTCGGCGCCGTGTTCGAGCCCATCCGCGACATCAGCGTCGCGGTGGACTACTGGAACATCATGAAGA
>Ga0307515_10013893_pt1 | contig 14988 bp, 14 predicted proteins | sample 17_EM_MG_FD_194513 | JGI IMG/M metagenome (GOLD analysis project Ga0307515, IMG submission 194513) | Populus trichocarpa ectomycorrhiza microbial communities from riparian zone in the Pacific Northwest, United States - 17_EM | ecosystem: Host-associated > Plants > Roots > Unclassified | place... | reverse complement strand
TAACCTCATCTCTATATATATTAATTAAAGTCTATATAATAAAGCTCTAAATTAAAGCTTTGGGTTAATTGATTAGCTTATTACTTATAAACTCGGGTCAAAATTTGCGTTGGGGACCAACGTTCCGCATGTTAGCGTATAATGGTGATTAGTTGCGCTGGTTGATGTCCAACTGATTCCACGTATTGAGGCACTACGTGAAGATTTCTAACGTTAGCCAAATATCCATTGCGGACTTTGAACGGATAACTGATAATTCTATTTGATTCAATACCAACGGCAGATTCGCGCAGCTCAAAAAGCGGGACTTCAGCCTCAGGTTCTCTCCATGCTACCACCTTCCTTACGAATGGCCCCGAGGACCCGTGCAATTGTTCGGGGATACTCATACAACCCTTCAAAACCAAAAGAATTTCAATGGCCCTCTAAGTATCCAGTTGCGGACGTATATCCTGAATAGCCCAAGCCGCACACCGATAGACACGCAAGAGAAAGACCAACCTACATTAAAGTTTATAGAAAATATCTCTCAGCCGATACACTGGAATTTCATAAACTTCACTGGGAGATCGACCAAGCAAATATTCTCCAAGCGGTCAAACTGATCGCTATCTTAACCTACGTATCTCACCTCACTCCATCGTCCATTATCACGTCTCCTTCCAGACGGACGAAAGTTTCGTTATAATCATGCACACGCTAGACGAGCATAGAGCCGACGTCCTCTTCAAGCACACGCGCCGGCTACGCGCGAACTTGAGAGGCAAGAAAGCCGCAGCACCCCCGCAGCATGGAGCAGATCTTAGAGCCCGAAGACCTCCTGAGGGCCAGGGATACACTTGAGCACGCAAAAGCAGGAGCAGACCTTAACCGAAATACACGATGCACGACGAAAGAACCTAGACCGAGCCTGTCATGATTATCCCCGAGGGTTCGCCAGCTAGAGAACAGCTTAGGAGATGATTGCTAATGGAGTATCATCCACTGTCGCGTGTTTGCAACCTTGCATTGGCGCATCGCACACCGAAAGGCCAGACCTTCACCCCACAGCCTCAGTTTCCTCGCTCAATTCATCGTACCGCCATTCTGACTCATCTGCGCCTGAATCTGCGCATACATCTGGTCCATCGGCGCCACCGTCTTCTTCCACGCCTCGCGGCCTGACACCTCGGCCCACCAGCGCGCCAGATTGGGGCGCGAAGTGATCATCTCCCCTTCTCCAATCGGGAACAACACATGCATCGTCGGCATGAAGTTGATGTCTGCTAGCGTGTACACGTCCCCAGCCATAAACTTGTGCTTCGCAAGGATCCCGTCAATGATGTTCAGGTGCGCATTCAGCTTGGCCAAACAGCGCGCAATCACCACCTCGTCGGGGGTGTTGCCTGTGGCGCTTTCGGTCTGTCAGTAAAAAGGGCGAAGCGGGAGATTGGCAATGCTGGCATGGGTTTGACGGTGGCAGCTTACGGCGCAATGAGCTTGTGGTAGATCAGCGGCCCGGCGTAGGGGTCTACTTTCATCGTCTCGACCGAGAGCGCTTGCTCGAAAAGCGCGAATGCTTTGGGGTCGCTGGCGTAGTCGGGGATCAGGGACGGCTGGACGTCGCTGTATTTGGTGGCCAGGACTCGGGCAATCGAGCGGGATTCGATGAGTGGTGTGTCGTCTAGTTCGAGGAGGGGGACTTGTCCGAATGGCGACTTCTGCATAAATTCGGGAGTCTGCTCCATTGTTAGCGCGGGCTTGTAGGGCTGAATTTGCGGAGGGCAGGGGGGAGGTGAGACCTTGTGGGAACCCGTGGCTAAATCGGCGGCTACAACTTCGTAGTCTGTGATACCCTTCTCCGCGAGGACTAGCTCAGGGCGAAGGCTGTTGAAGGATAGCGGAGTAGTGTGAAGTTTGAAAGAAGCCATGACAACGTGCTCCTTCGGGTTTCCAATATTGTGCAATACAAGAACGACGTATCTAGGAAGGTGGAGTGATGGCACTTGTATGATAGCTTTGGAAAAACAGCCGGATTGTTGTTTGACTTTTTATATGGTTTCATGCGGCTGCAATGCATCAAGCTGAAGCCAAGAGCAACGCTGACGTGTGACCAGAATTGACGCAGTTTCATGTTCTAGGCCCATATAGAATAGTGCACTACACGCCTTAGCTCTAAAGCATGACAAGTGCGAAACAGATGAAAACACCCTGCTGTGATTATTGTTATATTTTAATCTACCTGACCACCAAATGCCACATATGCGAGATCTTTTGTATCCTAATTCCGTTCTCTTGGCGCTAATATAAAATTGTACCGCCAAGGCATGCTTCTCTCAGGTGATCGGGACGCATTATCATTAGGTTTTGGATAGTTCTATAGAAAGAGATCCTTCAGTCACAATGCTCCAATATGGCCTCGCATACGTTCTCCGTCAGATGCTGCGGATTTGCTCTCGGAGATTTGAGCCAGATCTTACCTCAGCGTTATTAGATTGTAAAAGCCTACGGATGGCGGATAGGGCTCCCAAAACCCCTATTCAACGAATAGGTGGTGTTTTTTAAGCCTTTTGGGTATAGGGATAAAAGTGAATGCACGGATCCGACACGGAGCAAAAACGTGAAACGCCTCTAATTTACGCTTTTTAGGGTTCTTAGAACTGCTCAGCCCGATTGTAGTCCAGATTGAGATGAATAACCTTGTGGACTGATTGAATTGGACACGCAAAACGAGGATAATCAACCCGATAAAGAAGGGTCTGCCCATTGGTCGCTTAATCGACCATGCTGTCTCACCTGCTTAAGTTCTGAATAACAACCTGAATAAATATCTTCAAGTGATAGCAAACTTCCAAAGCAGTTAAGAATTTGGTAATAGTTCAATAACAATAATATGAGAAAATGGTCATCGTAGAAGGTCTAAACGTTCGAACCACCCCTTTAATAGGCGGCCCATCTTCGCTGTACGATAAATTCTTTCGCGCTCTGTGATGGCACATGCAAACCCTCCAGATAGCTCAAACAGAAAGCATTTTACCCTGCTAAAGTTATTATCAACAACGAGCATGTGAAATTAATTAATCTCTCATCAATGAGGAAAACGACCCAGTGGGAAACCAGAAATTTCGCTGCGCTGGGACTAGTGAATGTAGAGATAACTGCTAAAATTCTGGGAGGACTATTTTTTGCTATTGTAAATTGAAGGAGCCGATTGATACGAGCAACATGCATGCATGATGACCTCGCGCATAATTAGCTTGGCTTGGCTCACTTCCTGAGTCATCTACACGAAATGTGAGATTTGGCAAGCTAAATTCATGCTACATCCAATAGCATACTAAATGGTAATCGACCTTGACTTTGCAACTCCCAGAGAAGGAGCATTTGTGCATGAACATTGGTAACCATTTCTAAAGCGACTCTAAGACGGTGAAATTGGATATATTCAATCAATCCTCTAACGGGCCTCAAAAGACTCAAAATAACCACAAAACGGCCTTCGCGCTTCAAGAAAAAAGCCCGAAGACGCAAGACAAATGCACACGCCGATGCAATCCTCCTCCAGATTCAATTCCTTCCATAAATCGTTATCCCTCCATACACCTCCTCGGATGTCCTCCTACAGATGTGCCCTCTAGCGCCCTAATGTTACGGATATTATGGCCTCCGTTGTTGCTGATTTATGCGGCGGCATACACGAGCCGGAACACGTCGTTGAAGACGTAGTAGCTGCCTGCCTCGGGGCGCAGTTGGAAGGCTTGGGTATAGCTCATCGGTCGGCCCTCTTCTTCAACCTAGTCCTAGTTGTTAGAATTTGGGATGGAAATTGTAGCGACAGTGCTCCGAATATGCTTACGAGGAGTGCGCCAGTCACCAACACCAATATCCCGCCATCTTCACTTGATGGTTGGGCATCCAGGGTCGCGACCTGGTGTTTTATTTTGGAAAACTGAAGTTCCTGACAAACGGTGTTAGTGCCGTGCTGCCTGATGGAAATATTAGCGCCTTGGGCGCGTACTTGAAGCTTCGCAATGATTGAGGTGGCTCCTTGGCTGGCAGCGTTCTCGAAGGTGAGCATGGAGTGGTCACGCTGCAGGCTTTCGCAGTTAGTACAGTACAATCTGGTAACAGTGGCGAAAGTTCATTGTGTACATACGTAGAGTGCTGCGAGGTTCTGCCTGTTAGTATCGAAGGTGTCGTAGTAGAACTGGACAAATTGTTCTAGATTCCCAGGTCAGGTTCAGAAGGATGGAATGGCTCTTGGAAGAGTCGTCAGAGGCGCTAGAGCCCCGGAGAGTCTCGGCAATAATGTGGATGGGCTGAGGACTTACGGGCAATCGAGGCAAAGTCTGTGGGCGACTGTTGTTAGCTATGCGCGGGGAAGAAGATGGCCTGAAACGGGCCACTGATGGGCACACTTACCTGCCATGATGACTGATATGGGTCTAAAGGTCCGGAAATATGATATCGAGGAGGTTTGAGGCGTAGGAGAAGTTGGCGCTGTAGATTGTCTGAATATAAACACAGGCACAGGCAGATGTGGCAGACCCAGAGTGGAGTGGAAGCCTTCTGGTGGGGGCTCACGGCCTCAATGTTTCTCCGGTTGGTAGTGTCAAAATTCCTGAAGGTTCGAAATTTCCTCTCCTCTACTATTCGACAATTGTTCACTAGAGTTCTTGATACCCACAAGCAAGCAAATACGTTCATTCATTCAGGCACATCACCAATGGCTTGCTGTATTCTCTAAAACCATTCAAGCTGACCTACAATGCCAGCGCAGCTTCAACTACTCTAGGTACGTTTCGTCTAATCCTTCAACGCTTTCATCTGCATGATGACTTCTTCAAACGATAATTTCTGAGTCATCCATGACGTATTAAAATATTCAAGCTCAACAGTCTGAAATGCTACCATTCCACCTACATTTCAGTTTAAGATTTATTCCGAAGGCCGAGACTGATTTCCGATAACAGTATAACGTGTCCCTCTACGTGTACTCGGTAGGAAATATGCTTATATTGGTTGTACGGTTTCAAAACACACGAACTCCTCGAGGAGGGCTGATTATTCTTACCTTTGGTAACTTCGAGTATTATTAGTCTAGGCAATGCAGGTACACTTTTTCAAACAATCATCTCCATATTTTGTATTGTGATATTGGAATGCCGTCTATCCTCTACTGCGAAACCTAGTCTCCAATAAATAGTATAAACTACTAAGCAACTCTTCCTCAACCAGCGAAGCCTACAAGCCCACCGACTGGAGCGACTTGACAGTATCAATGACACATTCCTCGGGCGATCGGAACTTCAATCCTAGCACTTCCACCGATTCTTGTTATTGACCTTGAACATTCTACCCTCTGGGAAATCTCCGCCTGGTGCCGATTCGCCGGGAAGGTCTTTGTATTGTGGGAAGTTCTTTCTGGTGATGTCACAGATCTCCTTGTTGGAGAAATAACCTGTAGTGACGAAGAATCGCTTGCTTGCCGCCTCTGGAATCTCCATTGCTTTAACATGGGCCTCAGCGACGCCGCGCACATCAATCCAAATGTGAACGCCGGTATAGTGGATCTCGTCCTTGAATTTACCGAGAGCTGTATCGCGTACGCGCTCATTGGAGGTGTTCAAATTGTCGAGAGAGTTGAGGCAATTGACCTAGAGGAGTGTTAGGGAAGTCCGGGTAGAGAAAGTGGAGGAGTGGCATACAGCGGGACCGAACACGATGGGAGGGTTTATCGTCGAAATAGTAAATTCGCCTTCTCCCCCTTAACGAAATCCTATGCAACCTTCTCTGCGAATGTTTTGCCAGCCCTATAGACAGTTAGTGGTCAAGCGAGTAGTAACTTAATGGCAAAGGGAGCGCATACCCCGGTAACCGCTCATTGGGTTCTCCATCGCCTGCTCCTGTGTGATGGGATTGAAGTCTCTCTGAGTATGTGTGCTCTGGCCATAAGTCCATGTTGGAATTGATTATGGCAGCGAATGACGAAATGATAACTTATCTATTCAGCTAGATGTCCGCAAAAGCAGATGCTCAAATCACCTACTACTCTCTTGACAGTCGGTGCGCTTCTCTTGATTGCTTTGAGGATTCCGGTGGTGCGCCAGTAACTGCTGGATCGATGAGGTCCTACTAACGGTCAGCCATTCAAGCGTCCGGCATAGCAAAATGTAGCATACCTTCTGAATATCGGTGGTTCTGAAGCGAAACGGGCTCGGGTACGAAGAACTACTTCGAGTGGAGGGTCAGATATCACAGCTTTATCGAAGGCATTCTCTTTTGCAATGTCTTTGACTATGGCGAAGTCTAGCTTGTCTTTACCAAGGCCAGGATAGGCTTCTTTGATCTTGTCCGCCTTCTCCTAGCTCCTAACCGTTATAACCACAGAATGGCTAGCAATTGAGTTAGTGGACACACAAATCAGAAATCCTCGAAGCTCGCCAGTTCATACCCATGCTTAAGGAGATCAAGCGCATGCGCGGCGATGAAGCCACTTCCGTCGGTAAGCAAAACGCGCGTCATTGTTCGAGGTGAATTGCTGATGTACCGATCTAAAGCTGGGTGAATGGGAGATTTTTCTTGAGAAGCATTGAGACCCTTCTGTGGCTATATGATGAGAGTATCACCTCGAACGTTGTCGCCTAGGCTTGTTGTGCAGTGAAAATCCGAGCAGGCTTTGGGAACTGTTCTATTTATCTAGACAATTAAAGATGTCACTCCGCAGCGGGGCATTCTAGTGGGCGTCGGCATTGTGCCAAAGCCCCTGATAAATCCGATATCTCGATAATACCCGCCGACGAAGTCGCACGAGTCATAATTATTCTCTCATCACTCCTAAACTCCGGAGGTAGAAAAAAATCGTGAGTTATCCGTCTTTGTATATTGCCACTATCCGACGGAGGATCTTAGCCGCTTAGGAATCATCTGGGTGACAGTGTAGTACCCGATGTTCAGAATGAAGTAGTAGTCGGAAGAATAATGCGCTATCGCCCCTTCTTTAGGTGCAGTTTGACTGTTTTACGCTCTAGGGCTCTGGCGATAGGACATGAAGGTGCCTTTATCCCCTTCGCTATCGACGACATTGGAAGAACACGATTTGCAAAGCTGTAATCCATAAGTTACCAAGCACTAGAACCCAACCGTTGGGCCAAAATCATCCATAATACGTCACTTACCGCTAAAGCTCTCTCGTAATGGAGCTATTCCTCCTGACTGACCCCGGCATCCGGAAGGTCCATGCAATAAACACTCTGGTAAATCATCTGCCAGCTCTTCTCATTACCAGGCAATTGTGTCGCGATAATATCCGTCTGCTTTAGTTTGTGATGTTGGAGATACGAAAGTTTGTCCTATGTAGTCCAGTGGCGCTCAGCCACAGGGACGCGACCCAGAACCCTCTAGTCACGGGATACCGCGTTCCCCGAGATGATCCCTCTTTCCTACGGCCATCCACTTCCTTTTGAACACCAGCCTTTCTCAATGCTTCTCCTTCAGCAATTTGAATGGAGAAAGAGCTGTCCGAAGTGTTGAAAGAGACAACACAAAACGACATACACAAATATTCCCTTGACCATTGACGACCATTCACCATCTGTCGACTGCGTATCCGCTGTACTAAAGGACCTCTTGACAAACAGTGAAAGTAGGCTTAGACTCACAACTTCACTTTGGAGAGTGGCCGCATGAACGTATGCCGAGGTTAGTCGGTAGTATGCAGTAATAGATTTAAACTGACGAATGCTATTGGAGCAGTTTTCAACCCGAACCTGAATGCAGGCGGTGCAATCGTACTTTCGTGAACAGGGCAGCTCTAATACAGCACAAGGCATACTCTGGACGACACCACCAATGCTCACAATGTGGCCACGATGCCGATGGGCGGAATGACTTGCTTGACCACTACAGGGATTCCGGCTGTTTCACGGTATGCGAAGGATGTCTCAATGCGTACAGTAAGGAGAATTTTATCAACCATTGCCGCAGCTCCCATGTATGCCGAAAATGTCACAAACACTTCAAACACCGGGGAGCTATAATCAACCATTGGAAAGACACTGGTCATATTACGCTATGTAAAACATGTCATTCGGACTGCATGGGGAAGGATGAGTGGGTAAAACACTGTCGTGACTCTCATGCATGCGCCAAATGCCATATACACTACCCGAATCGCCAGACTTTGCTTAATCACTGGAGGGAGACCAGGCACCTGAAGCTATGTGAAGGTTGTCTGGGCGGATGTTTCGATACGTACTGGTGGAACCATATACTAGTTAATTACGCGTGTGCAAAGTGCCATAAGCATCATTCCTGCAATGATGACTTAGAACAGCATTGGAAAGAGACAGGTCATGAAATGCTATGCCTGGGCTGTCATGACAGAACTTCACCCGAGAAGTTCTTGAAGCATTGCCGTGAGAAGAACGCTTGCGATGAGTGTTATGTTCACGAGAAAAGCCGGGCAGCATTACTAGAACACTGGAGAGCTACCCGACATCGAATAGTATGCGAAGGATGTCTTCTCGGGGTCCAGCCGGAACATTGGACAGAGCATTGCCGTGAACATCACGTATGTCCAGAGTGTCATTGTCACCAACAGAATGAGAACAACCTCGCACATGTAAGTCACTAAATTCCTCATCCATTATATTTAGCTGTGCTAATTTTCTCATAGCACATGATGGTCCACCTACCCGCCGATATTGAATGCTGGGGCTGCGAACGGATGTTTAGTACCTTCTCCGGAATGATCATCCACCTCGAGCGCGGCTCGTGTCCCTCCGGAATCAATGCCAAAGACTTGAACAAGTCAGCCGCGATGTGTTACCAATGGTCGCATTTCATTTACGACCAATATCGAATATGCTTGTTGTCCCGCGAACACGACAACAGTTGTAGCTGCACACCCTATCCCTTCAAATGCCCTGACTGCGACATAGGTTTCCCTCATTTAAGTGCTCTGTTTCAGCATGTTGGGACCAGGAGTTGCGACCAAGAACTGGATAAGGGAGCTATTGGAAAACTGATGCATTGGTTGAAGAACCGTCACGCCTAACCAGGCTATCCGGAAATACCCACCATGCATTTCTCTATCGTCCGCCCGTTCATACCTAGGCGTTCAGGATGCAGAACGGCCGTTTCCATTGAGTAGTTGTCATTTATAGATGATGGTTGTAAAAATTTCCCCGATATAAAGGCATGGAACGGTTTCGCCTGGTCTGGACGGATAATCTTCTGGTCTAAATAGCTGTGATTCTAGTGGCCCATTGATTTAGCTTGAGGTTGAGAGTATTTAACCATCCTTTCTTCTAGGAAATGGAAGTGCCAAACGGGGAATACAAACGCTGATAGGGTTATCAAATTTGTCTCTGATAATTTGCGGCATCCATACGTGAACTGATTTACAATCAACAATTTTATGAGTGGTTCGGTGGTTGTTCGCCCCAGCTGGGAACCGTCCAAGTGGTCTTGATTCGTGCACTTTAAGATAAGATTTAGGCTAAGTCTACAGAAGCATGGGCTAATAATGTTTATGCTGGGGTTTAAAGATTCGAGAATTAGATTGCGAAGATTCATCGTGATCCAAAAGTAAAGGTTGAGCCCTTGGGCAGCTGAAGTGCAAAGAGGGTGATAGCCCAAAAAGAAAGTGAAGCAGGGGAGAGGACCACCTTGAACATCAATTCTAGTATTAACTACGAAAAAAGAAATTCTGGGATCCCTCTTGCGTTCGCTTATCTAGAAACTGTTGCAACCTTCGCACGGTGTCAGAAGTGATACCTTTAGCGTATGCATAAACACATAGAATCCTTGGCGCCCGAATCTCCGAAAAAACACGCCAAAAAACCAGAGATTTTAACACCTGCTATTATTTAAATTTAAAAGTTAGTAAAGCTTTATATACCAATTCTTAGTGTTTTAGTATTACCTCGCACTTACACTAGTATTCTAGCCTCTAGTATAAGGAAAGGGGGTAGGTCCTCTACCTTAAAGTCTACTATAAAGTCTACTACGAAGTCTATTGCAAAGTTTACTATAAAGCCTACTATAAAGCCTGCCACGAAGCCTGCCATAAAGCCTACCGCGAAGCCTATTACAAAGCCTACTATAAAGCCTACTATAAAGCCGACTATAAAGCCTACTATAAGTTCTTTTAAGTCTGCTATAAAGCCGACTATAAAGTCCGCTGTAAAGCCTACTCTAAGGCTAGTGCTTAAGCCCCTAAAGTAGAGGTCTATATAAGTTTAGTTTAAATAGTTCGACAATTGTTACGGACCTTATATCGGCAGTAGTACGACTACTAAGAAGAGACATAAATGGGTTGGTTAAGATAGTATAAGGGGCGCTAAAACCGATTAAGCTGTAGGATGAGGGGTAACCGAGTTATATGGCTAGTTACGTTACAAGTTTAGAACGTAGGAACGTGGGAACATAAAAACATAAGATATATTAACGTACTGACGTACTAACGTACTTAGCACATTTCTTAGGCGCAGTATTAAATACTTAAAGGACTACAGTCCCTACCTAGATAGTTCTCTTCTTTATAGTAAATCTTAGAATATAATTAGAGTTAATCTATTAGGCAACTACTTTGCTAATTATTATTATATTATTAACTTTCTTATTATCTATATACCTAGCCTATTAATAAGTCTACCATAGTTCTTACTATAAGGCTTTATTATACATTTACTAACTAGTTATAGTATTAATAAAGTTAAATAATATGCTACTAAAAGCACTAGTTATAACGCTATTAATAGTAGCAATTACTTTAGGAATAAGTAGGGGCACTAGTATATACGATATAGATTTACAGCTAGTTATAATAGGTTAATTATAAGAAATAGTTAATTAATTAATAGATAATAATTAAGTACTTAAAGAACGAATTAATGGCATTAGAGTAATAAAGGTTAAGTTACTATTAGTTAAGCGATTTTTAGGGGAGAAGTTAAAGCTTAAAGTGTTTTTGGTATAAATGCGTTTTAAGGTAATAAAGAAGGATATAAAGCTTGCTATATTAATAGACTAAGTAGTTTATACAGGATTATTTCTAACGGGAAGAGCACTTAAGTAGTTTAAATCTTACCTTACTAAGATATAAAAGAACGGAAGCATAACTATAAACCTAGAGGTTAAGTTTATATTCTTAAGTTAGGAAGAATTCGCGGAATAACTTATATAGATATTTAGACCTAAAAGTAACTACTACGGTAGAACGGAAGCTTTAAAACCTAGTATAATAAACCTTAGTAATTAAGTATATAATATAGTTTTAAATACTAGGTATATAGGTTAAGTAGAATAATAGGGAGCTTATAGCATAATATAAATAAGGACTTAAGGTAAAAGTCTAGGACGTAATTATCCTAATAGAAGATACGGATATACTTAGTAAACTAATAGATTAAGTAATTAAAATTAATAATAGGATCTACTAATAAGAATAGGCTAAGAAAGGTTAAGATAGAGTTTTATAGTTATATAAGGCATAAAGCACGCATTAACTAAGTTAGAAATTATAAAATAGTAAACTAGAGCTAATAGACCTAAGTAGTACTAAAGAGTATAGGAGTAGAGGCTAAACTAGGGATCTTAGTAGTAGAAGACATTTAGGCGGACTCTATAATAAGAAAAATGGGTTAAAAAAGGAGCTTATATAAATTATAGAAAATAGGGTTATTTTATTAGAAACTATAAAGATAGTTAAAATAACTATACGGTAAAGGAAACTAGACTAGTAAACAATATATATATAAAGGGATAATAGTATACTATAAAGAACTAAAGAGTATTTAATTAAAAGTTTTACGTTTTATTATAATAATATATACCGAATTTATAAAGACGCTAAGTATAGCGTAAGCTATTAGCTATAGGAGCTAAAATTATTAAAGTTTAAAGGAACTAATAAACTATCTCGTAGATTAGATATTAAAGACGATAAGTTTAATATAGGTAAAATATTTAGTAATAATAAGGAAATAAAGGTAGCTTACTAGGAGTATATAAACCTTAAAGATATTATAATAGAGGTAGAAGTTAAATCTATTAACGTAGTTCCCTAGTAAGCTGGCCACCCTAGCGAGCTAGCCACCTTATTATACGCGCGACACGCTTTTAAACTATAACCTTAATGCTTACGCTATAATAACAAATAGTTATAATTTATAACGTTACTAAGCTATAAAAGGAGACAGCCCTAATAAAACGCTATCTTAAATAGCGTATAAATAGCCTACTAAGCCCTATAGAATAGGCCCTTAGCTAGCTTATTAAGGGCTATAAAATAGTAATATTAAGCGCTATACTGCTTACTAGTAAAAATAAGAAGCTATAAATAAAAAACCAGTGTTAAAAAAGGAAGAAGGTATAGCGGCTATTAGCGACTCAGTTAATCGAGACATAAGCACGGCAAAAGGGTCGTGCAAGCCTATACGATTGGATTGTCTATAAACGAGAATCTAAAGCTAGAGAAAAGGAAAGGAAAGGACAAGCAGCAACGCGAGGAGTTATATACAATCCCTAGTCACGTAAGAGTCACGTGAGCCCTGCGTCTACTATAACGTCTACCATAGCTGCCGTTTTCTGCCAGTGCCGTAACATAGTCCGTCCCAATAACTACTTTGGCTAGTATTACCTTCTCTTTAGACTAAGACAGGCGAACTAGGTGGAAGGCCGTAAATAGCGTTAGTTTGTAGTCTATTTCGCATATTAAGAGCGTTAGCGATCTATTGTTTAGCTTATAGCTTCTAGATTTCCACTATTGCTTTCTTAATAGCCGCAGCTTATTATATAACTAAAGGTAATAGCGCGTCTAATTCAACCATTCGGGGGTAGGCTCTAAAGACTAGGAGTATAGGGACTAGGCCTTTTGGGCCGGCTGTATTATTAATGGCTTTAAAGGCCATTTATAGGGCCATCTCCTTACTAATTTTAGGGATTTTAGTCGTAATGATTTGGTAGGCTCGTCGTAGCGGACTATAGTAGCGTTCTACTATTCTAATAGAATTATGTAATTTAACTGGAACTAACTTTATAGTTGCTCCTATAGTAGCAGCGTAGTGCTTAAACTCCTTACTAATAAAGTTTTTCCTAGTATCTATAGTGATTAAGTCTGGTAGTCCTAAATAGCTATTAATTTAGTATATTTATAGAACGTCCTAAGTATACTTAGCGCTAATATCTTGTAGCTATCTACCAGCTTAAAATTAAGTTGCTTCGTCAACTACGTATAGTAGGGGGGAGCCGCTAATATATATAATGTCGACGATGATATTATAATTAAAATTAACGTTATCTTATAAAGTAAAGCGAAATCTTCCTAGAGATCTGCTAAACTTCTAGCAGTAGTAGCAGAGTTTAGATAGCTCTTCAATAGCAGATCTATTAGTATTATGGCCGTAGCCAGCCTTGTTAAGAAGCCTTTATAGTTTGTTAACTAACGGGTAACCAAACTGACGGTGTAGACGTCGTAGCTTTATGTTAGTTAGGTAGTAAGGGTTCGCGTTAAAAGACTTAACTAAATAAGACTGTAAAGAGAAGCTCTATAAGAGGAATGGGTGGCCAAATTATCTAACTACCGGCACCTTTTTAGTGCGGGTGATAATGACGTCCTTTAGGTTATCGTATTTAATATAGAGTCTATCTATATCTACTAAGAAAAGTAGGAAAGAAGTATCTGCTTTAACGATATAGAATTATACCTTACCTATAGGGCGGTTAACATCTATAGTTCCGATAGACGTAGAGGCTCCAATCCCGAATTGGATAGTTACTTAGCCCTTAGTTAACGTGTTAAGACTTATAGACTTATCTATAGCCTATAGGGCTTAAAATTAGCCATAGCCAGCTGTAGACTTACGCGAAGCACCTATATCAATTATAATTCCCATAAAGACCGTTAAGATGTATTATAACGCTATAGTTATGGCTATATTATAGGTAAATGGGTTAGTCTCCATATAAGGTTCTGTGGTAGACTTTATAGTAGGTTCTAAAGCCGTAAGCAGGTATATATAAGCCTTATTAGCTAGCTCTACGCTTATAGAGGTTACTTCCTCTATAATAAGTGTTCTAAAGGTAGTAATATAGGCAGAACTATTGTTAAGTTCTTCGGTATTGCTTTTAGAGTCATTAGCGTCTTATATATAGGCTTTAAAGTCTAAATCTTTATCTTCATCTTTTTTGTAAGCAGCGACGTATTGCTTAAAGTAGTTATTAAAGTTACCCTTATTATGGCCCTTAATATTAATAAAGCGCCTCTTATAGTTGTCTCTGGACCAGTTATACTCCTTCTCTATATATCTCTACAAGCGGTAGTCCTCCTTCTTATAGACGTAGCACTTAGCTTTTAGTCTGCCATTAGTTCTTTAGGAGCGATTGCTACTATAGCAATTGGTGTTTCGGTCTCAATTCTGGTCATTCCGATAGTAGCGTTAATCCGTAAAAAAGGCTTAGTAAGGCGGTCTTATTAAGGCCTATAAGGGGTGTTCTTTTTCCTACGTAATAATAGAGGATTATAGCTTACTAATTAACTAAGAAAGGTCTTTTAAAGGGTTAGAGACAGCGATATGGCATGCTAGCACTTCCTAGTAAGTAGTAACTAACTTATTTATAAGAATGCGGTTTATATAGAAGTCTAGGTGTAGTCTATAACGTTACTTTAGCAGTTTATCTATAAGCAGTTAGAAGTTTTAATAGATTAACTTATTAGGGTTCTCGTCTATAACTCCTTAGAGGGTTAAGCCGTTCTACTTTATAAGGTTCTTGCGGTAGTATTTTAGCCCTTTAAAAAACTATTACATATAGTTGCAGGCTTTAGTAAAAGGTCTTAACTCGAGGTTACTATTATAGTAGTGGTCCTAGGTAAGCCCTTTTAGCATACTAGGGAATGCCACTACGTAGCCTTTTAGTGGTAAGCTAGATCTCTTATAGATGTTATAAAAGATAATTAACTTAAAGTTAAAGCTGTTACTAACTCTATTATATTTTTAGTCGTCT
>Ga0307515_10013892_pt1 | contig 14988 bp, 15 predicted proteins | sample 17_EM_MG_FD_194513 | JGI IMG/M metagenome (GOLD analysis project Ga0307515, IMG submission 194513) | Populus trichocarpa ectomycorrhiza microbial communities from riparian zone in the Pacific Northwest, United States - 17_EM | ecosystem: Host-associated > Plants > Roots > Unclassified | place... | reverse complement strand
CTCCGATGTTCGGTCCTCTGGATCAGCCGGTAAAAAGTGCGCCCGCAGGCGGTACCTGTGTCACCAATCCTCCTTGCGCTGTGGCGGTGCCCACACTAAATATCACCTTAGTTATATTTGACGGCGACGCTTCAGAGCGTGGCCCCTTTACCTCCTCTCGGCCCGAGAGGATGGAATTTTTTGCATTTGTGGTGTATCACCCGATAGGAGGTGTGGTCAGCTGCCCCCCCGGCGCACCTCCTCTATGAATTCTTTGTTTCTGGTCACATCCGGGGCAATCCCCCTCTTAGCAATATGGACTTCAAGCTCGCAACATCCAGGCGTCCCGCACAGGCTGTTGGCTACCCGGCTCAGGGCCGAGGGGCCGACGGTGACGGCGGGGGGACAGCAGGTACCCCCCCGGTGGGCGTGGGGGCCATCGGTGTCACAAACAGCCAGTTATGCGAAAACCCCCTCCTGCCGGCGTCGCAACGGAGCATCGGCAGATCAAAAGGTAATCCGCGTCCTCACCAGACGGCGGGCTCGAGCCCCATGCCTGCCAGTTGCGTGGGGGCGCCTCCGAATGGCGCGGGGACCACGCCCAGTGCCAGGTCTCCTACCCCCGATGTAGTTTTGCAGAAGCGGTCCTTTAGGGTAGCCACATGGAATATGTGTGGGCAATTCGAAAGAACTGCGCGCGCCCAGCCGAAGTTGCCTTTTGCAGAGCGGCTGCTGCTACTGGAGAATCTAGACCTCTTGTTACTAACCGAGACCCATGTGGAGGCTTTGACGCCTTCTCGGTCAACCCGTGTCCTTGGACAGTCCGGGAAGGCCTCTAGAGCGGGCGTAGCTCTAATCACTAGTGCCAGGTCGAGCTGGGCGGTGCTCGACCATAAAGAGCTGGTGCCGGGGTACGCGATGATTACTAAGCTGGCACATAATCAGAGCAGGGAGGAGTTCTGGTTCTTGGGTGTTTATGGCGATACAACGGCGGGTTTCACATCCCTCAAGGACTTCCTAGTCCTGCTCCGGGAAGAATTGCGTGTTTTCATTGCGACCGGTCCCGGGATCAACTGGGAAGGTTGTGTAGCTGCTGGGGACTGGAACTTTGTGGAGTTCCCTGGTGACCGGTTCCCATCTCGGGAGTCCCACGTTCGAGCCGCCCCTCTCGTGGCTATCTTCAATGATATCAAGGCTTTATGTAAGTTCTCGGACACTGCCGGCGAGCTTTCCTCGCCTAAATTATGGTCCTGGAGCAGTTCCACTAGAGGGGGAATGTCTTACTCTAGAATCGACCGAATATACATGCCCACGGAAGGATGGACCTGCCTTGAGCCCGTCCCGGTAGCGACCAATTGGTCTGATCATAGGCTCATTGCTGTGGAGATGTCCCGGGTGAAGCCAAGGGTTGAGAAGGCTGTCCCTGCCTCCCGCCTCCCCTCGGTCGACGCGTTGTCTAGATCCCGGGACTTCTGGCCGGAGGTACTGACTTGGTGGCACCAGTCCTCGGGAGCTGGTCCTATGACTTTGGAGAAGTGGTCTCTGTTCAAAGCGAAGGTGCTGGCTTCTGGCCTAAAGGTATCAGCCACTACGCGAAGGCAGAGTAAGAAGGACTGGAGAAAGGCTGTTAAGGAGGAGACATTTTCCCCCAAAGAAATTACTGTGGCCATGCGGTTGGCTGGGGCCCAAATGCGGTCCCGCCCGGCGTGGCCAACAGAGAGGGTTTTCTCTTGGCCAGAGGCTGTCCCAGCTAGGGCGCTTCCCCCACGCAGGCCCAGGCCTAGTTTCATCCCTAGTGCCGCATCCCCCTGGCAGGTCCCGGTCCGAGCGTCGGTCAGCAGTGCGCCCCGTGCAGCTATTGATAAAGGTAACGGCGCCCCACCCCCCCCGAACGGGCCTCAGAAGACGGTGGCGGACCTCTTGGATGCGAGGGTGTCCGCCCTCAGTGCTGCGTCGAAGAAGAGAGCCGCTTTTATGGCTGCGAACCACACTGCGGGGTGGTTTAAACAATCTTCTAACAAGGAGCTTGATGAGAGAGGGAGCCGGGCCTCCGTGTCGGTGGAAGGTTTGCGCCGCCCTTCAGAGGCTGTGGCACACACGGACTTACGTGGTATGGCGTCAGTGGCTAGGGATTATTTCTGGGAGCTACACACACCAGAACCCCTGCCTGTGCCCCGAGAGCTCTCCCAGCGAGCGCTGCTCCAGGAAATGCGTGTGACGTACGGTGACCGTATGGCTCCCCCCGAGGTGATTGAAGGGGAGTTCTCCATGGGAGAGGTTCTCGCACTGAAAAAGAAGATGCCCAACACGGCGCCAGGGCCTGACGGAATACCGTATAGTTTTTGGAAGAAACTGATTTCGCTGCTGGACTCCCTGCAGAGCAGCAAGGCCCCCCCCCCGACATTTTGGACGGTCTTCTTGGAGCTTACCCGTGACTTGCGATCTCAGGGTACCACCAGGCTGGGCTTCAAAGATGCCAACGTGAGCCTTTTCTTCAAGAAAGGGGACCCTACCCTAGTTTCAAATTACCGCCCTATATCGTCCATGAACACGGACTGTAAGATGTACACCAATCTTATCAACGCGCGACTGTCGCCTTGGGCTGTCGCTAAGTTGCACGAGGATCAGAAGGGTTTCGTGCCTGGGAGATTGATGAGGGACCACACCCGGTTGGCGGCAGAGGTGGCGCATCTCAGCGACGCTAGTGGTACAGCAGGCTACATAGTCAGCCTGGATCAGGCTAAGGCTTACGATAGGGTGGATCAGGCGTGGCTCCTGCGGGTGATGCGTGCCCTAGGTTTGCCTGGTGATCTGATTTCTATGATCGGCGACGTGATGTCAGGTTGTAGGTCCCGGGTCCGCATTAACAGTGGGTATAGCGGGAATTTCACTCTCCGCAGAGGAGTAATAATAAAAGTAGAATGCGTGCAATGTATGCGAACGGTGAGTGCAATGTATGTGAGCGACAAGTAGGAAGACGACGGGTGCGATTTATGCCAATGACAGGTGCGATGTATGCGAGCAACAGGAACCACGACGAAGACAGCGAAGTGGACGGCGACAAACGGCAGCCTTTATTAACCACCAGGCAACGATGACTAGCATCGAGCCGACACATGTACCAGTACATGAAAGAATAAGAACAACCTTTAACAAGTAAGACAGGGGGATCCACTCTCCTGCCTTCTGTTTAATTTCTCGATAGAACCTCTGGCAATGAGGTTGCGGAGCACTGTGACCGGTATCTCGGTCTACAATCTGCCTCCGGTGAAGGTTATGTTGTATGCCGATGACGTCAACCTGTTCCTGTCTACGGGGGATTCGCTGGAAGACATCAACACATGCCTGCGAGACACGTCTTACGCAATAGGCTCCAAGTTCAATCTTGAGAAAACAGATGTTAAGCTGGTGGGACCGCCGGAGTTCAGACAGAGGTGCTTTGAGGAGCAGAGCATGCTGGGCTCCACCCTGCCGGGTGCATATGTACTCCCCCCTGGCGGCCCCTTGCGGGTACTGGGGGTGTGGATTGACAGCGTTGACTTTGCCACCCACAGGTGGGCTCAAATAGAAGGGCACGTTGGACGGATTATTCGTCAATGGTGTTCCATAGGCGCATCTGTGTTAAACCGTGCCACCCTCGCTAAAGCCCTGATGCTCTCCAGATGTCACTTCCTGATGGATGGTAATGGCATACCAGGACGGTACCTGGGCAGATTGAGTAATAGAATCCAAAGGTTTGTCAGAGGAGGATTCTCCGACATGGCCTATAGAACCCTGGAGGTACCCCTGATGGAAGGGGGGTTGAACTGCCCATCCCTCCGGAGTAGGAAGAAGGCAAGTGACTTGAAGTTCCTTAGTGATCTTATTTCAGGTCCTCAACGTGTGCCTTGGAAACAGTGGACGTGGCAGGATATACGACTTGCGTCGTTTTCCAGCGCGTCCACGGATCTCACAGGGCTGAACCCTTTCACACAGAGAGCCCACATCAAGCCGGCTCTGCTGCAGGATAGGGTGCGGCAAGCCTTCCTGACTGCGCAGCAGGTGGGGTTGGACCTGGCTTGCGCGGTTCCTTCTCTTGCTGCTAGGGAACACGCCCCTGCAATTTTCCATCCAGTGGTTCCGAAGAACGCTGTCTTGAAGAAGGTGTCAGTCCTTAAAGCACTTGGGGTGAGGACCATGAAGGACATTTTCCTGCCTCCGGGGGCAGCGACCCTCAACCGGGAGGGGGGCCAGATGATAGGCATTATTCGGAGAAAGGTGTCGGAGACGTCCTGGTCCCCTCTTCGCAAACATTACACTCACCCCCCTGGCGATTCGGTGGTCATCTGGCCGGCCATGACAAATACTCTTGGCTGTGTCCGGGTGTTCACAGATAACTCTCTGCTGACCACTGCGGTGCAGATCAGGGCGGCTGCAAAAAAGTGTGCCCCCACTCAGAGACTGAAGGTCGCAACCCGCCGTAGCGCCTGGGTCGGGGGGCATTTGAGCCCCAGGCAAGCCCCCCCCCCCCTCCCTCCGGTGGAAGCTGCACCTCGCACTGGGAGTCGGTTGTTAGTACGGCCTTACGAGCTACAGGTCACTAGCGCTGTCCGAGATGGCAGCGCTATCGTCTTCCAGCAGGACATTCACGTCTGGACGGACGGCTCCGCGTTTAATAATGGCCTGGAATCGTGTTCCGCTGGTGCTGCATGGGTAACGAACCTCTCCTTCCATGATGAGGTGTCCCTTTCGGGTATCTCGCTCTCGAACAACGTGGCGGAGGTTGCGGCAATAGTCCTATGTCTTTTGGCATGGCGGGACGCTCACTTGGTTGTGCACACAGACTCCTCCTTCGTGTTGGGCCTGGTGAAGGGAGGCCTTCTTGCGATGGAGAGGGACGGCTGGGGAGACTCATTCAGACACTTGTCTATGGGTACCCCTACGGAGCTGCTGCGGTATGCGCTGTACCTCCTTCGAGACAGATCGGGGCGGATAGAGTTTATTAAGGCCAAAGCTCACGCCGACGATGAGTTTAACAATCTGGCGGACTTTTATGCTAATCAGGGCCGGCTCTTTGGCAGGAATATGGACTTGAGCCGCTTGAAAGCGCCAGCCGCTTGGGTGGACTCGGCCCCAGTCTTAGCCCACCAACCTCTGGACTTTCTTACTAAGCTGGTGGTCAGGCATTCTGTGCCACCTCCTACCAATACTCTCCGGTTCACTCGTTTCTCTGACCGGTGGGTGGTAGCCATGGGGGGGCTGTTCGGGGTGGTCCTGGACCCAGGACTATATGTCTCCAACGTTTGGAGGATCAACATCCCTTTCCAGCTTAGGGAGGTGTTGTGGCGAGAGATTAATGGCAATCAAGTTTTGGGGTCCAGTTATCATGGAAAGTCGGATCTCGGGCGGAAGTGCCGCTGCGGCTCCACTATGTCTCTGGACCATATCCTCTTAGGGTGTTACAGGTATGACTTATCTCCGTTGCAGGTGGTCCTGCGGCGTCATTTGGCGAAGGTGTCCCCCTCCGTGTTTTGTCGCTCTCTGTGGCCGGATGAGTGGCATCCCTCGCCCTGGTACCCACTGCTGGCGCTGAGGCGTGTGGAGCGGAACGCTGCCCGCCCCACGAAAACACTCAAGAATCCAGGGAAGGCCCTCTCCTCGTCCAGACCACAGAGGGAGTGGCTCATCGGGACATATTTCTGGAACTTATGGCGCTGGCGTATGAAGGAGATTCATGACACCTCCTTCTGGTTTATCCCACACCTCCTGGTGGATGTCCTCGGGGACGTGTTGGGCGCCCCACCCCCTGATCCCACCCCCAAGAAGCAAGCAGCCTCCGGCGGACCCAGCGCTGCTGCTGAACATGCTAGTCTGAGCTCGCCACCCTTGGTTGAACCCGGGGCGAATAGTTCTAGTCGTGCTGGGAGATCGGCCCGGGTCCCACCCGCGCCAGCTGCCTCGGGCCTATCCTCTAGAGGGCAGGCGATACTGAGAGGGTTAGTAGGTCCCACGGTCAAGGTCGCAGCCTGCCCAGGTTCTAGGAGGGCCGCGATCTTACAGGTACTCACAGAAGGTGCGTTTGATTGAGGTGGCTCTCTTTTAGGCCAGACAAGACACGAGTACTCTAGTCCTGACAACTCTTCCGATTCCCTCTGGGAGCGGGTCCCACTCCCTGCTGTAAGGAGTCGGATAGTGGCCCCTCTAGCTCGCCCTGGTGGGTTGGCGACAGGGGCCCAGAGGGGACTTAAAACCCTTTGAGGGCGGTCCGGTATGGCGTCCCTGTCCAGCCGAGGGCAGGGGCCACCTTGCCAATGTCGGACAGGAGGCCCCCCGCAGGTTTAGTGGGTATTCCTCAGCACTACACCGTTGGCGACCCCCACACTCCCGGCCTCTGAGCTCACACTGCGTGGTGAGCGTATTGGTGTCTCCAACAGACAACGGGGTCTTAAACCAGATTCCTGCGGGTGACGGTAGGGAGAGCTCTAGAGAGCAGGTCGTGCCGGGTGATGGGGCACTGGCCCCGTGTGGGTCGGTCGCAGAGCGACCTCCCTGACCCACAAAAAAAAAAAAAAAAAAAAGATAAAGGCTTGGATAGTATGATCAGTGATCTGGCGCGCGATGCGTCGAGGGTGCTCTTCCTTGGATCGTGAAGTCGCCATGTTGATCGCTTGCGGGTGCAGCAGCAACGTGGGGTGGTGCTTGTCCTGGCTGTGACAGCTGACATCTGTCAAAACGAGTTGCACTCCTTCGCGTCTCCTCCAACTGGCTTCAGAGGACTGAGTTGTACGTTCTCTTCCTCCTCGAGTACCATGCCGAGCCATGGGCGCTGCCGCTGCCGCTGACGAGGAGCTATATAGTTTCCTGGTCTCGATCAGACTAGCTCCAAGCTCGAGTTACGACAGTTCGAGACTCAGCCCGTCTCCTTGAAGAGTCTGTAGCCTCCCGAAATCAATGATTGTAGATAGAGCTCGAATCATCCACTTCGCTGAGACTCATTGGCTTTTTTTCAAGCTTGGAAATCTGGAAATCTAGAATTTGTTCGACGGCTCTGCTGGCTCAATCTGCTTCTGCCTACGGATTCATAATTCAGTTTACTCGCCAACCCATCCAGATACCCTGTGGGGCCCGACGGACACCGGAAGTAGCCCACGAATGCAACGAGTTCTCCGCTCGCTTGCTGGTCCACCCACCTCGTTCGACATCTCCGCGCGCCTCTCTTAAGCTGAGTGCTTCACCCTTGAACCCAGCTACAGCACGCCAGCACGCCAGCACGCCCACCTAGCGCCTCGCTGATTCCAGAACCCTCCCAGTCTGCCGAGCTACTCGCTACAGCGGCACAGATACTGCCCATCGAACAAGAGTCGCACCGCCATCTGTCTCCCTCCAGACTCTGCCCTCGTCGATGACGTGCTCGCCGCCGAATACGCAGAACTCCGGTCTCGAATCCCACAAGACTACCACAACCTCGTTTCAAGTAAACGAAAGCGTACTCCCTTTCCGCCTCGACGCCCGCACGACCACCATATCGACCCTTATGGACCACACTACTCCGCACGGTCCGATAGACTCCCTCTCCGACGTCTCGAACAATTACGGGAACCTCACCAATCACTTCATCCGTCCTTCTCAGTCTTCCATTAGCCCACCCGTTCTTTTTATCAGGAAGAGGATCGTTCTCTCCACCTCGCTGTAGATGACCGCGGTCCCAACAGTTCACCAAAAAGGATTGGTGTCCGCTCCCACTTATCCCTGATTTAGTATACCGTCTTCGCTCCGCCCGCGTCTTCTCCAAGCTCGATCTTCGCGGCGCCTACAATCTCGTGCGCATAGCAGACGGCGATGAATGGAGGACTGCGTCCTGAAGTCGTTATGGATCGTACGAGTTTCAAGTTATGCACTGCGGTCTCACAAACGCCCCTGCACCCTTCCAACGTTTTATGAGCGAAGTTTTCAAGGATATTTTGGACGTGTGCGTGGTTGTCTATCTAGAGGGCATCCTGATCTACTTTGACAACCCAGGCGAGCACCTCAAATATGTACGCGAGGTCTTGCAACACCTTCATGCAAGCACCCCATACGCCAAAGTCGAGAAGTGCGCCTTCAGCGTGGACACGATGGACTACCTCGGTTTCGTTATTGGCCCTGACGGCCTTCGAATGGATACCCCGAAGATCCAAGTCATCTTCGACTGGCCGATACCACGAAAAGGTAAGGACGTCCAATCGTTCTTGGGTTTCGCAAACCTTTTACAGACTGTTTATCGCCTCGTACTCCGATATCACCATCCCATTGACTCGGCTCACGCGCAAGGACGCCCCGTAAGTCTGGTCTCCGCAATGTGAGCCTGTCAACCCCTCAAAACGGCCTTTATTTCGGCCCACCACCTTCACGATTTCGACCCGTCCTTTCCTCCAGTGGTCGAGACAGACGCCTCTGATTACGCCATCGCCGGCATTATCTCGGTACACACTGAGGATGGTCAAGTGCACCCCCTCGCGTCCTTCAGTCGCACCTTACCTGGTGCCGAGCTCAACTACGACACTCACGACAAGGAGCTGCTCGCCACCTTCGAAGCTTTCAAGACCTGGCGACATTCTCTCGAGTCTCGTCACCATAGGATCAACGTGATCATGGACCACAAGAATCTGGGGTACTTCTCTTCGACAGAGATACTTACGCGTCGTCAAGCTCGCTGGTCAGGATTCCTCTTCGCGTTTAACATGGTTATTTGCTTTAGGCCGGGGACACTTGGTGAGATACGGATTCTCATACTCGGCGAGCGGATTTCTACCTTACAAAGGGAGATAGGGACTATACGCTAGCGGACCCGCAAAGCTTGTGGCCCACCTCCACGCAAAGAACAATTCGCTGCTTCGCTCCCCGCTACTCAGCTGCGCGACGTCGCGATGGACACTGCTGCGCTTGTCGACTGTTCCGTCCCAATCCTCTATATCTCAGCTGGGCTATCCGTCGATCCCCTCTCTAGTAGGGAACTCGACCACTGTCTCAAAGGAAGTCTCTCCCCACGCTATTCCTTGTCTCCCTCCTGTTTACTTCTGACGGACCGCCGTATATACGCTCCAGAGTATCGACCCGAGCGATGAAATCTCCGTACCCGCGGCCTCCAGACGAAGCATGACCACCCAACGGCAGGTCACTTCGGTTACAACAAAACACTGGAGTGACTACGTCGCGACTACGTTTGGCCCAACATACGGACGGACTGCAAGAAGTGCGCCTTACAGTGCGTCCTATGCGCTCGCAACAAACCCTCTCACCATCGTCCTTACGGCTCGCTGCAGCCTTTACCAGTCTTGGGGCGCCCATGGTATTCTATTAGTGTGGACCTTGTCGAGCATTTACCCACGTCTAACGGTTTCACCACTATCCCGGTGGTTATTGACCGTGTGTCCAAGTAATGTATTTTCATTCCAACTACGGACACTAGTACTGCCCCGGACGTTGCAGGTGCATTCATTTTCCATGTGTTCTCAAAGCATGGCATCCCTCTCCATGTGTCCTCCAACCACGGATCGGAATTCGCCTCTCACTCGGCTCCCTCCTTCGAATACGCCTACACTTCACGTCAGGTCACCACCCCTCAGCCAACGGTCAGGTAGAACGGGTCAACACCACCTTGGAACAGTACCTTCGTTTCTACTGTAACTACGAGCAGGGCAACTGGTCCACGTCCCTCCCACTAGCCGAGTTCGCCCCCCCCATAACACAACCGGCGTATTCCCTTTTGTCGGGAATTGGTAATTCCAGATGTTTCAGGTTACGCGCTCCGGTGCCTGGTTACTGGATGGACGGTTATATAAGAGCCTCAGGATAGGATTTGTATCCTTACGTGTTTGTAGCGGGCCCCAACAAACACGATTATTTGTGTCCGAGTTAACGACCTCGCGGAAATTCTAACACCTTTCTTCGCGACTCACACCTATAACGCATTGGCCTTGTCGTTGACTCAGGCTCTCGGGACGGAACCGAGACAAGGCGACCAGCCGGATCCCCATGGGTGCGCTGCGGATGTGAGTCGGTTGTAAACATAGGTATCGTTTATTAGCAAATGCAGATACAGATATCGAGGACAGACAAGGTCAGCAGTAAAATCACAGCGGACCTTGTAAGCTTAGAATGCGGGAATTGGTAGAGATGGTGGCCCTTGGAATGCCTTGGGGCTCGCCATGAGACCCGAAGCGGGCAGGGAGGACTACAGGATGCGCCTTTCGTCTTGTATTTCCGATCTGCGGCCTATGGCCGCAAGGTCAACTTCCCAGCCAGAAATAAACTCGAACCTCCTCACTGCGACGTGGTCAACCAACTACACCGGAGTTCGCCCCTTCGCGAGAAAAGTATTACGAGTGCTTGCTGGCGGTCCCATACACCCACTCCCTGCGCTGTCCTTGCTTTGCTGGCCGCGTGAACACACAGCCACGCACGGACAACAACCAGGGTAAACGCATGGGGCTTATGCGTAGGTTTGGAGTCGTCGGAGCTAGCGTCGTTTGGAGGTAGTGCATTCGATCGGCTCGAGCCGGTCCTGAAAACGTTACTGAGGTACTCAGGCTCGTCCTTCTCACTCAATGGCATCCTCTGCTGCTCGTTGTGAGAGAGAAACATGGAATATTGGTAGGCCCGAAGACGCGAAGAGCAAAGAGAGGAAGAAAGTCCGAATCCGACACGCGCATGCGCACGCACGGCCCACCTGAAAGGCGTACATCCTACATCACCATCACATCGTTGAGATTTGAGTGTCGACGGAGCACCACCAGCGGGTATCTTGCTCATACACAGCTTGTAATGGTGCTGTAGGAATAACTCGAACATTAATTTTACAAGTACTGTATGAGCAAGGGGCGCAAGTCGTTCACTCACCTTGACGAGTCAGCTAGGAAGTCACCCTATGATAACCTAACTACGTGGTCTATGACCTGGTCAAATCGGTATTCACTTGTCACCCACTATTGTAGCAATTGTCCGTGGGTATCGCATACTTGAGGCAAATGACCTGGTGTTCCGGTGGGCGGCCTGACATCTGTGGGATTGGTAAGTCGCCGGTGCCAGAATAGATGACAGCTCCAGGAAGATTACATGTCAGATAACGAGCCATCCGTTAGATTAGAATTTGAAATTCTGACCTCTGAGTTGATTCTTAGGGGAGTTGCAGTCGTATCGTTAGATAAAAAATTATAAAAAAAGATTTAAGTTTAAAGTCAAAGTTCTGACGTCTAGGGGTTGATTCTCCTTTCCTACAGATGTGTATCCCGTCACATTTAACTAAGGGGCTTTGGTTTTCAGTCCTCTTCGCTTGATTTTGGGCATGTACGATGGTTCTCCTAGGGTTACAGCGACGGATCGATCCACGGAGTCAAGAGGAACTGGACTCAGTGTTGAGTACCGCACGGAAGCTAGATGTCGAGAGTTGTGGACTGGAAAATTAAGCTTTGAGAGGCGACCGAACCATCGAACAGGGTGAGCCGAAGCGGTTTCTTGAGGTTGAGAGTGGAAGTTGTCGATAGCGAGGCGAGAGTCAATGAAACAGCCCGTAGATCCAGAATCAAGAAGTGTAGAAATTTTCTTTCAGGATTTCCATATTTTCTGAGAGATAGAGAGCGGACGGCGAGTAGAAGGAGGCGGCATGGAGCATTCCTTCCTCGTAGAGGTGCCTGCCTAGTATCAAAAGCTATCTGGTAGATACAAAGGGTAGTAAGGGTCGATCGACGGTATTAGGCGCTTCCGTACATAGGGTAAGGAACTGAAGGTCGATCGTGTCTTGAGGACAAGGAACGCTTGCAGTACTTGCGACGATACAAGAACGAGGGGATGCTCGATGCCTTGACTATTTGCGGATCAGCTTCTATGGCTGGCCCGGATCGGAAATCGAAGCGCGTTCGTTCGTCGTACGGGCTCAAGGGGTTGCGTCGCCGCCGGATCGTTGTGCCCATATCCACACGCGACCTAAATTCACCCTCCATCTCCGGGGTTCCTTCTTCCAGGGAATGTGCTAATCGTCAGGGAGGATCGAGCTCCGGCTATTAATAGGCTTTCGATGAGGTATCGAGTTTGCCGACAGTGCTCGGGGAGAGTCCGAGGATGAAGAGGAGGGTGGATTGAGTAGTTATAAATGACTGACTCGCCATTATAACGCAGCTAATGTAAGCGCAATTCCCAGTAGTGGCACAATGCCTGTGGACCGGCCGGGTTTTTGAGGGTGTTGTTTATGATACACCTCAGTAAGTAGTGGTACAGGACCGTCGTCGAAGGTGGTGGCAAGAACGCAGTCGGACGGGTTAGTGGAGATGGTTACCGAACGCGATTGTTTTTGGAGTCTATAATGTAGGGTGGAGGCAGTGAATGTTCGCGATCCTCGAATGTGTTGCAGTTGAGAGAGACTTGACCTTGTATCCATATTTATAGAGCCACGTGTCACATTGTAATCTCACACCGGCGACTTACCGGTGACTTCCGATCTGCGGCCTCTCCAGCCTCACATCCAAAAAAGAAGCCTCGCGACTCCACATAAACGTTTACACGCACATCATCGCGATTTTCAGCCATTGATTTTCCCAATAGGAGCGCAGCCTTCTCACTCTCGCGTTCCCCGGCACGGCCCGGCTCTCGTCGGATTCCCAGCCTCAACACAAACACCCTCGTGTTTTGGTACCTCGACATCGCTCACAACGCCTTGTACGCTTCGGGCCGTCCCTCAATGAGGAGTTGTGGACCGGTGCAATTGACGTGAGAGTTCATAGATGTGGGTAGCGAGAGCGTAATATTGCGCGCGTTGCCAGGATGGAGGCGACCCGCTCCATGGGGGAGCGAGTGGGCTATCGAATGCATTGGTTTACTGAGTAGTGGTCACCAAGTAAAAAGGCATTTTCAAGCCGAATACACACCGTCCCCAGATGGCTAAAAAATACAACTAAAATCGCCCGAGCTGCATGCCGGGGCCAGGTCTGAATCCTTGATCACTGGGTACAACTCCCGCTAGATAGGTCCACACCTCTTGCGGCTTTCCATTAACAATCCAGCCCTACCGCACCCTCTTTATGCGTGACGTCGAGCAGCTTCTCCAATGCCTAGTGGAGCGTTGCAGGTGCGGTTGACTCCAGACTGTTGACTACTACAGAGCTCCATTCGGCGTCTCTGGAAGGACTTCCTGTGATAAGCAACTCAGCGGTGTCATGTCTCGATTAATAATGATGGTTGGAACTCCAATATATAGCCGAAAGAGCAACTAAAGCCAAACTACATGCGGATGTTCAGCGACAAAACTGCTAAGAAGGTGCATTTTTAAACATCTGAGTCCATGAGGTTCCAAACGCAAAGTCGTCAAAGTCAAGAGAAACGGAACGTCTATGAGATGTAAGGGGGATTGTCAGGAGGGCAGGTGAATGCAAGCCTGCACGACAGTCGTGGGGTACCCAGTAGAGTAAGCCACCCTCTGAGCCCCTGACCCAACCATCCTTGTCGGGCTTTGCAAAAAGATCAGCATGCATTGGGTTACAAGAGACCGGGTGCTGCACGTCAGAAGAGTAATCAATAGACTGGACTTGGTAGGTATGCCACTCACGAAGCCTGCCGACTCCTGTACTAACCTTAGAATCCCAAATTCTAATGGTGCGGTCAAAGGATCCGGAGATGATACCCCGTCCATCAGGAGAGTAAGCGACGGACTGCACCCAGCTAGTGTGTCCCTTGAGAGGATCGCCGACTGAGGCGCCAGTCTTGGCATCCCAGATTCGAATGGTGCGGTCGGAGGATCCGGAGACGATGCACCGCCCATCCGGGGAGTAGGCAACAGACTGCACCTGGTCGGTGTGCCCATCGAGAGGAGTTCCGGCTGAAACGCCAGTCTCGGCATCCCAGATTCGAATAGTGTTGTCGGAGGATCCGGAGATGATGTACTGTCCATCAGGAGAGTAAGCAACGGACACCACCCAGCCAGTGTGCCCCTTGAGAGGATCGCCCACCGAAGCCCCACTCTCGGCATTCCAAACTCTAATGGTGCGGTCTCTGGATCCGGAGACGATGCATCGCCCATCAGGAGAGTAAGCAATGGACCACACCTGGTCAGTGTGCCCCTCGAGAGGATTTCCGGCTGAAGCGCCAGTCTTGGCATCCCAGATTCGAATAGTGTGGTCGGAGGATCCGGAGATGATGTGCTGTCCATCAGGAGAGTAAGCGACGGACAGCACCCAGCCAGTGTGCCCCTTGAAAGGATCGCCGACAGAAGCCCCAGTCTCGGTATCCCAGACTCGAATGGTGCAGTCTCTGGATCCGGAGACGATGCGCCGCCCATCAGAAGAGTAAGCAATGGACCACACCTGGCCAGTGTGTCCATCGAGAGGAGTTCCGGCTGAAGCGCCAGTCTTGGCATCTGTCGCAAATGTCGATCGACCCTTAAAAGGGAGGGGGTGAATAAGGGGCCTTATTGACAGCCTCATAGAGAGGGCGATACACAAATCCATGTAGTTTTGGTGTTGCTATGTGTTAGACGCTAACGTAAGAGATTATACGATCATGCTAAGGTGGTGGGAGAGCATGCCAGCCGTCATTTTTTGCTCTCACCACCACCAACTCATGGCCTTTTCTTCGGGCCTCCCCCATGGACAAACAGGTGTTCTATGAGGATTGTAAACAATACTGGACCACCAAAAATTGCGCATATCCCACCCCTTATCTTCACACCAGCACTTCTGGAATGTGCGAACCAGAAAAATGCTAAGTCAGGGGCACCACGGTGCATGACGCATTTCCCTCCTTTCCCCCAACCAAAATAAAAATAATAATAATAATAAAAATGCTAAGTCCAACTTGGACCCGACCACTCCCTTCTCCCCTCATTGACCTCACCACCAATGCCTCAAAAACACGCTAATGAATCAATAATCTTGACCCTGGTGAGTACACTAATGCACCGCTCATGCAACCCCCCGCCCCAAAAAAAAACCCCAGCAAACCTAGACACGTGACACCTGGTGAGTTGTGCTCACTCGCAACGGCAGTAACAATGCTGACAAGACC
>Ga0307515_10013891_pt1 | contig 14990 bp, 15 predicted proteins | sample 17_EM_MG_FD_194513 | JGI IMG/M metagenome (GOLD analysis project Ga0307515, IMG submission 194513) | Populus trichocarpa ectomycorrhiza microbial communities from riparian zone in the Pacific Northwest, United States - 17_EM | ecosystem: Host-associated > Plants > Roots > Unclassified | place... | reverse complement strand
AAAGTGAAGGATAGGGCAGCCTTCCACATGGAAAACTGATTTTCGTAGCCATGAATGTACACTGGGAAATTAAATTTTCGATTTGTCGTAAATTCAATGTATTCATTTTAATCGTTACGTGTTTTGTTGAACCAAAATCCGGGGCCCTTTTGGCTCCGCTCTAGCAGTTCTAGACGTCCTGATCGACGACCGCACTGTTGTCCTCGACTGAATGAGATATTTATGTGTGGTGAGCAAGCGATGAGCCTGGAGGCGACTTTTCGTCGCCCAAGCTCGTGAGCTTTCCTGCGGAAAGAGAAACATGCAATGCGCCAGATCCAAATTCCCGCCCCCAAACGCCCAAAAAAATCAAGACTGGACCAGGCTAAGAGATATACAACGAATCCTACATGAAAGCCCACCCGCGCCAGCAACACCCTGCTAAATGCCGCAAAAAAAAACAGGGTGCTCATACACCTTCCCCATTTCTTTCCCTCTTCCTTGGCTAGAAGATATATCAGGGAGCCCATCAAGCCAACATCCTTTTCAGCTCCCGACAAGCCGTCAAATAATGCTCCCTAACCCCCGGTATCTCCCTGAGCGGATTGGGCGCCTTATCCCAGCCATGCGGCACGCCAGGGACCATATGATAGCTCACGTTCTTCCCCATCTCACCGCGCAGCCGATCGCGCAGCCGCTCGCCCTCGGCCAGCAGCATGTCCCACTCGCAGGTGAACAGGACGATGTCGTCGGGCAGCGCGGCCAGCATGTGAGCGGGGGCGACGCCGGGGGACAGGAACGGGTTCGTCTTGTCCAGCGTTGGCGGCTGCAGGTACGACTCGTCGAACAGCTCGATGAAGATGGCGGGGAGCTGCTGGTCGGCGCGGGAGCACGTCTGGCGCCGCTGCTCGCGCGTCTGCGTGTAGTCCGTCGACGGGTAGAAGGCCACCAGCCCGCGCAGCTTGAGCTCGCGCCCGCCGCTGCTGATGCCGACGGTGGTGCCGTCCTTCTGCGTCGAGATCGGCGAGACGCGGGATGTCGCGTTCGAGTGCGCGGTGGCGAGGCCTGAGGGCGGGGGCGGGGCGAGGAAGTTCGTCGTTGACGACGACATCGCCACCACCACTGCTGCTGCTGCCGCTGAGCTGGTGGTCGACGGCGACAGCGTCTCCAGCATCTCGCCCTGCAGCCGCAGCGGCACCGTGAACGACATGTTGCCGCCCGAGGAGAAGCCCGACACGGCGATGCGGTCGACGTCGAGGAGCAGCTCGTCGGCGTGGCGCGCCAGGTACAGGATCGCGTCGACGCCGTCCTCGACGGCTGTCGGGAAGGGGTGCTCGGGCGCGAGGCGGTAGTCGACGCTGACGACCACGGCGCCCACCTCGTCCACGACCGTCCACGACCACCGTGCGTCATCGTGCGCCGTGCCCAGCGTGAAGCCGCCGCCGTGGAAGTTCACTACCACGGGGTATCGCTTGTCCTTTTGCTTCTTGTGCATGCAGTAGTCCTTCGGGACGTAGAATTGCAGGTTGAAGCGCCCTTTGTGCGGCGATACTGTTGCGCGTACTGAGCGGTGGAAGGATGGTGGTGGGGGGCGGGGAGGCGCCATCCGGTGGAGCGTCATGCCAATTCCCATGAGGACACGCCAGAATTGCGCTTGGGCGTGGAGCATCCATCGTGGGCGGGCCATTGTGTGTTGTAGAGGGGCACGCGATAAGGGGTAGTAAAATCAACGAGCCGAGCAGAAATCGAATTGGATCTAAACAGAAACAGCGAGAGCAGGGTTTTTTGTAGTCATTGAGACAAGAAATTGATGTGTAATGGGATTGAAGAGATTGTCCTGGCGATGTGTGGAAAGAAAATTCTTTCTCTTGTTTTTATCGGGAGTTGCTAGAGTCGTAGGCTCTGGGGCTGTGTTGGGCGCACCCGACCGATTGTAATGACGTATTATCAGAGTCCATAATCACCAACTGCGTTATCAAGCCCCCAAATCGACTCTGCCAAACTCTAGAAAGGACAACGATCATCTGCAAAGACTGTCGAAAATATCAAATTACTGGAGATCATTGTCAACTCCGGATCCGGACTCGCAGTGATGCACGGGAATAAGGCGCAGCAAGCAACGCGCGGCAAGATAAGCAACGACAAAACGCCCTTCTCCGTTAAAGGATCGCGAATTATCAGCAGCCATTTGTGGAACTAGGTAGTTGAATGATTGCCTGGAACAAAAGTCCAGTTTACTATACAAAGATAAGTTATTGCCTATCAATTAAAGAATAATAAAGCAAGCAGTCCGCAAAACCGTCGAGGCCGCTCAAGTCCTCAGAAAGCGCCAAACGCTCCCCTCATGATGCTGCCGTGTCCCAAGCTAATGAAATAAACCAACCATCCACCGATCAAGCCATAGCTATAGATGTCAAATGTTGAACGCCGATGCAAGACTCCGTATGTATATCCCGAGACCCTAGGAATGTGCAATCGTGATAGTTTACGGCAGAATTACACGAACTCGTAGTCCTCCTCGTCAACAGTGGCGCCCTTCTTGCCCTTGCGGGATGGCCCGCTAGCAATAGACTCGCCATCGGTATCCAGAACCTCATACTCCTCCTTGATCAGCTTGTCGGTGGCGTGAACTTCATAGCGTTCAATGGCCTTTGCAAGGGCTAGTCCGAGAATCTGGCTACCGTGGCCAGGGCCACGAGCGGCATCAAAAGAGTAGGTGATATCGGCATCAGGCACAGGGGCTGCAGAGGCCTCTTCAACGTCCTCATCGGCAGAAGAATCGCCGCTGGCATAGGCAATGTCGTTCTTGACGGCTACTCGAGCCTTGTGTCGAACATCACCGAAGGCGCCCCTGGCTTACACGTTAACAATCTGAACTCAACACACATGGGACGGTCTAGATGCGCTATGGCAGACATGCGTACTTTGGGGTTGGGTAGACGCGAGCAGGGCGGGGACGATTGTCTTCTACACGTCGGCCTGGGCCAAACGAGACACCATGAGCCCACTTGACCCTCTGTCCCTTGTCGCGGTTGTAATCCACAGCTCCGCTGCGGAGATCCCCAGTGAAGGTCTGTTCGGAAGCCATGATGTGGTTGCGGGGGGTGTTCACTACGTGGAGGGGTTCTGTTGGGAGAGGGATGTTGATAGGTTGAGTGAGGGACGGACAATGCAGGAAGTTGAAAGGATAATAGAGCGGATGGGAGTGGTTGTAAGAGAGTGTGAGTGATGAGAAGGAATGAATGGTAGGCGAAGGTGACTGCGGTACTAATAGTCGCCGGAAGAAGTAGGTGGAGTCCTGGATGACTCCAAACAATGGTTAGAGCTAAGGTGAGTCAGAAATAGGAGTGGCTAATTAGATGAGTGGCTATGTAGCCGGAACGAGTATGGGGAAGCTTTGTCTTCAACTATGAGTGTCCTCCTTGGGGGCGCAGGAGGGCTGAACTACTGAGAAGGGTCACAAAGGGCGCGTTCCTTTGTTGTCCTTTTGAGTCTTTTGAGCTTCCCTCATACCGCGTACTGATAAGCAAATGGGACCACGGGACCCCGACATCCGCCGAGGTCACAGCCTTCGCTCGAGTCTGGACAGACCTTGTCTTTTGTTCTTTTGATGATGACATTCCGTCATGCACTCAGGAACTGGAACGTGGTGGTTTCTTGGGGGCTTTGCGGGTTCCTGCTGACGCACGGCTGTGCATCATCGTGGAGACCAGAGCTCGGAGTTGGCTGCGAGGCAGCGCGCGAGCTTGACCCCCGCCCGCTCCCCAAACCATCAAGGTAACAAGGCTGCTACATAGCTACCTGCACCCTCAAACGCAGCTATCTATACTTGGCAGACTGTCTAGATGGTCATGGCCGTGAAAAGAAACCTGAATTGACGCCGCCTTTGCCTTGTAATCCGATTCGGTCCTGTTAGAGAGCCTTGGAGCTCTGCTATCAAGCAAGCGCCACAATCCCCGCCATCTATTCATAGCCACTACGATCGAGGCCTGTCAACATCGCCTCGCTCATCCGCCTCCGACTCGTTCTCGTCGTCCTCGTCGTCACTACTCAATTCTGCCGCTTCGCTCGGCAGCACATCCGGGAACCAGCCGTAGGTAGCGAGATCAATTGAATACTCGCCCATACTGCCTTGATCCACGTGCACCTGCTCGCGCCTCAGAGCGGCCGCTTGGTGACTGGCACCTGAAGGCCCTCTTTTGTTCCGCGTCAATAAGCAACCGCATCAAACACACATGTACTACAGGTACGATATGACGAATCTCGGCTTTGGATGGCACAGATGGGGGCTCATACCTTGGACTGATGCATCCTTTGGAGTTTATCACGCGCTGCCACGGCACGTTGCCGCTGTGCCATCGCGCACTGGGCTTGCTTGCGTCGCTGCTGGGTGAAGGCAGATGTTTGAGGCAGACACCAACTTGTCTTTCGATGCATTAGACAGCCGTCACTTGCTTCCCACTAGCTTCAAAGCAGACTGACCTTGGGCACTCAGCTGCAGGAATTCGTGGAGTTAGTTCGTGACTCCTCAGGCGTGGAAACTTGGGATGACTGGACGTACGCTTGCCCAGTAGTTTGGCGATATGCCCATATGAAGTGACTCTTCCGCGGGGTATCTCCTGCACTGCCTCGTAAACGGCCTCATACCATGCCCACACTTCTTCCGACCGGCTTCCAGGAGCCATGCTTGCATGTAGGGAGGAATGCTGATGGAGGTGGATCTCCGATTGCTAGAGTACCAAAGCTGGCCGCGCACGTCGCCGACTTTGACACGTCCGGCGGAACTTCGGCGCCCTCTCACGTGACATGGATTTCACCCAAGGAATCGTGAACTTTCGCACTGCCATCCTCAACTGCACACTGTCTATTCACTATGTCCCTCGCCGACTATCTCGCGAAGAACTACCTGACTGCCGACCCTCCCGCAGACAAGAAGAGCAAGAAGCGGAAGCGAAAAGCTGCAAAAAACAACCCCGCCGGCCTCATAATTGCAGACGACGACATCTCAGGATGGAACACCAACACCGCCGAAAACGACGACGATGATGCACCCATGATAGGTACGCAATTTCCCAAATACACACCCCCATCTCTCCTTCAATACCCTCCCCTTAATTGCTACAGTGCACCCCTTACTAACCCACCTCCACCCTAGTCGGCACCACCACCGAAACCCGCAAATCCAAACCCAAATCCACCACAACCTGGAAAACCATCGGCGTCCCCGCGCCCTCCACAACCTCCCAGCTCGCTGCCGACGAGGCCGCGGCCGCAGACGCCGACGCCATCATCGCCTCGACCGCCGCCGCCCGCACCGCCGCGGCCGCAGCCGAAGACGAAGCCCCGGAGATGGTCGACGCAGACAACATCCTGCGCATGGAGTCGGGCGCGCACGCGGGCTTGCAAACGGGCGCGCAGGTCGCGGCGGCGCTGAAGCAGCGGCGGGAGGAGGAGCGGCGCAGAGCGGCGGAAGTGGCCAAGGAGGTGGGTGGCGGTGCCGCGGAGACGATCTACCGCGACGCGAGCGGGCGCGTCATCAACGTTGCGATGAAGCGGGCGGAGGCGCGGCGGAAGATGGCGGAGGAGGAGGCGGCCAAGGTGGAGAGGGAGCGCGCGGCCAGGGGCGATGTGCAGAGGGTGGAGGTGGAGAAGCGGCGGGAGGCGTTGCGGGAGGCTAGGTATATGCCTGTTGCGCGGCATGCGGATGATGTGGCGCTGAATGAGGAGTTGAGGGGGAAGGAGCGCTGGAATGATCCTGCGGCCGGGTTTCTGGTTAAGAAGAAGGCCGGGAAGAACGCGACGGGGAAGCCGCTGTATAAGGGCGCTGCGCCGCCGAATCGGCATGGTATTCGGCCTGGGTATAGGTGGGATGGGGTCGATCGCGGGAATGGGTTTGAGGCGGAGTGGTTCAAGGCGAGGAATAGGAAGAGTAATCGGGCGGAGTTGGAGTATGCGTGGCAGATGGATGAATGAGCTGCGGGGCATGTTTCATGGGACTTTCGACCTTGTTGGTTGTTTATGCATAGCGAGGGCGTTTGTATCAACATCTTTTCCGCGTTGGGTTGGGAGATCTGAACGGTATCCGCAGATCATTGAAAGTCAGACAGAACCAATATCTTCTTGATATGATACAAAGCTATATTATACAGTGCTGTACATCTACATCGCCAGAAACGCCTCTGGATATACTCCGTCTCCGGATATCGCTATGCACATTTATACAGCCAGGATGCCCGAAGATCATTTTCAAATCGAACCCAATTCACCACAACACCTCTGTATTGCACATTCTAACCGTGGAATCATCCTTCCAATCACCTTTGTCACCGGCGATCGGCAAGCGCCTTTTATGCCAGGCCCTCGCGAACCTCCTCGCCATGCGCTCCGTCTCAAACTCGATGATCCAGCGATTATACACTCGGTCTATGATCTCTTGCCGGATTTCGGTCTGTTCGCCAGGCTCACTGGAAGGTCGAGAAAATTTCTGGATATCTGTGAGATCCGCGAGTCTTTTGATGCCCTTTTGAGCCCCGGCGATACCCCAAATCAACCCCTTCTCCGCACCATCTTTTTGGATAGAGTTGTACAGCGTGAACGGGTGAGGCTCTTGGCCCTCTATCCATAGCAGGACTTTGTGCAGCTTCTCCTCCCTGTCATCTACGATTGGTCTGTAACCGCCCTGTTCAACCACGGCACGTAACAATGGCTTGTACGGTTGCAATACCATGTTCAGGGGTAGCTTTAGAGATGGCGGGTAAAGCGTGTAACTCTGAATCAGCGCATGCAGGTCTTCTCCATTCTCTAAAACCCCTGGGGGTGGAGGCACAGCGGAGAAGACTGACCTGGGTGTATGTCGCGCAGCGAGGTGGTGGATACGGTTTGCGTTTGCCTGATACGCCACCGCAGCGTCATGAGTGGAAAATAGAAGCCAGTAGAAAGGGCGGCGGGCGAGGGAAACTGGATCGCGCCCTGGGATGACCTGCGCTATATCACCACCCTGCACCCATCCTTCAATATGTTTGCCCTGCCGGATCAGGCGCCTGAAGTCCGCTTCGGTCAATGCAGTGCTGCAGTGCTGGAGCTTGAGGACAGTAATGTCTTCGCCGCGCGATATAAAGGCTTCTGTAAATCGTTCGCGCATACTTTTCCGGCGGGCTGGTAATGACACGACAGGTCGTGGAAGATCGGGAAGATCAAGTTTTGGGACGATTCTTTCCGAGGGCTTCTGTGTTGTAGACGGCTCTTTCTTCACAATTTCAGGAAACAGCTCTTCAAGAAGAGATGAGTTATCTGAATTTAGAATCTTCTTGGGTTCTTCCTCTTTTCCCAGTATGCTATCTGATGGCTGGGGAGGCTGTTCAATTGGCGGGGATTGAGCTGGAGGCAGAGGGACATTCTTATTTCGTACGGCTCTATATGTGATAGTTTTGTTTCGGGATCCATTCGCTTCCGGATTCACGTCTGGCTTCGCGTCTAGCTTTGCGTCCAGCTTCGCTTTTAGATTTGCTTCCGGAATAACTGTTTTATTCCTAGCACGGGTGCTCCTTATCTCTTTGATGGTATTACCACCACTAATCCCATTGCTGTCCCACAACTGTTTAGATACGATTCTGTTTCGTGAGTTGTGCTGAGATACCCGGGACTCATCTTTCGCAGGTGAATCATGTGCGCCATTCTTTTCCGACGTTGTTGATCGTGGTTGGGCTGGTCGAGAGGAGAAACGGGGGTGGTTTGGCGGCAGCCATTTACGTATGAATGGGACTTTTCGAACTTTCTGTTGAACATTAGGACAAGTTCCCGCCTCTCTAATCTGGGTTTCTCTCGAGGGACTAACAAATTCCACGTCAATATTGGTCAGAGATGTCTCCGATTGGCTGATATCATGGGAGATAGCATCATTCTCCGGACTTGTTATTGAATCGCTGGGTTTGGTTGACGGCTGCGAGTTATCGCGATAGCGTCGCGGGGGATGTCTCTTCGGCGGAGTGCCATTCGTGCCGGACGCCTGACGGATTTGAATTACTCTCCATGAAGGACTGAAATACCGTAGAGGTAGCAGTCGCGGTGGTAGCATCAATTGAGAGGTTAGAGGCGCATCTCAATGGTAGAAGTTCCGTACAGATCTGCGCAAATTGGAGATGAAATTCCTAGCTAGCAATATTATTCTGCCTCCGTATTCCGCCTAATGAAACTCGAAATTTTGAAACCTCGAGCAGGAACGATTACATATTCCTTGATGATTGTTTTGCTGCTACTCACTTAGAACCAGACTTGGGTGTTCTGAAAATCCGTACCAAGTTTCCACCAAAAAAAATTGGATTTTCAGCTTAGACAAGATGACTGCAGCACTGCATTTTACTCTCCGTCCGCTGGAAAGGCGTATGCCTGTGTCGGCTCTTGAGGGCGGATTCAGGGTCCAGTTATCTATCAGAGACCTAAAAGCTTTGGGATTAGAGACGGGGGATTTATGTCGATTAAGCTCTCCCGGCGGGGCTGGTTTAGCCATCGCCTGGCTTTCGCAAGATGCGAATAGCAGCAACCAGACCAAAAGAATTGCCAAGGTTACTGATCTACTACGAGAGACATATGGTTTTACTCTACAGGACCGCATCTCCATTGAAAAGGCAAACGAGCCTTGGGAGAGAGCAGATACGGTTTTCATTACTCCTGCAGACCCTGAACAGTCTTTGGCTGGCTATGAATCTCCCGACGAACTTGAGCAGTGGGCAAGTTATGCATTAGGTGAGGTGCGTGCCTAGACGCACTGTGAATATAACACAAGTTAATGGCATAAATAGTCGACCTCGATATGATTGTTCCTAATTGCTCGTTCGAGATCCAGCGAAAAGGCCCCGAATATCGCCAGAAAAATGCGAAACTCCGTCTTATAGTTGATAGCGTAGAACCATCATCAACTGGTGGCGGGCCATTCTACTTCAAGCTGTTCACAAGCCAGGTCAAAATGAAGAGCCCTCAAACCACTACAAAACCTCAAGGCACATTAAATGAACTCATACAGGTCGATTCTAGTGGTATTGGAGGATTGGGTCAGCAGATCAAAGACATCAACGATCGCCTTTATTATCTCACCGATGAGGTTTTCCAGTTGATAGACCACCGCCTGGAAGGCCCTACAGCTATCCTCATTCATGGACCGGAAGGCACAGGGAAATCTCTGCTACTCAATAGGCTAGCCGAGGCTCCCTGGCGTGAAAAATTCAATTTGAGCCAGAGATGGTTGTCGTCGAACTCTAAATCCCAGCCTATGGCGCTCTCTGAAGTCTTTGAAAACGCTCGCGCTTCTCAGCCGAGCATTATAGTCATTGATGAGCTGGACAAGCTTCTCAGCAAGGCTGAGACCTTTTGCGGTGATTTGAGAAAAGAATTAAGTGGACTGGAAGGCGCTAGGGTTCTAGTAGCAGCAGCTACTCGGAGTATATATGACGTTGACAGCAGCCTGAGAACGAGTATGGCTTTTGGACACGAGGTCGAGATATTTGCACCAAACGTGAAGCAACGAGAAGACATTTTGAGAAATATATTGGGACAAGCTAGTCCTTCATTGGACATTAAGTACGACGTCTTGGCCGAGCGCACACATGGTTTTGTCGGGCGAGATCTACGCAGCCTCTGTGGGTTGGCTCGAAGACAAGCAGTCCACCGATCGCTGGAACTCGCAAGGAAGCAATCTGTTATTGAAGATACGAAGAGTTCTACCTTGGTCACGCAGGACGATTTTGACTCTATAATTGATCGAGTACAGCCTACTGTTATGAAAGATGTCCTGCTAGAATTACCCAAGGTCAGGTGGACTGACATTGGCGGATTGGAGCATGTTAGGCAACTTCTGTATACTGTGACAGTGCGACCATTCAAGGTATGTCCTGCTAATGTCTTCTTTCATCAAGCACTAAAACAGACTGCTGCAGTTCCCGGACCTCGCAACTAAATTTGGTGGCACCCAATCCCGGAAAGGAGTTCTGCTGTACGGTCCCCCTGGTTGCGCAAAAACCCTGATCGCCCAAGCGGTAGCTACCGAGTCCAATCTAAACTTTCTGGCCGTAAAAGGATCCGAGCTTATTAAAATGTACGTTGGTGAATCCGAGCGCGCCATTCGCGATGTGTTTAGAAAAGCTCGCGCCGCAAAGCCATGCATAATCTTCTTCGACGAGATTGATTCCATTGGCAAGTCAAGAGACAAATCGCAAGATAGTAGCCTGAACGTAGTCACAACGCTTTTGAACGAGATGGATGGTATTGAGACGTTGAAGGATGTTCTCATTATTGGTGCGACAAATAAACCCGATATTCTAGACTCTGCATTAATTCGCCCTGGGCGGTTCGATGCTCGGCAGTACGTCGGACTACCGAATCTTGAGGCAAGAAGGCAGATCTTTCATATTCACACCAAACGCATGCCACTGTCTGCAGACGTAGACTTGGGGAATTTAGCGGCGAGGACAGAGGGAAGCAGCGGTGCTGAAATTAAGGATCTTTGCGCCATTGCTGTGGATGCTTCGATGACAGAATATGAGTTGGATCCAACAAAGCCGCCAGAGATTAAGATGTGTCACTTTGAGTATGCTTTGAGCACGCATGTCCCGCAAACTTCAAGAAGAGAAGCAGAAAGGTATAAAAGATGGAGGCCGGGAGTGTCATTGTCCGCAGACTAGGTGTCTTCGGATCGAAGGCATGCGAATCAGGTCAAGAGATGCCAAGGATCAGCATTGATGTTAACTGGTTGAGCATAACTGCTTAGATTCACTGGAACGATAAATCCAAGGTCGAGCCAAACAGGAATTCAGCTTTGATAGATTTGAAGGGAGCTAGCCGTGGGATATAGCTAGGTCTACGAAGATAGCCTCATGAACTTGGTGTCATAGAGGCTTGGTACTCACATTGAGAGTCTGAGGACATACCCGCGAGTCAAAAGCCCAGAAAGTCATGATATGATGGCTCATCGGATGCCAACAGCCGCATAAGGGGAATAACAAGAAATAGATTATCTGCATGGAGATTGAGGTTAAATGAAGGAAGTTGACGTTTTTGTGTTCCTCTTGAGACCATTTCTATTAAAACGAAAGCTCGGGAGAATTTAGCAGTAATTAGCAATCTTGGTTATGTTGGACAGGCGGCGTTTACATATATTCTACGTTTCTCCTTCATTTCCGGAGTGGGAGCGTTGGTGGGCAAGGGTCCAGGGATGCAAGTCATCATTGGCGGCTGCCAGTTGCGTAACGTAGGTTACAGGGTTTTGACCGTCACCCTAGTTTTGACCGATAAGTAAAGTTTTGTTGTTCTGCCAAAATTAAAGTAACGAAAGGCAATATGTCGTGCTGAGGCTTACCTAGGCGTGATAGATGTGGCCTAGGTAAAGTTTTGATGTTCCTTTCGGCCAAAACTATGGTATCGGTCAAAACCCTGTAACCTACGTTAGCCATTAACGGCTTGTTTATTATCTGCCTTACCGGGAAATTCGTTGCAAGATCGCGCGTGCATCATTTTACCTTGCAGCCAGTCTGGACGGTCGACGAGGGTCTGCATGAGGCGAATGGGGCGTTCTGCAGGGTCAGCCTCAGTAGGCGAAATTATGAGCGGAGAACTTTCGATCGTCTGAAACGTGCTTGCAGGAACGCGCTTCAACGCCTGCCAACGCCAACTGACGCCCACTTTTGCCAGAACAACTCGCGACGGCTGCCCCCCATGGATGCCGCTGTCACAAATCTATCGCTGCGCCAATCCCGCTCGCCGTTTCTAACTTATTGTCATTCTGTACAACCCTCTCACCCCTCGGTGCTGCAGCTCAAGGTCACCCATGGGCCTATCAATGTCCTTTCAATTTCCTTCTGACAAGTAGGGGTTGCCGCCACACTAATATCTCTTTTCTTTCATCATGTTGTTTTCCGCTGCCTCGATGAGACTTACTTTCTTCACCTTTTCTTCACCGTCTTTACAACATACCTGACTCTCTGGAGAGCCGTCCGGTCCTTACGTTGCTGTCATTCTCTATCCTCAGTCACTCCTTACAATTGAGCAAACTAAAAGTACTTGAGACTACTTACGCGCCTAAAGATAACCCTTGAAACCGCCATGGCCAGGATGTTAGGAAGATCAAAGTCGCTGCGGCTAAAAAATTCGCAGAAAGACCTCCGCCAACAGGAGGACTTACCTGCGCCACCTCTCACAGGAACCGACTCGGAGCCTCGGAATGATGGCCAAAGTTTGAAGCCTGCTGCACATACAACGAACCCGGGCAAGCGCGTAGACACTCCTGATCAGGTGCAACGCCCTAGGACATCTAGCAGACCAGGAGACCGCGGCAGGCATTTCCACAAAAAGGGAGCTCCTATCGCCATTACTTCAGATGACTACACGTACAATTTTCCTCTTCCCACTCCAAAGACTGTACTGTACACCGCGGAGATCCATGAAGATAGAACCATTGGGATAGCTCTAGGAAGTCCCACCACCCCGGCTCACTGGAACCAGAATACTCGCGCAACTGACTTTGTCACAAATCAACCCGGAACTGCCACTCAGATTTCATATGACCACTCTTTTACGGATTCCTCAGATACAAGTCACGATATGGCGAAGCCGAAAATGAGCAGGTGGAGGTCTTTGTTTGGGAGGAAAGCATCCCACAACGTCCAACAAACACCATTTTACCAGTTGCAGCAATTTCCATCCGGACAGAACCATGTGGATAGCTACAGCGATGTCGGCTCGCAAAGACCACGCGCAGCATCCAGGTCCGCTTCCAGAGCTGCTTTATCGCCGACCGCAACATCTGAAAAGCAGGAGAGTCGGAAGAGGGCCAAAGCAGCGAAGAAAGCAGCTGCGGATCAAGCCAAAGCTAAACCTGAGGCTAAAAATCCTACGACTGCCACAAGATCCCCAATACTAAGGGAAGGAAGCCCTGTACTGCCTCGAAAGGACAATTGGGACTCTCCGGCAAACGCTCCCAAATCGATGGTCTCTAGTGGCTCAGAAAACAATTCTCTATGCACTCTAAACTCAGGACCAATGCTTAATGTCGATATTCCTGACATTCAAATGGAGAGGTACAGCGTTATGTTTGGTAACCTTCTCAGACCGGACCGACCTTCGTCGCTTTTCTTACGGCGGCAAGCCAACCCGGAGAAATTGAAGCCATTGAATGAATTATCTATGAAGGTTAGTAATGACTGAGATCTGCCCACCTCTCAGAACATGTCTAATCAAGTTCACAGACGGAGGATGTGGATAGCGCCAATGGACTACTGAAACCACATAGGAGAGCAACCTCCCCCTCTCTAGCAAAATCCCCGACATTCTCCTTATCGCTATTCCCGCCGCCAGCGCAAGCAAGAGATAACCACTCGCCTTCGCCTCGAGGGTCCTTGCTGCATCGACCCCGGCCCTTGCAACGATCGAATACGGCACCAAGTGCGCTTTCGCCCAGTCGGCAGACGTTCGCGCAGCCGGATGATGCAGGGAAGAAATCTGCTCACACCGCTCAAGAGGAACCGCCAACTCCTGAGCTAGCTACTCACCTCAAGACCCCAACCCCTTCAATCGTCCAAAGCTTTGACTCCGAGGAAACGGCTGTCGTGGTGGCTAAGGACCCTAGCCTCTGGAAGCCCCGCCTGGAGGAACCGGAATGGGAGATCGTCTCCAAGCTAGCGGAGACTACGTCTCAGGTACAGGGCGAGAATTCCCCACGCCTAGCTGAAGTAGACGAGTCTACACTAGAAATCGCGCAAGTCTCCTTAGGCGTGGCGCGAACGGTCTCCGTATCTCGGTCAGCGGGTGCAAGGCCCCACCTGCTGAAACCAATGACAGTGACTTCAGAGCAACCCGAGAGGCTGGTCGATAGGAAACCACTTACGCCGACTTTAGTTGAGCTAAAGAATAGAAAGAGCCAACGAGTCCAGATTGTGGAGGTCTGATTTGGAATGGCGGTTCAAAACCGGGAAACAGGATAAGGCGTTGGTATAATTTTGGTAGAATGGGAGGGATGGAAGGGTTCTCACGGGTGTTAATGATACGTACTTGGTCCCAGGTTTTGGGTTGAAAGGTTCTAAGACGCGCTGGGTTTCAGATATGACTAAGCTGGTACTTTTATATAGATGCATTTTTTTCCAGGCCGCCAGTCGGACAGGGGGGATGTACGTATTACAAGTATTCCACTACTTCTTCAGCAGCCTGTTAAGGATTGAGGCGGTGCTTCCCCCTGCAAGCAGAAACTTCAGTAGATAATGAAAATGTTTATCGGTAGATTGCGAGCACCGCGACTTCTACCAACAACATCAAACTTCTCCATTTTTGAGCCATACGGCTTTTGCTTTCTTGTATGGCTTATTTAATAGAGAACTTGTTGTTTATTCGGTCTATCATATTACGACGGTCTCATCCCATCGTTGTCGCGTTAAATCGTCTTACCGCCGCATCTACAACTACCCCCCTTTTTTGCTTTTTACGCGTTAAACGCATCAGAAGTATCAAGGTCTGGTTTATATCTTGCTTTTCGCTTAAGTAAGCATTCGGCTTCACAATGCGCGTCTCGCTGTCGTTATAATGCGTAGCGTCTCGCTGTTGTCGCGTTAGGTCGTCTTACCCTATTCCTACAAGCAGTCTTTACCTAATTTTTCCCCTACCTAGCGGCGACTAGGAGGGTTTTTTAAATAGGTTTTATATTAAACGCTCTCCCCTACCCTCTACCTTTGCTAGCTACGCTCCCCTACCTTTTACTAGCGCTTCTTTTAGCCTTTGGGCCCCTTCTATATAATACATAATATTTAGGTATAGATCTATTCCTACTACGCTTTGCTTTATAGGAATAGCTCTTTTTAGGTTATACTTAGCTTTCTCTGCTTTACCCACCCTACCTATAGCTACAGGCCTGGCGCTGGCTGTGCTTATAAAATAGCCTCCTTTGTGCCTATACCTCTAAATATTAATATTATTATACGGTTTCTTCTTCTTTAGATAGTAATAAGCAAAAATAAGATAAATAAAAATGTTTATCG
>Ga0307515_10013890_pt1 | contig 14991 bp, 14 predicted proteins | sample 17_EM_MG_FD_194513 | JGI IMG/M metagenome (GOLD analysis project Ga0307515, IMG submission 194513) | Populus trichocarpa ectomycorrhiza microbial communities from riparian zone in the Pacific Northwest, United States - 17_EM | ecosystem: Host-associated > Plants > Roots > Unclassified | place... | reverse complement strand
GACTTTTAACTTTGAAAATTCATGCCCCCCGCCCTTCTTTCTTCCCTGTGTTTTGTCTGGTCTCTCGAACTTCAATTTCTCGTGAGTTTTTGAGCGAGTTTACTTCTTGTGGTTTTACTCAAATATAAAAAAATTAATGATGATTAGCCGAAGATTATGAGAATCAAATTATGTAATTATTGCAACATTCTTTTTTTATTAATATTTTTTTATTAACGTGGATATCCGGATCAACTTATATATATCTTAATTAATTTTACGAGTCTTTAAATTAACAATAATATAAATTTTTAACAACCCTAAAATTTATAAAAATTAAATTAATAATTTTTTAAAAAAAATTTAAAACTTCATTAATTAAACTACATGATATCTCAATAATACCTCTTATAGTGTAAGAACTTAGCTAGCTTTTTGGATGAATATTAATCTATAAAATAAGAGTATCCGATGCATGCCTTGTAAGCGCAGGTATCAATCAATCAATCAATCACCACATGTTGTTCTCAATTATCTTCAACTTTACAAGTCCTTCCAAGCTTCGATGATTCTGGATTTTAGGCTAGATTGTTGCGGTCATTGCAAGGCATATATATATATATATATTAGGTTAGGGTTAGGGTTAGGGTTAGGCCTAGTCACGATCACAGAAATGCCACTTGATAATTGATTGCACAGTCAAAAGGAGCCGTACTAGAGGTACTTCCTTGTTTTATTTAGGCTTAAAAAGTTTGACAAATATTACCAAATTAATTGTTGTTGTTATGAATATTAGCAGCATATTTTATCTTTTGAATGTGGAGCGCTGTAGATTTGACTAACATGTCTCTTTCGCTTGACCCTCTAGAAATGGTCGGTTGGAGAATTGATACCTTCTCATGTCTCTTTTTTTTAATTTTTTTTAAATAATAAAATTTTAAATTTCTAGGTAGAGGTTGTACTGCCGGTTGAAAATTGCAAGATGTTTTTTATTTAAAAATATATTAAAATAATTTAATTTTTAATTTTTAAAACTTAATTTTCACATATTAAATCGAAGGAAGAATAAAATAATTCTTTTAAAAAGCAAGCCACCTAAGCGTGATCAACAAGATTTTCATAGATTGTGCTTCTTGCAAGTGGAGGATGACAAGACCTAAATCCCTCTCCTTTTGCGATCCCACCGGAGAATTATATCATGATTTGATTATAGGAGAGTTGATAATAAATCCATGCAGCATCTGAAAGTATTCCCTATGGGAACCAAAAGAACTTAGCTGTTGGGAGTAGCTAATTAATTAGCTAATAAAAATATGATAAATTAATCCCAATTATTTTTCTCCAGTTATATGCTAATTTGCAAAAGATTTTATATACTTCCCATGTTATTTGAAGAAGAAGAAAAAAACCCAACTTTGTTTATAGTCCTGCGATGCTTGTTTGGATCTTGGAGTTTGTTTTCATGTGAATTTTCTATGAAATTCTCATCTCATGTAGGAGACAAGCAAGTAGTGGGCATAGTAGAAAGAAAGAAAGAGAAGGAGAGAATCATTTAATATACGACAGCAAGTTCACAGAGCATTATAAATGGGTTATATTCCCTCATCAGCAATCAGAACCATCCTAAATGGTGAGGACTGTTTTCATTAATGTACGCAGGAGAAGGTTATGGTGCTTGATTTTGGTTCTCCGTTAGGGTCCACCCTTCTACTTTTAGGGTTTTGAAAAGAGCCTTTTGACCATTTGAACAAATAAGAGATGGACACGGGTTGATATGGAAGCTTAAAGTGAGCAGACAGAGATTAATGGAGGTGGTGAGGAAAGTAAGAAAGATGCGTATTGTTCTTCTTTCAATTATGTACACCTCTTCAGAGAGATTCTTGAGAGCTGGCTCACGTAGTTTTTTTTGGAAGCCAGGACTCTATATAATTTTCCTAAGACTAGAGAGACTCTTTTTGCATGCAGTTATTTCAAGGCACACCGCAGGTTGCACCATAACAGAAACATCTTTTTTGATGTTTTTGTTGCTAAAACGCAGGTGCAACCGCAGTGCTGAGTAGCTTTTTTCAAAGAAAAGTCAGAATAATAGAGTGATTTATCTACTTTTTTCTCCTCTTGGGCATGACCCTACTTAGATTCCAAGCTCCAGCAGGATATGGAGTTGATGAATGGATAGCAGACACCCACTTTCGAAAGTGGCTAGAGCACATATATACCTATCTCTCCCCACCCTAGCTCGAAGGGACTAAAATCTCCTCCACAATAAAATAAAATAAAAAATATATAAAGAGGAGACACAATTAGGGTTGGCTCTGAGCTAACGCCTAATCCTTTGTTGATTGTCATATTTCTTCATGGTAGCAGGTATAGATCAGTATAGATGGAGGTGGGAGTTGGGACCATGCATGTACCTCTGTATTAAGACAAGACATCAAGATTAGGGCAAGAAAAAGGAGTCGGATATTGGACCAGATATCCAATACAGAGTCCCACTATCCTCATATTCGACCTTGCAATACTTCTCTCTTTTTATTAAAACTAATTCCCATATGACTTTTTAATTTTCTAAAGATAGCTTTAATATATACACATCTTGGTCAAGTATATATAGCAAAAGTTTAAACTAATATTATTAAACTTGGTATAGTCTAGTTGATCAAAACTTGAATCGATCTAGGTTTATTAAAAAATAAAAATTAATCTGATTAAAACTCCAAATTAACTCGCTAAAACCTGCTACTCATGGTTTAAACAAATGTGATCGATTAAGCTCTTTTTTGTTTCTTCAAAGGTTTGTATTCGATTTTCTTTTACATATATATGTAAGAAAAAACCCTCCAACTAAACTATTTAAGCAGGGGTGTAATATTACGAGTATTAATTAGCTGTGGAGATTTTCCATTTCTTGCAATAGATTATGAATCAACATGGATGATCTTCAAGATATTAATGATTAGTTAAAGTATTTCTGAAACCGTGAAAGGATCCCTTGATTGCTCACGGGAAAGGACCAAGCATGACAATCAAAGGTTAATGAGAAGCCTTTTTCTCCATAGAATTGATTGGAGAAGACACGTGAACGTTCATGAGACAAAAACTAAATAGATAAAAAAAGAAAGATTAATACATAATAAATCTTGTTCTAAATGTTAACCACCACTCAGAGCATGCCAGGTAGAGCTACAAGACTCGTGCTTAAGACTCTATAGATGCATGCCATCACATGTTTTTCTCCTTTCCTCCATGCATTCAAAGCTACAAATTAAATTGCGTCCATCACGAGCAGAGAAGTCAAGAGCAAAATGACTTGCAAAGGGAGGGGCTAGCTAGTTGTGGTGTAGAGCTGCTTCCATGTGACACTGTCACAAGCATTAATGCCTCATATCTATATGAATTAAACACCCCCAAGAACCAAAATCCATGTCGAGGATCAGTCCTTGTCAAAGAGATATCTTTTCATTATCTTACGAGAATCTGAGCTAAAAAAGAGAGGGCTGTGTCTGTCTCCCTGCGTGTGTGAGAGAGAGAGAGGGAGGGAGGGAAGTCATGGAAGGTATGATTTCTAATAGTGTCCATGGAAGAAGACCCACTAGGGATTTAAAGTGGAAGAATTGGTATGGCTTTTTGCTATCGGCCATTTCCTTCTCTAGTGGATGGTGATGGTGGCAAGGAGTGGACAGACCCCGTAAAGATAGGGTCTTCCTTACACTTTAGCACCCAAAGGCCAAATGAATACAATTAGAAAATTAACAAAGAGCTTGCTTGCGAGCTCTGCATGTGAATAGCACTTGTATAGCAAAACAAAAGGTTCTCCATTTTTGTTCTCGGAGTCTACTAATTGGATTGGGATGCTGTCACTATTCTTCCATATGATTCACTAAATATTTTTTTCTTCACTTTTTCTACCGTCCATTTCTTCAACTCTTCTTGAAAATCCATGACAGATTGATGTCCTTTTCCACATTTAATTTCCCCATTTTCTGGTGGTGTAAGTGTTGCAGCACTGCATAATACAGGCTCATATGCTATGAACAACAGATGTGCAGTACTGGTTATCTTTTTGTGTTCCCTTTCACCCCTACTGGCCATATGCCGCTGTAGTTGACTCAGCAGGCAAGATAGTGATCCAATAAATGAAGGGCGATAATTTTTTTTTTCTTGAGCTACATAGCAGGGACCAAGCCAGAACAGGAATCCAAATGGTTAATGCAAATCCAATTTAATAAATGTTCAAAAGAGATAGTAATCCCAAGCAACCATTCTTCAAAGAATTAACATCAATCATGTTTCAACCATTGGCTCAGGGCCGGATGTCTCTGCACGAGATCTATTTGATTGACGAACAGAGTTGAAAAGGATGTCCTTGATAACCTAGGCATAAAAAGGAAAGAAAGAAAAAAAAAATTAGCCTAAATAATAAAACTGTTCAAAGTTAGGTAGGCATCTAAAAATTGGACCGGCCAGTTACCTGTGACATTAGACCATGGACCTGCTCCACAGTTATCTTAGCACTATCACGAGTAATTTTTGCAAGTTGAGATTCTTCCTGCAATTAAGAAAATTATAAAAATCCAAAATAAAGTCAAAACCGGAGAGAGGCAGGACCGTAAATGATAAAAAGAACAGATGTTTAAGATGCAAAAGTAACTGAATAGAACAAAAGAAATGTAGAATTGAGAAGAAGAAAATGTAAGGACGCATGGGACACAGCTAGCACCCATTAAGGACATGGATCCTAAGATGATAATTGAAGATGGCAAATCTAAGTAATAATTTATCTTCAAGTTGTAATTCATATAAAACAAAGTCAGTCTTCTGTGCCCTGCCTTGTCCCCAACAAGTAATTACAACAAGAGAAAGAGGTGGATGGAATCTTTGGCCAAAGAAATTTCCATAATGTTCCTATGTGTGGAATTTGATGTGATTTTTTTCACATACATGACATGTTAACATTAAACATAACTTATGCAAGCCAATGTCCTCTTAATGAGGGTTAAGCGTTTTCGCTGAGCAGAAAAGAAAATAAAAAAGTTTCATGACCAAAGCAATGTGCGGTAACACATCTTAAGGTAAATGTAGTGCATAGTTGTATACCCACATGCGTACAGTTTAAAGCAGGTACAAAACATCTACATGTTGAATGATGGTGACACGTTTAGCGGCTGTCTTACAGTTCAATGGATATTTTTGCCAACACTGTTTGCATCAGTTTCTACTGATCAATGCAAGAAAACTGAAGCAACCCTCTCGGTTGAATGCATCAAATATACATTTTTAGGCACATAGCATGTCACTTCTCACAAATAATTATCTATGCAAAAGACAAAACATTCAGCAGAACACAAACACACACAGAGCAAGCCTTGTGTAATGTTCCTCTTGTTGAGATAAGGGTAAATAATCTTTAGAGGCGTCCCATCAGAAAAGCACTATTTAGTTTTGCATGCCATATATATAAAAAAAAAATACCAAATATAATGCATAATAGTCACTTGGAAACAATTTATGTTTCACAGAAAGACGTGATTTTTTGTGGTGCAATTAGATTAAAGAGCCTACATTAGCAGAGTTAACAATCATACTTCTGAATTAACATAGATATAACGATATCAATGAAAAGTATACTCACATCTTTCTTTCTTTGAGGAGCCATTAATGGTCCCAATCGAGAATGTGCCAATTGATTCTCTGCATGCTCCAGCTTCTCAGCTGCATGGCAAATGGATGATTATTTTCATCTCACATACAAGCTACTGATACTCGTGGACTTTGAGTACCTGGTCTTTCAACTATTTACAGCTATACTCTTCTCTAATCATGACATGAAGTAGAAGAAAATTGTGCAAAATAAATATAAACCAAAAACTTTGAAATTACCTAGATCAGAAATTTGCCCCGCAACATAGTCTCCATTGCCCAAGAGAGGTGAAGATGAAAGTGTATTCACCCAGTATTTGTTCCACAAAAGATCCAAGAGGTGGCAATCGAGAGAAGATTTGAAATAAGTTATATCCAAAGCATAATACTACAAAACAAAGTAGCATTAGCCAACAATGGAATACTATGAAACCATAAGGCCAAGCAGTCAAGGCCAGTATAATAACCTGTTTGCAATGAACTCCAAAGTCCTCAATCTTATTAAGAGGAATAGTTTGGTATTCAGAAACAGGATCATCTGGAGGTTTGTATCCTTCTGGATATGTCCTGAATGCCCCAATCTCAACTTTCCCCGCTGAGACAGTCCTTGTTGGATCAATAACAACTGCCAAAAACGGCTCCTGAAATTGCTGGTTAAGCATTTGGGTTGAAACATCAATACCTGAAAGCCAGCATCCATAGCCAGGATGTGAGTGATACCACCCAACAACATTCTCCAAACGTCCAGCCTGCATAAACACCACTTTTTTGTCAAAAAAAGGCCCAAGTAGATTGGAAGCAATGGAAATAAATGGATTACAAAAAAATCAGATTAAAATAATGCTTCTATGCACCTTTAAAAACTATTAAAAGTAGTCCATTTATATGCCAATACAAAATGTGGAACCTTGTGCGCCACTGTTCAATAATTAATTCCTACGCTTTCAAGTAATAACATGTAATAAGATTCACATTTTAGATTCAGCTAGTGGTGACTAAAGCATAACAGCAAATCTATCCATGTTTAGTGTTCCCTTGAATCTAAAAGATACAGAAAAGCCAAGCTACTGAGACTACATGAATTTCCCTGAAAATCAACTCATCAACTATCAGATATCAAGGTTTCAGACATAAAGCTGCAATGTGTGCACACACGCATTTGGCTAACAATTAAATTTGGGCTACCAACTATTTTGAACCAAGTCTTCACAGGATTTAGCTTCAAGTTATGGTTTTTCATTAGGGATTCCACACACACTTCACAGGTATAAATCTAGAATTTTCCTTTTCCAAACATATAAAAATTTGACAATGCAACCATTCTCTACACATAACCAGTAAAGCCCTAAACCCTAATCAGCCAAAAGAATCATGTAAAATATACACACAACTTCATTAAATCAAACCATGCCCATATCTTACAACCACGTTAGGGATGCAGCTATTTTCAAACCAAGACTTAGTTGACTAAAGGTCCAATTAGGGTTTTAGACTGCTTCATGAAATCAAATTAGCAATTCCACAAACACTCTAAAACCTAGTTTCTACATTTTCCTCAAAATTACAAAATTTCACCAATGCAACCATTCTCTGCTCTTAATAACCACAGCAATACAAACGCCAATACCCTAAAAAATCCTCTAATAACAGAAAAGGTAATAATTTTATATTCTGAGACTGATCCTCAATTCAATTAAGCTCCAAATCAGGGTTCAAAACACTCACTTTTCTAACTCAAATTATAAATTCAAGGTTCCACTCCTCCTGCCAAATCACAAATTTCCAACAATGCAACCACTCTCTGCACACATAACCACCACAACAATACAAACCCCAAAACCCTAATCACCCAAAAAAAAATTAAAAACCAAAACCCTTATAATCCAAAATACCCCCTCCCAAAAAAAGAAAAAGCAATGATCTTTAAATTGAAAACCCAAGAATAAAATAAAAAATCAAAAGCAATAAGCAAGCAAACCTGTTTATTAGTCTGAGAATAATCAACCATATACTCATAAGCATCAGCCTGAGCATTAACCCTCGTCTCCGTCCCTTCGACAGGAAGAGCAAAAGCATCCATAACAATAATAGAATCCCCATCAGTTTTCCCTTGCATTAGCCCCATAACTTCAATAGTCCCGCCTGATCGAGCATGGACAACCATCTTTAACAAAGCAAGAGCAGAGATCCTCACTCGTCTAAAATAATTCGGATCGTTCGACCACGGTTTTTCTTGCAGGAACTTCGCTTGTGCTGCATCATCGTAGTGAAAAATCGCGTCCGATAAAAAAGAAGTGCCTGTTGCTATTGTTGGGGTTGATGTGTCGATGGTTTTAATGTTGTTTTCGAGCTCCCAGGTTTTTTGGGCTATCGAGGAAGAAGAAGAAGGATAGGGATCCATGGAGGTGTCTTTTCTGCTATTTTGAGGAATTTTTCTTTTAGAGGGAGGAGAGTTTATGTAAGAGAGGGCATAGAGTGTCGATTGTACTGGTCAGCGAGCGACCGGTCGGGTTGAAGGTTTATGTAAGGTGGGTCTGTTCCTGAATCCGGCCCGGCCCGTATTAGGATAACTTTTTTCTCTCTTTCCTTTGAAGCTGGGAAATTTTTTAGGGGAGGTGAAGATAACAAAAAAAAAAAATTTTAGAGCGTAAAAACTTAAATTTTATTAGTTTAGATTTTAAAATTTTAATTTTTTTAGAGCAAGAATTATTTTTCTTGCAATTTTATGTCCTATCAGCCATATATATATATATATGATTCAGTCAAATTTAGATCAAATTATACAAAATTAACTAAATGGGTTTGATTTAATTGAAAAAATCTATTATATAAACTATTTAACTGGTTTAATTTCAAATATAGTCTAATTAAATATTTGCAAATCAAGTTTTTAGATCAATTCATTGAGTGTGAGCTAGATTTAATAAATATAGTTTGGGTAATTGAGTTTATTTAAGGTACATTTTGTTTACAATCATGCACCTAAAGCATTAGTATTCACTTCTTCTTTTTTCTTTTTATCATATATAGATCCTAAAGTTCATAATTGATGCTTTATGTGCATGATTAGGAGAGTAAGAAAATCGTATTACTACAAGGATAAGAAACTACTCTAACCTTCTTTAATAACGAGGTATTAATGATTGAGTTTGCCTTGATATAAAAGGTGACTCGAATATCACTGGTTATATATAAGAAAATATTGCTTTGAGATTAAGGATTAAGGATTAATTACACTAATTATGATGTAAAATCATGGATTATTTATGATTTTTAAATTATAAACGAAAAAACAGATACAAATAGCAGAGAAATCCTGGATTATAACTATTCGTAAGGTAAGGATTTTATTTTATGTATTTATCTATCATTTTCTTCAAAGTAAATTAGTAGCTAATAAAATAGACTGATTATAGGCTAAACCTAGATAGAAATGTCATAAAAACTCCTTTTTTTTAATCCGGGATTTGTTAAAAATTCTTCGACAATTGAAAATGTACAGGTTAATTTTATCAAACCTTCGATTAATAGTTTAAAAACTTGCGAGTTGTTAAAAAATTTAGCTATATTCCAAGAGGGTAGTGTATTTTTACCTTGAAAAAAAACATACGAGCAAGTATTAATCTGCGCATGCGATGCAATTTCTATAAGTTGTATATAACCTGCAATGCCCAAGAAAGACTTGACTGTCAACTATGAAACGATAGGGTTCGAGCCAAAGAATCAAATGAATTCAACATATGCCGAAGATAACCCAGGAAAAAGAAGGAACAGTCAAAGAGGCCAAAACATATCAACTTTGCTACAGCTTGCAAATCTTCTACCAAAATAAATACCAATTCCTGACTACAGCTTGCAAATCTTCAGACATGATACCATGAATCAATGTCTGGACTGGAAAATCAATACCTAAATTTAACAACTACTGAACACCCGATTGAAGAGGGAAAACCAGCGTAGTTTAGCATTAAACGAAGAGCTATATGAGCCTCGCTATACTTTATTGTTTCCCTGTCATGGCACTATCCTCCTCCCTTTCTAGTCTAGTTTACAGCTAATTTTACACTAGAGTACAAGGACATGATTTAGCATTATTTACCCCGTCCTCTGCCTCTCCTATTGTCTCTGCTCCTAACGTTTCTTCCTTGCTGCTTGGCACCAGTTGTCCTGGATACCGAGCGGCGTTTTGGATTTGGTCGAGCCACAGCCTGTACTAACCCTCCCTGGTACATGCTGGAGCTGTCTTCAGAGTCATTAGCAAAACCAACAATTTCATTATCGTTTGGCACCTCCATGGAAGCCTCACTCAGAAGCTCGCAGGTTTCCTCTCCAGGAGCAGTTCTTGTCACCTTGTCATGATCTAGACCAACTAAACTGTGTTCTTTGCCAGACAGCATAGACTTCTGTTCTCCGTAGTGTACTGCAGGCAAACTGAAAGAGGAAAATGAAATTAGTAAAAATCACAGTAAGCAATTAGCAGAGGAAAAAGAAACCCCGCCACAATTTTCACCTGTATGCTGAAGAAGGGCAGCCATTGGTAGTAAATGCATCATCTCTTCCAGCAACTTCCTTGGATGCTATATAATTTACTTCAAGTAACATTGAATCTGGGATTGTATCTAGAGAGGATCAGCTAGAGAAAAGGTACTACTTATTGACAGACAACAGTCTACCACAAAAACAAATCACGCAATAGAAAGTTAGGAACATAGTTTAACAGAAAGAGCTTTTGAACAGGACATTATGTAAGACCATGTTTCCAAATTTATTCAGCTTCCAGTATACCCTGAAATCCTAGTATTTATTCAGCTTCCAGAACACTCCAAATTCTGATTTGTGGATATAGATAAAACAGAATTGATGCACGACTCTCATATTATACATCCTAATCACTCAAAATCAGAAACGTACAGTGCAATTTCTGAATCAATCAAATCAAACAGAAGCAGCTTTTAACCTGGCAATCAAGGAACGGATAGACTAAAATCCTCCATACATTGTCAAGTATGAAGCTGCATATTGTCAATATAAAGGTTCTACTAGAATGCTACCAGATTAAAAACTCTTGCCTCTAACAGTTTCTGCCATGGAGCTTGAAGGGTGGCTAGTCTCCTCGACGTCTCCAAGGCCAGGAGCAGGAGCAGGAGCAGCAATGTTGGCATCAGCACTGTGACATATAGAGAGAAGTGGAAATCATGAGAAATGACGATAGAGCTCTTCATAGCCCATAGAAATACAGAAAATCTGGGAAAAGGGGAAGCTAACCTTTGTTTTACTATCACTTCTTCTGAAAGCTGTTGTTGCTGTACATGGCTTGATATCGCTTCAGAGCCATCTGGCAAGCCTAAATTAAATGGCTTCACTTAGTCAGGAAAGAGTAATTTCTAGAGAACAAAAGGAGGGGGAAAAACTCTCATATGTTATGGATAAAGCACCTGCCCTACACTCAATGGTCGGTGTTGATCCCAGATCCTTCAAAAACATATTCATAAAAATGTCAAAAATGTCAGAATGAGATTGGTTTAGTTTTAGTAATCGATATTTCATTTTATTTTCTTATAAATTAAACAGGAAGGATATCAAACAGATAGAGAAAGAAGAAGAAGAAGCAAGCATTCCATAACCCTATTGCTTTAGCTATAGGGAATTGTAAAAACAACTTTTGTGATTCCTATGAGCAAATCACAATAAAATCAATAGATATAACAAAAGATCAAGTAAATTTTTTTTACTGAATTCCCCATCCCACTTCCAAAGTACCTGACTTTTTTCAGGAACAGAAGTAGCTGCATTAGGTGGAAAAGCTTCATTCTGCAACTTATCTTGTGCCATCTGAGAATCTGAAAATGCAGAAAAGGAGTTTTCATTTCCCCCCATTCTTGGATAAAAAGACTTTAGCCAAGAAGGCTTTATTTCACAAAAAATTCACATGTTATAGCACTATTGATCACAGCTACAGTTAAAATAGTTTCCCTCCGACAAGTAAAAAACACACCTGTCAAGCCAGAAGTAGTTGCTGCACTGCCCCACGTCAAAGGTACATCTACTAATTGTGTAAAGTTGGAAAATTTATCTTTAGCACCACCAACTTCTCCAGTACACAATAAACTAGGACCTCCTTTATAAACTGAAGCTAATGCAGACCAATCAATTTTGGAAGACAGTCGAGTCCTTAGCATCTCTTCAGTTGCCCTGGATCTCACTTTACGTAGTTCTTCCTGAATATTCCACGAACCAGTGACAGGGGAATCCCAGTTCAACTGCTTTCAAGTTACATCATATCACAATAAATTAAGCTGCACAGAGCAATAACCTTGAGAATAAGCAACCATTGCACAAAACCACACTTTTTTCCTATTTCTTCCTCATTGCCCTCAGAGGCCATAACATGGTTCTGAAGGTAAAGGAGTTGGAGAGTTAAGAGAAGACACTTCTATTAAAAATGCATGAGGGTAGGATCTTTATATTCTTCCCTCCAGTGCCCCATCATGGCCTCAATAGGGTCATAACTGAGTAACAGCCTTCAATTTTGTCCCTAGTTTTGTCCTTTCTACACCCACAAATTAAAATAGAATAATAATCCTTATGAGTTCCTTGCTCAATTTCTTTCCAATAAATTCAAAAAAAAATCAATCTGTTTGAATTGAAACAGAACTAGCATTTGTCCAGGTCAGGTTTTACCTTGTAGCCATAAAAATTACTTGATTCTCCAGATAGTCTCGTTTCTTTCCTGATCCCTACCTTAATTACTAGTGGGCATATATTTTATCATCAGGTAAGAATATGATTGTCTAATAAAACCATGACCGAATCACTAAATTGCATTTCTAAGTCTAACTGGTAAGAAAATATGCTTTGAAAGTTCATAAAGATCAGATCTTACTGTCAAACTCCAAGACCCTCACACCATAACAAAAGCAATAAAAGGGCTTATAACTATACCAAGTAAATGGAGAAGAGAGAGAGAGACTTCCAAACAGCACCTTTGATGGGGACAGTGACTTGCCACCAACTGAAAATGGTGTTGCTTCCTTAAAAAGCTCTTTTCCCATTGATGATGGGGATTGCAACTGGATATGGTTTGTGGAAGGAGAAGCCCATAGTGGGCGAGCTTGCATGTAAGATTTGGCCAAATCCACTGGTGAACCTGCTTCTTCTTCAGTAACCTGTTCAATAAAAATAGATAGTCAAAAGGTGGTGTGCACCAATTAGCTCACAGCAGTTGCAGAATAAAACAAGCATATTAAGGTATTTGCACAGTTTTTTTCAGTTTCTTGGTCTAGTGAAATCAGAATCTACAAACAAGAAGATTGAAAAAAAATCAATGCACCTGGTTCATAATAGGAAGTTCGATGACTATGACAATAATTGGTTAATGGATAATAGCAAATCAAAGTATTCTGGGAGCCTATACATTTCAACGAGCAATAATGGACACATTTCACAGAAAAGGAATTTTACAAAGACAAAGGACCTGCCATGATATGTAACAATCCAACAACATGCTGACCCGTTGTGAGATAGGATTATATACAAACTACATCATTATAATCTAAAGCCAAAAAATATTTTGTATTTTTCATAAATCCCTTATACCAGGATTACTAACATGTGGAGCAGTGTTGAGAGTGCAGATTCCACACTCCACTGGCTTTGAATTTGGCCCCAATTTCTTCCCCTCAAACCATTTTTTAGCCTCTTTAACAGCTGTATTGCGGAGATCAGGTGTGTCGACATCTGAATCATCACTAAAACAATCAGCGAGATACACCTCTTGGCATGTGAATTTCTAAGTTCTTTGAAAGTGGAAAATCCAAAATAACAATACCATCGCCAGCTGTCTTGTCCAGAACCTCACTCAGTCTCCCATCTTCTGTGCCTCTAATGATGGGAGAATCTACAACTCTTGATTTAATAATATGTGTTAGTCTGTCGCATTCTTCCCTGGTCATAGTGAATAGCAAATAATTCAGAATTTGAAGTCAAGACATCAAGGTTATCACCGATATATTTTTGGATTTGAATTTAGAACTCGAACCATGCAGCTCACTAGTTAAGTTAAAAGCTTGAAGTTAATAATTATAGTTTAATAACCAAAGGGAATTAACACAAACACAACAAAAGTAGTAATGATTATATAAAAGTACAGAATTACGAAGTTTCCAATGCATTGAATGACAAGCAACCAAGGCAGAACTACAGCATAGCCGAGGGCCCACGGGACTACCTAGAAATTGACAAAGTTCATTTTAGTCATAAATTTTATTTTATTTTTTAAATCTACCCTTGAATTTAAGTTTTCTTTCCCAGAAAATATACATTGCCCCTCCCCCGGGAGGAAAAAAAACATTAGTGTTCTATAACTATCATTTGTTTATTTTATTTCCTAATGTACCCTGCTGTGTTTTATACTGGCATTCCGATACCTCAAATCCTAGTTTCGCCTCCTGATAACGAGAACTCAAAGAACAACGTAAATATGCATACAAAATAAATTTCTAAAGAAAGAAAGCAAGTAATTCCCAATTACCTCGTGAACGTTTCCTGCGTTAGAAGCTGTGCAATTAAACGCATTGTTCCAGTCCTCCACTCTACAGCTGGGAGATCTTTTTTTGAGTAATGAACAATTTCAGTTGTTTGATTCTTCTAATTTCCCCACCAAAAAAGAACAAAAAAAATCAAACGGCAATCACAAGCAATCAACATATCTTAATCAATCACGTCATAAAAACCTAACGGGACCATTATTAAGCACTCAAATTGCCCCAAAAAAAATGCACTTATATTAAAATAAAAAAGCACTCGTAAATCAAATAATAAAAATCTAAAATGTATCCAAATTCCCACATTCAAGTTAAAAGGCCGCGGTTCAAAACCACCTTTTCACCGCTTAGAGAAGAAGCACTGCCTTCATCGCCATCTTCAATGGTATCTTCCATTTCACCCTCTAAAAAAAGAGCACGAGCCAGAATTTTCATGATTTTAAAATAGTAATTTTAACCTAATTCATTGAAAATCGAATCAAATTTGCAATACCAGAAGTGGAAACGGCATCGCTGTCTTCGTCGTCGTCTTCGTCGCCGGAGGAGGAATCGGAGGATTCGGAGCCGAAGACGGAGGAGAAAACTTTACCGGCACCGTTGGCGAGCAAGCGAGAAGGAGAAAAAATGAGACGAGAAAGCCAATTAGGGTTTTGAGGGGTGGAATCAGGGGAAAGGCGAGGGGTTGGGCGGTCGTATGGAGTGGGACGAGGAGTAGTGGCTCGCCTGGGTCGAACAATTTTTCCGCCCGATTTGAACTCGGTGAGTCGGTTCGGAGGCCGGGAAACGCCGTACATCGTGACTCAGTATTTGAAAATAACAAAAAAAAAACTGA
>Ga0307515_10013889_pt1 | contig 14992 bp, 12 predicted proteins | sample 17_EM_MG_FD_194513 | JGI IMG/M metagenome (GOLD analysis project Ga0307515, IMG submission 194513) | Populus trichocarpa ectomycorrhiza microbial communities from riparian zone in the Pacific Northwest, United States - 17_EM | ecosystem: Host-associated > Plants > Roots > Unclassified | place... | reverse complement strand
TATTTGTTAGTAAAATTCACCTCATGCTCCTACTAGGCAACTTGAAGAGGAAATCACCACAAATTTGGGGCGATTTTTGTGGTGATTTCACTGAGGCGGAAATCGCCACATATACTTCTATCAGTGGACTTCAGCGCCTCACCATCAACTTCGTCTCGTCAAAACCGTGTCCTCGCCATCGTCTCACTCGAAAAATAACCCGTTTACGTTCAGGATATGTTCTTCGTCGACTTTTTCCGTTCAAAGCCGACCATTGCCTGGCCTGCCGAGCGACCTGCCGAGCGACCTGTGCCCCTGACCCCACCTATGCTTCTGACCCCACCTATGCCCCTGGTCCCGCCACATGTCAAAACTATTAATACCCACCTTCCTATGGAACTTCTGCGAGAGATCTTTCTATATTGCATTGAATCGAATATGAAATTTGGTCAATTGGCTTCTGTTTGTCGCTACTGGAGGTCTGTTATCACTACAATGTCTCATCTATGGTCCACCTTGAGGGTTGGGACCTGGACTGAGATAGAACAGGTCGTTGCTTGGTTGCAGAGGGCATATCCGAAGAAGGTCATTATTGACCCCCAGACAGACAGCCAAATCCCATCTAAGGCTCCAATGTTCGCTGCACTCCAGAGATCTCTTACAAGCACCGGCCAGTGGAACGAGCTTACTATTTCCTCGTTTCCACCTGAGGACTTGGCTAGTCAGCTTGGCGTTCAAGTCGCAAGCCCAATGAAAGCGTTGAAAGTGCTACACGTAAAATCTGGATGTATTCATTCTTCTTCACTTGCTCATCTGCTCAATCTTGTTGAAACCGATGCTCCTCTCTGTGAGATGAGACTCCATCCGCCATTCGTCAGCACTCACTTTCTCCAACCCCAATGGTTTCCTGTTTTGCAGAACCTCATTGTACTCATTGTCAATGGCAGAGATATGGATGAGCCATTTGAGCTTCTTCCTACTTTTACCCAGCTTCAGATATTTGAGGCTGATCGTCTTCGTCTCCCATTTTATGAGCCCAATATCCATCTGCCTCTTCTCTGTACTCTTCGGAAGCTGCAGCTTAGAGCCTGTTCAGTCCAATGGATGGCTGGGAGACAATTCCCATGCCTCGAGGAGTGTGCAATTCTCCTTCCTTGTCATTGGGAGCAGGTTCAGCAGCATGAGGTGCACTTGCCATCCTGCAAGAAATTGGCCTATCATGGTTATCCAATGACTACAGCTCAATATTTCCATGTTCCCGAAATGAGAGAAATGGACCTCAGATCTCATGATTGCAATGAACAGAGGGTCTCTCAGCACCTACGCCATCTATGCAGAGTAAATAGAAGGATTTCCAACCTTACTACTCTCCACCTCACATTTCAGTGCAGCGAACAAGTCTTAATGAAGACAGTGAAGTATTTGATCCCTCTACAAGAGTTGGTTTTATCCATTGCCTATCCCTCACCGTTCTTCCAAAACTTTCTTGAGTCACTGGCCGCGAAGCCATCGACAAATGAATGGCCTGGATGGCACTCATGGATAGATTATCATGAAGGGTGGGAGGAATGGTGCTCCTCTCAAATCTGGCATGCCAATGTCCTCCCGAACCTGAAACACCTGGAAATACAGTGCCCCAAAGGCTTTTCTCAGTCTCTCCGCCTTGATAATTTCCTATTACTTAGGTGTATTCAATGGACTAGGGCACATTCGATCCCCCCTTTGGAACATTTGAAAGTATGGGAGGGGAGAGAGCGCATTGCGGTTGATTGCACTTCCTCCGGCTATCTAGATAAGCACCTTGGAATATCCAGTGACGAATTTGACGAATTTGACACAACAATTGTCAAGGCAACAGTCACACGACGTTTGGCCATTGAGTTTCCTGATACTCCATTATTCCCACTCCATTCCACTGTCCTCTTTAGGCAGCTCCGGCATCTTGAGCTCATCTGCAATTTTGATCATAGAATCTCTATTTTGCCATACCTGGAACAAATTGAGAGGCTGGAAATTTCGTATGCATTCGCGAACATTGCTGAATATTCTTTGAACCTTGACTTGCCATTGACTCGTACTCTCCAGTGGCTTGAACTGAGAATTTCAACACCACTTTGGATGCTTGGGAGGACCTTCAAGGCCTTGACAGAGTTCAGGGTTTGTAATCTGCCACACAAACCCGAGAACCCTTCTAGGCATGAGGGGCTGCAGGTGGACCTGCCTGCCTGCACAACATTGGGGTTTTCTAACTGTTCACTGGACTATCTCCGCTTCTTCTCCTGTCCAAATGTCCAAATCCTTCGCTGGTCCCAAAACAAATGGACCACCTTTAATTTGGCAGCGTTCAATTCATTACATGAGTTCTTATTCAATCTTTCCTGTTTGCAACACCTTGAGATTGTTGTTCCCCAGGGTTCGGGGAGAGATTCCTTGATTGATTTTGTCTTTTGTGGGGCATCGGAGCACGGAGTATGGCGAGATATCAGAACTGTGGAAGTGGAGGTCTGGTTTAATTATCGCTCAGAATCAGAAGCATCTGACTTCATCATCCCCCGGCCAGTTGGACACCAGCAGCATTATGAGAAATGGTGGAAATCGTTCATAGTCACCAAAGGAGAGAGGAGCGTGATAGTCAGATCATCCATGTGAATGGTCTTGTATAAATGGTAGATCAGGAGCACATCTTGTGGTTGAGCTATGACACTATATTTTGCTTTCAATCGGATTATAGGTACTTTCATTTGACTTTTAAGAGGGCTTTCAGCCCATCCTATGATAAGTAATGGCCTGAAGCCAATTCATGAACTGATAGACTCCTCAAATCATCTACTTCAAGCACGACCTCAGCCATAGGACATAACACAACTCGGAGCGTTATACCCATCAAGGTCAATAAAAGGGGGCCAACTAGGCGACATAGAAAATGAAGGTGAATGCTGGACAGGTGGCAAATTACAGCACTCAGGACTGATCATCAAGGGGGGAAAAGGGGCCCATGAGTGACAAGAAGAGGGACAAAAAATGACACATTGGCATTAGGACATGCAAAGCGTATAAGACGAGGCCAGCCGCATAGTCACAGGAGACTGAGTGTCCCAAGAAGACATTCTGAGCGTCCGTCATGAACAAAACTAGGAAAGACGAGAGGATGTATAACTCGTTCGTAGGCAATAAAGTGTATACAGAGGCAGACAGGCAGACAGGCGGACGAGAGCGGACGGTACGCAGGACGTGAATCGGGTCGGTAATGGATTCGCGATGGGTGGTACGGACATCCCTTGCATTTACACCATAGTCTCTTCCTTCACTTCATCCTCATACTTCTGGCAGCCGACAAATATCGAGCGAGCGTAGGGTGTCTATTCGAGGTGACTGCAGAGTCATAGCGGCTCACGATGACGTACGCGAACAAGGCTATGACAACGGCCGAGCGACATCTGGTGGGGTCATGGTCGTAGCAACGTTCGCAATGGTGCTGGCGAGTGTGACGGGAGTTGGGATTGCTGTTTCGTTGCGAGTGGCTGATATTGTGCACGTGCTTGGGGTGCTCGGCGAGTAGCTTGGTCCTGTTGTCTCTGTCGTCTGTCGTGGACGAATGATAATGGATCGCGGGCGGTGTTTGGAGGAAGAGGTAAATGATGGCAGGAGGTTGACACCGGCGTCTGCGGTGGAGGCGATGATGAAGGTGGATTCAGAGGGAAGAAAGAGTGATATTATGTAAGCCAAGTGGACAAATGGGAAGCGAAAGAAGTCGATACGCACATGTCGGTGCATGGTCAGCTTCGCGATAGATAGCATGGGTGCTGCCGATAAAGCTTGTGTGGGTGATGGAGTCGTAGGCGAGGTTAGTAGGGCTATGAGGTCGAGTATGAGCGAGAGGGATGGTCGAGGAGCACATAGACCAGATGGTTAATAGGGACCAAATGCGATAGATGCGCACCAATAACTTTTTGGAAACACGGGTACTGGTGGTGACTGGGCTGGGCAGTAACGGTGACCGTAGCTGGGGAACCCGTGGCATTCCTCTGGACAGAAGAATCGCCATAGTAGCTCGATTGCGAACCCAAGGGCCATTCGCACTTAGGCCGACTTTCCGTCGTTGGTAGCTGGTGGTTGTGACTGCTGCTCACCGAGCACCGTGCTGCTATTCGAGTTGTACTCCACGAGTAGGACGAGGAGTGAAGTGGAGATGAGGGTGAGACCGCCGGCGCAGAGGAAGGGTTAAGGTCGCCGAGATTCTCCGCGGGGGGGGAGGTTCGACCAGATCATCGTGGACGAGAGTAAGAGTGAGTAAGTAGGGCCGTTGTCGAGGATATTCCTGTCGGGTGATGAGTGGGAGAATGGTCTTGTTGTTGAATGCGCAGTGGGATAGCGGGCTGGTTGTCTAGCTGAATGGAGTGCTGGCAACGAGCGGTGAGTACGCAGTGGACGAGATTTGTGGTGACGAGAGACGAGTGCATCAGAGAGTTGATCTGCTCACATCGCCTATGAAAGAGAGCACCGCTGCCCTAGAAATATAGCCCCATTAGTACTTAGCCCCACCGGAAGGAAAAGGGAAACCGCACAATGTGGACCGTAAGTCTCGAATCCTCTGCTCATTCGGCCAACGAAAAACAATAAGCGCCACTGGAAAATAGAGAGATTACGGTGCTTGCCCATTGAGTCGAACGCGTTCTGGCTGCGCTCCCCACTTCCGGCCGCTCTTGTGTTAAGCGCTACTCGAACGGCCAGCGGACATCCGTGCTCCCCGGCTGTGCTCCCCACCTGCGCCTTGGTGATTCGCATCCATGTCCCTCGCCACAAAGGCGCAAACACGGTGGACATCAGAGCCGTGACGATAGTAGATAATACTACGTTTTCGAGAATTGTTGAGGCTCCAAACCAGCGGGAAAGATAGGGGATGTTGAACCAGTAATTGACCATTCACCTCTCCACGGGAGAGGAAAAGATTGTTCGAATAGTCGTTTGTACATTTTCCAGTTTGAGCGTGCGACGTATCGGGTTGTTGCGCGACGGAGATGAAGAAGGATCGCACGACGTACACAATGAGAATCGCCGTCTCTAGCTCATCCGACCACTTCACAATAGACTATTGATGGAATAGGCTGCTCGAGACGCCTCATCGGACTCGACACGCTCGCCTATTCGATATCGTGTTTCGGATCTGAACACAAGAGCGAGAGCGGGAGTAGCGGGACGCAAAATCGATCTTCATTTCCGAGCCAGTTTGTATCATCCAAAGCTTGGATAGGTGTCGAATGGTCCCTGGTTTGCACCCAACGCGGGGCCCATGGACTCATGCGTGGGGACTGGGGGCGTACGACATAATGCGCGGGGTGTATCGAGTGGATGTAGCAGAAGTTGATCGATTGCCATAAGTCGTGGGACTGGTACGTGGTGGGGTAAAGCATTTTGAGCTGATAGAACGGATAACCCGCTGTTCTGTGCCATGTACTTGTTCTTAGAAAGGCGGCAGCAATTGGCGGAGAGCGACAGAGCGTAAACATAGGGAGTAGAGTACACACGGAGAGGACACATACTTACTTACGATGCTCAGAGGGAATAAGCAATAGCGAAAGCCTGTGCTCCACGACATGGCGGGTGCTCGGGTGCGCCAGGATATCAGACTTGAGTATATCACGAGTGAATCGCCACGGTCTTGTATACGAGGACAGCAGTTGGGTGTTGTAGAGTCGAAGATAGTGGATGCCGGGTCGCCCACGAGTCGTCCCTTTCCTCCATTCGAGAGAACGTGGTTCACAAAAGGACCTAGTGTAGAAGTAGGCAGGACGAAGTTGTTAATGTGGACGGGTGGTTAAGCCGTTGACGAGGAGGGACGATTGGGCCGGGAGAAGTAAATATTCGCTGGGAGGAAATGGGCGTCGTGACGAGTTATGAACAGCTCGCACGTGTTGCTCAAATCGTTCTCTTTACACGCTGGCCACGTGAAGCGCATGGCGATCGTCTGTCGAAGGGAAGGGGACGAATTCGAGTACAAAGGATCCAGCCCTGGCCTGCGCCTCGACATCTTGGAAATGAGAAGAAAAGTAGGGCGTCACTCATGCGTCGTTCTTTGTCTTCGTTACAGTGACCGCTTTGGTTAGTCCTGGATACTGTGGGTGTTGTCGAGGTGGCTCGCTCCGAGGGGTTGCGGGAAATGAAGGTGAATGCAGACAACAACATATCCGACGAAGCGCAGCGATGTGACGCCCTTCTAGGCCTTGGACAGTAGGGCAATACCAAATGGTCAACCCATAATAGCTGGTCCGATCTCCACCATCGTAACCACCCATAACGGCAGGGGATATCCCGCTGCCTTCGAAAGGCGGTCGCCATGTCTTCCCGCTTGCTACATGACCCTCAAGGCAGTTGAAAGGTACCAATTGTATCCCCTTCTGTTAACGATGATCGATCGCCGCCCTCCAAAAGAATGAGGCTCGGGAGACTGACCTCCACGCATCTCATCGATGATGGTAGCTGTACACACTTCATTTTGTGGAATATACACCTAGAACACTATCGCGTATCCCCGTATTCAGACTGGCCTGAACAGTCCGCCGAGACACCCATCAACATGCCGGCGCGCTTAGGGATGTTGTGTAGCACTCGTTTGTGTTGATCCTGGATTCATCGGACCAGTTAGCTGACAAGAATTTGGACCGCCTTGGCGCCTGTGTCCAAGGCAACCGGGTGAAAGCACCGCTAGGAGGGGGCGTCAACTACGCGCGCCTGCGCCGCTTGTCTCACCACCACCACCTCACTCGCCCATTCCCCACGCCAGTGACCATTTCGCTCTTGAAACGCTGCACGTCGCAGTCGAGTTCTTCAATTGCCTTGCCGCCTATTCAAACCGTCATCTCACTCAAAAAATAACCCGTCTACGCTTAGGATATGTCCGCCGTTAACCATAACCGCCCGCGCTCGACCGTTGCTCGACGTGCCAGGAGACGCACGCGTCAGGTTGACGAGGACATTGAGACCTACCGCCCGCGCTCAACCATTGCTCGCCGTGCGGGGCAACGTATGCTTCTGGTCCCGCCTTCTGGCAAAACCATTAATACCTACCTTCCTATGGAGCTTATGCGAGAGATCTTTCTATATAGCATTGAATCAAATGAAATGAAATCTGATCAATTGGCTTCTGTGTGTCGCTACTGGAGGTCTGTTATCATCGCATTGCCCAGTTTATGGTCCACCTTGAGGGTTGGAACCTGGACCGAGAGGGAACAGGCTGCTATTTGGTTGCGGAGGGCATATCCGAAGAAGATTGTCATTGACACCCATGCAGGGAGATGGTCAGCTGTCATCCAATGCTGTGCCATTTGCAGCGCTCCAGGATGCTCTTTCAGGCACTCGCCAGTGGCATGAGCTTACAATTTCTTCATTTCCTCCGGAGAATGTGCTTGGCTTTCAACTCGCAAGCCAAATGAACGAGTTGAAAGTGCTGCACATAGCAGCTGGATGTGTGAACTCTCCCTCACTTGCTTATCTGCTCAATCTCGTTCCAACTCAAGCCCCACTTTGTGAGCTGCGACTCCACCCTTCATTTGTCGGCACCCACTTTCTCCAACCTCATTGGTATCCTGTTTTGAAGAACCTCACGGTGCTTATTATCAGCGGCAAAGATATGGACGAGCCATTTGAGCTTCTTCCCACTTTTACCCAGCTTCAGATATTTGAGGCTGATCATCTCCGTCTCCCATTTTATGCGCCCAATACCAATCTGCCTCTTCTTTGTACTCTTCGGAAGCTGAAGCTCAGAGCCTGTTCAATCCAATGGATGGCTGGGAGAGAATTTCCATGCCTCGAGGAGTGTGCAATCCTCCTTCCTCGTCATTGGGGGCATATTCGGCAGCATGAGGTGCAATTGCCATCCTGCAAGAAATTGGTGTATCACGGTTATCCAATGACCACAGCTCAACATTTTCATGCTCCCGAAATGAGAGCAATGGACCTCAGATCTCACGACTGCAATGAGCGAAGGGTCTTTCAACACCTACGCCGTCTATGCAGAGTAAATAGAAGCATTTCCAACCTCACTGCACTACACCTCACATTTCAGTGCAGCGAACAAATCTTAGTGAAGCTACTGAAGTATTTGATCCCTCTACAAGAGTTGGTTTTATCCATTGCCCATCCCTCAGTGTCCTTCCAAAACTTTCTTCGGTCACTGGCCGCGAAACCATCTACGGACGAATGGCCTGAATGGTCCTCAGCGATGGATTATTATGGAGGGTGGGAGAAATGGTGCTCCTCTCAAACCTGGCATGCCAATGTCCTCCCGCACCTGAAATTGCTGCACATAAAGTGCCCCAAAGGTTTTTCTCAGTCTGAGCGCCTTGACAATTTCCCATTCCTTAGAGCTATTGGATGGACTAGGGTATATCTGACTCCTCCTTTGGAGCATTTGAAAGTATGGGAGGGGAAAGGGAGCATGGATGACATTGTGGTTGATTACACTTCCGCCAGCTATCTAGATAAGAACCTTGGAGTATCAAGTAAAGCAATTGACGCAACGATTATCAGAGCAATAGTCACACGACATCTGCCCATCCGCAATTGGGCTAGTCCCCTATTCCGACTCAGTTCCACTGTTCTCTTTAGGCAGCTCCAGCACCTTGAATTCGACTACGAATCTAGTCATAGAATCCGTATTTTGCCATACTTGGAACAACTCGAGAGGCTGAAAATCTCGAAAGGGTCCATTCCTGAATATTCCTTGAACGTTGACTTGCCATTGACTCATACTCTCCAGTGGCTTGATCTACGTTTCTTAACACCACTTTGGATGCTTGGGAGGACCTTCAACGCCCTGAGAGAGTTCAGGGTTACTCTTCCGCCAGACGAACCCGAGAACCATTCTGGGCATGAGGGGCTGCAGGTGGACCTGCCTGCCTGCAAAACATTGGAGTTGATGTACTGTTCAATGAAGTATCTCCGCTTCCTCTCCTGTTCAAATGTCCAAGTCCTTCGCTGGTGCCAAGACTCATTCCAGACCCCCTTTGATTTGGCAGCGTTCAATTTGTTCCATGATTTCTTATTCAATCTTCCCTGTTTGCAAAATCTTGATATTTCTGTTTACTGGGGTCGGGGGATAGATTCCTTGATTGATTTTATCTTTTGTGGGGCATCGGAGCATGGAGTATGGCGAGATATCAGGAGTGCGGAAGTGGAGATCTGGTTTAATTCTTCCTCGAAACCAGAAGTATCTCACCTCTTCGACCAGACAGTTGGACACCAGCCGCGTTATGAGAAATGGTGGAAATCGTTCACAGTCACCGGGGAAGAGTGGAGAGTGATAGCCATGGCATTCATGTGAGCGATCTTGTACAAATAGTAGATCAGGAGCACTCTTTGCCGTTCAGCTGTAATACTACATTTTTGCTTTCAATCGGATTGTTCGGTACTTTCATTTGACTTTTAAGAGAACTTTCAGCACACCCTATGATAGGTAATAAGCTTCCAAGTATTTGCAACCAATTCATGAACAGATCGACCTTCAAACAATCTACTTCAAGCATGACCTCAGCCATGGGACATAACAAAACTTGGAGCGTTATATCTATCAAGTATTACAAAAGTGAAGCCAACTAGGTGACATAGAAAATGGGGGTCGACGCTGGACGGGTGGAAAATTACAGCACTCAGGACTGATCATCAAGGGGAAAAAGGGTCCATGAGCGACAAGGAGAGGAGCCCAAAATGACACATTGATATTAGGACATGCAACGGGTATAAGACGAGCCCAGTCGCATGGTCACAGGTAGGCGGTTGAGTGTTCCAAGAGGGCATTCTGAGCGTCCGTCAACGATGAGCACTAGGAAACACGAGAGGACGTATAGCTCGTTCGCAGGCAATAGAGTATATATACAGGCGGACGGGCGAACGAGGGACTGTCGGTAGGAAGGACGTGAATCGGGTCGGTAATGGACTCGCGGTGGGTGGTACGGGCATCCCCCGCATTTACACCGTGTAGCATAGTTGTATACCTTCACTTTTTCCCCATACTTCTGGCAAAACCAGCGAGAGTAGGCTGTCTATTCGAGGTGAATGTAGAGTTGTCGTGGCTCACGATGACCTATGCGAATACGGCTATGGCAACGACCGAGCGACATCTGACAGGGTCACGATCGTGGCAGCGTTCGTAATGGTGCAGGTGAGTGTGACTTGAGTTGGGGTTGCTGTTGCGCTGCGAGTCGCTAGGGTTGTGCACGTGCTCGGCGTGCTCAGCGAGTAACTTGGTCCTGTCGTCTGTCGTGGACAAATAATAATAGATCGCGCGGCGAGTACGTGTCGACGTGGGTACGGCGGAGGCGATGATGAAGGTGGGTTCAGAGCGTCATCGGGGAAAAGAGCAATGAGAAGCGTTATGTGAGCCAAGTGGACGAGAGGAAAACGAAAGAAGGCGATACACACATGGCAGTCCATGATCGGCCTCGCGATAGATAGCATAGGTGCCGCCGATTAAGCTTGTGTGGGTGATGGACTCGTAGGTGAGGGTGGTACGGCTATGCGGTCGAGTATCAGCGAGATGAACGGTCAAAGAGCACATAGATAGGGTGATTAACAGGCGATCGAAGCGCACCAAAATAACCGCTTTGGAAACACCAGGCACTGGTGTGACTGGGCAGGGCAGTACCGGTGATCGTAGCTAGGGAACCCGTGACGTTCCTCTGGACGGGTAAATATCCGTAGTAGCTCGATTGCGAACGCATGGACCTTTCGCGCGCCTTCTCATTTAGGCCAACTTTAACTTCGCACTAATGACACCGCCTGGGATGTTTACGTCCAATTTCTGCGGTTGGTAGCTGGTGAGTTGCGACTGCTGCTCACCGAGCACCGTGCTATCGTTCGAATTGCCTCCGACGAGTAGGACGAGGCGCGAGGTGAAGATAAGGCCGAGACCGCCGCGGAGGAAGGGTAAAAGGTCGCCGAGGTTCGACCGGATCATCGTAGGCGAGAGTAAGAGTGAGCAAGTAGGTCGAGGATATTACCGTCGGGTGATGAGTAGGAGAATGGTCTTGTTGTTGAATGCGCAGTGGGAAAGCGGGCTGGTTGTCTAGCTGAATGGAGCGTTGGCAACGAGCGGTGAGTACGTAGTGGACGAGAGTTGTGGTGACGAGAGACGAGTGCATCGAGGCAATCTAGAGAGTTGATCTGCTCACATCGCCTATGCAAGAGAGCACCGCTGGTCCGAGTAGTCGGTATGTCCCTTGCTTTTTTCCAGCTGGGAAACGACGACGGAGAAGAGGGGGACTTCATTCGAAGAACCAGTGTGCAACGCGCCGTGTAGCTGTGGTAGGAAATCATACAATTGAGCTCCTTCACTGGCAGTGGGAGTCCGCCCTAGAATATAGCCTCATTAGTACTTAGTCCCTCCAGCAAGGAAGAAGGAACATCGCACAATGTGGACCGTAAGTGTCGAATTCTCGGCTCATTCGACCACGAAACACAATAAGCGCCACTGGAGAATAGAGAGATTACGGTGCTTGTCCGTTGAGTCGAACGCGTTCTGGCTGCGCTCCCCACTTCCAATCGCTCTTGTGTTAAGCGCCACTCGAACACCCAACGAACATCTATGCCCCCCGACTGTGTAGCCACCACATGGTCCCCACCTGCGCCTTGGTGATTCGCACCCATGTCCCTTGCATGAAGACGCAAATGCGGTGGACATCATAGCCATGATGATAGTGGATAACCCTAAATTTTCGAGAATCGTTGAGACTCCGAGGAAGCGAGGAAAATAGGGATGTTGAACCAGAAATTGACCATTGTTTGAATAGTCGTTTGTACATTTTCCAGTTTGTGCGTGTGATGTATCGGGCAGCTGCGCGACAGAAGTGCTGAGATGAAGGATGGCACGACGCACACAATGAGGATCACCGTCTCTGGCTCATCCAACCACCTCCCAATGAACTATTGATGGAATAAGCTGCTCAAGATGCCTCATCGGTCTCGACGCGTTCGCCTATTCGATGTCGTGTTTCGGATCCGTTCTATGCTGAACAGAACAGCGAGAGCGGGATTCGCGGAACGCAACTCGATCTCCATTTCCGAGCCAGTTTGTACCACCCAAAGCTTGCGCGGGTGTCGAGTGGTCACTGGTTTGCACCCAACGCGGGGCCCATGGACTCATGCGTGGAAAGTAGAGCACAGAGGGGCCCGTACGACATAATGCGTGGGGTGTGTCTAGTGCAGAGGTTGGTCGATTGTCGTGTGTGTTCGAGTGGGTCCCAAAGTGGTGGGTCTGGTGCGTGGTGGGGTAAAGCAGTTTGAGCCGACAGAACGGATAGCCCCGCTGTTCACGATAGCGCGAAGTGTGGCTATATATGGAGCGAATGTGGGCGAGGGCCTTACTTGTTCCTAGAAAGGCGGCAACAATTGGCGAAGAGCGGTAGAATGTAGGAGTATGTACACGGAGAGGAGATATACTTACTTACGATGCTCCGAGGGAATAAGTGATAGCGACAGCTCTGTGCTCACGACATGGCGCGTGTTCGGGTGCGCCATGATACCAGACTTGAGTATATCACGAGTGAATGGTCATGGTCTTGTATAAGACGACAGCAGATAGGTGTTGTAGAGGCGAAGATGGTGGGCGACGTGAGTGGTGCTCTTGAAGTGCGAGAGAACTGGGTTTTCAAGTAGCATCGAAGAACCCCGTGCAGAAAAATAGCAAGGGTTGAGGAGTAGTTTTGATACGTAGGAGGGAGGTCAGCTGAACACCAGTCCGGGCTGCTCCCGATGATATTGGAGACTAGATTGTCTCTGTGGGTTTCTGATAATGCACGATGTACTAGATATGAGGAGGGACTAATTTAGCATGAATACTGTAAATTTCCAGAACAAGCGACCTTCCACAACACGATGCTATCTCTCCAAATAGCGAGGGTGGACATAGCGCTAGGTAATGGAAAAGATAGAGTATTAACCGAACCACCACGGCTTACGAAGTATGTAGCGTTAATTGAGGTCACAAGGAGATGAAACCCTTGGTCGAATGTCTGCGAGATGACTTCGACCCTTGCTGGCCCAGTGGTAGCAACGAAGTGCGGCGCAAGTATAGATGCTTTGTCTCCACCTGCAGCGAAGAGGATCACAAACCGACGGGTTGCAAGAAATGCGACGGGTCGTGGGAAATGGAGGTGAATACAGACAACGACATTGCATATTCGACGAAACACGGCGAGGTGACGCCCTTCTGCGCATTAGCCAGTAAGGCAATACCAAATGGTCAACCCATTCGTCACCTCGGCACCTCGAGGCCGGACTGAGAACGGCGACAGCGAGACACACGCTCGTATTAACCGCCAATAACGACAGGGGATATCCCGCTGCCTTCGAAAGCGGTCGCCATGTCTTCCCGCTTGCTACAAGACCCTAAACGCAGTTGAAAAGTGCCAATTCATTTCAAGCGTATCAGCTTCTGTGATCGATGATCGATGACCGCCCTCAAGACAAATGAGGCTGGGGAGACCGACCTCCTCGCACCTCATCGATGGTGGTAGCGGTACACACTTCATTTGGTAGAATATACATATAGAACACTATTGCGTATTCCCGTACTCAGATTGGCCTAAATAGTCTGCCGAGGCGCCCATCGGGGTGAAGACGCACGCATTTGACCTGCGCGAATACCCCGTAGCGCTCGTCCGTGTTGATTATGAATTCATTGGAGCCGTTTGTAAAATACCTTGGCGGCTGTAACTCTCGAAACAACCGCGTGAAAGCAGCACCGCGAGGGTCTCGTCAATTACGCCTGCGCTGCTTGTCTCGCAACCACGCTGGTCAGTCTCACAAGCCATTGATTACTTCGCTCCTGCAACGCTACAAGTAGCACTCGAGTCATCACTCCAGTCCCAATTGCGCGCCTCGCCAACTTCAGCGCCTCAGCATCAATTTCTCCTCTTCGAGCCGCGTCCTCGCCACTATCTCACTCAAAGCATAACTCATCCACGTTCAGGATATGTCCGCTATTAACAGTAACCGTCCGCACGCGTCCATTGCTCGAGGTAGCGGGCGACCTATGCTTCTGGTCCCGCCTTGTGGCAAAACCATTAATACCTACCTTCCTATGGGGCTTATGCGAGAGGTCTTCCTATATAGTATTGAATCGAATCAAATGCAATTTAGTCGATTGGCATCAGTTTGTCGCCAATGGAGGTCTGTTATGACCACAATCAAAACCATTAGCGACCTTCCTGTAGAACTTATGCGAGAGATTTTTCTATATTGCATTGAATCGAATCAGATGAAATCTGGTCAATTGGCTTCTGTTTGTCGCTTCTGGAGGTCTGTTATCATTACAATGTCTCATCTATGGTCCACCCTGAGGGTTGGGACCTGGACTAAGACGGAACAGGTCGTTACTTGGTTGCAGAGGGCATATCCGAAGAAGGTTATCATTGACCCCCAGAGAGATAGTCAAAGCCCATCTGAGGCTCCAATGTTTGGTGCACTCCAAAGTGCTCTTGCAAGCACCGGCCAATGGGACGAGCTTACTATCTCCTCATTTCCTCCCGAGAACTTGACTAGTCAGCTTGGCGTTCAAGTCGCAAGCCCAATGAAGGTGTTGAAAGTGCTACACGTAGAAGCTGGATGTACTCATTCTCCCTCATTTACTCATCTGCTCAATCTTGTTCCAACCAAAGGTCCACTCTGTGAGATGAGACTCCATTCCCCATTCGTCAGCGCCCACTTTCTCCAACCCCATTGGTTTCCGCTTTTGCAGAATCTCACAATGCTTATTGTCAATGGCAGAGATATGAATGAGCCATTTGAGCTTCTTCCTACTTTTACTCAGCTTCAGATATTTGAGGCCGATTGTCTTCGTTGACGTGAATAGCCTAGACTAAAGTAAGCTCAGCGTTTCGGGGGAAACAGCTCTGTATTAAGTACCTAGACTAAAGTACTAGATACTCGATATAAGTAACAAAGTGATACAACAAGAAATAGGCGACTTACAGCTCAGCGTTTCGGGGGAAACAGCTGAGTCTGAAAGTGCCATCGGAGT
>Ga0307515_10013888_pt1 | contig 14993 bp, 2 predicted proteins | sample 17_EM_MG_FD_194513 | JGI IMG/M metagenome (GOLD analysis project Ga0307515, IMG submission 194513) | Populus trichocarpa ectomycorrhiza microbial communities from riparian zone in the Pacific Northwest, United States - 17_EM | ecosystem: Host-associated > Plants > Roots > Unclassified | place... | reverse complement strand
GTCGTTATTTATTGCAATAGATAGAGAAATTAAAGAGCTCCTACCTTATAGTATTTTTATAATAACTAGACGTTATAAAAGGGTTAAGATAGAGTGTTATAATAGAAGAGTTATCGCCTAACAAGAAACAATGATTTCGCATACAAAGGGCGTCCATAAGCTCTCAGACCCTTGGGGAGAAATTCCTCTCGGTGTAATCTAATTGGTCTAGGAGCTTGCAGGACTTGGCAGGAGTTAGTGCGCTTGTCTGACTGGCTCAGGAGTTCGCAGGTGTGGTGTTAAGGAGTAGCGCTGCGCCGTGGCGCAATTTCTCCCCGGGGGTCTGATTTATGAGATAAGGTCTCGGCCCTAGCTCCGCTGTTTATCTCAGGTAAGGTACCTCAGCCGCTTCTCTGAGGAATTTATAGCGTTGCATGGCGCCCACTAACTCCTAAGCCAATAGAACGCCGCGCTACCCCCTACCACCCCTACCACCCCCAAAATTCCTCTACGAAGCGTCTGAGAGATTATGGGCGCGCGTTAAGTCCGGAGCTCGGCCAGTATTACCGAAAGCTCCGGGAGTATATTGTAGAAATACGCCACGTTGCAAAATCTAAGTATATAGCTCGGCTAGTATTGCCGAAAGCTCCGTTAGTACTTGGTAATGCGCTAAACCCTCGGCTAGTGTTAATGATTTAGCTCTGGCCTAACTTTACTTCCTATACAATTTAACTCTTACCGAACTACGTTATAAAGACGAAGATATAATAATTTTTTAAATTTAACGTCTCTATAACGATCTATTAGCTTTTAGTAAAGTTATTTCTACTAATTTATTATATTTTCCTTATAAAAGAAGAGTTCCGCGTTAATATAAATAATATAAGTTTTATTAGGTTATATTAAGGTTATATTAAGGTTATAATATAGCTATAGACCTAAGATAATTAGGAAGTGTAATTTAGAATAAAGGTATTTATTAATACTCTATCTATATTATTAGCTTAATCTAACTAGGCTATATTAGTTACCGCCAAATCCTATCTAGCCTCTAGAGGATTGCCGCGATAACCCTTATATAAGTAGTATAAGTATATATTTAGGTTATATCTATATTCTAATATAGAATAGATACCGTTCGATAGCCTAAATATGTAATTTTATAATAAGGTAAAGTAACTTCCTATAGCTATAATAAGGATCTAATTAGGATATAGAATAAGAATTTCCTTAGAAATAGGTAGCGGAATCCTTTAAGTAGGATAGATAGGGTAGAAGATATAAGTTATATTATAGATAAAACTATATTATATCTATAATCTAACCTTAATAGATTATAAACGAGATTCTTAGAAGCTCTATTTAGGATCTAAATATTAGTATAATAGCTCTATACGGTACCCCAGCGAATAAGGTAGTAGCTTCTAGGTTATATATTAAAAAATATATTTCCTAGGGTAATTTAGGCTTAGATATTTCCTAGGGTAATCTAAACTTAGATAATTTAGACTTGGATAATAATAGTGTTGGGAATAATATCACGTATAGTTATATAGTCACATATTGCCGCGGCACTAGCGTAGCAAAGAGCCTTAAGCTTCTCGCCCTTCCTCACCCTTTCTTAGAATTATTAAAAAGAATAACAATCATCATACTATCTACAAACCGTAGCTACGTAATATCACCTTGTGTAACCAACACTAATTAGTAGTTAACTTTACTGTTATACTATAGAGCAGCTAGGTATTCCACTAAGAAGAGATAAGCCACTATACCAGTGCTACTCGTGCTAAAGGAAGCTGTCTTTTAAGGCCAGAACTAGTCCTAAACCTTAAATAGAACTCTTCCACGAATCTAAGGATCTAAAGGCCAGAACTAGTCCTAAGCCTTTCTAAGATTACGGATTCTTGCGTCTATTACACAGAACAACACGCTTTATAAGTCTTCGCGATTTAAGGCTAGAACTAGTCCTAAGCCCTATAATCGCAAATACACGTTATAAACGCGTACTAAACGACAAATATATACTACGAACGCGTACCAAATAATAATCCCTACGCCAATAACACTTTCCTCCCTCTAAAAACATGGCTACGCCTACTTTAAACAACTAGGAAAACTCCTTACCACTAAGGGTAGCTTTATACGCGAAACTTATTAATAAAAATTGGGATGAATTTACCTTTAATATAACAACTTATACCGCAAAATAAGTTAATAGCTTTCTCCTATACCGTATTATATTCTACTAAAGTAGATACTACGCCAATATACAACTGTAGGAATATTTTAGGGAGGATTTTGCAGGATAGACCGCTAACACCTAGGCACTTAGCAATATTAATATTATTTGGGATTTTTAAGACTTCCTCCGTAGGAATAGGGTATATATTACTAAAAACGGCAACCTAATTGCTAGTAATATTTAGGCCGTTATTACTAGTATAGAAGAACTAGTATGGACGGAAGCTAAGATTATACGTTAACTACGGAAACCAAGAACCAACCAATATTCTTTAAAAGGCAACTTTAATTCGTATTAAAACCCCTAGAACGCTAATCTCCTACTTAGTCCTTCTCCTGCCTAGCAATATCCGCAGTAATATCTACAGCAGCCTCCGCAGCAACAGCAATCTCCACAAGAACCTCCGTAGCAACCACAGCAGCCGCAGCAATCTCCGCAGCAACCTCCGCAGCAACATCCGCACTAACCTCCGCTTTAACCTCCGCACCAACCTCCGCAAGAGCCTCCGCAGCAGCCCCTATAAAAGCCTCCGCAAGAACTTTCGTAATAACCTCCACAGTAACCTTTGTAAGAGCCTCCGCAGTAATCTCCACAGCAGCCTCCGCAAGAGCCTCCGCAGCAGCCTCCGCAGCAGCCCAAATTTGCAAACAGCATTTTTAATTAGCAGCAATAGTCATCTATTCCTTCACAAACATTTAATAAGCTTTAGAAGATTTAGTATAGAGGAAGATTTTAAGGCTCCTATAGTTCCTAAGGTAGCTATAGAGGTGGCTACTAGCGTAATCTAGACAGGAAGTTCTTATAGAGAGTACCGTAAAGAGAGTGATATAAGGGGGGAGCGGTTAGAATAGCATAGTTACGTAGGCAATCTACAAAGAAAGAACTGCTAGTATCTGCGGCAGCTATAAACCCAATAACTGTTATAACTAATATGCCCGCGACACAAACTATAAACTAGACAATAACGGCGCTAATACGCCTACTATTACGAACCAACCCTGTAACAAGACTCTGTGCCGATCTGCCTACGGAACCGACCCTACGCTGGCACTATACTGCCATATAACAATAACTATAAGTACCGCACTATACTACTATATCCTATTAACAAACTAATAGCGCCGCTATGCCTGCTATTACGATACTGATCGGGCCTATACGCCTGCGATCTACTAACCAAATAATCGTGCCTATACGCCTACGATTAACCGACCGACTAATAGACAAGCTCTATGCTTAACCACTATCACTACCGCCGCTGGTACTGTACTACTACCCAAACAGACTATTGCTGCTTCTACCTCCAGCTAAACCGACACCTTGCTGCCTTGCTGCCTTGCTGCCTTACTACCTTCCTACAGCGCCATAAGCACAAAAGAAGAACTGCCAGAAGATGACTGTTAAGGCTGTTAACGATTCCGCTAGCCTAGATAGGCTTGCACCTATATTGCTCGTTTTTTTTGTTTAAGATTTACCACTTAGTCAACTACTATTTCTTTAGCAAATTTTGGGATAGCGAGACTTATATTACAACAGCAATAGTAAGTAAGGAGGATTAATATCCGTTACGCTAGTTAAGCGGTATTTATATATAGATAGCAACCACAAAAGAAGAGTTGCTAGTGTTGGGAATAATATTACGTATGGTTATATAGTCACGTGTTGCCGCGGCACTAGCGTAGCGAGGAGCCTTAAGCTCCTCGCCCTTTCTTACCCTTTCTTAGAATTATTAAAAAGAATAACAATTATTATACTATCTACGAACCGTAGCTACGTGATATTACCTTGTATAACCAACAAATAGAGACGACAGTTCTAGTACTCCTAATACTACTCCTTAACTAAATATAATAGGGAGGCGTATTTCTAGTACCCTAGCTCTTTATACTAAGGTATAGTATATTAGATTAAGTAAGCGCCTAAGATAGGTACTATTTTTCTATATTAAGGTAATATCCGGTATATATCTAGCTTATATCTAGGATCTAACCTTAATATAGCGCTACGCCGAATATCTCCTAGTCTATATTCTACTAGAGGAAATTTTCTATAGATAGGATATTACTATTAGGAAGACTATAAGCTATAAGTACTATATATCTTTATTTTATTCTAGATCTAACTATAATAGGATCTAGATACTAAGTATACTATTTACGCTTAGGAAATAAATTTTATAAATAGTTATAGAGGATTAATTAAGTATATTACATTATATTTCCTAATAAGAACCTAGATATATCTACGTTATAACCTCCTTTTAACCTTAAAATAAAGAAAAATATAGGCTATATAATTCGTAGTATAAAGCCTAGAGGTTAAAAAGAACTTAAATTAGAGAATTTAGCTAGTAGGTTTATCTATATATCTATATTATATCCTAGATCTAACCTATATTAGCGGTATAGCGGACCCTTTATAGAGCTATCCGTATAGAGGAGGAACTAAATATTATATACCCTATCGGTAAGGTAGTAAGAAAGGCTGGAATCTATAATAGTATAAAATATTACTAATCTATTTACTTGCTCGCAGAGATAGAGATATATTCTAAATAATGTATTAATTAGGGGTGTAGGCCTAAGGAAAGGGTAATCATCTCAGCCTACTATATTGCATAGTAGGTTCCCTACTATCTCAAGCAGTGGTAGATAATTATACACTCATTGCCCTAAACAACGCGTACTATTAAAAGCTAGCGGTATAAGGCCTACGCCACAACTAATATAGAAGTAGAAATATATCTCATCTTTTTTACGCCCGTAGGGTATTATTAAAAGACTATTTAGGTAACCTAGAACCTAGGTAATATTAAAGGCTGTTAATAACGAACCTAGGGGTATAAGGCCTACGCCTAATAACTAATATAGGAGTAGGAATATATGTCATCTCTTTACGCATATAGAGTATCATCAAAAACCGTTCGGGTAGGTAATATTAAAGGCTATTAATAATAACGACGACGTAGTAAGGAGGAAGCTAGAAAGCGTCAATTTAAAACCTATTAAAAAACCCTATGGGAAAAATTGTCAGGAAAGACTACTTATTAACAGCAAAACTTCGCGATCCTCTAGGGGTAAGACGTTTTATCGCAACGACAACACAACGCCGTACGGCATAGTATTATTAAGGCTATAAGACAAATAAACAACAAAATCTCTATTAAATAAGCCTTATTTTAAAGCGAAAAGCCAAAAGGCTAATTGTAATAGATATTGATGTTGCTGTTTAAAGGGAAGGCGTGACTTCGCTTTAAATAGACATTTTTATATATTTTAGTTTTCCCTACTATAGAATTACCTTTAACTACTAAAGGTCGTAGAAAATATTAGGCTACTATAGTAGATCTCTATATATTATTAATTATATTCTTATTATATTATAAATCTAACTATATTATATAGAGGACTAAGCCAATATGCGTATTATATTCCGCTCTAGAGTTCTAATAAAGAAAGATAGTAAAGTAAGTTTAGGTAGTTATAACTATAACTTAACTATAATCTAACTATAATATAGCCTAATCGCGATACTATATTTAAAATTCTTAGTAAGACTAAAAAGTAGAAGTATATTTCGTATAACGTACTTTACAAGCAAGTCGCGAATACAAGCGAGTCGCGAATCCTAAAACCCTACCAAAAATCGGAAAAATCGTACCTTAATATCTTAACAACCACTTAATAATAAATTCTAAAAATTTAGATTTAGACTTTTATATATACTTTAGAGCTTCTATTATAGTTATATAGTAAATAGTTTAGTAGTTTTTAAGATAGAGCGATTTACCTTAGTTTAGCCACTAAATTGAGGCCAAATTGCTCTATCTTAAGAACTACTAAACTATTTACTATATAACTTCAATAGAAGCTCTAAAGTATATACAAAAGCCTAAATCTAAATTTTTAGAATTTATTATTAAGTGGTTGTTAAGATATTAAGGTACGATTTTTCCGATTTTTGGTAGGGTTTTAGGATTCGCGACTTGCTTGTATTCGCGACTCGCTTATAAAGTACGTTACTAGTAATAAGAAAAGTATGCCTACTAGTTATATTTATAATATATTTAGGATCTAATACAAATAGTATACCTATCTAACTAGGCTATATATATCTAGTTTAATAAGGTATATTTAAAAATTTTTAGTTATATTATTAATATATTTATAATCTAATTAGAAATAGAACTTTGTTTTACTAAATATAATATTACTAGATATTATAGATAACCTTAAGGGCGAGGAGTTATTTAATATAGTCGAGAGCTATATAGAGTAGCTATAATAGGTTATATTTCGGATATATTATAGTTCTATCCTAGTTCTATTATAGTTTTATCTTTTACTGCTAAGTATTAAGCGTATAGTATAGAATAAGGAGTATAGCGTAGAGTATTTAGGTTAGGCTTTCTCTTAAATCTTATAATATCTTTATATTTAGGTAATTACCTTAATATAACCTTAATATAACCTCTACCCCTTATACTCGTAAAAATAATACTTTAAATTAACTAAGTTCTTATTCTAATTTTCTAAGCTCTAACTCTATTTTCTAATTTTATAGTTTAATTACTTTTACTTTAGCTTCTATATATAAAACCTAGGCTTCTTATTTATAAATATTTAATTAGGATTACTATAGTATTAACTATTATAAGAATTAAGCTTATTAAGTAATAGTTATACGAAGTAAAGACTATAAGCTACTTTTATACGCTAGATATAGTTAGCTTATAATCTAGATATATTAAGGATATATCTAGATAATTTTTACTTAATAGTAATATAGGCCCTAGAGATAGCGAAACTTAGCTATTATTTAATATTATAATAGAGGAAACTAAAAGATATTAGCTTTATAGAACTTAGTATAATTTAAAATATAATATACTAGAGTAAATAGAGGTAATAGATTATAAGTAAGATTTTAATTGTACGCCTTGCGAACTTTATATGCCTCGCGAACTTTATAATTATAACTATAGGTATACACTAGTTCTAGAAGATAATATATCTAATATAATATTATTAAAATTAAAATCTTTATCCTCTTTAATACTTATAAATATAGTATTAGCTTTTCCTTTACTTATATAGGCCTATTTTCTTAATCTTTCTAGGTCTTTTATAACTCGTAAAACTATTATAAGTTATATTAGCGATATATCTACATTAGAGCTATAATAAAGCTATATATTTACGCTTCTCTATAAGGGCTATTCTTTCTATAATAGATATAGTTTATAATATATATAAAATTCCGTATTAATAATACGCCTTCTATACTTCGAAATTAAAGATATTAATTCTTTACCTACTAAGACTATCATTATAATACTGTATTATAGATATAAAAACTATACTAATATTAAAATAGTAGCTAAAAGGCTTAAATAATACCTTAGATTATTTACTCGAAAATAGGAATATTTAATAGTATTTATATTCTTTATAATTATAGAGAATATATTACTATTTGTATCAACTTAATAATACAATTGAGTTGTATCCAGGGGCACGAAATACGTATAGTATTGTATGCTCGTTTAGATAGTGACTGTCCTTTATATTAAAGTAGACTACGTAGTCTATATACTAATGCGTCCCCCCCTAATTAGTTAGTGCTTTATAAGTGTACTAGACGCGTAAGCGAGTAGTTAGTACACCGAACGCGTAAACACGCGGCTGGTATAATAGGTACTATAATTATACACTAGCGGTACTTTAAAAAAACATGCGGATCGTTGGTACCTCCTAACGAAAATTTTGACCTAAGTTTATAGAAACTTAACCTAAGTTTATAATTAATAAGCGAATTAATTAAACTAAAGCTTTAATTTAAAACTTTATATAAAGCTTAATTACTATATACTAGTAGGTATAGATTTACTTTACAAATCCTATACCTCTATGTAAGAGTACATATATTAGATCCCGCCGCGCTTATAACAAGTTCGCAAGCACTTGTGTCTTTTTGGCTATATAGCGACGTTAGGGCGGGGAACGTTACACTCTGTTATACTTAGCAGTAAGGGGTAAGCTTTAGGCGGAGCCTTATATAGAGCTTTAGTAGAGCCTTGTGCAAAGCTTTAGTAGAGCCTTGTACAGAGATTTAATAAAGTCTTATATAGAGCTTCGTGCAGAGCCCTATATAGAGCTTCGTGCAGAGCCTTATACAAAGCCATATATAGATATGCAGACGTGCAGACAACTATAGAGCCTTCTTAGTATATTAGTGCTGCGTGTTAATAGAGCTTTTAGTAGGGCTTTGAGCTTAAGGGGGAGACCCCCTTAGACCCCCCCTGCGCACTGCATGCTCTATTTACTACGTGGGCAAAGCTCTTATAGAGGCTTTGGTAGAGTGTTTAGTAGAGCTTTTACGGAGCTTTGGATAGAGGTTCGTGTAGAGCTGTTATAGAGCTTTTACAGAGCTTTGGTAGAGCTTTATACAGAGCTTCGGTAGAGCTTTATGCAGAGCTTCGGTAGAGCTTTATGTAGAGCTTTATATAGAGCTTCGGTAGAGCTTCGGTAGAGCTTCGTGCAGAGCCTTATATAAAGCCACATGCAGGCATTCGCTTAGGCGATTAACTATAGAGATGTTTGTAGAGACGATCGTATAGACAATTATATAGACGTTTAATTAATTAATTGTATGCGTTTAATTGATCGATTATATAGGTGTTTATACAGGCGTTTGTATAGGCGATTAATCAATTATATAGACGTCTGTAGAGACGTTTGTATAAACGATTATATGGGCAATTGTAGAGCCGTTGTAGAGGCATTTGTAGAGACGTTTGTAGAGATAACTGTAAGACTTCCTAGTATATTAGTGCTGCGTGTTAGTAAAGCTTTAAGCAAAGCTTTAAGCTTAAGGGGGAGACCCCCTTGGACCCCCCTGCGCACTGCGCGCTTTATTTACCATATAGGCAGAGCTCTTACAGAGGGTTTAGTAGAGCATTTGGTAGAGCGTTTAGTAGAGCGTTTGGTAGAGCGTTGGTAGAGCGTTTGGTAGGGCTTTTGTAGAGCTTTATATAGAGGTTCGTGTAGAGCTTTTATAGAGCTCCGGTAGAGCTTTGTGCAGAGCTTTAGTAGAGCTTCGTGCAGAGCTTTGGTAGAACTATGTGTAGAGCTTTAGTAGAGCTTCGTGCGGGGCTTTGTGTGAGGCTTTGGTAGAGCTTTATGCAAAGCCTTGCGTAGAGCCACATGCAGGCGTTCGCACGGGCGATTAACTGTAGAGACGTTTATAGAGACGATTGTATAGGTAATTACATGGACGTTTGATTAATTGTTTATACCAGCGTTTGTATAGGCAATTGATTAATTAATCGATTAACTATATAGGCGTTTATATAGGCGATCGTGCAGATGTTTATAGAGCTATTTATAGAGCCGTTTGTGCAGATAATTATAGAGCCTTCCTAGTATATCAGTGCTGCGTGTTAGTAGAGCTCTAGGGCTCCATATTAAGCTTTAAGTAGAGTTTTAAGTAGATCTTTAAGCTCAAGGGGGAGACCCCCTTGCGCACTGCGTGCTCTATTTACCGCGTGGGCAGAGCTCTTACAGAGGCTTTGGTAGAGTGTTTAGTAGAGCTTTTGCAGAGCTTTTGCAGAGCTTTTGCAGAGCTTTTGCAGAGCTTTGGTAGAGCTCTATGCAGAGCTTTGGTAGAGCTTCGTGCAGAGCCTTATACAGAGCCACATGCAGGCGTTTGCACGGGCGATTAACTGTAGAGACGTTTATAGAGATGATTGTATGGGCAATTATATGGTCGTTTAATTAATTAATTATATGGTCGTTTAATTAATTGATTATATGGGTGTTTAATTAATCGATTGTATAGGCGTTTATACGGGCGTTCGTATAGGCGATTAATTAATTAATTGATTGGTTAATTATATGGACGTTTATAGAGCCGTTCGTAGAGACGATCGTATGGGCGTTTAATCGATTAATTGATTGATTATATGGGCGTTTGTATGGACGTTTGTATGGGCGTTCGTACGGGTATTTATATGGACAATTAATCGATCGATCGATTGTATGGGCGTTCGTACGGGCGATCGTGTAGACGTCTGTAGAGCCGTTTGTAGAGACAATTATACCGCGATTAATTATATGGGCGGTTATACGGCCAATTATAGAACCTTCCAAGTATATTAGTGCTGCGTGTTAGTAGAGCTTCGGAGCTTCGTATAGGGCTTTGAGTAAAGCTTTAAGCAGAGCTTTGAGCAGAGCCCTTAGAACCCCCTGCGCACTGCGTGCTCCATTCACTGCGTGGCCAGTATACTGGGTGGGCAGAGGTGCTGCAAAGCCTTCGGTAGAGCTTTTGGTAGAGCTTTTGCAGAGCTTCGTATGGAGCTTCGTGCAGAGCTTTTGTAGGGCTTTGGTAGAGCTCGATGCAGGGCTTTTGCAGAGCTTTGGTTGAACTTGTTGGTAGGGGGGGCTACTTGGGCAGTCTCTTTGAGCTCGGCGACGTGTTACGTGACAGCGCGCGGGCCATCTTGTATATATCCTCTCGGGTCATCGAGCCCCTTAGATTCTTACTTATAGAGCATCATATGTATCATTTCCATCAGCCTGCTCAGTAGCGCCTAACAGAACTTAATGTTTTGAAGTTCGTTACGTGTATTCTGCAGGTAGATACCGCCCGCGTTTTTTTTCTAGACTAATTAAAAGCAGGCTTGGTAAAGTTTGAAAATTGGAACACTAAAAGTATAGACCACTCGTACCTCGGGTTAATGAAACCACCTATATATAGCCTCCGTAATTACTTTAATAGAACCGTAAAACACAAAGGAAATATATAGGAAATCCCTCCCGAGGTGCCTTCTAGGCTACCTTCTAAATAGTGCTTTAAGCTAGTTATAAGTCCTACTTACAGTCTATAAAATAAACCGTAAGGCCTTCCGACGGGCCGTAAATAGACCGTAAGTACTCTGTTAGTCTCGTTCTACCTATTCTGTAACTTTTAGGTTAAGCTTATTTATATTAATTAGGGTTTTAAGAGCTTAACACGGCTTTGCCTTAGTTATAGCATCTACTAGGTTGTTTCCGCCGCTAATCTATTTAACCTCTATAATCTTACGTCGTTCGTAGGCCTGATGTAAGCATATTAGGTCGACTATAAGCCTCTTTTCTTATATCGTACCTAGTTTAACTAGGTAGTCGTAAAGGGACTTTAAATCGGTGTATAAAACTAGGGGTAACTACTCCAATTATAGAATCTTCTAGATTATTAATTTAATTACGGCTGCTATATTAAAGCTATAAGCTAGTATATATAGTTTAGAAGCTAGTATACTACGGGTTACTTATTTATATTTAATTAAAAACTAGTATAGAATATTTACGTCCTAATTATAGTCCGTAAGTATAATTATAAAGCCGATTTATAATAATAGGTCCCTATTATTAGTAAAGGAGGCGTTTATAAATACTAGTAAGCTAAGGCAATTTAGGTCTAGTGGTATAAAAGTAAGTCCCCTTATTGCATTATTAATTTACTATTAAATGCGCTTATTAAGCTACTTAATATTTTCCTCTTACGGATCTGTTACCTAGGCTGTAAAGGATAAATTATAGGCAGATTTAGGTTAACAGACTATAGTAATATAGGCGCCTCTTATACGCTATGCAATGTATTAGTCCTTTATATTTATAGTCTTACAGGTCTCTTTATAGGAGCTAGTAAGGTCTATAGGCTTTACTATAATAGGCTTTAGGTTTTAAGCTTAGCGTTTTTAAGTTAGCTTAATTAGGTTACCCTTTTATATAATTAGGCCTCTATTAAACTTAATTAGAGTCTACTTAGTTAACTACTCTCGCGGCTTTACTAAGAACTTTACCTTTTATAGTTTAGTCTCTTTAGCGTCCGTAAAGGTCTAGTCTACTAGGAAGAGGGTATTGTCTATTTAGAGTCTAATAATACTAGGCCGTTTAATAGGATGTATAGGAGGCAGGGGTCGTAGGTTAACTATTCTATTTTAAGTTTACTAATATAATACTAGTAATATGTCTTAAACTAATAGTTTCTAGCTTCCGGTACTCTGTAAAGGGGTTTTATAACCTATAAAATTATTCCTAGTTATAGGTTAAGCTTATAGGGTAGTTGTATAAAGATATCCCTAGTTAGGTAGATATTAGACTATACGTAGGCTTATAAGATATCCTATAAGTAGAGGGCTACGGGTTTAGTGTACTGTAGTCCTAGCGTAAGTGTAAGTATAATCCATTAGCTAACTTATTAAATTATAGGCGATTATATAAGGACTAAGTCCTTTCCCTAGTTATTATAAGCTTATATAACGTGCCTTAATTTTTTGAAGGCTTTATTAGTACTAGGGTGCTTAATTTCGTTAATAAAGCGTAAATTAAATATATGGACGCCTTACGGAACGTCTCTCTCCGTTATAACCGTAAAGACGCCCTTTTTAAGTAGTCCGTTAATCTCTTTACGTTATAAGTCTATAAAAGGGGTTTCCTATACTAGAACTAATATATCTATAGGCGGAGATTACCTTATAGATGTACCTACGGAGGTTAGGTAATTCTCTATTATAGGGTTCTTAGTTATAGGGTACTTTTAGGGGCGTTCTTAACTACGCTTTATAGTAGGTTTTTAGGGGACTTCTAAAGTAGGTAGGGGTGCTTCTAGTTTGTCTAGTTTGGCGGATAGTTCTAGTTCATCTAGTTCGGCGGGTACTTCTAGTTCGTCTAGTTTGACGTTATAGGTGTTTTTAGACCGAAAGTAAGGTTTTACGGACGTGCTTTTAAAGCTAGTCGGTCCGCTAGGGAGTTATACGCAGTACGTTTTATCTTCTACAGCCAGTAAGCGATAAGGTCTAGTCTAGTTACCGCTCTTACGCTATATAAGGACTTTAGAATTAAGCGGGAGGTCGTAAACTAAGGTTATATTAGGTCTGTTACGGTAATATAGGGCGCTATTAACAGTTTATTTAGCCCGTAATTTAACTATTTCGGCTATTACCTTCTATATTATAGCTACTCGTTCTATAATAAACGGGGTAGGAGGGTCTAGGTTACTTATTCTTAGGTAGGCTCTATAAACCAAAAGGGTGGGTACTAGTCCGTTAGGGCCGGCGGTGTTATTAATGGCTTTTACGGCTATCTATAAAGCTAGTTCCTTTTAGATATTCTTATACTTGTCTATAATAATCTAATAAGCTCTCTATAAGGCTAGGTAAGCTCGCTTAATAAGCCTAATAGACTTAACTAGAATAGCTTTTATTAAAATAGCTATAGCCGTAGTATACTATTAGAATTCCTTGCTAATAAAGTTTCTACTGGCGTTGTAGGTAATATACTTAGGGGGTCTAACGTATATATTAATCTAGTAGGTCTGTAAAATATCTTAAGTATACTTTACGGATATATTTTATAACTAACGGGCGGCTTAATAGCGGGTTGCCTTGTTAATTATATATAATACTAGGTTACCGTTAATATATATAATATCTACGTATACTAAGTAGTTAAAATTAAGGTTTTTATAAAGAGTAAACTTAAATCGGCCTAAGGAACGTCCGTATTTCTAGTAGAAGGAGTAGTATTTAGTTAGGTAGTTAATTACCTTCCTATTAATATCGTTATATATAGAGTATTTAAGGACTCTATATAGCTTTTCGGCTAATAGGTAGCCGAAACGGCGGTATAGGTAGTAGATTTCGGTACTAGTAAGGTAGTATAGGTTATAGTTAAAAGATTCCTAAATATAGGTCTATAAAGTCTCTCCCTATATAAGGAACGGGTATCTAAATTGTTTTATAATTAGTAAGGTAATATACTTATTTCCTAGGGTAGTTGCGGGGCTAATTAGGGTATCCGTAATATTATTATAATAGACCTATAACCTATTTATATCCGTAAGGTAAAGTAGGAAAGGAGTATCCGCTTTTACTATATAGAAGTTAACTAGGCTAATTAGAGTCTTAACTATAACTAATCTAATTAATATAGTTAAGCCGATGCCGAATTGGACATTTATGGCCCTAGTTTATATAATATCAATATCCGTATTATTATTTATAGTAGTCTTATATATAAAGTATTATCTATAACCTATAGTAGACTTCTTAGAGGTACCTATATTAATTATAACGCTATAGAATTCTTTAGGGATATAGCGTTTTATAGTAATATATATAAATAGGTCCTATTTATAGTCTGTAACGTCTATAATAGGTCTAACGGATATACTTATAGATTAGTTTTTAGGTGCGATTAAGTATATAAAGGAGTGGTCGGCTAATACGGTCGTAATATTAAAGGCTTAGCTATCCGTAAAAGGTCTAAAAGTGGTTAAGAACGTCTCTAAGGTCTCTTATTCCTAGGTATCTGTTACAGGACACCTCCGTGACACCTTACACACGTCCACCTGTTTCCACCGACTCAGCAACCAGAAACCGACCACGAGATTGCCGCAATCTACGGCAATCTACGGCAATTTGCCGTTATTCCACCACATTCTGCCAAATTCTGCCAAGTCTGACCGAATTCTGCCAAGTTCTGCTAGGACTATAACCTGAAGCCTATTCTACCCCATGTACGTATTAACTAAGCAACTAAGTTAACAATATATACCCTTTTCTCCCTATTATCTTACCTTCTCTCCTTATATAACGTCTTAACCTTATTACGCAGTTTATATATATAGCTTAATAATATCTACTTCGCTATATATTATCGCCGCTTATACTCACTCCGTGACACTATATTGCGTTAACTACCTATACTACCGCCTAAAATGGAAA
>Ga0307515_10013887_pt1 | contig 14993 bp, 9 predicted proteins | sample 17_EM_MG_FD_194513 | JGI IMG/M metagenome (GOLD analysis project Ga0307515, IMG submission 194513) | Populus trichocarpa ectomycorrhiza microbial communities from riparian zone in the Pacific Northwest, United States - 17_EM | ecosystem: Host-associated > Plants > Roots > Unclassified | place... | reverse complement strand
AACATCATTTTTTTATAAAAAAAAATAGTTTGGTCTGCGGTGAAGCGCGAGCCCCGAAGCTAGTTGAATATAAAGCATTATTCAGAATAGAATAAGTTGTGATATATTTTCATAATTTATACATGAAAAGGATTGATCTTTGTCCGGTCAACAAAATTCTTTTTTCCATCATGGTGGAACAAGCTTGTCTAATAGGAGGGTCAAAAATCATTATTTCTCATTGTTTTATAATATATATTAGTTTATTAATCAACTCATTTATTTATTTTTTTAATTTGATAGACAAAAATTCGATAAATTTTATTAAAATAAATATTTACATGTAGGGTTTTATATGCAATTTGTTTTTAGTTTAGGGACTAAATTGTTCTTACCATAAAATCAGAGGATCCAAAAAATTCTAATAAGTGCTAAACTGTTATAAAAATAAAAAATTTGGGAGCTAAGATAAATTATTGAAAAAAAAATTCAAGAATCAAAATGAATTCTTATAAAATCTTCATGATGTCAGTCGAGTTCATTTTTACTATCCAAGCAAGTCTATTCCCATTTACTGTACACCATTTTTTATTTGTATATTGCAATATCGTGCATTCCAGACATCCGAAACTCTACCGTCCCCATTGGCAGCTCATCCCCCTTTTCTCTGTTTCTTTCTGCATTAATTTCTCGAATTGAACATATTTAAGTTTTTCAACTTGAAGATGGTTCGTGTAAGTGGAGGGACCCTCCACTAAGGGAAGAATTTAATTGCTAGATGATACTGGGGGGTTCCCAAAAGATATAGAATTAGTGTAATTTACGGGAATCTCTCATAATTGGATCTCTTTAAAGAGTGATGGCAACGCCAATCTAACAACTGCTCTCTAACTCTCCCAATTGAACAATCCATGTTATCCTTTCTTCTTTAATTTCTTTTTTTAATTTCTTTCAAGTTTTTTCCTTTTTCTAAAACTCTGGCTATAACATTGATTAACCAAGCAATTTTAAAATAATAGTTAAGACAAAACACAATTTTAATTAACCACACATTGAGAAAGAAACTGCCTTTGATTTCAACACGTTATCGGCCAACATGCACGTAGAGTGTAGCCTTGTATTAAGTCGAATTCAAGTATTCAACTACTTCCACCATAAGATCTCCTCCTGGTTTGAGAAAGAGATCGAAAATTCAAAGCATTTAGTTCATATGGTTGCAACTCAATATATATTTAGTCAACACAATTCATTGTGACGAGGTGTTTGGAAGTGTGGTTCTGGTTGTTTTTCAAAGTGTTTTTCATTCAGAAATGCATCAAAATCTTATTTTTTTATTTTTTAAAAATTATTTTTAACATCAACGTATCAAAATGATCTGAAAATATATAAAAAAATTAATTTAAAGTAAAGAAAAAAATAAAAAAAATTAATTTTTTAAAAATCACTTTTAAACATAAAAATAAATAGAATCTGAAAACATGATTCAATGTTACACAGGCACAGGCACGAACACGGAACACCCGAAATGAGTGGCATATTAGGAATATTCATGTGTACCACATTATTTTAGTTATTTTTATATAAAATGAAGAATGTTCATCCGTAGATGAGTTTTTTTCTTAAAAAGGTATGAGCAAGCCTATACCTTTCAGTTTTTGAGGTACCCTAGAATGCCCTTTATTACGAATATAATTCCCATTTATTAGATTCAACTCCTAACAAATGGGCCTTTACTCCGGCAACCTCCCCGTCCCCACCTGCAGTTCATCCCCCTTTTTTTCTGGTTCATTCTGCATTAATTTCTTGAACGTAACAAATTGAGGTTTTCCAACCTGAAGATATGGTTCCTGTAATTGGAGGAGGCATCCATTCGAAAGGGAAGAAGTTAATAGCATTGGTGTAATTTATGGGAGTCTCTCATGGGATCTCTTTAAAGAGTGATGGCAACACCCAATCTAACAACTGCTTTCTAACTCTCCCCATTGAACATTAATCCAATTAAATCTTCATTAGTAATTTTAATTATATTTGTGGAGACTAATGCTAAGTTTACCCTGTTAAGATCTTGAAAAAAACCTTATGGAATCTCATGTATTAAATCTCATTTCCTCAATGAATCTCTTATATTCAGGGATTTTTATTTTGTTTTTAACAAATTGAAGATAGCTGAGAAAGAGCTTTATTTCGCGGGAACATCCAGTTAAAAAATCTTCAATCCGTTGATTCATAAATATCATTATAATATTAGAGCGAATAACCAGAAAGCAGTCGAATAATAAATTATTAATAATGATCGAGCGACCTATCCCGAGCCTAACGATTATACCCTCTCTCAATTGAATTGACAGATTTCTGGCTGCTCGCCCATAACAAGAAGGTACTCTAAATCTGTGATGTACATCATTAAAAAAATAAAAAAATCTAAGTTAATACGAGTAACTTGTAATTCAGAATATCAAGATAATTTTTTAAAAAGAAAAGAAAAAAAATAAAGCTCAAAACTCAATAATTTAATTTAATGTCAAGAGATAAAATTAAAAAAAATATTATTAAAAAAAACCTTAAAAAGGTTCAAAATTAAGTCATGCTAATTTTCAAAACTTTTAACTCGGGTCATGAGACCAAGATTACTTCATAGACGACAAACATTTAATTTTTGGAAGGGCTAACGTGAAATCCAAGGTGAAGAGAAAGAAAAATAAAGGAAAAGTAAAAAAGTCCATCGTTGCCACACCACTGCTCCACCGTGCACATGCATCTAGGACGACATGATTCTTCCAACATCGTTGTGGAAGGCGGTGTTTGACCACCAGGACAGGCCGCACATATCGCTCAAAGCCTATGCGTGCCTCCCATTAGTTGTCATGTACGAAGCATGCACCAACCATTTTTTTAATTATATTTATATTTGTTAAAAGACTGAATTGTCCTCATTTAAATTGATTATAACTAAAAAACTATGATGAAAATACAAAAAATCCCCTGGATGTTAGTTTTATTTTTTTCTTTTAAAGGAAATTTAGTCATTTCACTATGCAATCAAAACGTTAAAAAGACAAAAATGCCCCTGAATCATAATTTTATTTTTTTCGTTTTAAGGGTATTTAAGTCATTTTACTGTATATTTAAAATATTAAAGGACTTATATGTCCCCAATCAATATGATAATTAAAAATGAACCTCGGAGACACATCAAAGCTCCATCGATAACACCACCGGTACCATAAAAAAAATCTTGAGAAAATGAATCCAACAACATCAAAGAAAATCACAAACGGTAAACAAGATGGGCACACCACACCAAAACCTTAAGAAATTCAAGAGTTAAAACTATGATGAAGAGAAGATGAGTGCTTAAACACATCCATCATGATAATTAAAAGAGAATCAAGAGAGAAAGAGGAGAAACTAGAGAGAGAAGTGGCAACAAAAAGGGGAAAAAAAGGAATAACGGAAAAATTTTGATTGGTTAGGATTTCAAGTTCACTTTATTACTTAGTAAGGGGTTCTAAACCTACCTCAATAAGCTTAGGTGAAACGGAATAGAATTGATGCCAAATTTATGAATTTCATGTTAGGGTTCATAATAGAAATTTTAGGGAAATGCAAATTGATTGTTGTTTTCACCAATTGGGTTAGATTAAATGTTGATGGGTGAAAAACATTATTGGAAATTGAAGAAAAACTTAGCATCAAAGAGATGATAAGGGCGACAAAAAATGAGGAGAATTGGCAAAATTGAAATTTCCATGTATGTTTACTTAGTTGTGTTTGATTAATATATAGGAATACATTAATGATGAATTGAGAGGAAAGTCATATCTTTCCTTCTCTTTTTGTGTGTTTTGGCGAAGAGAAAGGTGAATATGAAGATTTTTTGAAATTGTGTAAATGCATGTGAAATTGTGTTATAGGAAATACATATTACTATATGGATGATATTTCGAAATAAGTTGTTTATTTTTTTCTGAGTAGCGATTGAACGGTTATATTAATGTGACTTGGAGCTCTTGAGGAAAATTGTTAAATCAAAGATAAAATTGTGGTGTTTGTGTCCGATTGTTTAAAGGAAGGAATAAAAAAATATGATTTTGGGTTGAGAATAAATGAATGACTTTGAATTGGTGTTTGATGTTTCTTAATATGTATAGATTGTGCTTGCCTACTAATAAGACAATAACAAATTAAAAATCATGTCGATACAAGAGAAATTGTTAGAGTAAAATAGTGAGCATACGTGGCCAAACATAACTAGATTGCAGGTGGGTGTTCAACACCTTAATCTAATTTAATTATTGGTAAATTTCTACTATGTGGATAGTTGATTGTGATATTATGACTATTGGATGTGAAAATGAAAAAGAACTAAATTAAGGAATTTTTAGAGTTTTGGGCATCTGTATAGGATTGTCGAAGTTATAGGTATTTGTGTGGTATTCCTGAAGTTATAGGCATCTGTGTGCAATTGCAAGAGTTATAGACATCCGTGTGCGATTGATGTAGTTATTTGGCACTCATATAGGGTGACTGGATTTATTAGCAATCATGAGGTTTAGCTGGATAATTAGGCGACCGTGAAGGTTAGCCAAAGTTCTGACAATCAAGGGAGTAGTCATGATAATATATAATTATCGAGATTGATCGAAGTTAGATGAATATTCAAGAGAGTTGAATAAATTAATGTACTTGATTAATATGTTTATTTTTAATATCCATAAATATAGAATTATCTTTATAATTTTATTAATTGATTTCAAGATCTTTACAATCCTGATAGGAGTAGTAAAACTAGGAGTAGTAAAACTAAAGTATCATCTTTTGCTATCTTAAACAATGAATGTATGTAATAATATAATGTTGTATGTATTTTGAGACTTACCTAGACTAAAGATGTAAAATTTGATGTTTTGTTATAACATATTTTATTTTGAGATGCTTCCTAATGTATGTGTTTGACTTAGGTATTTAAGTATTAGTTAAGTTATGTCTTGTTAATTAATTGTTTAGTATTCATTATGTTATTATGAATTTGATAAGTAATGGAAGTCTTTAGCGATGATGAGAATAAATGAGAAATGTCTTGTTGTAGTGGGGTTATGATCCAGGATTATTGAATTGAATTTGTGTTGATTGATTTGTGTTTGATGCAAATGATGGAATTATGGATTGACCTTTTTTTAAGGGAAAACACTATCAAAATTTTGGTAGGAATTAATATAAATATTGAAATATTAAAAGATTTTAGAAATGACTGTGATATATGAAATTTGCAAGATATGGATGTCTTATTAAGGATTATAAAAAAATCCAGTAATTTCCTAAACCATGAAAGATTTGTACATTCATTAAGTGTGGAAAATTAGGGATATTACAATTTGGTATCAAAGCTAAGGAATTTATGATTGAGGAATGTTGATTGTTTCAGGATGCTTCATTCATGACATGGAGCTATGACGAACACATATCCTATTAGGAGAGAGGGTTTGGATATGGAAAGGAGTGAGGATCAGGAAAGAGATTCTCTAATAGATACTGCATCATATATGCCTGCAATGTCCATACCATCTTAGAGAGAAAAATTAGTAGGACTTAAGAGAGAATCTTCCTCCTGGAGAGCCAGAAATGTACGACCAGAAGTAGCAAGCAATGATGAATAGGTAAATAGGCATGTACCTGTTGTACATACGGTGGCACCTACACCTTATCTTGATCCATCTTACTTTACACAGATTGTCCGAGCAGTGATGGAAGGGGTGCTAAGGACAACCGATACATCTTTAAAAACAATGTAGTTACCCTGGTACGTTGGGTAAAGGATATGAGAGAGATGGGTTGTGATCCCTTTTTGTGAGTGGAAGATGCCAAAATAGTTGGGCGTAGGTTGAGAAAGGTAGAAAAGACTCAGAACCAGATTTCTGTACTGGAAAATCTTTAAGTAAACTGTGCTACCAAGTTACTCTATGATAGTGCATAGACATGGTGGGAAATGGTGGGGGAGAGAAGAATTATTGAAGTGTTGGAGATTTTGGAACAAAGTTTGCAAATAAATATTACTTTTGTCAACATCAAAAGAACAAAGAACAAGATTTTCTGATACTAAAACAAGGAGATATTACAATTTTAGAGTACAAGAGACAATTTTAGGATCTCTCCATGTTTGTTTCTGTTTACCTACCTACCGAACAACACAAAATGAAGAGATTACGAGATGATTTTAAACAAGACTTGAAGATGAGATTGGTTGCTTTTACAATTTAAAACTGTAAGGGACCTTGTTGATGCTTCACAGTCTTTGGAGATAGTTATGAATGAGGGGTGACAAAGAATTGTTGGACAGAAACCAATAAGGTTTGGAAAAAGAAAAAAGCATGTGTTCCCTTTAGGAAGACCCCTCTTCAGAAGAAAAGTAAAGGCGGTCGATTTGGATTGTTCAAGAAGAAGGGAGGAAATTTTAGGTCATGAGGCACATTAAAACAGTCTCTACAAGGTACTCGAAGAGGACAAACACATCCTAATTTTAGGTTGTTTCTCTTACTTTGTTTCAACCCCAATTACTTTCTTTTGAAAACACCTACATTTGTTTCAAGTCTAGTTGTTTTTTTATAAGGCCTGCATTTTTAAAGCCTATTTCATTTCTTTTTTTTTCTTTTTTTAATATGTTCATTTTTAAAAGAAAAATCCCATTTAACTTTCCTGGACAAAGCCTATGTTTGCTTTGGACAAATGGGCTATCACTCTTATTTTTAAACAGGCTTGGGTTTTCAGCTATGTTTAGGGCTCATGAAAGCCTTATATGGGTTTGAGTTTTAACATTGGTCAATGGGTTGATTTGTCTCATTTATTTGGTTTGATTTTTAACTTAATGGTAGGCTAATTATGATTTGCATGTCTTTATTAAATGAAATGAATGATATGATATTTGGTCAAATTTCATGACATATTATATTATTATTCCTTTTAAATCATTAATCTTAATATGTTTTGCTAAAAATACATATGTCCAAATTCGAAGATAGTTTTCATGCATATTTTTGTAAAAATATAAAAAACATTTCTTCATTTTTTAAAGAAAAATCAATTAATTGATTTTACAATTAGTTTATAAATATCCATTAAAATTTGGCCTAAATTTAAAACGCAAAAAAAAAATATAAATTTGTTTATTTTTAATATTAAGATTTATAAACTTATACATAAGACATATTCCAAGTGTTAAGGGAAACAAAAAAAAAATATTATAAAATATATTATGGCTTTAGAATGTCTAGGTTTGACTCCTAAAACCATGATTCATTTTACTAAGATAGATCTGCTTTAACTAATAAATAGATCAATGATTAGAAAAACACAACAAAGCCTTAGTAATAATCAGATAAATGAACAATGCAGTTTACCTTAGGTAGGGTGTATTAAGGGTGATATTGTATTTCTTATACATAACTAGTTCCCTTATCTAAATTTTATAGACCAATTAGGGTTTCTAGTGATCAAAACACTAGGTGACAACTCCAAACCCTTAAACCGTAAAAGAACAAGAATTCCTTGATATTTCTAAACTCAAATCCAATCTGAAACAATGATCATTGCGATATCATACATGTACAGCAAATAATTGCTATTTCTACACCTATCCATAAATACGATTGTCGTCCTATCAAAATCAGAGATTATCAACTCTCATGCTAAGCTTTTCCCATTCAAAGAAAGTGGAAAGATCGAAAACTACGGGTTCAACATGGCTTGGGAGACTAACATGTGGCTAAGAAACAGCAGCCGAAAATAATTGCTATTTACTTCGCTAATGAAATGGTTTACTTCCATGGAAATGTACTGTTGTTACATGTGGCTAAGAAACAGCTGCCGAAATGTTTTTAATTCGTAGTGGAGACTGGGGACAGGTTAGCGGCCAAGTTGTTTGGCACCGCTTCATTTATTGTTCCCTGGACGGGGCCAGTCACCTATACCCACCGACCATTTATTTATATGGCTTTCGATCCCTTCCCTCCCTGAATAGCTTCTTCTTTTTTTTCCCCCTTGAATTCCATTGATAGCCCCCTTCTTTTTCTTTCACATTTCTAATCTGGCTCCCTATTTCTGACTAGTATTGTTTTGTTTGTACAAAACATTAGTGATTATAATGGATACTCATTGATCATATGCTTTTACTGTATTTATATTTTACTTATTATTCATCAAATATAAAATTTAAATGTATATATTTTATTCATGGATTTCGGTTTTCATGGACCAAGTACTATGTATTATTTTAAATGAAAATAAAAAAGTAACATACATATATTAAAATACAAACACACACTAATATAAAAATCTTGAAACAGGTTTTGGATCAAATTTGACAATATCCATATTAACAAAAAACCTGTAAGAGCATAGGTTTTCATTGTAGACGGAGACAAAAAAAAATATGGATTGAAACAATGTTTGGACTTTTTTGCCCTTCCATCACAAATCATTAAGCCTTGCATGAGTGTAGAATGGTCTTTTTACTAATGATAAAAAAATGTCATTTATGAATTGAATAGGAACATGAGAATCTTTGCATATTCTTTAACACAGTAAAATTACTTAATCTCCTCTAAGAACAAAAAATCTTAAGCATGGATCTAATGGCTTTATCATTTTTTTCTTCTTCTTTTTTTAAATAATAAATGACTCATTTGACCTTAAAAGATAAATTTTTTAAAACTTATGTCCAATACCCTTCGTATCTTTTCACATTGGTTTTTTTTTTTTGGTAACAATAAAGTTGGTTGAGGGGTTGTTTGGTAATTGACTTAATATAGATATTATTAAAAAAATATTGATTGGTGCGTGCAATACACGCACTAGAGTGTGGGTTGTCTCCATGCCCTTTGGTTGGCGGGTGAGACACTATACGTTGGTTAAATTATGGCTTCCATGGCGGTGTTTGAATCATATTGGCTTTCTCTTCATCCTAATATGACGTATGTTCCAAACAGATCTCTGATTTGACGCGTGCAACTCTTGTTTCCTCCCAATCCTCCTAGATTTCAATGCTGACCCTGTACAATTTAAAAGTAGCCCTTCAATTTGTTATTTATTCACATTTGTTCCCTATTTTTTTTGTACTATTTATTTTATTTGAAATGATTTGTGAAATTGATTATTTTTTTTAATTTCACCCCTTTTAATTTTTTTTATCTTTCAAATTTGATAATCATTTTTTTAATTGATATTTGTTTTATTTAAGATGTTTTTTTTTATAAAATTTTTATTTTCAATTTCATCATCCTTTAAAGTTGTTTTTCCTACCAATTTGATCTTTATTTTGTGATTGCTATTTGATTTTTTTTATTAATTTTTTTCTTTGATTTAGTCCCTCATCATTTGGTTTCAGTTAATTTTTTTTTTATCAAATGTGGTCCTAATTCTTTTAATTGCTATTTATTTCTTTTTTATCCTTTTTTCTAATTGAATTTTATTTTCAATTTCATCCCTTAAAATTTAATTTTGAATTATTTTTATGTCAAATTTGGTCCCCAATTATTTTAATTTCTATTTATTTTGTTTTACATCCCTTTTTATTTTATTTTTTTCAATTTTACCCCTCAACATTTTATGGTTAAGAATTTAAGTATATTATTTTTTAGGGTTTGACTTCTATAGTGAACTCATGACAAAGGTCACAAGTTTCATATATTAACACGGGTTGACTTTGGTTTTTTGTAAAGTGTTTTTTTTAAATTTGATATTTTCTTAATTTCATCTTTCAATATTTAATCTTCACACTTTTTCTCCACTTTTCTATTTAGAGGGTTATCTCAATCATATGTTCATGGTTATGAAGTTAACAATTCGGATTGACTAAAATCTTTTTTTCATTGCTTTTTTTAAATTAATTTTTTCAATTTTACCCTTTGATATTGGATTGTTTGATAATTAAACTTTATTTTTTTATTCAACTTTCTTTCAACGAGGTTACCTAGTATCATGATCGGGTCATAGATTTGGTATGCTAATTAAAATGGACCCGGGTCGGTTATTTTTATCTTTTTTTTCATTGCCAATTTTTTTTTCCGGTTATTATCATTTTGTTTTATGTTATCAAGATTATATGAGCTTATTGAACCCAATCAAGTAAATGAACTGGATTGGTTTTGTTTTCTTTTTTTAGAGCTTTGCATCACCTTAGCATCTTTCTCTCACAATAGAAAAAGTTTGGGTTGGCCAACGACGTAATGTAAATCACTTATTTAGTCCTAGCTATTTTTCATTACAGAAGGTAACTATTAAAAAAAAAAAACTCACCTATTAAAATTAGTATCAATCATATTCAAGTTAAATTGTAATGTCTAATTCAAGAAATTAAGATGCTCTGCATTATAAGTTGATTTGTTAATGTTAATATTTTAAATATTTTTGTTAAATAGATTGATTGATATAATTAATTAAATTCTAATTGACATATATTATTTACCACATATTAAAACTAAAATAATATGATTACATAATATTTTTATATTATTTAATCTAAATCAATAATTCAATACCAAATTAATGAATGATGAAGATACTTATTTTTTTCTTGTAAATGAAAATTCATATTTAAAACATAACTAATCTTATTTTATTTTGAGTATGAAAGATCTAACTGTAATTAAATCTAATCTCAAATTAAAATTTGGATATTTAATTGTTGTGAATTAATTTTATTTAGAACTTAACTTATTATAATGAGGTGGGAACTACTTCTATCGAAAAAAAAGTAGGAATCTAAATTTGAAAACATAAGAAAGTAATGTTTGTTATGGAAAAACCATCATGTAGAAAAGAATAGAAGTCTAAGAAGAGAGATTGCAGAAATTAAAATGTGCTTGAAGAATAAAAAAAACTATAAATAAAATGAAGAAATAAGTAAAAACTCATTCGGGATGTAAATAAATAGTCTCATATTAATACTTAAATCTAATCATATACATATTTATTTATATCATATGAGAAGATTACATAATAAATTATAATACAAACTGAATTATATCGTATTTCATTGCTAATAATTATATGAATCCTAACTAATCTACAACATTTATCTTATCCTACTTTGAATAAGATTAAACCTTCTGATCAATTAAGTGAACTCTTGTTGTTGTGGTCGATTATTTTTTCTTGATCAAATACTTTTTTTTTTATTGATTGTCAATCATCATGCTTGATCAATTTCATGGATGATTTTAGCCTTTCCTTTCATATAGTGAATAATAAATGTTCTTATTTGGTTAGCAAATGAATACTTATTTTTTCTATAAAAAATATCACTCATATTATTGTATTTCTAAATGGAGTGAAGGAAACCATTCAATTAAAATTTCAAACAAAGTGTTTTCAAGCTTTTTCTCGAACAACTTTCTTGATTGTTTGTACTTAAACAAACAACTAAATTTTTTTTGGATGTTATTTAGAATCAACTATGAAAAAGAATGAAGTTATAAATTAATAATAGCCTAATTACCATGCTTGAAATACATACATTACAATTCTATAGTAATCTCACACTAGTGAACTCCAGGTTGATATGTTAGTTTTCTTAGAATATGGAGAATGTATTGAAAGATCCTGAAACTATTTGCGAATAAATAAATATAAATAAAAGTAAGAAAGAAACAAAAATAACCTCTAAGTAAAAACATAAATGAATTGCAAAAATTAAATGTGTGGCTGACTATATGTTCTAGTAATTGGTACGGCTTATTTATATTGTTATAATGTTAGAGTTTTATATAAATATTTAACTATAATAGATTTATTTATTTCATATAAGGTGATTACATGATAAATTATAATATAAATTTAATAATATTTTATTTATTTACTGAAACCATATCAATCCTAACTAATCTGTAAATTAATAAATTTAATGTACTGAGAATTTCCACTTTGAATTGAACTAAACTTGATGGTCGATTACTTGAACTCTTATTGTCGTTGTCAATCACATTTCCTTGATCAATTTTACTAGCTCAGGCTCGACTTCAGCCTTTCCTTCCTTGGAGGACAATAATGAACAATAACTATTCCTAGTTTTTGATTGACATATAAATATTTAATTTCGTTTACGTAAACATTAGCTTAATATTTCGATTAGCACTGTACTCGGATCCAATGGATTTGCCCACATGAGAACAAATGAGAGACTCGGAGTCCTTTAAAAGTTATTACTTGGAAGAAACCTCCCATCTCACATGTGCTATTGACAATTAGTCAATTGTCCCCATCTCCGTCAACAAAACAGTAACCAACATCTCCTAATCCAGGTATGGAAATCTTGGACTCAATTGGCGGTCCTCTATTTTTAATTACTTTTTCACTGGTTTTCTATGTTCCAATCCATGGTGGTTGAGCTGTCCATCCTTTATTGGTAACCACTTCAAGAATATCATTCCAGCTTTCTTGTAGTTAATATACTAGAGCTTAAGAGGCCTAATTTCCCCAAATATATAGCATCCCTCCCTAGCTAGTTCGTACCACCCAGCCATTCTTAGACGTGTAGCGCTCGCTTTCTTTCAATTTAGATTAGTTTTTAGTTGGAGGGTGATTTAGGTCAGCTTCTTATAGACTTTCGTTTATAAATAAACAATATCTCTCGTCCATTTTATTTGAAAAACCTAACAAGCAAAACAGAGAAAGCGGTACACACAGAATGGGTTGTATAGAGATGGATAAGGAGAGGCTCACGGCTGAGATGGCCTTTAAGGACTCCTCCTCCGCCGTTATCAAGATTCGTCAGCATTTGCCGGACTTTCTACAGTCCGTTAAGCTCAAATACGTGAGGTTAGGTTATGGCTATTCGTGTAACCCTGCTACCATTCTCATGTTTCTCATAATTGTACCTTTATTTATAGCCACACTTGTTCAGTTCACTGGTCTAGAACTAGACCGGGTTTATGAATTTTGGAGGACTCAGTCCCTTCATGAATTCCACGCGGCCACAAGACTTGCCGGTTCGGCCATTTTACTCTTTCTTCTTGCTCTCGTTTGCGCTAAACGGTCCAAGCCAGTCTATCTAGTCGACTTTGCATGTTACAAACCGGAAGACGAGCGTAAAATATCGGTGGATTCATTTTTAAAGATGACTGAAGATCTCGGGGTTTTTGAGGACGAGACTCTTCGATTCCAGACACGTATATCAACCCGGTCTGGTCTTGGCGATGAAACATATCTTCCGAGAGGAATAACATCTAGACCACCGAATTTGTCCCTGGAAGAAGCCCGGGTCGAGGCCGAATCAGTCATGTTTGGTGCACTAGACGATCTTTTTAGCAAAACCGGAGTTAAACCAAGAGATATTGGTATCCTTATTGTGAATTGCAGCTTATTTAATCCCACACCGTCTCTATCTTCCATGATAGTGAATCACTACAAGCTTAGAACGGATATCAAGAGTTACAATCTTGGCGGCATGGGTTGCAGCGCCGGGCTTATCTCTATTGACCTTGCAAAAGACCTACTCAGAGCAAACCCCAATACATATGCAGTTGTGGTAAGCACTGAAAACATCACTCTTAATTGGTATTTCGGTAATGATAGGTCAATGTTATTATGCAACTGCATTTTTCGCATGGGTGGTGCTGCTGTTCTTCTCTCAAACAAAGCACGAGATCGTGTCCGGTCCAAGTATCAGCTGGTCCACACTGTTCGGACCCACAAAGGAGCAGATGATAAAAACTACCGATGTGTTTATCAGAGAGAGGATGATAAAGGAGATATTGGGGTGTCCTTAGCTCGTGAATTAATGGCAGTAGCTGGTGATGCATTAAAAACGAATATCACCACATTGGGTCCCTTAGTTCTGCCTTTAAGTGAACAGTTTATGTTTTTTGTCGCACTTCTTAGAAGAAAGCTGTTGAAAGCCAGAATCAAGCCTTACATACCTGATTTCAAGCTTGCATTCGAACATTTTTGCATCCATGCTGGAGGTAGAGCTGTTTTGGACGAGTTACAAAAGAATCTGCAACTCAGTGACTGGCACATGGAGCCATCAAGAATGAGTTTGTACAGGTTTGGTAACACATCAAGTAGTTCATTGTGGTATGAACTGGCTTACACTGAGGCAAAGGGTCGGGTTGTAGCCGGGGACCGGGTATGGCAGATTGCATTCGGGTCGGGTTTCAAGTGCAACAGTGCTGTTTGGAAAGCACTGAGGGAGATTCCAGCGGGTGAGTCAAAGGGTAACCCGTGGAATGACTCGATTGACTGGTACCCGGTCAAGGTTCCCTCGGCCTGATTGCTTATGTGGCATTGTATTACTGGATGTGACAGTCATTTGGATGTTGATGTGGCATTGGGAGTCTTAGATTTTACTCTCTTGTTTTTTAACCTTTTTTGTCTTCTTTGTATCAGAACACAGCGACATCGCTGTCATTTGTCGTGTTATATGCAAATAATAGTGTAATATAACTAGAAGTCATGCCGCACTTATGCCGCGAGTTTGTGACATGTTTGTACGTTGTTGTAGGTTTGTGAAAAAAATAAAATAAAAATATATAAAAAAAATTGTTGCAATATATAATGTTTTAAGGAAAAAACTATAAAGTTAAATTTTTAATCAGTTTAATATTTAAAAAATAAAATAAACAAAGAAAATTTTAAAAAAAATCATAACAAAAAAAACGGAAGGAAAAAAACCATGCAGGAAAACACTATAGCAATCTATAGTGTTTCATGAGAAAATCTATAGTTGTAATTCTTAACCTGTTCAATATTAAAAACAATAAAATTGATAAAGACAATTTTAAAAAAATTCATAACAAAAAAAATCATGTGGGGGAACACTGTAGCAATCCACAGTGTTTTAGAAAAAACTACAAAACTAAATTATCTTACAGCTCAATATGAAAAAAATTTGACAAAGACAATTCTAGAAAAAAAACAAAAAAATCATAAAAAAAGAAAAAAAACCATGTGGGGAAACACTGTAGTAATTCACAATGTTTTAAAGAAAAAAAAACTATAAAGTTAAATTCTCAACTAACTCC
>Ga0307515_10013886_pt1 | contig 14994 bp, 13 predicted proteins | sample 17_EM_MG_FD_194513 | JGI IMG/M metagenome (GOLD analysis project Ga0307515, IMG submission 194513) | Populus trichocarpa ectomycorrhiza microbial communities from riparian zone in the Pacific Northwest, United States - 17_EM | ecosystem: Host-associated > Plants > Roots > Unclassified | place... | reverse complement strand
CCATCTGCCAAGAGATGCTTCAATTATTAAACAAATAGAGGAACATATAAATTATGCAGTATGACTAAAAGCAATCAGCTTTGAAATTTATGTCAATAAACCTTCAAACGAGATTTAGGGGGCTATACAGAAAAAAAAATGATAATAAAGTTTCAACAATACTAAACTCAAATGAATAATACCTCAAGCCAATTTTCTGCAACTTCCTCCTGCCCATCTTTTGTGATGAGCTGTTTGAACAAGCCATATTTGTACCTGAGTCCATACCCCCAAGCAGGATAATTCAGTGTTGCTAACGAATCCAGAAAGCAGGAAGCAAGCCGCCCTAAGCCCCCGTTCCCCAGTGCAGCATCTGGTTCCTGACATTCGTAAATTTAACAGAAAGATTTCAGAATGCTCATACACAATGTTGCTATGTTCAGTAAATGTATTTATAGGAATGCCTGATAGAGAAAAACATATAAAGCTTGGCAAAGTTATCAATGAGTGTGTGTTCCAAATCCCGAAACAATAGCATAAGATTTAGTAGATAATTTAATTCATTCCATGTAAAAACTGTTTCGAAGCCAGTCATTTTACGGAAAGAAAGTCAGACTGTTGTAGGAGTTGGATGCACAATTAGGCAACGCTATTTTGAGTTAAGAAAATCCAATTTACTACTACCTATAAGCAAATCATTTGTATTGCACTCATAAATCAGGAGACGAGGCATAAAGGAGTGATTCGAACATCTCCTTTGTAACCCAAAAAAAAGAAGCGATCAGCCATGATGATTGAACAAAACTTATCATAAAAACATCTTACCTGTCCAGCTACATCCTCTAACTCGTGGCCCAACTTTCTCAAAGCATCAGCGTAAGCTCCTGAAAGCTCCAAGTTCCCGATGGCATTTAGCAATGCTCTGCCCTGCGACATAAAAAAACACAGTACATAACAAATCATCAGCAAGAACTAACCGAACTAGCACAGTAGGAATTGGTTTTTAGTAGTTGTAGCCACCAGAAAACCGATAGTACTGAACCTGTAGATACTCCATAGACAGGTAATAAGCCTGCTTTACATTCATCTTCTCGTAGTACTTATATGTGGCATTCCAATTTATAATTAGCGAATCGCGAACGCTTTCTGCAGTTGCCACAAACGCCTTGGGAAGATCAAAATGTTCTGGAGAGAATAATGGTGTGAATTCTGCATGGTATTGAATACTGGCTGCAATAGATGCAGAATCAGGTTCGAGGGTCTCTAAAGAAGCTGTAAACACACAAAAACACATGAAAAATACCAGTACACGCTATTGAACGAGGGAACGCCAAACTGCAAAAGAGACTAGAAAGGGAAGAAATTTATTAGTAGTACAACAAGAACCTTCTCCATTGACTGAGGGATCTTTCAATTCTTGCCTTTGGTCACTAGTAATGTTCTTGACGGACAAGTTTCTTCTTTTTAAACGATTGAAAAATCGTGGGGTTCTAACAAAGAAAAGATTGGAATGACTGGCTCTGTAGTTGAAGCCCGAAACTGAACTCGATTGAGCTGCAGAGAATGGTAAAGTAGCCATTGATTGTTTTTGCTCTCTGCTCTTGGTTAGATGGAGTGAACAGAAAATGAGTGAAAGGGAGAGTAGCGTTTTGTCTTCTTATCTTCGTTTTATTTTGGTGCCAGTAGCATGACTTCATGTTCAAAACGAGGGAAATATTATTGATTGTCGTTTTCCGGCACTTGTTCATTACTACTTGGAAATAACTCCCCGCTAGTTTGATGATAGTCTATCTGCTGGTTCCAAATTTCCAAAACTGGACGTCTTTTTTTAAAAAGATATTTTTGCTCTGCTTCAGAGAAGAAGGATAGCCGCCCTTTCAGGGTTGCTGTTGGCTAAATTCTATGAGGGAAGTCCCTGAAGACATTAGTGACGTAGCGGAAGTCTATTAATGAAAAAGGATCACCGTCCCTTTTCTGTGTTTTGTTCGAGTCCACGAACAAGGAAATAAAACACTCGAATCCACGAGTAAAAGATTAATGTGTCTGAATGACAATTTTTATTCAATGAAATCAAAAGTGTCCTCAAACGAGAAGGGCAACTTGTATTTATAAGCTGCAAATCCTAATTCTATTAATAAAAGTACTTATAAATTTGAATAGCAAAACAGTTAAAGTCCTACTTTAAAGACGTAATTCAAGGTTCTGATTTCTAAGTAAATAATATTAGTCTGCAGGGAATCTTCAATAGGGGGAATCCATGTGAAATAAGGAAAAGAGCAGCAGAGGAGAACACGCTGCTTGCTCCTGTGTTGTGTTTCCCTGTAGAAGTAGGATTCCAGTTGGCCTGGAATTTATTCATTAAGCTGTCCTACATCAGTCTCCCCTGCTTGAAATGAACTCGCCCTTGAGTTGATCAGGTGAGAAGGACATTCATCGGGAGGATGGTATTCAAATATATCAGCAACATTGAAGGTGGGAGATATGGTCATGGCTGCAGGGAGGTCCACCACATATGCATTATCGTTAATCTTCTGCAGAATCTGGAAAGGACCATGCTTCTTATCGTTCAGCTTGTTATAAGTCCCTGCTGGCACTCGCCCTTTGCGTAGATACACCATCACGAGATCTCCTACCTAAAAATCTTTAGCTCGCCGCTTGCGGTCTGCTGCGGCCTTGTACCTGGCATTAGATTCTTCTAGGTTCGTCCGCACCTCCCCCTGAATAGCTTTGATCCGGTCAGCCATATGCTCTGCTGCGATGCTCATACCAGGAAGTTTGGGCAGCGGTGCCAAGTCTAGTGCATGTCGTGGAGGTTGGCAGTAGACAATTTGGAAGGGGGGTTTTCCAGTGGACCTGTTTATCATGCTGTTATAGGCAAACTCAGCCTGTGCCAACATTAGATCCCATTGTTTAGGTTTCTCACCAGAAAGACAACGGATTAAATTTCCAAGAGTTCAGTTCACCACTTCTGTTTGGCCATCACTTTGAGGGTGGCTGGTGCTGCTGAAGTTTAGAAATGTGTTAAATCGCTACCATAAGGTTCTCCAGAAATGACTTAAAAATTTTGTGTCTCGGTCAGAAGTGATTGATTTAGGGACTCCATGTAGGCGAACGATCTCTTTGAAGAACAAGTTAGCGACATGCACGACATCAGAAGTTTTTTTGCATGCGATAAAATGGGCCATTTTAGAGTATCTATCTACTACTACAAAGACAAAATCAACACCACGCTGGGTTCGTGGAAGTCCCAGGATGAAGTCCATTGATAGATCTTCCCAAGGGGCTGCTGGAATAGGCAGTGGCATGTACAGACCCGTATTATGTGATTGCCCTTTGGCTGCTTGGCATGTAGGGCAGCGTTTGACATGGTTTTCGATGTCTCTCTTCAGTTGGGGCCAGTAATATCTTGCCTCTGCCAGGGCCACGGTTTTATCACGCCCTAAGTGACCACCCAAACCGCCACCATGCAATTCGTATATCACTTGTTCTCGCAATGAACTCCTAGGAATACACAGCTGGTTGCCCCGAAATAAATACCCTTCTTGAATATGCATTCCTTTATGAGGGAACCCCTGCAGACATTGTGCCCAGCTATTTCCAAAGTCTTCATCTTCGGCATACAGCTCTTTAAGACAATCAAAACCAATAATTTCAGCCCGCATGGTTAGAAGTAATGCTACTCTTCTGCTCAAAGCATCAGCTACTTTATTAAGTTTCCCGGCCTTATGTTTCAAGGAAAAAGTGAACCGTTGTATAAAGGACACCCAACGTGCATGCATTCGATTCACACTATTCTTGTTGTTGATGAATTGTAGTGCATGATGATCGCTGAATAGGATGAACTCTCTCTGCACTAGGTAGTGCTCCCACACCTTTAAAGCCCGAAACACAACATACAATTCAAGTTCATATGTGGACCATTTCTTGCGAGTTGCACTGAGTTTTTCGCTATAGAATGCAATGGGTCTGCCTTCCTGAGATAGGACAGCACCAATGCCTACAATAGATGCATCATACTCCACTTCAAATAATTTATCAAAATCGGGCAGTGCTAAAACTGGAGCAGAAGACAACTTTTCTTTAATAAGTGCGAAGCTTTGTTCTGCTTCGGTTCCCCAATGGAATTTTCCCTTTTTCATGCATTCAGTGATTGGTGCGACGATCCGGCTAAAATTTCTGACAAACCGCAGGTAAAACGTTGCGAGTCCATGGAAACTACGCACCTCGCTGACATTCGTTGGAGTAGGCCAATCCCGGATGGCCCGGATCTTTTCTTCGTCAACCTTAATTCCATCAGTACTCACAACAAAACCCAAAAATAATAAACTGCTGGTCATGAATTTGCACTTCGTCAAGTTAACATACAACTTATTCTGCTGCAATACCGTCAATACTTTTCTCAAGTGTTCAAAGTGGTCAGACTCACTTTGGCTGTAAATCAGTATATCGTCAAAGTACACCACCATGAATTTGCCAGTGAAGGGTTTAAGTACCTGATTCATTAGTCGCATGAAGGTACTCGGGGCGTTGGTTAGTCCAAAGGGCATTACCAACCATTTGTATAAACCCTCCTTTGTTTTAAAAGCAGTTTTCCATTCATCCCCGGGTTGAATTCGAATTTGATGGTATCCACTCCTTAAGTCAATCTTCGAAAAGATTTTGGACCCTGACAGCATGTCTAGCATATCCTCTAGGCGAGGGATGGGAAATCAATACTTAACTGTGATTTTGTTAATGGCCCGACTGTCTATGCACATGCGCCAACTGCCATCTTTCTTTGGTACTAGTAAGGCTGGCACTGCACAAAGGCTCATACTTTCCTGAACCAGCCCCTTTTTGATCAAATCTTCCACTTGTTCTTGCAGGATCTGATTTTCTTTTGGACTTCTCCGATAGTGTGGTCGATTTGGTAGACTAGCCCCTGGAGTTAAATCGATCTAGTGTTGAATATCGTGCATGGGAGGTAACCCATTCGGGAGTTCTGACGGTATGATTTCCTGAAATTCTACTAGTAAGGGCTGCAGTACCTATGGGATGTTGGGAGGCTCGACCACAATTCCTCCGCCAATTACTACTGCAAAAATCTCCCTTGACTCCTTGGCCTCCTCCATAAATTGGTTTCCGTTTACCAACAACACTGGCTTCTCTTTAATCTTTGGTTTTACTGCAGAGAACTCCTCCCGTATGGAACCCAATACCACCTTCTGTCCTCCTGTCATGAACACATACACATTATCACGTCCTTTATAGGTGGCATCCACGTCAAACTGTCATGGCCTGCCTAGAATCATATGGCAGGCATCCATCTCAACAACATCACAAGTAATTTCATCTAGATAATTCTTCCCGATGGAGAACTGAATGCGGCAGATTTTAGTAACTTTTGCTTCTGCTCCCTGCTTGATCCAGCCGATTTTATACGGTGATGGATGTTTCTCTGTTTTCAATCCTAGCTTGGCCACCATGTTTTTTGACACTATGTTCCCACTATTGCCACTATCAATAATAACATCACATACCTTTTGGTTGACAGTACATCTGGTGTGAAATATATTGTGGCGTTGTGACTGATCTGTTTGTTTTGGTGCAAGTAAAAGTCTGCGTACTACAAGAGAACGTGACGGTAGTTCTCCATCATCCCCTCTGATAATTTCATTCTCGTCATAGGTGTAAGTTGTTTCATCCTCTTCTTCCTCTGCTGCCAGGTACGTTTCTTCCCCTAGTTCAATTAGATTTACTGTGTTGCGCCTTGGACACTGATTTGACCGATGCCCTGGTTGCCCGCATCTGTAGCATTTGTCTGAATTTGGTCGAGCATAAGGATTCCTTGGTGCCTCTGGAGGCACTATCCCTGTAGTCTTTGTTGGTGCCCCGCTACTACTTGGCCCTTTAATGGTACTGGATGGTGGGGGTTGATTCATGGGTGATTTCCCTTTGTCTGCTGCAGCACGGGTGGGATCAAAAGAATTCCTCGTCGCAATGTTTGCCCTTGACCTTTCTAGTTGTGCCTCTGCTTTTGTAGCCAGATTAATGGCTTCATTTAAGGAATAAATGGTCTGCATGGAAACACGATCTTGTATGGTCAAACGCAGCCCACCAACAAACCTACTGACTTGTTGTGCATCTGTTTCTAACAGGTTATTACGTGAGGATAATCTGTGGAATTCTTCAATATAGGCTTGCACTGTTCTGTTGCCTTCTCTACAATCTTGGTATTGTTGAAACAGTATTTGTTCATAATCAGGTGGTAAGTACCTGGCTCGCAGAAGTCACCTCATTTTTGCCCATGTTTGTACCATTCCTTTTCTTTGTCGCATCCACGTGAGTTGCAGCTGCTCCCACCAGGCAGAGGCTCAGGCTCCTCCCATTAGTCGATAAGCAACTAACTTTACCTTTTTGTCTTCAGGGATTTCCATGTAATCGAAGAACCTCTCCACTACTGCCAGCCAATCGAGAAACCCCTCAATTTGCAGCTGTCCATTAAAACTGGGCAAATCCATTTTCATACGGAATGTTTGTGGTTCTCGCTCTTCCATATTGCACAGTCCCTGTCGATTGTGTCGAAACATATGTTCGACATATTCCTCATCATCACTTAGTTCATCCTCGTAGGCTAACTGCCTATGTGGAATCGGATGGCGTTCACGCGTTCTTTCTCTGTAATTCTCGCGACCTGCCTCACCTTGTTGTAGGTTGTTCCCTGTTGTCAACCTAGCAAGAGTCGTTTGAATTGCTTGTAATGCTTGCTGGGTTTCTTGCTGGAAAATCCTGAATTCAGCTTGTGTGATCATGCCTTCTTCATGTTTGCCATTATCAAGGGCTTCGTTTTCGTTTCGGGTGTTTGCCATCTGAACAAGTTAAACCTGCTCTGATACCAACTGACGTAGCGGAAGTCTATTAATGAAAAAGGATCACCGTCCCTTTTCTGTGTTTTGTTCGAGTCCACGAACAAGGAAATAAAACACTCGAATCCATGAGTAAAAGATTAATGTGTCTGAATGACAATTTTTATTCAATGAAATCAAAAGTGTCCTCCAACGAGAAGGGCAGCTTGTATTTATAAGCTGCAAATCATAATCCTATTAATAAAAGTACTTATATATTTGAATAGCAAAACAGTTGAAGTCCTACTTTAAAGACGTAATTCAAGGTTCTGATTTCTAAGCAAATAATATTAGTTTGCAGGGAATCTTCAATAGGGGGAATCCATGTGAAATAAGGAAAAGAGCAGCAGGGGAGAACACGCTGCTTGCTCCTGTGTTATGTTTCCCTGTAGAAGTAGGATTCCAGTTGGCCTGGAATTTATTCATTAAGCTGTCCTACATCAATTAGTGTTTGTAGTGTCTTCAGTCTTCATTGCAAGATTAATATTAATAAGTGTGTTTGACTTCGCGGTAGTTTTTTTAATTTTTTATTTGAAATTGTTTTAAAATAATATATTTTTTATTTTTAAAAATTATTTTTAATATCATAATGATAAAAAAAATATTAAAAATATTAATTTTTAAAAATAAAAATTTTAAAAACAGCCGCAAAAACACAAAAACAATTGAGGTCCCATCTTGTTGAGCACCAAGAATTGAGCCCATATTCCCTTTTTGAGTCAACAACCAGTTAGGCTTGATCCTGTAGGAAACAAAATTTGAAAATAATTGGGCCTGACTAGAAGCAGCGAACATGGAACTTGACCCATCCAAACTAATAAGCTAAATAATCTTTCCTTAAAAACTGAAAACGTCAATTATTTTATTAAATTATAGAGAAGGGAAAGAGGACAAAGGAATCGCAACGGTCTGAAAATTCGTAAGGGGAACTTATATAACATAAGTACTCTTCTTCCATTTCCATGGGGACGAGATTTCAGATAAGAGAGGGAGAAAGAAGAGCCTTTCTTGTTTTTCGCGGCGCCTCCCATCTGCTTGATTTTTTCAAACACAGACAGATAGACAGAGAATATTGCTAAAAAATTATCTCCCTTCCTTGTATTACTTGTATCAGAAGGAGTTTAATAAACAAACCTCCCTCTGATTCTCATCCTCTGGCACTGGTCTTCTGCGTGAAACCTTTCTTGGCAATCGCCCAAGAATTATAATATCTCCTCTCATTCTTTCATTCGGGTCTCAGGTACCCATTCTTTTATTGCTTTCTCTTTTTTAGTTCTAGTGATTTTGTTTTGAATTTCCATTTATCTTGCATTTCTTTAAAGCAAGATTTTTTTATTTCTTTTTCCTTCGTTGTTTGATTCTTATGCTTTTCTTCGTGATATCTTCTTATTGAAAATATGACTCAATTGTATGGATAAGATGGAAAGACCAGGAATTTACTATTTTGTATTCGTTGGAACGGTAATTTTCACTCTTCTGGGCCAAATTCCGTTGTGCGTTTCATTAATTTGGCTTCTCTTTTTGCTGTTGTTCAAGACCCGAGATAACCAGAAGGAGCAGTTGGGATCCGTTCATATTTGTTTAACTTTAATGTCTTCCGAAATGCAGCTTACAGTTTCTGGTTCTCTCTCGTTTTTCTCATCTACTTGTGTCAATTGGAGTTGTGTTAGTAGTTAATTTCTGGATTTTTCTAATGTTTGTGTTCGTCTTGAGATTTAATAAAAATGGTTGGAAAATCACCTGTTAGCATCATGAAGCATTTATTTCGTTAAGGAAAGAAAATGGAAAGGAAGAAAAATCTTCGTTGTCATTGCAGCTGATTGGCATTGTTATTAGGTGCCAGAATTGAAGTTTCACGCAGACTCTATTGTTCTCTTTTCCTGGTTTTGCACTCCCAACCAAGCAAGTCTTCAATTGATGTGTTCAGTCTTTGCTAATACTCAAAATGTTTGGATTTGGGAAATCACCTGCGAATAATAAAGCTACCACTCAAAGTTCAGTGAACCCTCCAGCCTCTTCTACCTGACTACCTCTAACCCTTTTGATTCAGATGATGAACCCAATGCCAAGCAAACACTTCATCTCGGAAAACGAGCTTCTTCCGAGTCCATGCTTAATGTTCTCGATAATGCTTTCGATGATAAAGACAGATACAAGAATGATTTCCGTGACTCGGGAGGGCTAGAAAACCAAAGCGTTCAAGAACTGGAGAAATACGCTGCCTACAAGGCTGAGGAGACAACAAACAAGATGCTACAAGGACTCTAGATAGTAGATATGCTGCATGCTCAGGGTGAACAAATCACCAGGACCCATAACATGGCTGTTGATATGGATAAGGATCTCAGTAAGGTAAGCTCAATGTGTTGTTATGAAATCATTTTCCGTACGCATTGCTCGAGGCGGAAAACCGATTTTTGTTCTATTAAAAAGAATGGTGAGAAGATGATGATAATACTGAAATTCTAGTCTTTATTATCTTCAGAGTTCAGGCTTGGTTCATTTTGGCTGATTTTGCTCTTTGAATATAAATAAATCCATCAGCCTAGGGATCAGCACTCAACAAATTTTCATGTTCTCTGACTCGCTGCAATAGCAATCCGTAGTGCATCATGTTAGGTTGAGCAATTTGTATGTTTATGTCATCAACAGGGCCTTTTCCTATATGCCTCTACGAAGATAAATCTGTTTCGGTTGAATTTGATAACACCACCAAGGATTTTTCCAAACAAATCTCCATGCAATTATTGAGCATATGCTTGAAAGGAAAAACACAGTCTTGGAATGCAACACTTTTTCTATGCCCCTAACCAGATATGCTTGGCGTTTGGTCCATGCTATTATGAGAGAAAATTTATGTTGGCATCAGTTCGATTCAATAACTTGGTTGAAGTCTCTGTTTTCTCTCTGAGATGTGAGAATTTATTTAGAAAGAAAGCAAACCATGATGCTATGCTGCGTACCTAAGGCTTAGTATTAAAATTCTATAAGGATAATGTCATTTTATTTCAACTGTCTGCCTGGCAAGAGAACCCTCAACAGGGAAAAAAAAATGTAGTTGCTAAAGAAGGGAACTTTTTATTTTGCTTGAACGTTCAAAACATACACATTACCTTATAATGGATTACCATCGAAGAGCATACTGATTACCTCGAAGAGCATATCTGATTGTTTTAAAAATACCTTTTTTTCCCTTTGATTCCTTTGGGTCTTGTTACTGGGATTCCTTCCACAGACATATTATTACTGTCAGGGATAACTTCTAATGATTTTATACTGCTATTGTCAGGGAGAGAAGCTCTTAAACAATCTCGGGGGCATCTTCTCTAAGCCTTGGAAGCCAAAGAAGACCCGGGACATAACAGAACCTTTGATCACAGCAGGTTTCCATCATCACTGGTTTGTTTCATTTTATAAAAATCGTTGCCTTGAACATAAGCTTATGTTCTTCTATGATCTGCTTTACTGGCTACAGATAAACCATCCAAAGTAAACCAATACAGCAAAGGAGAAAGAGAAAAGCTGGGATTAGCTCCTAAAGGACGTTCAGCTATTACAACACCTCCTCCTGAACCAACAAATGCCCTGCACGAAGTTGAGGTTAGTGTACTTCACTGGTGATTAGAACTTGGGAGAATAAAAGTGTGGTGTAATGTTGAGATTTATGCATATATGGGTGTGCTGATACCAGTCAGAGAAGGCAAAGCAAGATGATGCGCTTTCAGATTTAAGCAACATCTTGGGTGATTTAAAAGGCACGGCAGTTGATATGGGAAGTGAACTTGACAGGTCAGTTTGATGTCACTCGTAATTGAAAAAGTAAAATGTTTTGGGGCATTAAAAGTTCATTATCAACATTTTTTGCTTCTCTTTCAAGAATATTTCTCATTATCAACCTTGAAAAGCAAAATTTTATGTGAGCAAAGCTACTAGTTGATCTAACCAATGTCAATAACGCAGGCAAAATAAGGCCCTTGATCACCTTGGTGATGATGTGGATGAGCTGAACTCTCGAGTGAGATCACCTTGGTGATGATGTGGATGAGCTGAACTCTCGAGTGAAAGGAGCTAATCAACGTACACGTCATTTGCTTGGGAAGTGAAACACTGGGCAGCCTGTATCACCTTCAGCATAACTGCTGTTTTAGCTGTTGCAACGGCATTCATTTGACATCTTGAAATCCCAGTTGTATTTAAAGAGAGCGTCTCTTTCAAGATATTGTTAATAAAAAATTCTATTCTTAGTTTCTTCGGCATATAATTTATCCATATGATCTACTTCACAAACTCATAGGTAGGAGAAATGGGGTTACTGATCTTCTTCTGACCCGAAAATAGAACAGCAAAACTTCCCATGAAATTATGTCAGCTCTGTAGCGATTAGCTGTGAAATTCAGAATACGTGTTTGAAAGCACGGCCGGTAGAGCCCATTGTGTTACCTAACCTAAAAGGGAATGCAATTTATAAACACAACGCAATCGACTTTACAAACAGATTAGTTTTTGCTCCATCAAAACATGTTGCTACAAAAGCGTATGCTATCATACAATCCTTTTTAATGCTTTTATTCTCACAAAATACAGAACAAAGATTTAGTATTTAGTATTTACAGTATACAAGTACGATGAGGTAGTTTTTTTTGCAAACCTTAGTAGACAAAAGTAGTAGGAGGGCTTCATCTTCTCAGAAAACAATTAGAGAGGGCTTCATTTTAGCGCACCAGAAACTTTAACGACCCATTGCACACAAGCTCCAAAAATACGAGGAACCATGTCCTGCAAGTATAGCCCAGCATCATAATTTCCTCGTAATCTTTCATATATCCTCACTTTTCACAGGAGTCCAGCTGGCCTTGTTACCATTTTGCTTCCTGGAATGGGATGCGTAGCCAAGAATATAGCCCACAAAAGCCCCAAGGACAAGAACACTTGCCCCCTTGACATACCATGAGAACGTAGAATCAACCACCCCAATCCTGGCTCCAGCATCCACACTAATGCTGTCATCACCACTGAGAACTTCTCCAGATGCCAAAAACTCAACCATATCGTGCATCTTTCCATCATGGTTACCTACATAAGTAAGTGTTAGCTTCTCCTTTGTGGCAACCAATTTGGTGTACCCGAACTCCCCCCCACGGAACATAGACCTGGCTGGCTGTGGAAAAATTGGATCATTTGGGTGGTCTGATCTTGGCTCCCAGATGGGCTGCCAGTCTTGTCCTGCCATGCCAATCACAGCATGGACTGGAAATCCCTTCCAAGTGCTTCCGCAGATGAAGTTATTCACTGGACAAAACCTTTCGTATCTATGCACATGACCCCACAGTGCAAGGGTAACATTGTATTTCGTAAACAAAGGTTCCAAGTGCTCAAGCATTTTGTTCCTCATTGGGGCATCCCTGTTTTCATTGCTAGTAGTATACATTGGTCTGTGCCCTTGGACTACCACAAAAGGAGTCTTGCTCCGGTCAACTGATTCCAGATCTTGCTTTATAAAGTTATATTGGCTGCTCCCAGCAACAAAATTGGTCTCAGTTGATATGTACACAAAATGTACAGCCCCTGTGTCAAAAGAGTAGTAAAGGTTTCGGGTTGCAGGAGCACGGGTCCCAGTTGAGTCTGAAGAGTTCCCTGGCATGTTAAATTTAAGGCTGTAAGGAACCCCACATTCACCACCACCATCAGTTCCGTAAACTGCATTGGCCCAATCTGGTTTCCAGGGCTGTAAGGGCCAATCGTACTCATGATTACCAATGCACACATGGTATGGCACTTTGGAAGCAACAGGTTCCACTTGGGTAAAAAAATGGTCCCACAACCATGAGTACCCTCTTGCATAGCTGATATCTCCTATATGAGAAACAAAAGCATGCTTGTCACCAATAGCTTCTATGTCTCGGAGGATCCACTTCATGGTTGATATGCTTTCATCTTGTGTACGGATAAAGGTAGCATATGGTGTTGAAGTTCCCATGTCCCCAAACAGGAAGGCTATTGTTTCATCCGAGTCTCCATTCCGAGAGACAAAGCTCCTAGTTGTGCTCCAACCCTTAGAGTCGCTTCCAACCTGTTATCAAGATTTTCCAACTCAGATGGTGGGCAAGCTAGCTAATTGAAATTCATCAACTACAGTTGTTGCTGCAGTGAAGTTAGAAGTGTGTCATCTGGGTAAGAAGCAGATAATACTACCCGATTTATCCACTCATGTACATGACAAAGAGAAATCAGGTGAATACAGATCAAAGTGCAGCTGGTCATATGAAAAGAGCCAGCGAAAGCAGAATTTTACACTGTGGATGACCATGTAAACTATGATTGACTCCAGATTTGATAACTGATGTCAGAATGTTTCTCAAAACGTTATGTTTGTTTGGCAGTCGGCGCAAAACAAGGAAAATGAAGTGCGATTGAAACAACTTGTCAAGCCAATAACATGTAGTTTAAAGAATGATATTCGTAGTAGAATGCAATCTACAATTAAATAGCAAGCGGAAGAAGAGGAAAATGCACATTAGAAAAGCAACCAAATTCCAAAAATCAATCTTTCACTCAATTATCAATCTCGTGAAAAGCATGAGCCTGGCACATGCAGCAGAAAACTTTGCCTTTTTCCATCTAGCTTTCATCCCTAAAGGCATGGATGTATGTGATTTTGAAAATAGAAAAAGAAATTCTAACATGCTGCAAAACCAAGGCAGCTCCAGAAAAGCAACCACTAAACCGTGCAGCAAAACAAAATTGAACTCTTCCAAGCTAAATTATGGACTAAAAGAATGGAAATGAGAAAAAACAAAAAAAAAAGGATATTTCTCATGCCTGAATTATAAATTATAAAGAAAAAAAGAGATTAAACATCAATTAAAAATTAGATTACCTGATAATAATACCTAACACCTTTCTTCAAATCCTTCATTACCCCATCATGGATCCAACCCGGATCTCTCCACCCAATACTCCCATTTGCCGGAGCATCACACATATCCTCCCTTTCATACCTCACCACACGTGCCCCACTCACGTGACTCCACTCCCCGTCCCTCTCTCCCCACTTCACACCCCTCTCCTCTCCATCACCCACCACAAACATCACCCTCATCTCGTCCTCATCATCCGTATATGCCAAATGGATCTGCTCTGGCCCATGACCCGACTCGAACCCGACAACATCCGACTCCGCCAGAAAATGGGCCGTCCCAGGGAGGGGGTTGTGATCATGGTCATGGCGTTTGGGGTTGATTTCGGATTCGGTCCAGTGGAAGATCCGGAAAGAGTAATTGGAGCGGAGGTTGGTGATGGGCAAGGAAATGGAACCCGACCCGGATTGCCATGAAGGAGAGGAAGAAAGGAACTTGTAGCCAATGAAGTGGTCGTGAGGTGAGTCAGGAGGTGAATAGAGCCCGAGCCAGTCGAGTTTGGAAGGTGAATCAACGTTGGACCAGGAAATGGTTACTGTGTCACCGGATTTCTGGAGGGTTGTTGGAGTCACGGAGATGGTGACTTTGGAGAGGGAAGTTTGAGTGATGAGGGAGAGGAGGAGGAGGAGGAGGAAGATAGGGAGCTTCATCTTTTGTTCGTAATAATGAAGGCAAGGCAGAAGCAAGAAGGTGACTTTGATTAATGTTGTTGAGATCTGGAAAAGTGGAGGGAGGGTCGCTTTTTTTCTTTATTTTGGAGATTAGATGGAAGGCAACTATCTTATTTTATATGTTTTGTTAAACAAAAATAGTAATAATCGAGTTACCGTTTTTAAGTGCATGAATTTGGAAATTCGGTTTAAATTATGATTTTTTAAATTTAAAAAAAATTATTTAAAATAAAAAAAACTATATTTTTAAATTATTTAGATATGATTCTATTAAAAATAACTTTTAAAAAATAAAAAAAATTATTTTAATATATTTTTAAATTAGAAGCATTTTTAACCGCCACTGTTATTATAATTTTAGATATATTATTTTGTTTCACGGTCAATATTTTTATTTAAAAATATATATATAAAGAATTTATTTTTAATATATTTTTATAATTTAAAAAATTTAAATTTAAATAAAAAAATAGATCAGATAAATCATATTTACAGATATATATATATATATATATATATATATATATATATAAAGTCTTTAAT
>Ga0307515_10013884_pt1 | contig 14995 bp, 11 predicted proteins | sample 17_EM_MG_FD_194513 | JGI IMG/M metagenome (GOLD analysis project Ga0307515, IMG submission 194513) | Populus trichocarpa ectomycorrhiza microbial communities from riparian zone in the Pacific Northwest, United States - 17_EM | ecosystem: Host-associated > Plants > Roots > Unclassified | place... | reverse complement strand
ATTAAAATGAAGTTTATTTATCTTAAAAAATTTATTTTTAATATCAGCATATCAAAACAATTTAAAAATATAAAAAAAATTATTTAAAAAAAAAATCAAAATTTTTAGAAAGATGGTTTGCTCTGCATTCCAAAACACTAACTTAACACAATATGGGATATTCATGCTGTTGCAATTCATCCACACGTTTCTCAAGCCCGCTTGTTTTCTCAGCTAGAGCGTGCCTTGGTGAATCCTGTGGCTGAACCAATTTCTCCCCCTTGGTCACGACCATGCTAAGCTTTTCCTTTGTATTTGCAAGCCCCTATTATTGTTCTGCTCAAGTTCCACCTTCACTCTTCCAAGTTATGCATTTGCTACTCAAGCAAATCATTTGAAAAAAAAGCAGCCACAGCAAGAAAACCATAGCAGCAGCAACATGGCCATGCCAACAAGCAACAGCTTTTAGAAAGGGAAAATCGTATGGAAAACAGGAAAAGAAACACCAGCAAGAAAGAACTAGCTACAACGTAGTCATACCAGCAATATGGCCATGCCACAGCTTAAAAAGGGAAAATCGTATGGAAAACAGGAAAAGAGACACCAGCAAGAAAGAACTAGCTACAACTTAGTCATACCAGCAATACCAGCAATATGGCCATGCCACAGCTTAAAAAGGGAAAATCGTATGGAAAACAGGAAAAGAAACACCAGCAAGAAAGAACTAACTACAACGTAGTCATACCAGCAATATGGCCATGCCAACAAGCAACAGCTTAAAAAGGGAAAATCGTGTGGAAAACAGGAAAAGAAACACCAGCAAGAAAGAACTAACTACAACGTACGTAGTCATACCAGCAATTGACAATCCAAAGCCAAATCAAATTAGCCAAATAGAAAGACCAGTCACTTCCCTAAGTAAACCTGGATGTCAAAAAGCAACAAAAAGTATTGTCCCCATTAACATGACTTTCAAGCTCAAAGCTTCATAATTAAACATGATGAGCAAACAATTATTGGAACCCCATTAAATGAGAGTTCTTGACTGTAAAAACCACAACTACATGGCATTCAAAATCAGTCCCACAGTCAACCATAGAATTTATATTTCCTTCAACAATGATACATAAATGATATTTTTTTTTAAAAAAAAAAGGCAGATTCCTTACAGAACGAAAGAAAATCACTGATTCGAACAAATTAGGGAAAAAATTAGAGGGAAAGGAGAGAACTTGTGACGAAATGACTTCTTCGACTTTGGAGGTCTTCTCTCATGATTTTTCTCACACTAGTCTCGATGCGTCTCATATCTGCCTGCGAAATAAGCATCAACATCAGTCGTCCATCCTCAGCGACGCTAGATCCGGTCTCTCTCTCTTTTCATCCTTGTCTTCTTCGACACGGTATCCCCCTTTTCCTCTAGTCTTGTCCACTCATGGGGGATTTTTTATTTTTATGGAGAAAATAGTTAGTTGGAATAAGACGACATATATCATGTATTCATTCTTTCATCTTTAATCCATATCCAGGTCTCGTGCAGTTTATCGTGACAGTGATTGTAGTTTAAAGTATTTTTAAAAGGCGTAGCGTAATAGCAAAGGGTTTGAGATCTGCACAGCAAATCTCGAGTTCAAGTCAGGCCGTGCACTTCTTGTAAGAGTCTGAGATAGCCGGGGTTTTACTCATTCACCTGGGCCAACAAAATGCACTTTCCGGAGAGTGGGGTTTCCTCGAATCCAAAAAAAATGGTAGTTTAAAGTGATTTTTATTTAGAAATATATCAAAATTAAGTATGTTCATGGTTCGGTTCGGTTCGGTTTGAACCACAAAAACCAACCGAACCGAGTAACTTGAACTTTTGAAAATTCAAACCGAACCGGTTCGGTTCGGTTAAATTCGGTTTTATAGCAAAAAAACAGAAAATCTAATCATTCTATCAATAAAGGAGACCTCTCCTAAATCAGCTTATAAATTAACAAACGGTAGAGGAAAAAAAAGAGAAAAGCAAACCTCTAAATCTTGTCGTCGATTGATTTCAAGAGGAGGTTAAGAACTTCAACATGGTAGAACCAAAAACCCATTCAAATCCCTGGCAACTAAACCCTCATAAGACTATAACTAACACCACTGAGTACTGATCTCCGATTTCTACCCCTAGCCCTTTTTTATATATAAATTTAACCAAACAACTAGTATTCAAAAATCATAGACATCATCATCAAGCAACTGCTGGGTTCTCATCAGAGAAAAAAACATCAGATTCAGAGAGGGAGCCCTTCTCCTGGCGATCAGCAAAATCATCATCACCATCAGGAACTCGAGCAAGATCAGACTTGTCCATGGCGGAAAGAGTCTTGTCGAGGAAGGGTTTAAAAGCCATCTTAATAGCTTGCCACCCAAATGCAAGAGCCTCGAATACAACCACTGCCTGTAGTTGAAAACTTGAAAGGGAAGAGAAGAATGATTTTTGAGGTGGAGAGTTGGTTTGCACTGCAGTCTTTGCCATAGACGACGACTTTTTGTGAGGGAATGAGAGTTTGTGAAGGCAGGGGAGAAGGGGGGTTATGTTAGGTAGGGTTAGGTTAATTAACTATTTATACTCCTTGGCTGCTAGCGGGTTTTTTATGATTTTTTGGTTGGTCCGGTTCGGTTTGTCGGTTTTATAACTAAAACCGAAACCGAACCAGACCTATTAAAATTTATGGTTTTAAAAATCGGTTTAATCGGTTTTTTATCTCGGTTAGGTTTTTTTTGTTAATTTTTCTTCGGTTTTCTTGGTTGATCGGTTGTTTTGAACACTCTTAATCAAAATAATATATATTTTTTTTATTTTTAAATAATTATTTTTGAAATCAACACATTAAAACGATTTAAAAACATAAAAAAATAACAAAAAATAAAATAAAATTTGAGGGAACGCCGTTTTAACCGCGTTCCCAAACGGAGCCTTCAACGTGGATCCAATTAAAACACAATTATTGTATAAAAAAAAATGTAAGCATCGTTATTTTCTTGTATATGATAAAATATTTAAAATAAGAATAAAAAACTTAATTAGTGATCAAATTAAATTAATCAACTACTATATGTATTAATAAATACAAAAAAAAAAATTCAGTGTTGCTTGACTTAATGATTCAAGAGCGAACTAGTCGGTGATCTTGTTTAAAAAAAAATCACATTGTTTTTTTAACCTTTACCTAGCTTTAGCTTAAATGTAATACAACAGACCATCAAAGAATCAAATCGTAAAAAAAAAAAATTAAAGAGGGAAGTGAAAATATAGTAACACATTATACTAACCCAAGTTAACACGTGAAATTTACAGTCTAGACAATGGACTTGACTACAATGAGTTAACCTGGTTAAACAATATGTGTCTTTCTTCTTCTTTCTATTATTCTCTTCTCGATTGGCCTTGATTGATTTTTAATTGACCTCTGGTTGGATTAAATATGGATAAATTGAAGAGTTATAAAAAATAGAGATAAAATTTAAGAAATAAATAAATGTTGAAGGATAAACTTGAAAAAACATAAGCATAAAGAAAAGAAATAAAAAAAAGCAAGAAAATTCGGATGAATCTCTTAAACCTAAGTTGGTTTTTTAAACCTGCAACCCGTAAAATTCAAGACTCGGGTTCAACAAAGAAAGCTTAATTCACAATCAATTTAATGTTGAAAGATGAAATAAAAAAAATATTTAAATCTAAAAACTTTACCAAAGTAAAATAAATAGCAATCAAAAGAATAACGATTAAATTTGATATAAGAATGAAATGAAATCAAATATCGAGGAATGAAATTAAAAAATAAATTATATCAAGAAAAAGAATTCAAAGCAAAACAAATATAAATAAAAAAACATTGACCAAATCTGAAGACAAAAATAAATTGAAGGATTTCTTTGAAAATTTAAAGGTTTAGGTGTGAAAATAAAAGAAGAGAGATAAAGGAAGGGAAAAAGAAAAGGTTGTTAGCACTAAATTGGAGGTCTGTATGTCACACGCGCTGCCAATGAATGGTAAGGCCGCCAAGCACCTCGAAAGCTATCTTTTGGTTGCCGAACACCTCCTCACTCGCTGCTCGAATAACATGGAGGCATTGCATGTGTCAACCAATGTTTTTTAAAAAATAATATTTTATATTTATTAAAAAGCACCCCCATTTACATTTATGGAAAGTGGTTTCTGAACAACCACTTTCTAAATTTTTCTATGTTTGTACTATCAGGAAAGTTGGTTAACATCAAACATTTTCCAGCCAAAAGAAAAATTAGCTTGGTTTTCAGGAAAATATTTTATTTTAGACAGAATGTACTTTAAAGAAGTTGCAAAAAATTCAAAAATATCATGTTATTTATTTATTATATCAAATTTGGTCCTAAAATTTTTTATTGCTGTATATTTTGTTTTGAATTTTTTTTATTTCATCCCTTAGAATTTGATATAATTTTATTTTTATATCAACTTTAGTCCTTATTTTTTTATTGTTATTTGTTTCTCTTATATTTTTCTTGATTGAAATTTTTTTATCAATTATATTCGATCCTCATTTTTTAATTGCTATTTATTTTATTTGAAATAATTTATGAAATTGAAACTTCTTTTCAATTTCATCTTTTTTCAACTTTTTTACCCGTTAGATTTGGTATCTATTATTATGATTGTTATTTATATTTATTTGAAATAATTTATGAGATTGAAATTTCTTTTTTCAATTCAATCTTCCTTCGACCTTTTCATATATTAGATTTAGTTTTCAAAAAAAAATTAAAAAAGTTATTTTCTAACTTATTTTTTATAGCATAGTCAAATACTGGAAAATATTTCCAAATCGTTTTCTATGACACTGTCAAACATAAAAAAATAATTTACTTTTCAGAAATCCACTTTCCATAAAAACCACTTTCCAACAAATAAAAAGGGTCTAAATTGCTTTCACTCAACTTGATTATAACAAAAAACTATAATGAAAATACAAAAAAAATCTTTATACCCTAGTTAAAAAAATTGTTTTTCAAGGTAATATAATTATTTTACTGTGCTTTTAAAAGTAAAAAATCAAAAAAGCCCATGTGTACTAGTTTTGATTTTTATTTTATTTTAATGATAATTTAATCATTCTAGTATATTTAAAAAGGTTAAAAAAAATATACATATTTCTAATCAATTTTATAATAACCAATAAATTTTATGAAAATATCGAATTATCTTTAGCAACAAAACCATTAATGTTTTTTAAGAGTAAAACAGTAATTATACTGGAAAATGATATATGTCCACAGACATACTTAATTTGCCTGACAGTTTTTATTTATTTATATACAAACATGTATTCCTGGTTCGAAAGATGCAGGTAACGATCGTCGACTTGAAGTATTCTCACGTTCACATATATCATAAATGGTTTCCCAGCCAACAAACATGGTTACAATAATTACATCTCCCGACAATATTGGAGGGATTTACATCATATTGTCTTGGATAGATTCAAAGCAACGAGCACAGCCACGCTACGCGTGACGAAAAAGAGGTAATGAACAATGACACGCCCGAATTGTATATGGTCGGTTTCTATTTGTTACTGGTTTCTTGAACTATTATTTGGTTTAGTTTTATTTTTAAATTGTGATTGATTTTTTACATGTGTTTTTTAGTTTAAAATGCTTTGATGAAATTAATGTAATTTGTTTCTAATTTTTCTTTTATATTTTATTTATTAACGTGGGTGTTCGGGTCAGCTTGCGCATACCTCAACTAATCCCACGGACACTGAAATTAACGATTATGTAAGTCTTTAATGGCCCTGAAGAGACTTAAATTTGTGACTATTAGAAAATAAACATAAAACCTGATGAGTTGAGTTACCCCTCATAATTAGATTATATGATTGCATATGTAGAAAAATCTTTAGAATTAATTAGATAGAATAAATGAGAACGCATAAAATGAAAATGAAAATCTTTGTTTATAAATTGCTCTTTTTTTTTTTTTTTAGTTTAACGTAGGTGTCTGGACCAGCTTGCGTGTACCTCGACTAATCCCACGGGCCCTGAAGTTAACGACCATGTAAGCTTCCAGTGACCATCATATGAGCAACCACAGGGCTCGAACCTGAGACCACAGAGGGAGCAAACCTCTTGATCCCAAGCTCTTACCACTGGTCACCACCTAGATGATTTTCTGTTTTTTATTCTTTCTCTTGGATATCATTGCATATGATTTTGGAATCGAGCATGATTTACTCAGACGCGTAGCATCTTATGGCTGTAAAATCACTGTGGTGCCTTCAAATCGGCCACCATCAGAAACTCTAAAGATAAAACCAGACAGAATTCTTTTCAGAAATGGACCTGGAGATCCTTATGCCGTTCACTGTGCTGCTGTAACAGTCAAGGAATTGTTGGGTAGGGTTCCTGTGTTTAGAATTTGTACAGGCCATTAGTTGCCTGGCCAGGAATTGGGTGGTACCTCTGCCCCTCCGCCACTTGCAGGCGAGGATTCAGCCGTGTTCCGGCTGGGGAAGCAGAATATATCTTCTTAGATATATTTGCAGGTGGTAATGTTGTCCTTATTCTCATCTACGCCACTGCATATCGTGTTTTCCCGCAGAAATTTCTCCTCCGTTGGCGGTTAGCATTGTTGTGAGCTCCTGATCCTTTTTTACAATATACAGTAGCCCTGTTCCACAAACATAGTTCTTTTTTCAAATGCTGATCAGCTACTCAAGAATAAATTTATTTTTTTATATATTATTTTAATTCTTGAGTTAATCAAAGATATAAAGATGTAATTTTTCAAATCATAAACATAAATTAAAAAAAAAGAGCAAGACTAGATATAATTTCCCTCTTAAAAATTTATATATAAAAACATATTCATAACACAATCATATTTCTTAAAAATTAACTTAAATTACTAGTTTATTTTCACCTATAGTTAAAATAGTGTTTATTATTATCATAGTATTTTTTTTTCTGAAAGTATATTAAAATAATATTTTTATTTTTAAGATTTATTTTTAATTTCAGAATATTAAAATAATTTAAAATAAATTTTATTTTTTATTTTTTATTTTTAAATCATGTCATACGGCATTACCAAAAAAATATATATATTTTTTATTAATATTAATATTCAAGTCAACTTATACACACCTTAATTAATCACACAAATTTTAAAATTAAGCTTCTAAATATTCTAACATACCATGTCGGTACCGATTTGCCAGCGAATTTTTCTCCCAGCTTGCAAGTTTCAACACATATAAATCACAATCAATAGCATTTACATGCTTCTTCATAAAGTGCAAGAAGAGCCATCTGTTCTTGTTCGGACAATCCGTTAACCCACATTTCCCAAAAAAACCTACCTTTTGAACGCTTCCAGATCTGACCACGTGGGTTCGCGAATCTCGATGGCCCTCTCTCACTTATTTAAACCCCAAACCAACCATTCCAAACTTTCCACCGTCTCTCCCTTTCTCTCAACCAGAAAATTTAACTCAGATCTAAACAAAAAAAAGAAAAGTTGCCAGTTCTCATTTTTTTATATAAGAAAAATTACTAATTTAAATTAAGTCAAAATCAATGGCATCATCAGAGCAATTAATGGGAGGTGGAAGTGTCGGAGGTGGTGGTGGTGGTGGTCCCCGATACGTAAAAATGCAATCAGAGCCATCAACGCCGTTACAACCACAATCATCATCAATAATATCGTCCTTCTTCTCTTTCCGTCAAGGTTCGACACCGGAATCCTGTCGGATTTTCGATGAATTACCGAAAGGCACTATCGTCTCCGTATCTAGACCCGACCTCAGCGATATTAGTCCTGTTCAATTATCTTACACTATCGAAGTTCAATACAAACAGGTACAGATACAATCGGTTAACTAAATTTTGACTCGATTTTGTTTTTTAGGTTTCTGAATTTTGAATATTCAATTTGAATTTGAATGTGAGGCCGTGTTTGGATGATCATAAAAGCGAGTTGAAAAGTAAAATTTGAAGCTTAGATTCTATTAACCTAAGATATATTACATATTTAAATATATTATTGAATCCTCTAATTTGCGGAGAATATTTAATTATTATTGGATCCTCTATTTTGTGGAGAATTATTTAAGTAGAGTTGTTTTTTTTATCTGGAATTAGTAGGGGCGTATAAATGTAAGATTTTTAACGTGTAATTTTATTTTGGTGAATTTAGTTCAAGTGGACACTGTTGAAGAAAGCGGCTCAAGTGTTTTATTTACATTTTGCATTGAAGAAACGATTGTTTTTCGAGGAAATTCAGGAGAAGCAAGAGCAGGTTTGTCTCTGTGTGTGGTGGATCACATTGGTTTAGTTTTTGTATAACTGAATGCTTTGAGATTGTTATGTTGTTAATATGACTTTATATGCGAAGGTGTGGTTTTGATGTGGTTTTCATTGAAAAATTATATTAAAGGTTAAAGATTGGCTTCAAAATCTAGGAATAGGAGAACATACGCCCATGGTGCAAGATGATGATGATGCTGATGATGAGACCGTTCCATTGCATCATGATGAAATTGCCAAAAACAGGTTACAACCTACACCTTTTATAATTATTAAACATGAATTATGTCCTTGTCTACAGTAATTCTCATAGTTCTTACAGGTGATTTTTCTGTTCAGGGATGTTCCATCAAGTGCTGCTTTACCAGTTATTCGTCCAGCATTGGGAAAGCAGCATTCGATGTCGGACGATGCAAAGGTTGCAATGCAACAATATTTAAATCACTTTTTAGGGAACATGGATATTGTTAACTCCAGAGAGGTATGTTTGAACTCTAATATTTTTAAAAATAGTTTGTGGCACCCGTCTTATTTTGTTGCTGGTGTTATTCGGAATACATATCCATGATTTGTTTGCGGACAGTGAAAGCTTTCTTTCAAATTAACAAAGTGAATAACATACATTAATTTTCATATGGTGATGACTTCAGAAAAATGTGAATTTTAGATAAATAAATCCAGCATCTCTGCGAGCTACCATTACTTTGAACCCCAAAGCAAGGGTCTGCTCGGCATATTCACCTTAGTTCCTACATGCCCTCTTCTTTGTCTCTAGTGCTTATACATATATCAGATGTGGAAACTTCTGAAAAAACATTGAAGGCAACTTTCTTTTTTCCTCTTGCATGTCACTTGAGGATTTTTTTAATATTCTATCATATGACAATGATCAATTAAGCTCCACGCTGTTTTTAAATTGGTTACAAGTAGTTTGAGCCAAAAACAATGCACCAGGCATCTCATCGAAGCATCAATTTTCATACTTGCTCAATGTATGCCCTAATCAGCAAATACATGTCTTCTCCTCCTGTGCTGCCTTTGGTTGGGTTTGTCTACTTTATTGTCCTTTGCACTCATCATAAGCAAGCCTGTAGTTCATTTCTATGTGATGCATCATTTGAATTGTCAGGCTGCCATTCATCTGTACAACCTTTAGAAACACCATTACACTCAAATCAATTGATATCTATGCAGTCAGGAACTTGCTCTGTTTGTGTGGTGTGATGATGAACCGTTTGAACCTATCATAGAGAATTTGAACTACTGGTGCTTCCAGTTCAACCCATAATTCCAAAGTCTTGGGTTTTTAACACCTAATGTTTTAAAATTGAAAATACTCTTTCTTTTAATGTTTACTGCTTCTTGATTGCTAATCGGGATGCATTTTACAATAGACAATTTCTGTTGTAGGTTTGCAAGTTTTTGGAGGTCTCGAAATTGTCCTTTTTACCAGAATATGGCCCTAAGCTGAAAGAAGAATATGTTATGGTGAAGCATCTACCACAAATAGTGAAGAATGATGATTCCAGGAAATGTGCTTGCTGTTGCTTTAGTTGCTGTAATGACAACTGGCAGAAGGTAATGCAATCTTGTCCCTAGACTAGGTCTGTACCTGGCTTTGATTTGAAGATGCGTTTGTCATTTTTGTGTATGTGCACCATTGTGCAACAATGAAGGGTTTCTGTTTATGGTTCATCATTGCATTTGGTTTTATTGAGACATTGTTGAATGATATTTTGAGTATTTTAACATTGAATCTTCTTCTGAGAACACATAAATGAGACCTCCTATCACTACAAATGAATGTTTGCACAAGCATATGCATTTGTTTAGTTACTTCCTTGTTTTCTCCGTTCTCGATTTGGACAGTTTGGAATTTCTTTTGGTCTATATCCTGATTAGGAAATTCTTAAAAAAGAAAGTCAAGTTTGTTGGGTAAATATGAAGGCTGGTATAAAACCACACTTTCTATATCCATGGGCATTTATCATGGAGCTCAAATGTAATATGGGTGCCACATATAGTTAATATATGCAGAAGTGACTAATAAAAAAATCATTATCATGACCTAATACTTTGCTGAACAAGACAGGGTGAAACGACTGATCCTTCTACATCATTCTGCTGAGTTATCTAAAAGCTTGATAAATAACTTGATAACCTTAATTTATTTTGCTGCATTGAACATTATGCATTACGTCTCGCATGTATTATACTTTATGAATCTAATTCCTTTAAGATTCAGCATTCACAAAATTACAATTCATTTATTGGATCTTGCTGCTGTAGTTCAAACTTGATAATTGTTGCAAAAATTTAGATAGAGCATATTATTTATCGTAATAAAGCTGAAAGAGGGAAATTAATAGTAGTGGCAAGGGAAAAGATTAATTCAGAAATGATTTAGCCTGGAGATGCATGTCAACTTTTGTGGTTTAGTTGGGGTCTTCTTGATAGTACACCAACAATAGACTGCTCTAACTTTCTGTAGGTTCCACAACAAGAGGAATCACACAACATTGTCCATGTTTTATGATTTTCTGCAGGTGTGGGCTGTTTTGAAACCAGGATTCTTGGCACTTCTGGCTGATCCTTTTGCTACCAAACCTTTGGATATAATTGTTTTTGATGTATTACCTACTTCAGATGGAAGTGGTGAAGGCCGAGTGTCATTAGCAGCAGAAATAAAGGAGAGGAATCCCTTACGGCACAGTTTTAAGGTAAGCAGTGTGCAGTTTATTTCTTCTGTGGGATTTTCCTTATTGTGCTTTTGTACAAACAATCAATTTGACCTTGAGTTATCTTTAAATTTTGATGATGTTATTTTGTACTAGCCCTATCCCAATACTTTGCTGATGATGGTATATCCTGGATTTGGTGTCAGCTGCTTTTCTTGATTAAGGATCAGTTACACATGCAAACGCACACAAGCACATTGTAATCTGAGAAGCTATAAGCATATTGCTGGTTGTTGATGGCAAGGCAAACTAGATGATAGCCATTACATTTTCAAAAGTGATATGATCCTTCCATGCATGTCAGAGCCTGACTGATTACATGGGTTGTATTTTTAGGAAATGTGTAGTAAACAACCAAACAAAGAAATATAGAGGGAATTCAAGTTAGATGCCTTTAGATACAACAGGTTATTAGGTGGTATATATTCAATTTGTGATGGGTTTTCCTCTTCATTACTGTAAGTTTATTAATGATTTAGTGATGAGGAAATTGTATCAGATAATTTCACTCACTAACAGATGATTGGAAACTTCAAAGGTCACATGTGGAAACAGAAGCATAGACTTGAGATCTAAAAGTGGTGCCAGAGTTAAAGATTGGGTTGCTGCAATTAATGATGCTGGACTTAGGCCTCCTGAGGGTTGGTGTCATCCTCATCGCTTTGGCTCTTTTGCTCCTCCTAGGGGTTTGTCTGACGATGGTAGTCAGGCTCAGTGGTTTATAGATGGTAGGGCAGCTTTTGATGCTATTGCTTCATCAATTGAGGATGCTAAATCTGAGGTCAGCTCCAGTGCATTGAATCATCTCTCCTCATTGTTATTTATTCTGCGATTTAATTTATACAGTATCTTTTGGATTGATGTAAATTCTCTGCAGATATTTATTTGTGGGTGGTGGCTGTGCCCAGAACTTTATCTAAGGCGTCCTTTTCGTGATCATGCCTCTTCTAGACTTGATTCTTTGCTGGAAATTAAAGCTAAACAAGGGATTCAGGTGCAAATTGCTTGTTTATTGTTCTTTCCTGCTTTGATGCTTTCTTACTTATTACATTTGATTTGATATTTAGTTTTACTAATAATTATAATATAATATGCACTAAACTTTTGAAGCTGTTTTTTTTTCCTTTTCTAAAGCATGACTAAAGGTGATAAATTGAGGATGGGCCATGAGTCTTTTTTATGGGCACAAATGTTCTCTAGATGCCTTATCTTTTATGGAAATAGGGGCATTAACTTTTGTAGTATATATAGAAAGCTTCTACAAGCGTTGCATTCCACTACATTTATTTCCCCCATGCATACGTGTTTTCTGGTTAAATGGTGCAATTGCCCAATATAATTTAGGCACCGAGGAACCTTGAGGTATATTTACAAGTTTAAATAAAGTTAGAAAAATCATAGGGAAAGCCTTTAAGTGGTATGTGACATGGAGTTTTATCAAGATTTCTTTGCAGGATTTCTTTCAACCTGCTTTGGTTTTATATGCATGACCGGTGGTGTAATCTAAATTTTTCACTGCAGATATATATTCTTCTCTATAAAGAGGTGGCTCTTGCTCTGAAAATAAATAGTGTGTATAGCAAGAGAAAGCTTCTTAGTATTCATGAGAATGTGAGGGTACTGCGGTCTCCTGACCACTTTTCAACAGGTGTTTACCTTTGGTATGCATTATTGGACAAGCTTTAAGAGTGTTGGGCAGAACTAAATTTTGAGTCATCTTCATCAGAATGGGCCTTATAATTTCTGATATATATTTTGGTTATGTTTAGGTCCCACCATGAAAAGCTTGTCATCGTGGATCACCAGGTTTGCTTTATTGGAGGACTGGACCTGTGCTTTGGCCGTTATGACACATGTGAACACAGAGTGGGAGACTGCCCTCCTCAAGAATGGCCAGGAAAGGATTATTATAACCCAAGGTAAATAATTTGTTTTTCTCTACTCAAATGTGATTTCTTAGAATGTTAAATGAACATATTCTGAGAGATTGATAAATACATAAATGATTCATTACTTTGGTCATTTTATTTATCTCATCTTGTATCTGGTGTTGCTGTTTCAGTGGTTTCTGCTGCTTGATTAACTGATTATATCCTGTAAAATGTAGTTACAAGATTTTTCAAGTTGACACAATGAAGTCACTGGAATTTAACATACACAAATGCAATGCTCAATCAAAGATAATTACTGGAATTTAATAAACAAACGTATGCTCAATCATAGATAACCACTTAATGTGTTCATGCTATGTTCTTGAAGTAGAGGGAATCTTACAACAATCTGCAATAACCTGTTTTTGCAATGTTAAGTGCCTGTTTGGTAATGCGTTGTAGGTGATTTTGCAAAAGTGCATTTAGATGCTCTTTAATGGTTTTGAAGATGTCAAAACCATCTAAAATCATTAAAAATATATCAATTTTATGCCTTTTTCAGTCACAACGCCCATTGAAAAGCACTTTCAAACACATTACCATACATAGAAGTCAGGCATAAAAGACTTCTCAACAAGTCATCTGAAAAATGATAGATTGGTGTGATGTGCAATTGGCATAGTAGTTTAGTTTATTTGAAGCAGAATTTGCATTTGCTGGATTTATGAAATGAATTTTCACTTCGTCTTCCAGGGAATCTGAACCAAATTCATGGGAAGATATGATGAAAGATGAACTGGATCGTGGCAAATATCCTCGAATGCCTTGGCATGATGTCCATTGTGCTCTTTGGGGACCGCCTTGTCGTGATGTAGCTAGGCACTTTGTCCAGCGTTGGAACTTTGCCAAGGTCAAAAGTTTAGCACCAATTAGTATGGTGATTGTGATGCAGGTTGGGGAAAGCTTTTAATTTTAACATGAATATGCTTTTTTCTTTTTTCCAGAGAAATAAAGCTCCATATGAGGAAGCAATTCCTCTACTTATGCCCCAGCAGCACATGGTTATCCCACACTATAGGGGGCAAAACAAAGAGAAGGAAGTTGAAAGAAGAGATATTGAAGATAATGTAAAAGGCATTAAAAGGCAGGATTCGTTTTCCTCTGGTTCATCTTTACAAGACATCCCTCTTCTTTTGCCTCAGGAAGCTGATGGGCCTGATGGCTCTGGTGTAGGCCCAAAACGAAATGGGCTGGAGTCTACCCCTGGAAGAAGCCACCCACATGCTTTCCGGAAATCCAAAATTGAATCAGTTGTTCCAGACATGCCAATGACAAGCTTTGTAGATGATCACGATTCCTTGAATCTTCATGTGAAAATGTCTCCAGATTTAGCAGCGGAGCCTGGCACCAAAACTTCTGACTTGGAATGGTGGGAATCACAAGAAAGGGTTGATCAGATTGGTTCTGTGGATGAAAGTGGGCAAGTTGGTTCTCGTGTTTCTTGTCATTGTCAGGTGGGTTACTGCTCATGATATTTTATGCAATTCTTATAGTTGTAATCAAGTGTAAGAAACCCACCTTGAGTCATCCGATGATCTCAGTCCTCCATGCCAACAGGAGATCATATTTAACATGGTTTGCCTGGATTTCTTACCTTTTCATGATCTATGTGAAGATTGAGCATTGCACGTCTTTCAGTTAGCCCTAGAGAGTGTTTTGTTCAAAATTTTAATTTACTTAATTCAAAGCAATTTTAGAGGAACTGAAAGGTCTGTCCATTTATTGAAAAAAAAAGGGAAGAACCGCGAAAATCTGAAATGGTGCCAACCTTGTTTCATGTTTCTATTTGTGACAATTTCACATTCTACAAGACAGCACAATTGATTTTTTTTTTCCATTAACGTTGCTATGATTATTCAATACTTATTATGTTTATAAATCATCTATAAAACTTAATCTGTATCCGCTGTCATCAGTGATTTCTTTCATTTTCCAGGTCATAAGGAGTGTGAGTCAGTGGTCTGCTGGAACAAGCCAAATTGAAGAGAGCATTCACTGTGCTTATTGTTCTCTTATCGAGAAAGCGGA
>Ga0307515_10013883_pt1 | contig 14995 bp, 13 predicted proteins | sample 17_EM_MG_FD_194513 | JGI IMG/M metagenome (GOLD analysis project Ga0307515, IMG submission 194513) | Populus trichocarpa ectomycorrhiza microbial communities from riparian zone in the Pacific Northwest, United States - 17_EM | ecosystem: Host-associated > Plants > Roots > Unclassified | place... | reverse complement strand
CATGCCGTTGGGCAATGGAAAAGCTAGCATTTTAGACGAACAAACGCGGCTTGGGAAGTATACAACGACCCAAGAAGATGGAGCACCGTTGCTGTCAGTTGAGGATGTGCTGGGGTCATGACTGGCTCAGAGGCAGAAGGTGATCAAGGCGCGGTCGTTGAACCTCGGATGCTTTGTCTCCGCTGGAATGTGCTTATGAATGTATGCCCGCGTTTGCAGAAGTGAAGGTGAATGCAGACAACAGTTTATTTGACAAGATATCGTGGCCTGTGCATAGGATCAACCCATCCCGCCGTCATCATTCCCAGCCCGTGTACTAGCCACACGCCGCGCGATTGTTATTGCTTTGATCTTTGTCTTTGGAATGTTCTGGGCCCCCATCTTGTAGCAATCGATGGCCGCCCTCAAGAAGAATGAGGCTGGGGAGACTGTCCTCCCTGCACCTTATCGATGGTAGTAGCTGTACACACTTCATTTTGCAGAATATACACCTAGAATACTATCGCGTATTTACGTACTCAGATTGGCCTGAATAGGCCGCCGAGACGCCCATCAGACCTGTGCGAATGTCTCGTAGCGCTCGTCCGTATTGATTCCGGATTCATTGGAGCAGTCGGCTGGCCAGACTCTGAACCGTCTGTAACCCGCGAGGCAACTGCGTGAAAGCAGCACCGCAAGGGACTCGTCAATTACGCCTGCGCTGCTTGTCTCACCACCACGCTGGTCAGTCCCTAAGCCATTGACTACTTCGCTCTTGAAACACTGCACGCCGCACTCGAGTCATCGCTCTAGTCCCAATTGCCCCGCCCAACTTCAGCGCCTCACCATCAATTTCTCCTCTTCGAACCGTGTCCTCGCCGCTATCTCACTCGAAAAATAACCCATCTACGCTCAGGATATGTCCGCCATTGACCGTCACCATCGTGACCCGGCCATTAATGCTGAAAAGCATGCCCGGCGACGTATGCTCCGATTCCTGCGTTCCGGAAAAACCATTAATACGTACCTTCCTATGGAACTTATGCAAGAGATCTTTCTATATTGCATTGAATCAAATGAAATGAAATCTGGCGAATTGGCTTCTGTTTGTCGTTACTGGAGGTCTGGAATCACTACAATGTCTCATCTATGGTCCACCTTGAGGGTTGGGACCTGGACTGAGACGGCACAGGTCGTTACTTGGTTGCAGAGGGCAAATCTGAAGAAGATTATCATTGACCCCCAGAGAGATAGCCAAAGCCCATCTGAGGCTCCAATGTTTGCTGCACTCCAGAGTTCTCTTACAAGCACTGGTCAGTGGAACGAGCTTACAATTTCCTCATTTCCTCCTGAGAACTTGGCAAGTCAGCTTGGCGTCCAAGTCGCAAGCCCAATGAATGTGTTGAAAGTGCTACACGTAGAAGCTGGATGTATGCATTCTCCCTCATTTGCTCATTTGCTCGATCTTGTTCCAACCGAAGCTCCTCTCTGTGAGATGAGACTCCATCCCCCATTCGCCAGCACCCACTTTATCCAACCCCATTGGTTTCCTGTTTTGCGGAATCTTACAGTGCTTATTGTCAATGGCAGAGATATTGATGAGCCATTTGAGCTTCTTCCTACTTTTACCCAGCTTCAGATATTTGAGGCTGATTGTCTTCATCTCCCATTTTATGAGCCCAATACCAATTTGCCTCTTCTCTCTACTCTTCGGAAGCTGCAGCTTAGAGCCTGTTCGGTCCAATGGATGGCTGGGAGACAATTCCCATGCCTTGAGGAGTGTGCAATCCTCCTTCCTCGTCATTGGGGGGTAATTCAGCAGCATGAGGTGCAATTGCCATCCTGCAAGAAATTGGCCTATCACGGGCATCCAATGACCGCAGCTCAATATTTCCATGTTCCCGAAATGAGAGCAATGGACCTCAGATCTCATGATTGCAATGAGCAGAGGGTCTATCAACACCTACGCCGTCTATTCAGAGTAAATGGAAGGATTTCCAACCTTACTACTCTACACCTCACATTTCAGTGCAGTGAACAAGTCTTAATGAAGGTGCTAAAGTATTTGATCCCTCTACAAGAGTTGACTTTTTCCATTACCTATCCCTCACCGTCCTTCCAAACATTTCTTGAGTCACTGGCCGCAAAGCCATCCACAAATGAACGGCCTATATGGAGCCTATATGGGTATCATCACGAAGATTGGGAGCAATGGTGCTCCTCTCAAGCCTGGCATGCCGATGTCCTCCCGCACCTGAAATTCCTGAGTATACGGTGCCCCAAAGGCTTTTCTCAGTCTGCGCGCCTTGACAATTTCCCATTACTTAGGGCCATTGGATGGACTAGGGCATATCTGACTCCCCCTTTGGAGCATTTGAAAGTGTGGGAGGGGAGAGGGAGCATGGATGACATTGCGGTTGATTACACTTCCACCGGCTATCTAGATAAGCACTTTGGAATATCAAGTACTGTAAATGATGCAACGATTGTCAGGGCAATAGTCACACGACATCTGACCATTGCGCTTCCTGATACACCATTACTCGCACTTTATTCCACTACCCTCTTTAGGCAGCTCCTGCACCTTGAGCTCACCTGCGAATCGAATCATGAAATCCTTATTTTGCCATACCTAGAACAAATCGAGAGGCTTGGAATTTGGAGTGGATCCATTCCTGAATATTCCTTGAACCTTGACTTGCCATTGACTCATACTCTCCAGTGGCTTGCACTGACTATTTCAACACATTGGATGCTTGGGAGGACCTTCAAGGCCCTGAGAGATTTCAGTGTTTCTCCCCCATCAAACGAACGCGAGAACCATTCTAGGCATGAGGGGCTGCAGGTGGGCCTGCCTGCCTGCACAACATTGATGTTGTATCACTGTGCAACTGGATATCACCGCATCCTCTCCTGTTCAAATGTCCAAATCCTTCGCTGGTACTGGAACACATTCCAGACCACCTTTGACTTGGCGGCGTTCAATTCATTACATGATTTCTTATTCAATCTTTCCTGTTTGCAAAACCTTGATATTTTGGTTCCCCAGGGTTTGGGGATAGATTCCTTGATTGATTTTGTCTTTTGTGGGGCATCGGAGCATGGAGTATGGCAAGATATCAGGAGAGTGGGAGTGCAGATCCAGTTTGATTTTCCCTCAGAATCAGAAGCATCTCACCTCGTCGACCAGACAGTTGGACACCAATCGCATTTTGAGAAATGGTGGAAATCGTTCACAGTCACCAAGAGACACGACACATACTCCTTAAAGGTCGTAATCAATGCATCTATGTGAATGGTCTTGTACGAGTGGTAGATCAGGAGCACTCCTTGCGATACTACATTTTGCTTCATTTGGATTGTTCGGTACTTTCATTTGACTTTTAAGAGGACTTTCAACAACACTTATGATAGGTAATAAGCTTCCAACTATCCTAACCAATTCATAACCAGGTTGACCCTCAAATCACCTACTTCACGCGTGACCTCAGCCATGGGCCATAACACAACTTGGAGCGTTATATCTATCAAGGATAACAAAAGGGAAGCCAACTAGATGACATAGAAAATGAAGGTGGACGCTGGACGGGTGGCATATTACAACACGCAGGACTGATCATCAAGGGGGGTGCACGAGCGACAAGAGGAGCCAAAAAAACGACACATTGGCATTAGGACATGCAAAGCGTATAAGACGAGCCTAGCTGCATAGTCACAGGTAAGCAGACTGAGTGTTCAAAGAGGACATTTCTGAGCGTCCGTCACCAACGAGCAAAGCTAGGAAACACGAGAGGATGCATAACTCATTTGTAGGCAATAAGTATACAGGCAGGCAGGCGGACGAGGGACTGACGGTACGCGGGACGTGAATCGGGTCGGGAATGGACTCGCGGTGCATGGTACGGACACTCCCTGCATTTACACCATATTCCTCTCCTTACTTCATCCCAATACTTCTGGCAACCGACAGATAGCGAGCGAGCGTAGGGTGTCCATTCGAGGGTGGCTGTGGCTCACGATGACGTACGCGAACAAGGTTATGACAACGGTTGAGTGACACCTGATGGGGTCATAGTCATAGCAGCGTTCGCAATTGTGCTGGTGAGTGTGAGTTGGGCCGGCGTTGCTGTTGCTGCTGCGCTGCGAGTCGCTGGCGTTGTGCACATGTTTGACGTGCTCGGCGAGTAACTTGGTCACGTCGTCTGTCGTGGACAAATAACAATGGACCGCGGGTGAAGAGGAAGAATGATGGTCAGTGGTTGACACGGCGATACCGGCGACTAATACGTGTCGACGTGGGTGCAGCGGAGGCGATGATGAAGGTGGATTCAGAGCGTCATCGGGGATAAAAACAATGAGAAAGCGCGATGCCATGTGGGCCAAGTTGACAAATGAGGAATGAAAGAAGGCAATACGCACATGTAGGTGCATGATCAGCTCCGCGATAGATAGCATGAGTGCTGACAATGAAGCTTGTGTAGGTGATGGACTCGTAGGCGACGGTGGTAGGGCTATGAGGTCGAGTATCAGCAAGATGGACGGTCGAGGAGCACATAGATAAAGTGAGGAATTAGATGCGCACCAAATAACCTTTGTAGAAACACCGTGCACTGGTGATGACTGGGCTGGGCAGCAACGGTGACCGAAGCCGGGGAACCCATGACGTCCCTCTGGATGGTAAATATCCATAGTATTTCGATTGCGAGCGCATAGACCATTCGCACTCCTTCTCACTCAGACCGAACGCCTTGGTAGCTAGTTAGCTATGACTGCTGCGCACCGAACACCTTGCTATTGTTCGAATTGCCTCCGACGAGTAGGATGAGGAGCGAGGCGGAGATGAGGGCGGGACCACAGGTGCAGAGGAACGGCAAGAGATCCCAGGAAGTCGCCAAGAAAGTTGGGGGCAGGGAGAGGTTTGACTTGGTCATCGTGGGCGAGAGTAAGAGTGAGCAGGTAGGTAGTTGTCAAGGGTATTACTGTTGGCTGATGAGTGGGAGAATGGTCTTTGTTGTCAAGTGCGCCGTGACATAGCGGGCTGGTTGTCTAGCTGAATGGAGTGCTCGCAACGAGTAGTGAGTGTGCAATGGACGGAATTTGTGGTAGCGAGGGACGAGTGCGTCGAGGCAGAGTGTGCAATTGGTCGGAACTACGGAAGACGGTCGTGGCAGGGGGGGTAGGAGGTTCATCGCGAGGGGGGAACTAGGATACTGAATAAACAACAAAATGCCACGTTGGAGCATGCCAGTCAGCACTCTAGTGTTGCTGAGAGATGACCTTGTATTATCAGGCGTAACAGGAGAGCGAACTGCGAATACTTGTTGCGCGACGGGAGTGCTGAGATGAAGAAGGAACGCACGACGTACACAATGAGAATCGCCGTCTCTGGCTCATCCAACTACCTCCCAATGAACTATTGGTGCTGCTCGAGATGCCTCCTCGGTCTCGACACATTCGCCTATTCGATATCGTGTTTCGGATCCGTTCTATGCTGAACAGAACAGCGAGAGCGGGATTAGCGGAACGCAAACGCGGTCGCCATTTCCGAGTCAGTTTGTACCATCCAATGCTTGGATGGGTGTCGAGTGGTCACTGGTTTGTATCCAACATGGGGCCCATGGACTCATGCGTGGAAACTAGAGCACAGAAGGGGGCGTACGACATAATGCGTGGGGTGTATCGAGTGGGTGCGTCTAGTGCAGAAATTGATCGATTGCCAAGTGTGTTCGAGTGGGTCCCAAAGCGGTGGGTCTGGTACGTGGTGGGGTAAAGTATTTTGAGCCGATAGGACGGTAGTTCGCTGTTTACGATACCGCGCAGTGTGGCCATATATGGATCGAATGTGGGACGAGGGCCGTACTTGTTCTTAGAAGGCGGCAGCAATTGGAAAAGAGAGGTAGAGTGTAAACATAGGGAACAGTGTGCGCACGGAGAGGACATATACCTACTTACGATGCTCCGAGGGAATAAGGAATAGCGACAGCCTGGGCTCACGTCATGGCGCGTGTTAGGGTGCGCCATGATATCAGACTTAAGTATATCACGAGTGAACCGCCATGGTCTTGTATGAGAGAACAGCAGTTAGGTGTTGTAGAGGCGAAGAGGCGAAAAGAGTGGATGTCGGGTCGCCCGCGAGTCGTTCCCTTGCTTCATGCGAGAGAACATGGTTCACAAAAGCGCCTCATGCAGAAGTAGCAATGATTGAGATGCGGTTTTATTACGTGCCAGGGAGGTCGGTTGACTCCAGTCCGGGCCGCTCTCGATGATGTTGGAAACCAGATTGCCTGTGTGGATTTCCGATAAGACACGATGGACTGGAGACGAGGTGGGAGTGTTTTAGCATGAGTTCTGTCATTGTCGAGAACGAGCGACCCACAAAACGATCCTATCTCTCCAAGTCGCAAGGGGGCACGCCGTTGGGAAATGGAATGGCTAGCGTCTTGGTCGAACCAGCACGGCTTGCGAAGTATATCACGTCGACTTATATCCTAACGAGATGAAGCCCTTAGGCGAATGACTGCGAACATAATCTTGTGGTCGTCACTGCCAGCGTGGATGTGATGGGACCTTTGCTGGTTGAGTCGCAGCAGGGAAGTGCGGTTCAGGTGGTCATAGTTACCCGGTGATCAAGGCGCCACGGACGGGTAAGAAATATCGGGTTGATGTTGAAACCCTGAGTGCTTTGTCTCCACCTGCAGCGTCCACCTAAGGTGAAGGCAATTGATTCACTCGTCCGATGTGCCCAGGTTATTGTGCGGCTAACATCGCTCCGGATTCAGCGTTTCAAGGCGCTCGCGGAGAACCCCATATCTGTTTCGAGTTCGCTCGGCAATATTAAGACGAACACATAAATAACTCACTAGAGTGCACAGGACAGTGAAGAGACTGAATTTCCCTGTCCATACTCTCACACTCTCGATATCGACCCCACAACATAAATTGGCCCAAACCACTCCCGATTGGGCGCTTACCAAGCGGAGATTGAGCAAGTTCCCATGTGCCATTCCTCCGGTGGGCCGCGAGCGCCACATGTTATGCGTTCCCACGCTCTCTCTCTTTCATTTCTGACAAAATACGGACGCGGGCCAATACCGAAACATACCCATCCTCGCAAGCGGAAACTACCCCAAGCGGGAGATCAAGATGACCTCGTATCTAACTTACTGGTACTGCAATCACGTCCGTGTCATCGAGCATCACCCGGGCCCCAACAATGTTTACGTCGATGGTCTTGTACAAAGTACGTCAGGAGCACTCTATGCTGTTCAGCTGTAATACTACATTTTACTTTCATTTAGATTATCCTGTATCTGATTTTGACCTGTAAGAGGACTTTCGGCACACCCCATTAATAAGCTTCCAACTATCCACGGTTAATTTTTGAATAGATCGACCCTTCAAACCTCCACTCCAAAAATGAAAGACAGGCGTGGCTTCAGCCATGGGATATGTCATAACTTGGAGCGCTACATCTCTTAAGATTAAAAAATAACCTGACAAGTGAACGTGAATGCTGGGCAAATGGGGGAATACAGCCCTCACGTCTAATTATCGAGGGGGCCAAAGGTTCCATGAGCGACAAGAAGAGGGGCTATAAAATGACACAATAGAATTAGGACATGGAATGAAGACAAGTCGAGCCTAGCCACATATCAGGTTCCAAGAAGACAGTCTGAACGTGCGCAACGATGAGCAGAGCTAAGAAACACAAGACGATGTATAGCTTGTTCGTAGGCAACAGAGTATATATACAAGCGAACGGGCAGGCGAGGGACCGTCGGTAAGGACGTGAGTCGGGCTAGTGGTGATTTGCGGTGGGCAGTACGGACATCCCCGCAATACTCCATGGAGCATAGTGTCGTCATCCATATTTCTGGCGACCGACAGACATCGAGCGAGCGTAGGGTGTCTAATCGAGGTGATTGTAGAGTTGTCGTAGCTCATGATGAGGACGGTCAAGCGACACCCGACGGAGTCATAGTTGTCGCAGTGCTGGCGTTGTGCATGTGCTTTGCGTGCTTTGGGATTTGCTTGGTCCTGTCGTCCGTCGTGGATAATGATAGCGGACAGTAGGCGGTGTTTGGAGAGAGAGGAAGAGTGATGGCAGGAGGTTGACACAGCGACACTGGCGATGGGTGCATGTCGACGCGAGCGCGTAGCGGACGTGATAATGCAAGGCGGATTCAGAGCGTCATCAGAACAAGCCTAAAAGCAATGAGGGAGCGCGATGTTATGTGAGTCAAGTGGGCAAATGTGAAGTAAAAGAAGCCAATGCGTACATGTCGTGTTGGCTGCGATGGTTATTGCCGCCCGGCAGCGATGCAGGCACGCTACTGGTCAGACGATCGGCCTGCCTCTTTTGTATACTTTTCATTTGTTCTATTCATTTGTATGCTACGTGTGGCCCGTGCCACCCTCGCTATGTACATAGGGCGCAGCTTGTGAGGGGGCGAAAGATCCTTACGGTTCTTCCGCCCGCTCACTCGCTGTGCTAGGTATGGTACTTGTATGGATGCTCACGGTTCTTCCGCCCGCTCACTCGCTGTGCTAGTTCTACATGTCGGTGCATGATCAGCTTCGCTATAGATAGCATCTGCCAATGAGGTTTGTGTGGGTGATGGACTTGTATGCGGGCTCTGAGGTCGGGTATCGGCGAGATGGACAGTCGAGGAACACATGGATAAGTAAGAGGGGGTTAGAGCGTAACCTTTTGGAGACACCTGGCGCTGGTGGTGGCTTGATCTGGGTAGTAACAGTGACCGAAGCTGGGGAACCCGCGACGTTCGTTGGGGCGGGAGAACAGCCATAGTAGCTCGACTGCGAACGTATGGACGATCCGCGCTCCTTCTCACTCAAGGCGGTGGCTGGCGAACTGCGACTGCTGTTCACCAACCACCTTGCTCAAGATGAGAGCGAGACGGCGGCGCAGAGAACGGGTACGAGGTCGGGGCGGGAACAGGCTCGACCCGATCGTCATGGGCGAGAGTGAGAATGAGTAAGTAAGGAGGAGATTCCTGTCGGCTGATGAGTGGGAGAATGGTATTATTGTCGAGTGTGCAGTGGCATAGCGGGCTGGTTGTCTAGCTGAATAGAGTGCTGGAAAAAGTAGTGAGTGAGCAGTGGACGCGAGTGGTTGCCTTGAAGTGCGAAAGAAGCGAGAGAACGGGTTTTCAAGTAGCATCGAAGAACCTCGTGCAGAAAGGGCAAGAGCTGAGGAGTGGTTTTCATATCTGGAAGGGAGGTGAGCCCCAGTCCGGGCTGCTCTCGATGGTATTGGAGACTAGATTGCCTGTATGGGTTCCTGAAAATACACGATGCACTAGAGGTGAGGAGGGACTTTTTTAGCATGAATACCGTAATTGCCCAGAACGAGCGACCTCAAGTCGCGAGGGTGGGCATACCGTTGGGCAAAGAAAAAGCTAGAGTCTTAGCCGAACCAGCTTGCGAAGTATGTAATGTCGATTTAAGTCCCAAGGAGATGAAGCCCTTAATCGAACGTCCGCGAGATGACCTTGTCGTCGTCACTGCCGGCGTGGATGTAGTGGGACCCTTGCTGGCCCAGTGGTAGTAATTACGAAGTGCGGCTCATGTCGAAGTAGCTGATCATGGCACCATCGCGGAAACCGCAGATGCTTTGTCTCCACCTGCAGCGAAGAGGATCACAAAGAAGATATCCCGACGGGCTCCAACGGGTTGCAAGAAATGTGACGGGCTACACGAGATGCGACAGGCTGCGACAGGCTGCGGGAAATGAAGCTGAATCCAGAAAACAACGTCTTCGACGAAGCACGACGAGGTGACGCCCTTCTGCGCAGTAGACAGTAAGGCAATAAGAAATGGTCAACACAGAATAGCTGGTCCAACCTCCACATTGGTCACGTCGAAGCCGGGCTGAGAACGGCGACAGCGGGACACACGCTCGTAACCACCCGCTGCCTTCGAAAGCCAGTCGCCATGTCTTCCCGCGTGTTACATGACCCCCAAGGCGACTGAAAGGTGCCAATTCCCAATTCATTTCAATTGTATCACCTTCTGTTATCGATGATCGACGAACGCCATCAATAAGAATGAGGCTGGGGAGAACGACCTCCGCACACTTCATTTTGTAGAATAGAATATTATCGCGTAATCCCGTACTCAGATTAGCCTGAATAGTCTGCCCAGGCGCACATGTGACTTGCGCGAATGTCTTGTGGCGCCCGTCCGTGTTCATTCTGCACTGGGTTCATTAGGGCAGCTAGTTGTCCAGACTATGAACAGTTTGCGAAGGACCTTGGCGTCTGTAACTCGCGAGGCAACCGCATAAGAGCAGCACCGCGAGGAAGATGATACCCAGACTCGTCGTCAACCGCGCCTGCGCTGCTTGTCTCACCACCACGCTGGCCAGTCCCTAAGACATCGACTACCTTCGCTCTTGAAACACTGCACGCCGCGCCCGAGTCATCGCTCTAGTCTCAATTGCCCCGCCCAACTTCAGCGCCTCACCATCAATTTCCCCTCTTCAAACAGTATTCTCGCGACAATCTCACTCGAAAAATAACCCAGCTACGCTCAGGATATGTCCGCCACTGACCGTGACCGTCGGCGCTCGGCCATTGCTCGACGTGCCCAGCGACGCATGTTTCTGGTCCCGCCTTCCAGCAAGACCATTAATACCTACCTTCCTATGGAACTTATGCGAGAGATCTTCCTATATTGCATTGAATCGAATCGAATGAAATCTGGTCAATTGGGTTTTGTGTGTCGCTACTGGAGGTCTGTTATTACCACATTGCCCAATTTATGGTCCACCCTGAGGGTTGGAACCTGGACCGAGAGGGAACGGGTTGCTATTTGGTTGCAGAGAGCATATCCGAAGAAGATTGTCATTGACACCCAGCGAGACCATCAGCTGTCATCCAATACTCTGCCACTTGCTGCACTCCAGGACGCACTTGCACACACTCGCCAGTGGAATGTGCTTACAGTTTCCTCATTTCCTCCTGAGAATGCGGCTAGTCCGCCTGGCTTTCAAGTCGCAAGCCCAATGGGTATGCTGAAGGTGCTACACGTAGAAGCTGGATGTATCCATTCTCCCTCATTTGCTCATCTCCTCAATCTTGTTCCAACCGAAGCTCCTCTCTGTGAGATGAGACTCCATTCCCCATTCGTCGCCACCCACTTTCTCCAACCCCATTGGTTTCCTGTTTTGCAGAATCTCATAGTGCTTATTATCAATGGCAGAGATATGAATGGGCCATTTGAGCTTCTTCCTACATTTACCCAGCTTCAGACATTTGAGGCTGATCGTCTTCGTCTCCCATTTTATGAGCCCAATACCAATCTGCCTCTTCTCTTTACTCTTCGAAAGCTGCAGCTTAGAGCCTGTTCAATCCAATGGATGGCTGGGAGACAATTCCCATGCCTCGAGGAGTGTGCAATCTTCCTTCCTCGTCATTGGGAGCAAATTCAACAGCATGAGGTACAATTGCCATCCTGCACGAAATTAGCCTATCATGGTTATCCAATGACCATCGCTCAATATTTCCAAGTTCCCGAAGTGAGAGCAATGGACCTCAGATCTCATGATTGCGATGAGCAGAGGGTTTATCAACACCTACACCATCTATGCAGAATAAATGGGAGGACTTCCAACCTCACTACTCTACACCTCACATTTCAGTGCAGTGAGCAAGTCTTAATGAAGGTACTGAAGTATTTGATCCCTCTACAAGAGTTGGCCTTATCCACTACCCATCCTTCACCGTCCTTCCAAAACTTTCTTGAGTCCCTGGCTGCAACACCACTTACAGATGAATGGCCTGAATGGTCCTCATCGAGGGACTATCATGATCGGTGGGAGAAATGGTGCTCCTCTCAAACCTGGCATGCCAATGTCCTCCCGCACCTGAAATCCCTGTCCATACGGTGCCCCAAAGGCTTTTCTCAGTCTGAGCGCCTTGACAATTTCCCATTACTTAGAGCTATTGGATGGACTAGGGCATATCTGACTCCCCCTTTGAAGCATTTCAAAGTATGGGAGGGGAGAGGGAGCATGGATAATAATCCAGTTGATTACACTTCCACTGGCTATCTAGAGAAGCATCTTGGAATATCAAGTAAAGAATGGGACGCAATGATTGTCAGGGCAAGAGTCACACGACGTCTGGCCATTGAGTTTCCTGATACCCCATTATTCCCACTCCATACCACTGTCCTCTTCAGGCAGCTCCGGCATCTTGAGCTCATCTGCAAATCTAATCATGAAATCCCTATTTTGCCATACCTGGAACAAATCGAGAGGCTGAAAATTTCGAGTGGCTCCATTTCTGAATATTCCTTGAACGTTGACTTGCCATTGACGCATACTCTCCAGTGGCTTGAACTGCATGTTTCAACACCATTTTGGATGCTTGGGAGGACCTTCAAGGCCCTGAGAGAGTTCAGGGTTCTTCGACCACCAGACGAACCCGAGAACCATTCTAGGCATAAGGGGTCGCAGGTGGACCTGCCTACATGCACAACACTGGAGTTGTTTCACTGTTCAATGGACTATCTTTGCTTCCTCTCCTGTTCAAATGTCCAAATCCTTCGCTGGTCCCCACGCCCATTACAGACTTTTGATTTGGCAGTGTTCAATTCATTACATGATTTCTTATTCAATCTTTCCTGTTTGAAAACCCTTGATATTTTTGTTCCCCAGGGTTTGGGGAGAGATTCTGTCCTTTGTGGGGCATTGGAGCACGGAGTATGCCAAGATATCGGGGGTCTGGAAATGGAGATCTGGTTTAATTCTTTCTCAGAAGCATCTCACCTCTTCGACCGGACAGCTAGACACCAGCTGCGTTATGAAATATGGTGGAAATCGTTCACAGTCACCAAGGAAGAGATGGAGGTGATAGTCAGGGCATGCATGTGAATGGTCTTGTACAAATAGTAGATCAGGAGCACACTTTGCCGTTCAGCTGTAATACTACATTTTGCTTTCAACCGGATTGTTCGGTATTTTCATTTAACTTTTAAGAGGACTTTCAGCACACCCTATGATAAGTAATAAGCTTTCAACTATCTGCAACCAATTCATGAACGGATCGGCCCTTCAAATCATCTACTCCTAGCATCACCTCAGCCATGGGACATAGCACAACTTGGAGCGTTATGTATCTATCTATCAAGGATAACAAAGGGAAGCCAACTCGACAGAACGCTGGACGGGTGGCATATTACAGCACTCAGGATTGATCATCAAGGGCGCGGGGAAAGGGTCCATGAGCGACAAAAAGAGGAGCAAAAAAATGACAAATTGACGTTAGTACATGCAAAGAGTATAAGACGAGCCCAGCCGCATAGTCACAGGTAAGCAGCTGAGTGTTCCAAGAGGACATTCTGAGCCTCCGTCAACGATGAGTACAGCTAGGAAACACGAGTGGATGTATAGCTCGTTCGTACGCAATACAGTATATATACAAGCGAACGGGCGGACGAGGGACTGATGGTACGCAGGACGTGAATCAGGTCGGCAATGGATTCGCGGTGGGTAGTACGACATCCCACGCATTTATATCGTGTGGCATAGTGTCCACCTTCACTTCATCCCCATATTTCTGGCAACCGACAAATATCGAGCGAGCGTAGGGTGTCTATTCGAGGTGACTGTAGAGTTGTAGTGGCTCACGATGACGTACGCGAACAAGGCTATGACAACGGCGGAGCGACATCTGGTGGGGTCATAGTCGTAGCAGCGTTCGCAATGGTGCTGGTGAGTGTGACTTGGGTTGGGGTCGCTTTTGCACTGCGAGTCGCCTACGTGCTTGACGTGCTCGGCGAGTAGCTTGGTCCTGTCGTCTGTCGTGGATAAATAATAACGGACCGCGGTGGTGTTTGGAAGAAGAGGAAGAATGATGGCCAGAGGTTGACACAGCGATATCGGCGACGAATACGTGTCGACGTGGGTGCGGCGGAGGCGATGATGAAGATGGGTTCAGAGCGTCATCGGGAAGAAAAGCAATGAGAAAGCGCGATGCTATGTGACCCAAGTTGACAGATGGGAAACAAAAGAAGGCAATACACACATGTAGGTGCATGATCAGCCTGGCCATAGATATCGTGAGTGCTGTTAATGGTGTTTGTGCGGGCGATAGACTCGTAGGCGATGGTGGTAGGGCTATGAGGTCAAGCATCGGCGAGATGTACGGCCGAGGAGCACATAGATTAAATGAGGAATAGGGACCAAGTGCGATAGGCACGCACCAAATAACCTTTGTAGAAACGTCGGTGGCTTGCCCAAGTGACTGAAGCCGGGGAACCCGTGACCCGTGACGTTCCTCTGGACGGGCGAATAGCCATAGTAGCTCGATTGCGAATGCATGGACGATTCGCGCTCCTTCTCAGTCAGGCCGACGATCCACCGTTCTTGGCTGGTGAGTTGCGACTGCTGCTCACCGAGCACCTTGCTATCGCTCGAATCGTCTTCGACGAGTAGGACAAGGAGCGCAGTGAAGATGAGCGCGTAACCACTGGCGCAGAGGAAGGGTATGAGGTCCCAAAGAGTCGGCGGCCACGTCGGGGGCGAGAAGAAGTTCGACCTGATCATCGTGGGCGAGAGTGAGAGTGCATAAGGGTCGGTATCGAGGGGATTCATGTCGGCTGATCAGTAGGAGAATGGCCTCGTTGTCGAGTGCACAGTGGCGTAGCGGGCTGGTTGCCTAGCTGAGTGGAGTGCTGGTAGCGAGCAATGACTACGCAGTAGACGAGATTTGTGGTGACAAAAGACGGGTGCGACGGGGAAGAGTGCGCAACTGGTCGAAGGTTACTACAGAGGACGCCCGCAGCTGGAAGGTGAACAGGAAACTACATGGAGGTTAACTGTAAGCGAGGAACTAGGAGGTATTGAAGAACCCATAAAATGCTATAACGGAATACGCCAGTACAGTAACACGAGAAGAGACGAGTGTATCCTGTCGAAACCGGAGAGCGAACTGCGAACACTTGTTAGTCTGGCAGTGGAAAGATGGAAAGGGTGACACACACCCCATCT
>Ga0307515_10013882_pt1 | contig 14996 bp, 1 predicted proteins | sample 17_EM_MG_FD_194513 | JGI IMG/M metagenome (GOLD analysis project Ga0307515, IMG submission 194513) | Populus trichocarpa ectomycorrhiza microbial communities from riparian zone in the Pacific Northwest, United States - 17_EM | ecosystem: Host-associated > Plants > Roots > Unclassified | place... | reverse complement strand
TAAAAGGGTAAGAGGTCTCCATAAGGGGTTTTAATAGGTCCGTAGTAGTTCGTAAAGGAGTAAGGGGTCTCCGTAACGGTCCGTAAAAGTAATTAACGGGTCTATAACGGTTTATAAAAGGGTAAGGGGTTTCTATACAGGTTTATATTCGCGTCTATTATACTTCTAGTAAACTATACTAAGACTTAAATAAGTATATAGAGTTAATAATAGTTCCGTAATCCCTAACTTCTAACCTTTTAATAGGTTATACTAGGAGTTTAAACGGGTGGTCGCTGTTATATATCGCTCGGTAGGAGGTATTAAGTAATTGCTAATCTATGCGCGCTTACTAATTAGTGTTTGTACTAACTTAATAGTACAGGCGAGTTATGTCTAGGGGTACGAAATACGTATAGTATTGTATGCTTATTTAGACGGTAGTAACTGTCGATTCTATTAAGGTAGGCTATGTAGTCTATATACTAACGCACCTTCCCCCCTAACTAGCTAGTGTTTTAGGAGTGCACCAGACGCGTAAGTGAGTGGGTACACTAAATGCGTAAATACGTACTTAGTATATCGAACGCGTAAGCACGCGGTTGGTATAACAGGTGCTGTAATTATATATATATATATATAGATAGTATCTAATGGAAGTTTAGGAGTTAGGAGACTTAATACTTTAACTAGAAAGATTTTTTATAGAAGAATGCTTAAATAAATAATAGTGGTAGAAATACCTAAAGAATACGTGTTTATAGTATATAGAGGATAAAAAGCGAATTCGGTATTAGCTAAAGAATAAATTAAGCGCGATAAGATTAAGTAGCTAATAGTTAGAAAAAGTAGAGGCCTATAAGACTAAAGGGAGCTAGTAGTAGAGCCTTAGACCCTTAAAGGAATTTAAGAATAATACCTAAATTTACGAGTTAAATAGTAAGATTAGTATTTTAAAGCATTAATAGATAGTGGAGTAATGTGGAGCTATATTTTATTAGTAATAGTTATAAAAAAAATAGGATTACCTTATAGGTAGAAGGAATAACCTTACCTACTAGTTATAATTTTAGGAGATCTAATAACCTATAGAGGAGGGATTATTAATCTTAAAATAGGACCTATTTAGATAACCATTAAAGGAAGATAAATTAAGATGTTTTTTAATATCCTACTATTAGGATAAGATAAGGCAGTATTAGGAATACTTTAGTTATAGAAATATAATCTAAAGATTAATTAAATTATAAGTAGGTTAATATTAGGGATACTTAACGATGTAAGATGTAATAGTAAACTAAGTTAGTATAGTACTAAGTTAAAGAAATATATAAAGAGACTAAGCGAAGCTTAAGTTATATACTAAAGAGATACTATAAATATAGTAAGAAACTATAGAGCCTAAAAAGTAAAAAGCTGGTAGATTATATAGTATAGGACTATAAAATAGAGTTAGAACTAGGAATAAGTCTAAGGTTTTTTCTAACCTATAAGCTTACTTAAGAGGAATTAAGAGTACTTAAAGAGTTTGTCTAAGAGAACTTATAAAAGGGATATATTAGACTATTATAGTTATTAATAGAATATCTAGTATTATTTGTACTAAAGAAGAACGGAAAACTTAGACTATATATTAACTATAAATAGTTAAATAGTATTACTTGGAAGGATAAATATTCTTTACCCTTAATTAGCGAAATCTAGGACCGGATAGGTAATGCGCAAATTTCTATAAAGATAAATCTAAGATAGGCGTACCATTAAATTAAAATTAAGGGAGGCAATAAATAGAAGGTAGCTTTTAGGTTAAAAGAAGGACTATATAAACTATTAGTTATATAATTCGGATTAATAAATATACTAGTAATATTCTAAAAACGAATTAATAGTGTATTAGGAGAATATCTTAATGGGTTTGTTATAGTATACTTTAATAATAATATTATCTATTTAATAATAGAGGAAGAACACGGAGAACACGTTAAATAGGTCTTAAAGAGACTATAAGAAGAATAAATACTAATAGCGATTAAAAAATACAAGTTCTTTATAAGGAAGACTAATTTTATAGAATTTATTATTAAACTAGGTTATATCAGTATAGACCTAAAGAAGATTAAAGCTATAGTGAGTTAGTAAGAACTAGAGAATATAATATAGTTAAGGTTATTTTTAGGGATTTGTAACTACTATAGAAGGTTTATAATATAATAGTTAAAGAATATTAAACCCTTTACTAGGCTTATAAAGAAAGAGGAACTATAGGTATAGGGAGATAAATAAAGGAAGTTGTTTAAGGAACTTAAGGAATTATTTACCTAGGAACTAATCCTTAAGATCTATTAATTAGGATTAGATACGGTTATAGAAATAGATATATTAGACTTTATACTAGGAGTATATTTACTATAGAAATATAGGAGCGCGCGGTATCTAGTGGCATGCTATAGTTAGAAGATAATACTACTAGAGTTAAACTATAATATCTATAATAAGGAGTTATTAGGTATAGTTATAGTACTTAAGAAATAGAAAGCATTCTTATAAGGTATAGAGAAACTATTTATAGTTAAGATAGATTATAAGAACCTAATAGGGTTCCTAATAATAAAAGAACTTAATTATAGATAAGTTAAATGGGTAGAGATACTTACAAAATACTATTTTAAGATTTAGTATACTAAAGGAACTAAGAATATAAGAGTAGACGTACTTAGTAGAAAAGCTAAACTATAGAATAATAAGAAACTATTAGGAGTAATACTACGTAAAGATAAGAACGGATTAATTAGATATAATTACCCTAAGCTAGTAGCAACTTAAGAGGATAATAAATTAAAAAGAGTCTATAAGATACTAGAGAGCTTTTAGGTATAAAGAATTCTAGAAGTATAACTAGAAGATCTATAGATAGATATATATAATAATTAGGAAGTAAAGTATATCCTAAAGAGCATAGTAGAGTATTTTATAGAAGATTTCTATAAGGGAATAACTTAAGAATATAATGGAGTAATAGGCTTATAGAATCTAAGGCATAGCTAGGAAAGTAATAAAAGAGTATCTAGATTACTAAAGGAATAAACTAATAAGGTATAAGCTATATGGAGAGCTATAACATAATAAAATACCAGAGAGACTATAGAAGGTCATATTATAGGACTTTATCGTTAAGTTACTAAAGTTAAAAGATCCTATTATAGGATAAGAGTATAATATAATCTTAGTAATAGTAGATAAGTTAACTAAATAGGGCTACTTTATAGCATATATAGAAGATATTGCTAGAATCTAAATTAAAGAAGTATTTATAAGATATGGAGTACTAAGTAAGATTATATTAGATAGAGATCTAAGATTTATAGCAGTATTTTAAAAAGTATTCTTAGCGGAATAAGGAGTTAGAGTAGTAACTTTTACCGTATATTATTTATAGATAAACTATAACAGAACCTTATAGTAAGTACTACAATAGGCTTATTAATAGGCTAGGTATATAGGTAATGTAAATTAAAGTTAATAACGTAATAATAATTGGTGGAGTGGTTGCCTAATAGATTAACTCTAATTATATTCTAAGAATTACTACAAAGGAGAGAACTATCTGGGTAGGGACTGTAGTCCTTTAAATACACAACCGTACTTTTAAGAAATCCCCTTTATATATAAGATACGTGTTATATATATTATATATATATTCCCTTTATATACTGCGTATACTACGTATAACGTTATATAACTTTAGTTACTATTCCTTATTATATAGCTCTATTCTAGACTATACTTATATTAACTAACTAGCTTCTTCTAACTCTTCTTTAAATAGTTATAATATTATACTTAAAGCGTCCGTAATACTATCTCCTTCCTCTTTATTTTTGTTTTTAAAGATTCTAAATATCTCTAAGTCGTTTACTAGAGGTATAATATCCGTTTAATTAATTTAGTTAATATTGTTACTTATTATACCTAAGGCTCCTTCCTTCTTATAGGCGCAATGTCGTGCTCGTACTATTGCTGCGATATTGTCTTTTAGTGAGATTATGCCGTCTCTATGTTCTTGCTGTTTAAAAGAGGGGTTAGTTTATATTGCATTAGCGAACCTATCTTTATAATAACTATCCTCTTACTTAAAGTGCACTAAAGTAAATATTTATTTATCCTGTAATATTCGCTTCGTCTTTAATACTAAATATATATAACTTATTACTTTTAATAGTCGTCTAGTTCTTTAACTAATCTATCTTAGGGTTTTATATTTAATCTACTGCTGCGTAGCTAGATAGTAAACTATCTTAGGCTCTTACTAAGCTAGAATGTTCTTATAATATGGAGCAAAAGGCCCTAAAAGCCTATATCGCGGCATCTACTTAATTACTCCGTCTTAAGAAGGTTTATAAAAAGGTCCGTTTTAAGGAGTAAAAACTAGTAGAATAAGGTTTATAGGAACTTGGCAATAAAAGAACGGATTCTTTTCTAATAGGGGAGGAAACAGATCTAAGTAGTTTGGCAACTGCTCTTCTTAAATCCCCCTTAGGTAATTTATTCTTTGGCGATCCTTTTTTATTAATACTACTTAACCTAATTTCTTCTAATACTCCTATACCTTTCTTATAGTTTTTTTTATTTTTATTTTCTAGTGGTTCCTAGGTAGTCTTATTATAGCCTATCTACTTAACCTTATACTATATTTTATTGTTAATGTCCTTATAACTAATAATCTTTAAAACTTACTATTTATCTTCTTCCTACCCTCTATATATGTCTGCTTTATAGACTAGTAGCCTAATATTTCCGTATACTAGTTTTAGTATTACAATATACTATATAGGGTAGATCTTTATCTTAGCTAGTAGGTTTAATTTAAATATAATTGGTAAAATCCTTTATATAATTTTAAAAGGTCCTAGTCTAACGTAGTCTAACTTCTTACTTAGTTGTTAACTCTTAAAATTTTTATATAGTAGCTACACTTTATCTCCCTCCTTAAGATCTAGTCCCTTAGATCTCTTAGCATTATAGTACTTTTTTATTCTTTCTTATACTTTCTTTACTAATTCTATAAGGTCTATATAAAGATTTATTAACGTCTTTATTCTTTCTTTAGCTATGCTACTTATTTTCTTTACTTACTATAGTAATAACAATGTTCTTAGCTTATATCCATAGTTTGCCTTAAATAGTAATATGCCTATTTCTTCTTAAGGTATTACATTATATGTAAACTATATAATTAGTAATAGCGATACCTAATTATTTTATATATAATTAATATAATGTTTTAGATACTATTCTAGCGTCTAATTTAACCTTTCTGTTTAACCGTCTGTCTATAGATAATATACGGTAAAAGTTACTACTTTAACTCCTTATTCCGCTAAGAATACCTCCTAAAATACTATTATAAATCTTAAATCTCTGTCTAATATAATCTTACTTAGTGCTCTATATTTTATAAATACTTCTTTAACATAGATTCTAGCGATATCTTTTACTAAGATTTCTTCTGTGCATACTATAAAGTATCCCTACTTTATAAGCTTATCTACTATTATTAAAATTATGTTATAATCTTATCCGGTAATAGGATCTCTTAACTTTAATAACTTAATAATAAAGTCCTATAATATAACCTCCTATGGTCTCTCTAGTATTTTAATAGGTTATAGCCCTCCATATAGCTTATACCTCGTTAATTTGTTCCTTTAGCAATCTAGACACTCTTTTATTACTTTTCTTATAATATTCTAGATTCCGTTAATAATATACTCCTCTTAGAGTCTTAATACTAAGCCCGTGGCTTTATTATGTCCTTAAGTTATTTTCTTATAGAAGTCTTCTATAAAATGCTCTGCTATGCTTCTTGGGATATACTTTGCTTCTCTATATTTATATAGTATTTCTTTTCTTAGATATTCTAACTATTCTTCTAGCTGTGTTTTAAAGATTCTTTATACCTAAAAGCTTTTTAGTGTCTTATAGACTCTTTCTAGTTTATTATCTTCTTAAGTTGCTATAATTTTTGGATAATTATACCTAATTAATCCGTCTATATCTTTTCGCAGTAAAGCTTCTAATGGCTTTTTGTTATTTTATAGTTTAGCTTTTTAACTTAGAGCGTCTGCTTATATATTGTCCGTACCTTTAATATACTAAATTTTAAAATAGTATTCTGTAAGTATCTCCACCTATCTAACCTATCTTTAGTTAAGTTCCTTTATCGTTAGGAATCCTATTAGGTTTTTATAATCCGTCTTAACTATAAATAGTTTTTCTATACCTTATAAGAATACTCTCTATTCCTTTAGTGCTGTAACTATACCTAATAACTCCTTATTATAGATATTATAGTTTAACTCTAGTGGTATTATCTTTCGACTATAGTATACTACTAGGTGCTATTTATCTTAATATTTCTATATAAAGTATGCCCTTAGTATAAAGTCCAATGCATCTATTTCTATAACCGTCTCTAGTCCTAATTAATAGATCTTAAGAACTGGCTCCTGGGTAAATAACTCTTTGACTTTTTTTTTTTAAATAATTCTTATTATTCCTTTCCCCATACCTATAGTTCTTCTTTCTTTATTAATCGCGTAAATGGTTTAATATCCTTTAACTATTACGCTATAAACCTCCTATAGTAATTGTAAAACCCTAAAAACGATCTTAACTGCATAACGTTCTTTAGTTTTTACTAATTTGCTATAGCCTTAATCTTCTTTAAATCTATACTAAGTTAGCCTAGTTTAATAATAAATTTAATGAAATTGGTCTTCCTTATAAAGAACTTATATTTCTTAATTGCTACTAGTATTTATTTTTCCTATAGTCTCTTTAAGACCTATTTAACGTATTCTCCGTATTCTTCCTTAGTTATTAAGTAAATAATAATGTTGTTAAGGTATACTATAATAAACTTATTTAAGTGTTCTCCTAATATATTATTAATACGCTTCTAAAACGTTACTAGTGTGTTTATAAGCCCGAATTATATAACTAATAGTTTATATAGTCCTTCCTTTAACCTAAAGGCTGCCTTCTATTTATCGCCTTCCTTAATCCTAATTTAATGGTACGCCTATCTTAGATCTATCTTTATAAAGATTTATACATTACCTATCCTATCTTAAATTTCGCTAATTAAGGGTAAAGGATACCTATCCTTCTAAGTAATGTTATTTAATTATTTATAGTTAATATATAACCTAAGTTTTCCATTCTTCTTTAGTATAAATAGTACTAGATAACCTGCTAATAACTATAATAGTTTAATATATCCCTTTTATAAGTTTTCTTAGATAAACTCTTTAAGTGCTCTAGATTCTTCTTTAGTAAGCTTATAGGTTAGGAAGAACCTTAGATTTATTCCTAGTTCTAACTCTATTTTATAGTCCTATACTATATAATCTACTAGCTTTTTACTTTCTAGGCTCTATAGCTTCTTGCTATATTTATAGTATCTCTTTAGTATATAACTTAAGCCTTACTTAGTTTCTTTATATATTACTCTAACTTAGTACTATACTAACTTAGTTTGCTATTATATTTTATAGCGTTAAGTATCTCTAATATTAACCTAACCTATAATCCAATTAATCTTTAGATTATATTCCTGTAACTAAGGCATTCCTAATACTGCCTTATCCCGTCCTAATAGTAGGATATTAAAAGACATCTTAATTTATCTTCCTATAATGGTTATCTAAATAGGTCCTATTTTAAGGTTAATAATCCCTCCTCTATAGGCTATTAGATCTCCTAAAATTATAACTAATAAGTAAGGTTGCTCCTTTTATTTATAAGGTAATCCCATTCTCTTAACTACTACTAGTAAGATATGGTTTCGCGTTACTCTACTATATATTAGCGCTTTAAACTACTAATCTTACTATTTAACTTATAAATTTAGGTATTGTCCTTAAATTCCTTTAAGGGTCTAAGGCTTTACTACTAGCTCCCTTTAGTCCTATAGGCCTCTACTTTTCCTAACTATTAGCTACTTAATTTTATTATACTTAGCTTGTTCTTTAGCTAATACCTAGTTTACTTTTTATCTTTAATATACTATAGACACGTATTCTCTAGGCATTTTTACCACTATTATCCGTTTAAGCATTTTTCTATAAGGAATCTTTCTAGTTAAAGTATTAAGTCTCCTAACTCTTAAACTTTTATTAAATGCCAGCCGTATATATACTTAGCATTTCTATATTATTACTTATCTGGCGCCTAATATATCCTTATAGGGTATTTCTAATTCTTTTCCTTCAGATTCTTATACATTTTATATATATCGTTTATATATATAATCCATAATAGCATATAGTATACTAGGTACTTTAGGTTAACTCTTAACTCGTCTTTATCTTTAAGTTTAAACCTTTATTATATTAATCTAAACGTTATAACTTTATTCGCAGGTATTAAGATATATCTCTCGCTTCTCTAGTCCCCTAATTATTCCTTTAGATCCTTTAACGTTATAATTAAGGCTCCTTTAATATAAGTTATAGCCTTCTCTATAATCGGGTGGTCTTAGATAACTTATTTATCCAACTATATATAGAAATCTTCCTACTTATTATTATGTTGTTGCCTATACTACTTTTAGTACAGCTACTAGAGTATATATAGCTTATCCGTAAAGAAGTATCTTCTTATTACTATGTCGTAATAGCCCTTTATATATTGTTCTTTAAACCTAGTAGGGATCTCTAGATCCTTTTTATTTTCTAGTTTAATAAGCTACTTAGCTCTTAGTATGCCTGCCCTAGGCCTATTAGTAATTCTTTATACTAGTACTCTATCTCTTATACGTCCTAATATACTAAATCTCTTATCTAGTTTCTGTTCTTGCTATACGATAATTCTTTACCTAAATTCTTCTATGGTTTCTTTTGGTTTGCGTCTTATAGATAAAATTTTAAAGTCTACTTGCTTCTTAATCTTAGTATTAATATTTTAATCCTATTGCTAAGCCTTACTTGTAATTTCTTTAATAGTCCTTATTTTGTTACTAAAATCTTAGTCCTATAGGATTTTTAATCCTAAGCTTACTTTTATCTTAAGCTTAGCTCTAGCCTTAGTCTAACTAGGCTTTACTAGTATTTTTATCTTATCTTAAGAGTCTTAAATCTTACTTATCTCGTCCTAAGCTTATTTATATATTACTAAACTAAGCTATTACTCTGCTTTATTAGTTATCGTCCGTTATAGGTCCTTAAGCTTGCCTTATTTTATCTTAAGAATCTTAGTCGTCTCTTATTTTATCTTAAGAATCTTAGTCGTCTCTTATCTTATCTTAAGAATCTTAAGCCTTTAGCCTTTTGCCTTTATTAAGTGCTAAAGTGGTTTACTGCCCTACTTCTCTTACGTTTTATAAAGCGATAGACATTGTATCTAGTGGGGTCTTAATCCCTACTAATGTTCCCTATTTTATAGTGGAATTATCCTCTACCTCTTATATAATATCTCTAAGGTCTATATACTCCTAGTAAGCTACCTTTATTACCTTATTATTATAAAATATTTCACCTATATTAAATTTATTATCCTTAATATCCAATCTGTAAACTAGTCTATTAGTTCCTTTATATTCCGCTAAATATAGCTCCTATAGCTAATAGCTTACGCCGTACTTAGCGTCCTTATAAATTTGGTATATGTTATTATAAAAAAACGCAAAACTTTTAATTAAACATTCTTTTGTTCCTTATAGTATATTATTATCCTTTTATACGTGTATATTGTCTGCTAGTCTTATCCCTTTTACTATATAGTAATTTTAACCACTTCTATAGTCTTTAATATAATAACCTTATTTTCCGCAATTTATATAAGCTCCCTCTTTAAACCATTTTTCTTGCTATAGAGTTCGCCTAAATGTCTTCTACTGCTAAGATCCCTGGTTTAGCCTTTACTCCTTAGGTCTTTAATTACTTAATCCTTACCCTTTAGGTTTCTATAATTTCTTATTCCATCTTCTAGATTCTTTAGTACTATTTAGGTCTATTAGCTTTACGCTATACTATAGTTTTTAACTTAGCTTTAGTTATTACGTACTTTACGCCTTATATAACTATAGAACTCTATTCTAACCTCTCTTAGCCTACTCCCTTTAGTAGATTTAATTGTTAATCTTAATTACTTAATTTATTAGTTCCCGTAGGGTTTCCGTATTTTTTATTAGTGTTATAGCACCGTTACAGACCCTAGTTAGGGGCTCGCTTAGGGACTTAGCGCCTATATATAGACGTGTCCTTTCCTTAACCTTCTCTGCTCCTTAGCTTAGTATCTTTATAATACAGCATTCTACAAGCTTTAGTTTAGAGGCATTTATATAAGCCGTAATATTATACTAAGCTTACCCACCCCGGGGGGGACTTCATTCGTTTTAAAGCTCCCTCTTTACCTCGCCTGGGAAGGCCTAGATAATCTCCTACCCCCATTCCGCATATTCTAAGAAAACACGCGTTAAACACCCCTAGCTACGCGTCGTCGACGCGTTAAGTCGCTATTATTAATACTAGGAGCCGGTATTTAAGTAGCTAGAAGGTCTCCTATAGATAAGAACAACTGCCTAAAAAGGTAATAATATCTTACCCCTTTAACCTTTTTAACTAATATAGAGTTATACGAGCTATAGAGACGACCCCGGTTAAGACTTAGCCTAGTACTACAGAGAACGATATAGTAATTTTGTTACTAGGCCTAGTACTAATCCCGCAGTGACGGCCAAGACGAGCTGACTTATAACCCGCGCCGTGCCATTAGGCAGTAGGTGTATATTGTCCGCAAAGTCCTTTAGTATATATTAGGTTTGGGCCGATAGCTAAAATAAGCTAACTTATAACCCACGCCGTGCTATTAGGCGGTAGGTATATATTGTTTGTAGAGTCCTTTAGAACAAATCCTACCTATTATCCTCTAGCTACTACGCTGCAATAACTACCCTAATTAATACTAAGCTATATAAGGAGAGACGAAATTAATTAGGAAGGACCTAACGCTGGTACTATACTACTACCCTAAACCTTTAAACCCGATTACTGACTGTGCTAATACGCCTATAGTCCCACTAACTAAACAATCGCGCCGATACGCCTGCGATTTAAATACGATTCGAAGGCGGCCTAAATGTAATTTAAAAGTAAACCCGATAACCTATCGCGCCAATATACCTACGATATAACTCTCTAACTTATTTATAAACGCCTTATAGATACACGTTAAGTTTTTATTAACAACTACCGTACCTAATCAACCTGAACCTTACTATTAACCTAGACAGTCTCTTGATCTTATAGCCGAATATATCTACAAGCATTACAGTTCTATGTATAGGGTACTAGGAATCTAGGGGAGAATTTAAGTAATTTATAGCACTCTTAATTAGGAGAACAAATTAGGAGAAACATTTTAATTTATGGTACTCTTTAATAGCTCTATAGATGAGCCTGTTTATTAATATAACCTCTTATAAACTATTAACGCGCTTTCTCTTAATAGCTATTTATACGACCTTCTATAAATAAGATAGCCTACTATTACAAAAGCATGTCTTACCAGTTATTAATAAGAATTGAAATATTAACACGTACCTCCTTAATACCTCTTTTAATACCTTTCTAACAATAACCGTATGAGTTCGTCGACGATTAACTACCTCCCTTATTAATTCGATCGTTTTCTTCGCCTGCGGTAATCCTTTTTAACTAACACTAAGCTACGCATACTAAGGAACGACCACGGTTAATACTAAGTTATATAAGCTTTACCTTAGGCATTTATACACTTCGATAATAAAGTTAATACTAAACTATATAAGCTTTAACAACGAAATTAATTTAGATAAACTGGATAATAATTGTGCCGTTACGCCTATAACCTAAATATAATTTGAACGCGACCTAAACGCGATTTACATGCAAACCCAACCGAATAATAGTGCCGATATACCTACTATCACTTAATGCTCGCACTGTACTACTACCCAAATCTGACCAAACGATCGCGCCAATACGCCTACAATACGCCTATAATTCGAATACGGCCTGAATATAGTTTAAATGCAAACCGACTAACCAATTACGCTAATACGCCTGCAATTAATCGACCAACGATAGCGCCAATACGCCTGCTATCTACCACCTAATGCTTATACCGTACTGCTACCCCCAAACAAACAAGGACTGTGCCGCTACGCCTACAATACGACCAAATAATAGCGCCGATATGCCTGCTATCACCTAACGCTTACACCGTACTGCTACCCCAAACAGACAACAATCGTGCTAATATACCTATAATCTTAATTACCGTTATGCCAATACGCCTACGACCTATAAGACAAGACACCGTGCCGATTTACGTACGGAAAATAAACCTGTTGCTAGCACCGTACTGCTATTACAATAGACCCTTGCTACTCTACCTGTAGCTGATCCCGATTCGACTATCGCTACTCTACCTACAGCTAACCGACTTCTACTGCCCTGCTTATAGTAATAACTATATATAAGGAGGACCTTTGCCCCTTATACGACCCTGCCGCTTACATCGTACTACTACCTCTAAATAGACAACGGCTGTACCGATATACCTACAGTCTAATTAACCGAATAATCGTGCCAATACGCCTGCGATTAATTAACTAACGATAGCGCTAATACGCCTGCTACCTACCATCTAACGCTAGCACCGTACTGCCACTAGACCTCTGCTGCCTCGCCTATAGCTAAACTAATACCTTACTACCTTACTATAGCACTATAATTAACTTCTGCTACTCTGCCTGCAGCACTATAAATAACTTCTACTACTTCGCCTGCAGTATTAACTGTATATAAGGGAGAGCTTTGCTCCCTAGAATATAACCCTATTACTAGCATTATACTGCTACCTAAACAACCTATTGCTAGCACCGTACTACTACTAAACAAATAAGAGCTTATGCCGATATATATACAAGCTATAACTCCCTAACCCTCCCACCCTTATTAAAACTTTTTTACCTACCTTTTTATAAAAGGGGGATTAGGGGGGCTTTTTTTATAGCTTAGGGCGCGCTATAATAAAAGGGGGGATAGTAGAGCTAGGAGGTACTAGAGTTTTAAAGGAGGAACGACAACTAATAGAGGGCTCCTAGTAATATACCTCTCGCAGTAGTAGGAGCTATAGGACGGCTGCCTGCCCTATATTAACTGGGTATATCAATATACCCCTTATAGGAGCTATAGAACGGCTACCTGCCCTATATTAACCAGGTATAGTAATATACCCCCATAGCAGCAGGAGCTGTAGGACTACTGCAAGTCCTAGGTTAACTAGCATCGCGATTAAGCGCCTAGATACCAAATTTCTTTTTTTTTTCTCTTTCTTTTCTAATAAGGGGCTTATACAAAGCCTAAGGGCAGGCTTTCTTAAAGGAGGGGGTAATGTTATGGCACCGTTACAGACCCTAGTTAGGGGCTCGCTTAGAGACTTGGCGCCTGTATATAGACGTATCCTTTCCTCAACCTTCTCTGCTCCTTAGCTTAGTATCTTCGTAATATAGCATTCTACAAGCTTCGGTTTAGAGGCATTTATATAAGCCGTAACAATTAGAATAATCGCGTTCTAGACTTTAGCCTTAAGTCCTTGCTTATACTATGCTATAAGCGCCTTATTATTCTACTCTACTTACATTACTAACGTCTAAAACTACGTTATATATTTAATTGCTAAGGTTTATTACGTAATGTCTTAGAGTTTTCTTTCTGCTATAGTTACTGCCTCTAGGTCTCTAAATATTTATATAAATCGCTCTATAAACCCTTCCTAGCTTATAAATATAAACCGTACTTCTTAATTAGTAGTCGTTATTCTATTTACTTATATTTCTATAAGGTAAGGCTTAAACTACTTAAGTGCCCTTTTTAATAGGAATAGTCCCATATATGCTATTCGATCTATAGGTATTAGCAGCTTAGCTTCTTCTTACATAACCTTAAAGTGCATTTACGTAAGGAATCCTTTAAGTTTTAATCTTTTTCCTAAGTATCTTTTGATTGATAGTAACTTAATCTTTACTGCTCCTATCCCGTTAATCCTATTTTCTAACGTCGCATTATTTTCTATTAGCTAGTTAACTATCTCTTATAGTTGTCCAACTGTTATAGGTTGCTATAAGTTAGTGTCTGCTATACTAGTGTCATTACCTAACCTTAAAGTAGTTGCCTTTGTCGATGGCGTTATAGTAGCTACTTTTAGTAGCATATTATTTGACTTTCTATATTTAATACCGTAACTAGGTAGTAATTATGTAACGGAACCTTATAGTAAGTACTATAATGGACTTGTTAATGGGCTAGGTGTATAGGTAATACAAATTAAAGTTAACAACGTAATAATAACTAGTGGGGTGGTTATCTAATAGATTAACTCTAATTATATTCTAAGAATCACTACAAAGGAGAGAACTATCTAGGTAGGGACTGTGGTCCTTTAAATACACAACCGTACTCCTAAGAAATCCCCTTTATACGTAAGATACGTGTTATACGTATTATATATACGTTCCCTTCGTATACTGCATATACTGCGTATAACGTTATATAACCTTAGTTACCATTCCTCGTTATATAGCTCTATCGGCTCTATTCTAGACCGTGCCTATATTAACCAACTAGCTTCTTTTAGCTCTTCTCTAAGTAGTTATAATATTATACTTAAAGCGTCCGTAACATAAACAGTTAAATAGAAAGATTAAATTAGATGCTAGAATAGTATTTAAGATATTATATTAATTACGTATAGAGTAATTAGGTATTGTTATTACTAGTTATATAGTTTGTATATAATATAATACTATAAGAAGGAATAGGCATATTACTATTTAAGGCGAATTATAGATATAAGCTAAGAATATTATTATTACTATAATAAGTAAAGAAAACGAGTAGTATAGCTAAAGAAAGAATAAAGATATTAATAAATCTTTATATAGACCTTATAAAATTAGTAAAAAAGGTATA
>Ga0307515_10013881_pt1 | contig 14996 bp, 11 predicted proteins | sample 17_EM_MG_FD_194513 | JGI IMG/M metagenome (GOLD analysis project Ga0307515, IMG submission 194513) | Populus trichocarpa ectomycorrhiza microbial communities from riparian zone in the Pacific Northwest, United States - 17_EM | ecosystem: Host-associated > Plants > Roots > Unclassified | place... | reverse complement strand
GATAGCTAAGCGGGCGGTTACCTCAGAAGCTCAGACCAAGAAATCGATTGTGCGGATATAGGAATATCCGCACCGTCCGCTAGGCTGATTTAGGACGGCAATCGTTTTCTTGGTCTGAGAGACTTTGGCGAGATTTGTAGGAAAACCTAAACACGGTTTATATGAGAAGACCTTATTAACTTTAACGAAATTGATCCACCCTTCTACAACACCTATCGATATAAAAATTACACCAAATTATAGAGAAAAGCCTACTCTATAAGTTATAAGATCTTTAGCTCCTTATACGCGCGCGACGTTAAGAGGAATTCGTCGTCGTAGACGCCCCAATTCTACCTCTGCACCGCCGAGCCGCTCAGTAAACACCAACGCTGAACGCTTACGTCCACGTCCACGCCCACGCCGCCAGCCCTCTGCATAGAGCTGTGGAGCTTTGCGAGAGCTCTGCGGAACGAAGCTCAGGGGGAGACCTGCACGGAGCTCTGCACGGAGCTCTACCAAAGCTCTGCAAAAGCCCTGCACGAGGCTCCGCACGAAGCTCCGCTCGAAGCTCTGCACGAAGCTCTGCACGAAGCTCTGCTCGAAGCTCTGCACGAAGCTCTGCTCGAAGCTCTGCACGAAGCTCTGCTCGAAGCTCTGCACGAAGCTCTGCTCGAAGCTCTGCACGAAGCTCTGCTCGAAGCTCTGCACGAAGCTCTACTAAGGCTCTGCACGAAGCTCTACTAAGGCTCTACACAAGGCTCTACTCAAAGCTTACCCCTAGTAGTAGTAGAGGCACTCCGGGCTAAAGGAGGATATTTTTAAGAAAGGACCCAACTATAGCACCTACTAAGTGTTGCAATAGCTTTAAGTAGTAGATATCTATATATCTGTATAGTTTTATCTATATCAGCAGACTATTTAATAAAATATAATATGTGCTTATGCTTTTAACAACGCGTTTTTTAACTTTAACGAAATTAATGTTAGGACTAAGCAATAGCCGTATTATAAAATTCGTACTATTTAGAAGCCCTAGGTCTTAAAAATATTGTATTAACTTTTAGTAATAATAACGCGTTGTGTGAATGAATGAATTAGATATCCGCGATATCCGTTTTACGGATTTTGCTTATGCTTTTAACAAAACTCGCCAAACCCTCTCAGACGTGATTTTGCAATTCGGAAGACGGCGTAGGTTATTCCGATGCTAGCTAAAAAATCGCGTCTGAGCTCGCTGAGGTAAGGTGACCACTACTTGGTGGTAGATTACGTTATGCCCCTTACTATTCTTAATTTCCTTTTCGGCCCCTCCCCCTTACGCACCTACCTACTATTACTATATTAGGCTTAGTTAATACTATACTAGGCTTAGCTACTACTATATTAGGTATAGTACTGGCGCTCTTGGAGCTCCGAAGCCTCGAAATCCACTCCACGCCACTAAAAAAATCAGCAGATCCACAGCCAATGCAGACCGGCTCCAACCATCCACGCCAAAAAGGCTCCAATCCAAATAGATCACTGGTCAACGTTCGAGGCGAGTTACATCTCATCGCGATACAACATGTGTTGGATCGATACTATCGGCATTGCGCGTCATTTCTTTTGCACCGCTTCACAAAAACTCTCGACCTTCTGAAGCCGTGATCACTTCTTCCCGCAAATAGCGGCGTGACTGATTCCAGGGTACCTTTTCCTCGTTAACTCAGCCTTTCCATGTAACAGGGCTAGTTATAATGGGTATGTCAGGCCCAGCCTGCAAATATTTCGGTTACCGTTGTAGATTGACTTAAGCAAATGATTTGCAATAGCCCGAATGGTAAGAGTTCTGTGATAAACCGATGATCGCCTTGATTGCGATCAGCCCAGAATGCAACTTAGGGCGTAAGTCTGGCAGTTCTGAACAGTCTCGCCATTTACCTAGAGTAGCGTTAGCGGTGTTAAATCATTAATAATTTGCTATACATGATATTGGTACTTTTGATGCGAAAGGATAAGGAGGGCATGTAAAATCGACTCCGGATATTTTGCTTCGCCCACGCCACTATCCTGTGCATTTAGTATCGTCGTATTGTTTGTTCGTACAGCATTTGTCACATACGGCCTTTGTTTAGCCCATATAGGTGGGATGTGTCTCATGGAATAGAGAGAATAGGGAATGGCGGTAGCGAAAAGGGGTGTTCTAGTCAACATCGTAGGCAACACATCTGTATTCCATTGACTAGCCAGTCACATGATATCACCATGGCATCTTATAATTAAAGAAAATACTTTTCCATTCCACATCGTAAGCATAAGAACAAAGTCCACGCTCCGGAGCCGTAGGTTCATAAGATATAAGATAAGAAAGCCACCCACGCCATTCCGGCCCACCTTTCTTGCACCGGGTTAAACCTCCCAGCCGCCTATGGATTGACAAGCAATAGAGATAGAAAGAGATTCAATAGCACCGTTGCAATGCAGAAAGCCACTCGTTTAGATGCCGTCTATAGAGACTTGTGCGCAGCCATAAGTTAGTTGGGTCTGCTGTTGGGACGCTCACCACTGCCTCCACCGCCTCTGACCTGTGGCAAAACTGCTGGTGAGAAACCTGAAGTCATAGTGCCAGGGAGTCGAGCGACTTGAGAAAAGTTATGGCCGGGCAAAGTGAACTTCGATTGGGCAGGTGGGGGTGGTTTTGGTGGGAGATGAGCTGGTGTTCCCCACTTGGCAATGCTACTCTGAGCAGGCACTGATGGATTGCCTGATTGTGCAGTGTTTGGTGGGGCAGAAGTTGGGTGTGACGACACTGGCTGGGGTAGAGGATGAGAGATGCCATGATTGGTGACTTTCGGGGGGACAGAATTAGAATTCTGAGGCACACGTGGTGAACTGAAGGTCGGTGGGTGTGAAGATGGAGGGCTGGGCCTCGGCATTTGGAAGTTCCCGTAGCCGTTCATGCCCTGCTGCGGCATCGGCTGCATGTTCGGTTGCATGGTGAAAGGCCCGTTGCGACCTCCTGGAACAAATGCTTGACTTTGCGGATTGAACTGTTGACGATTGAAGCTTCCTGGCAGGGGGTGCTGATTCCTGTTCGGCTTGCCGGTGGAAAATCCAGGATTGGGGAATTGACCATATGCGTATGGGGTTGAAACAGGCCCTGGGCCTGACGCAGATATAGGTCGCTCCCCATGTCCGCTTTGCATATAAGGAGACTGGTTCATTGGGTACGAAGGTTGATGAGCCATCTGCGGCCACCCCTGATTCATTGGCATATTTTGAGGTCGGAAAGTCTCTCCGTATGTAGCAATTGGTGGAGTGCCTATTTTGGGAGTTACCTGGGATGGCATACTCGTTGATTGGAAAGATTGCATGCCTCGTTGAAAATCGGTGGAAAGATCGTATCCATTCGGTACCGAAGCGTTATAATTTGGATAGTTCATCGCACCGTTACCGGTTTGAAAATTCTGACCCGTCCATGCGTACTGTGGTTGGGCTTCTTGTGGCATCATAACCGGGAAGTTTCCGCTGTAGGACGCTGTAGGGGAGACATTAGGGCCCATTGCTGTGTATTGCTGGTTCTGAATCGCTCCAGGATAGCCTCCATAGTAAACAGCGTTAGTGTCCCCAGAGAAACCAGGTACCGTGTACTGGGGTGGATAGACCATGTTGAATCGTGAGCGTGCTTCAAAACCATCGTCATCATAGTTGCGTTGCTTCTTGGTCTTTTTCTTGCCCGATGCAGAGCTGGATCTGGAAACATCTTTCTCTTCGCTAGAAACAGCAGCATCGGTGGCCTCTGTTTCTTCAGCTTCTGCTACACCAAATATCCGCTGCCTTGCTTCCTTGTACCTCGCCTCTCGTTCTTCCCTCGTCATGGCAGATTTGTCTTTGTTTTCTGCATCGTTACCACCATCACTACCACTTGCACCACCTGCTTCAGAGGTGGTTTTCGATGGACCTTCAGAATTAGCACTGGTGTTAGTGCCAGACTTAACCTCGTCACCACGGCGCATTATTTTGCGGGCTGGAAGGTCGATGGGTGGTGTATTCGCAATCTTTGATGGAATCGGTAAGCCTGAAAGGGGAGGGGGGCTAAAGTTCTATCAGTGCTGGAACTAAGATATAGAGCCATAGCGAGAATCTTGACTTACATCCTGCAATAAGCAGTCTTTGAAATCTTGACAGCAGTTAATGAATCATCAACTACGTGACCTAGCAAATAATAATCCGCGAGCCGATGCGTAAGCATCCTATAGAAAGTATTGCAGTTCGGTAAGAAGAGCTCATTCTCGCTGAGCATTATTAGCTTCTCAGTACTCCACGTATGAGCACCTCGGCTGACATACTTGGAATCCTTGACAAAGTCAATGAAATCTTGCTCTAACTTCAGAACAAACAGGCGATCTCTCGGAGATTCCAAAGCTTCTACGAGTTTTTCATCTGGCACTGCTGGTATAGGTATCTGATGAGGCAATCCGTTATTTGCCATACCGTTCGTTAGAGGCTGAGACAAAGGCCGAGCTACATCAGATGGAGCAGTTGGTTCGAATAATCCATGGGCACTACTAACATTCGGGGTCTGGAAACGCCCGGGTGGAGCTCCTCGTTGTGGCAAAGGACCCATGACAGATATCTCATGCAGCTGGTCGCGGAACGCTCGAGCAACTCCACTATCTGACCCAACTCTAGATCCCGCGGCAACAGAATCGGGAGGGGAGATTACATCCTCCTCTTCGACTGCTCTCAAACTAGCACTGTCGTCAGGACGAATGGACTCCTTCTCATCCAGTGCAAACGTGGTCGCAGATGCAACGCTTTTCCCGTCCAAGCTAGGCGGCTTTGCGGAGCCATCAGACGATGATAACTGGGTAGTACTGTCATCTGTAGCCAGAGATTTGACTAATGTGATGGAAGGGCGTGATTTGTCTGGGTTCTCGTCTTTCGGACTTGGCCCAGCAACGACCTGATGGCCGGTTACATTGGCCCAATGCCCTATTCGGGATTCAGGATTACAAGATGTTTCTTGAGGTTCTTTCTGTGGGTCGCTGGTATGCGACGTATGTGTACCGCCATCACCAAAGGCAGTCGAACAAGAATTCTGCAAATGAAGGGGTGATTGTGGGCTCTTAGACGAATTTCTAGTATTAGAAGCGATTTCTTTCGTATTTTGGGGTATGTAAGCAGATGCAGCGACCTAAAAGATAGGTTAGCGAAATTAGGCGCAGACCTAGAGAGAAACTCCGAGGAGCCTCGCGACTACTTACCTTTGCAAAAGAGGGTTTTACCTGGGGCTGTTCAACAGGGACAGGCGCCATGGACGCCATAGTATATCCCAAAATTGCCCCTTTGGCGTAGAAGGCGAAGCTGAAATGCAGCGCGGGGTCTCCAGGTCGCAAACTGGACGCGTCCTGACTCCGCTAAAGGAAGGAATTAAGGTGGAAGGGGTGAATGCAAATATCTCAGGAAACAGGCTGTTCAAGGAAAGTCGAAATAACCAAAGCCGGAAAGCTGGACATGATGGATCTTCGACATAAGAGCGCGGTAGCGTTTGTGCGACGATCGATGGGAGGAGAACGTGAGTAAGGGCAGCGATGAAGGGAAAGCGGACAGCTGCTGCGCCTGAAGTAGGACCGGTTTCTAGCAGCGACGGCAAGGCGCGCAGCGCTTCGTTATTGGCAACAACCAGTAAATTGGCGGGCGTCTTGCTGGTGAAGCAAGCCGCAGCAGAAAGCGATGCTAAGGTGAAGGGGGTTGTGGGTAAGGTGAGTGGTTGAGGAAGTGGGATATGTCCAACGATTCTATGCTGCCCAGCGGCCTGGTGTCCGTGCGCCGTGCCAGTTTCTCCGTGCCGTGTACTAACGTCTTGGTTTCGATATACTTAACTGGGAAATGGAGGACTTTCGAAGGGCGTAGAGAAAATTTGTAAATATGAGATTTTATGATACATTAGGAAGGCGCCGAATAAATACCTAAAGCTTTGACAGAAACTTGTGTTTATAGACACGGAAACTAATGAAAACTGGCACCCGCCGAAAGACCATCCCCTTGTTGTCAATTTTCTGGCCTCAGCTTTCTTAGCTCACCATCATCAGGAACGCTTTGCCTGTTAAATATTAGAGACCTCTACACAAAGCAAATCTCTAGCCAGAGACTAGGGCCATCATACCCTGGGGACTTACTGGGTGCCCAGCTCTTACTTTAACCCTCACACGCCCTGGATATGTATCGCGGCCCTTCCTATGGCGGCCGCTCCAAGGCGACAGCAACTACGCTTTGCCAGAAATGCTTAAAACGAGATATGTTCCACTCTTTTCACCTTCGAATCTATCATACTAACTCTACAGCACGTCACTATAGCTATGAATGTACAGCATCTGCGCAGGACCGGCCTTACACCTCGCGGCCTTCACGTACACAGCAGCTCCTCAACCCAAAACTTGCGCCTAAATTGATGACCGACGTACCCAATGACCTACTCCGAAAGTAAGTGCAACCAGAGTCTCCTCTTATAAGTATTTGACTAACAACGTATTGTACAGAAAAGGTGTCGCAGACGAGCAACTGGCCAAGAAAGCAGATGAGCGCGGCCAGAAACATAGCCATGATGATGGCGATGCTCCAATACCTCCACGCAAACGATCGAGATCAGTGTCCTCTTATTCTTCATCCTCTGTTTCCACAATATCCACAAATGCCTCCCTCTCTCCTCCGCCTAGGAAATCAAAACAATTCAGCCGCGACAGGTCGATGGGCTCGCCGCGGAGACTGAGTGGAGACCGCAAACGGCGAAGGCGATCAACCTCGTCATCTTCAGACTCCTACACTTCCGAAAGCTCTGTCGATAGGAAAGGTTCCAAGGAAAAAGAAAGGAATACGAGGCGAAGGCTAAGCTCATTCAGCCCAGTTGAACGGGGTCGGCGTAGGAGCAGATCATCTATTTCAAGTCGCATGGAAACATCAAAGAGTCGCAGCCCTGCCCGTAATGGAGGAAAGCGACCTCGTTCACCTTCCCTAGATCGCATGAGATCAAAGAGTCGAAGTCGAGGTAGACGACCTAGGTCTCCTCTGTCAAGGCACATGTCGCTATCTAGGAGCCGCAGTCGCAATGGGAGAGTTCGATTGCCCCCCGCCAAAAGAATGACGGAATCAAGGTCGAGGTCACGAAGCCCAAACCTAGCAAGAAATGCAAGGAGTTCTAACTCACGCTCCCCATTACGAGCCGGCAGGCGTCGCAGCCCTGCACGACGGAGCTCACGCTCACGCTCACGCTCTCGAAGCCCATACGCGAGGCAAAGAAGAGATCATATCCGCGACCAGTGGAATGGCCCACGAGATGGCCCACGGAGTAGACCATTTAATAACCGACGACCATCCAGAACAATGGACTACAGGCCAACTGCACCACAACCTCCACCGGTGCGCAAGGAGAGGAGCCTGAGCCCGTATAGCAAGCGTTTGGCTCTTACTCAGGCAATGAATATGGGAGGAAGATAAGTCGAGGTTGTTCTTGACTGCGTTGGTTCTGGTCGCATTTCGGCTTATCAAGATCGACGAAGCTCCTTTATCCAGGTTCTGCTCTTGCTTGGGAGCGCCTCAAGGATGCGCTTGGTTTTTGCACACTAATTTGAATACTTCACTTTAATATGGGCGCAAAAGCGTTGTAGCACTACCTTAGTCTCTTAAATGTTATCTCTCAAATATCGTGGTATCGCTCGTAAACTACTTACTAGAGAACTCGACCTATCGTAAAAGTTACATGCACCCTTTGCGCTGCAATAGCACACACTTTAGTGCTTCCTAAATGCAATGAATCCCAGGGCGCCATAACACCTTTTAGAACCGTCTCTGCTCACGAAACGTCCATATCATCTTCCCTTTCCCTACCTCTTTCTTCTTCTTCCTCACGCTCTCTCACATGCATCGCCTCCACCAACGTTGCTCCCTCCATTCCAACTTCCTCACCCTCCCCGTCTGCCCTTACATTTGTTCCTCCTCCCCTAGCCTTCTCCATTTGCGCCCTCTTCGCTCCCTCGATCCTCTCCCGGACCAACCGCGCAATCGCGTTCTCAGTCCACACATCCACAACCTTCATTTTCGCATCTAAGTCCCTTTTTAGATCCCAATTCGGCTTTTTGGGTTGTAGTTTGAATAAATCGAGCGGTTTGTCTGCCTTTTCTTCTGCTTCGGCAGCCGCACGAGTTTCTGCTGCTAATGCCTCTGCCTGCGCTTCAAGGGTAGAATTGGGATCCGCGACAGGAGGGGCTTCGAAACCAAGCTTGGGACCCCGAGTTTCAGGGTCATAGTTGCGGCCTGAAAGGTACGTCGCTGTTACTGAAGGTAGCGAGGCGGACTCGGTGTGGACGAGAGCGTTAGAAGAAGCGTCAGTGAGTTCATCAGTAGAGGAAAGTTGTTTGCGTTTTAGGGATTTCAGTTGAGCAAGGCGGGCTTTACGGTCTTGGGCTGCGGCATTAAGGCTATCGTGGGAGGACATTGTTGTAGTAGTAGGTTCGCGAAGGCAACCTGAAGCTCCTAGCGGAAATGAAAATATGATAGTTGTAGTAGAGATAGGTTGGTGGGCCACCTAGCGCGAGACAAGCTATCAAGCGCGTCTAGTCATAGAGGCGTGCTGGGGATTGGTGAATCCGTGATATCCAAGCTGGATTGAAGAAAGTTCGCGGTGTGGCAGTGTTAAGGTCAGTGGCTGAAGCAAGCTCAAGCCACAGGAATTGATTTTTGGGAGCGAAACTTCCATCGCCAAGCTCTCCTTCAGAACTACTTCGACAACCATGGACCGATGAGAACCCTGAATTCCACTCGCTCATGCCCCCTAGCCGAATCGCCAATATCGGATGTCTCGCCAACACTGATTTATCCGTTCTCCCCTTCCTCGTTCCTCGACTTCTTCCCCCATCCACGGCTTGGACTCAAACCCGAAGATGGAATTCTGGCAGCTCCATACAGGCGGAAAAGGAGACACGAGAGATAAAGAGAAGGATTAGGTTACTAGGGGGTCAATATCACACAGGAGATGGGATGCCCGACCCAGACTCCGATGCGCCTGAAAGATTTCCCATCCTAGCGTCTATTAGTGCAAGGAAATCAGTAAACCAACGCCAAATGTCTTCGCATCGTCGCTCCAGGAGATTTCCCCCTTCACATTCGTTGTCCCTCAATGCCATCTCCCAGTACTCTGAGATCTCGAGCTTCATACGCAGTCAAATTAGAAACTATACGCCCACAGCCGAACCCTCGAAAACGAAGTTGCGTCGATTAATTTTGCCTTCCAAAGCCAAATCACAGCATCCTTACATTCGAAAGCAAAGATCTTGGCCAATCAGAGGCTCCAAGGCTTGTTCAGGGCTTGCGCCGTATAGCAAATCAACGAAAACAGTAAATAAGAGCCCCGTAACTAGATATTCACTGCAGTTGCGGCGTCTCAATGCTATCCGTCTTACCCGTGAGCAATTGGGGCAATATAGGTCTTTACTAGGAGGGAACAAGGAACAGCAGAAACAAGCGTTACAGATATCCTGGGTACGGCTGCGACAACGTCGGCTTATTGTACTCCTTCTCAAAAGGCCGAAGACATTAAACATCGTCAAACGTAAGCAGGAATGGCGGACGTTCGAACGAATATGGATGGATGGTTTTGCGGTTCTCAACAGGCCTTTTGATCCTTGGCTACGCTATCGAAGCAACCGAGTTCGACTAAGACTGCATCCTAAAAGCGAAGATTGGGCGCGGGATTTCTACCCGTCAGACATCTCTGCAGAGGAGCAGCAGAAGCTTTGGGAAAGCCTTGGAAGAAGCAAAGCATCCATCTGGCCCCATATCCTACTATATTTGCTGCAGAAATGTCCTAACCGCGCCCTCCTATTTTTGCAAGTTACGAACGTTCACCCGTTTCCTCCAGCAATTGCTGTATCAGACGCTTTAGAGTTCCTTGCGCGGATTCAAGTGGAAAAGATGAAAAATACCGGTGCGGTCGAAATTGCTCCTAATATACTCTCAGCCTTCTTTAATATATATCAATCAACTCCACCGGAATTTGGAAATTCGATTTCTCAAGAGTTAATACATCTTCTCCTAGCCATAGCGAGCCCTGAAGAAGCTAAAACCCTTTATGGTTTTCTATATTCTAAGAACGTGCGACTTCGTTGGTACACGCTCTTACATTTCGCAAGTGCTTTCGGAAAAGGGGGCGAATATGAGCTTGGCCTAGATGCGCTCAAAAAGGGTGCAACTGCCGAAGCGGTCGTATCTACGGATATTTTCAAGCAAAGTTGTACTTCTATCATTCGTGGAAGTGTTATAGGTGGTAATTCATATCATGCTACTTCCGATATTGTAGCAGGGCTTTTACAAATGGGTGTGAGATTCAACATCCATCTCTATACCGTCATAATTCATAATGCTGTAGAGGCTGGAGACATCCAGATGGCGTTTCGCGTCTTCAACCTCTTGGAAGAAAACGGGGTGGCACCAAATAGCTTCACGTACTCGATCCTCCTACAAGGGTGCAAAGAAAGCGACAATCCAGAAAAATTTCAGGACTTTGCAAATCATTGCGCGCAGATGGCGAAAGAGTTGAAAGACCCATGGCTTGCAACTGAGTATATGCACTATCTCTATGTGTGCCAACAGCGACGAAACAACAGGTACACACTCAAAATCCTTACTGAGGCTTACTGCCAGTTTTTCAGCCCCCGGCCTCTTATTGACATGAAGATCCTGGCTCCTACTTTCGCCTCGGAGACTTGGATTGATAGAATGGCACCGTGCTGCATGTCATTATATCTCATAATAGCAACAGATCTGCAGTGCAGGGGAGAAGAAACCAGCGACGCACAACTGTACCGAATATATTGGAGGTTTAGAGAATTGGTGCAAATAGGGCACCCGCACATTGCGCAACTTGCCGAAAAATCCCATATATACAACGCTTTCCTTGCCGCATTCTGTTCCAGAGAATCCATGCTCAAGAATGCCACACAGGTCATCAGAGATATGACTACTGAGCTGATGCCCATCGCTGTCCATGAAAGAGGCCAGCATCCCATCAGCCCTGCGCTACCAGATGTGTATTCCTGGACCATTTTTATGAATGGATTTGTACGGTTTAGGCAGATGGCTGCTGCAGAAAGAGTCCTTGGGCTTATGAAGAAACGAAATCTGGAGCCCACCAACATTACGTGGTCAACTCTTCTCCGCGGATATGCGCAAGCGCAGAATCTTGAGAAAATCGGTGAAGTTATGAGAAGTGTCCAAGAGCATGGGATCATCCTGAATACGAGAACACTTCATGACCTGGGACAAATTCAGGATCGGAAAGGGCTGATGAGTGCTCTTGAACAGAGTGCAGAGACCCAGCAAGCAAAGTTTGATAACTCAGAACCAGAAAAGAGATGGAGAAGAACTGGCACCAAAGATGTGGAGGACCCTGGGAAGGGGCCGCAGCCTGTCCTCCCTCTTGATCCCAATACTGCATCTCACGGCTCTGTAGTTCAGAGAGACGTGGATGGGAGGGACGCATTTGATTTAAACTCGACTAAGGAGACCGTCTTTCAACGTGCCACTGAGTAATGAAGTAATATATGCTTATGCAAGTTATAGTCATCCGGTGCATTCGAGTTCATGGAATAATCTTTTCCCGCGGCACTCTTCAAGAGCTGCGTTCTCAGGCGGTGCATTACTGCTTGGACATGTAAATATTTCCCGCTCACTTAGCGAGATACCTTTGTACCTTGTTGATATCGGGGGGGAAGCATAGAATTGCTAGAAGCCAAAGTCACCGGCGTTTGGATATCTGTACTCTACTATACCAGCTTGCCTGTCTGTAAATTAAAGCGTCGACTCCGGTTTATCATTTCACATCTGTAAATTCTTAGAGTTATCCCAATTCCACCATCTCCATTATCTTAACTTAGATCCTAGTTTAAGAATGCTCCAAAATACCAACTTCTGATTGCCTCCAGCTTCTTAAACCTTCCGTTCCTCCCTTGTATCAGCACATAGACGAAAGACGGGGGTGTGGGCGTGGAATTCGGAGATTGACCTAGTGCTCTTTATACACGGCATGGCACTGCACTTAGATTTTACTAATATTGTATCCTAAGTACTCCTAAATTGGTGAAAGTGGAGTTGCTTGGAAACACACATGAGCAGGGGCGTGGTCTACCCAATGAAAGTGGACTGATAGAGCGGGGAAGTCCTGGTGTTATCGAAACGCCCTGAGTATTTCTAGACAAACTCCAAACCCAATCCTAGCCACATACGGTTTCAAGGGCATTCCTACTGTGAGCGTTCCCCTGATATGTACAACTTTGTATTCAATCTACATCATACCCTGTACAACCTAAATATATTTTCAATGAAGAGCAGTAAATCTGGGTATCTCCAATTCGACTTCTGCTCCAGCTTACAGGCAACAATATCCCTCATTCATACCTTCAAACTCCTTCCTCAGCCATGTTATGCTATTAATTCCGCTTCCTTGGCCTTACTCCTATAATCCTTGCCTCACCCTTTTCAAGGCTTCTCTCCCTTCTCCCTCATCCTCCCCCAGGCACTCATTAACCTATCTTCCAGCCCTTCCCTCACGCTCCTCCAATCAACCCCCTGTACTCTCCTCACTAGGCCCTCCACCTCCCCGTTCCAACGATCCTTGGCTGTCTCCACCATGCCTGCTCGCGCTATCCTCGCTGCCGGTGGCGGGGGCTCCGGCCTCGGTTCCACGATGTTGGTTAAGATAAGGGATTGCTGTCGGAGGAGGGCGGCCTGTTGAAGCCGGTTGCGTGTATGCAGCGATATGGTGAGATAGAGGGTTGCGGAGGTGAGCGTCAGGCCACCGACCTACAGCGAGGAGAGTTAGCTGGGTGTTTGGGTGTATCGGCAGTTAGGATAGATAGGGGAATATGGGAGAGAAGACAAGGGAACACACGAAGCCGGTTGTGAAGCCCATCACGGAGCTATGCGTGCGGGACTTGCTGGGTCGTGAGAGCCTGGAAGAATTGTCGCGTGGATATCGACGGCACGATGGCTAATTATCGTTTCAGAAAGCCCGGAGATATTTAGACGCTGTCAAAGCAAATGATTATGTGTTTTTCAAGATTTGACGTGGATGCGGATGGTGTTCGGTGATGCGTCAGGATTCGGGATCTCGCCGATGTGATGCGGAGCAGGCGCAAAGCTCACGGGAACGATTTCCCTCATTTGTCGCTCAATATATGATATATATGAAGAGCTTTCATATGAGCAAATCAAGAGTTAGGAGACATGTCGTGGGGAACTTATGCATCCTAAATAGCTTCTCTACGGATAGTCTTCACCAATGGAAGAGATAATTCACTACGACTATCTCAGGCATCCGATCCAACCCAATCCAGTGCTATTCCAACGCCGCGTCTCAAACCTTAGCAACCCTTTGGCTCATCATAAGAAACAGAAGGGGTAAAATCAGGCCCCGGGATACGAGGTAGCGTGCAGATGTTTCGTCGCAACCGTCCTACTCTATGTTCCACTCTGCCGCTATCAGAATGGCGTTCAACACTTCAAATCGATCTGCGAGTTTGTCAAGGTCCTCTGTTTCAAGTCTGAATAATGCACAGACATGCTTCAGGTGAGATCCAGGGTCAGACAGTCCTGAGTGAGGTTGTATGGACATCATGAGATGGTGGAGGGGAACTCTATCGCATAAATTGATCGAAAACCTGAGTCGCGTCAAACTGTGGGGTCCTGAAGAGACAGCCTTGTTAGCATGCGAAAGAGTAAGGTAACATATCTTTTGCGGAAGGGCTTAGGAAATTCTGGCTATTTGATGGAGACGAACCTGCCTGGGCCGGGGTGTAACCTGCGCGAACCACTAAAGTAATCTTAGTATGACAAACCAACTGTTATTGAAACCAAAAAAAAATACCATATTCTTCAATAGCCTCCCTAGCTCTCTTGCGAGCTTTTAGAACTGTAATGACGCAAGTTTCAAATTCTCTTCTCAAATCCCCATCTAGGACCATGACGTTGCTCCGAACTTCGATCACATCCTCAGCACTCGGCCCTTGGCCCACATCTGGCCCATTTTCAGCTGTTATTGATTCCTCGTCACTTTTCGCCGGCATTATGTTTCCTGTTTTCGGCATCTCACTGGTTGAGTTCACCGTGTAGCTTCTTGAACAAAGTAACTTCAAACCCCGGAAGTAAAAAGCATGAGACAAACATTATTTCCAACGCCGAAATCTAGGTCTTGCAGATTTGGAACACGCAACAAGGAGAGGAATGAACAAGACAGATATTAAAATAAAATACCTCCTACTACCACGACATGAAAGAAGCCGCCACCGATTATATGGGCGAATTCCCTAGATGTTTGTATCTTGTGCCCACCACAGAGAGCATTTTCTTAAGGGCCATTGGTATGCTCCTGTAAGGATTCTTTCGTTCTTGCCTCGACAAGAAAAATATCGCATGGTAAATTAAGTTGGTAGCACTGGCCCCGAGCAAACTTACTTTCGAATTCGGTCAAATGTAGAGAAGCGAGTTACCATACGTCGAGAAGTTTCCAATATCCGATCTGAGCAAACGGACCACCGTTACCGACAAGGGGACACGTTATATGCGCGCTGCCAATAAGACAGAAAAATGACTTTAGCTAACCACATAGTCTAAAGGCATAAGGAAATTTTACGGAATCCAATGCCATAATACAGACAGGGTTCCGGTTTCAGTGCAATACCGCATGTCATTAGCGCTTTACTGAGAGGATTAAGGAGAGAAGGAACATTGCACAGCAGGGATTTCGAGCAGGCGGTATGTAAGCACTTAATCCTACTTCTACCTGGGCATAAGTTCGTTGGCCCTTTGGTTACTGCAGCCACTCCATGCATGTTCCCAAGAGTATGTCTGGCTCATCTTATCTCAGTTGACTCAGACCCTCGGAGAGAAAATCCACCTTACCTCCTGCGGCTGGCACCGCCACACCTCTGTAACCCCTGTGACTCCTGTAAACTCCTAAGCCAATTAGCGACCGGCGCCGCAGC
>Ga0307515_10013880_pt1 | contig 14996 bp, 2 predicted proteins | sample 17_EM_MG_FD_194513 | JGI IMG/M metagenome (GOLD analysis project Ga0307515, IMG submission 194513) | Populus trichocarpa ectomycorrhiza microbial communities from riparian zone in the Pacific Northwest, United States - 17_EM | ecosystem: Host-associated > Plants > Roots > Unclassified | place... | reverse complement strand
ATATTAGCTTTTTCTCTATATACTAAAAATAGGACGGTATAACTTTACTAAGTAATAGAATAAATATTACTAGCTAGTTATAACGATTAAATATAAAGGATTTAATATAAGGTATTAGGAATAATAAAGGTTATTAAATTAAAGATAGGAATGCTATACCTCTAATAAACGACTTAGAGATAGGAGATATCTTTAAGAATAAAGATAAAGAGGAAGGGGATAGTATTACGGACCTTATATTATGTAACCGACTACGGGTGCTGCCGAGACAGCCTCAACGCCACCCTATATATTGATTGCAGATCAATATTGCTTGCAGATCACTGTTCCCATTTTAGCTACCATTTCATATATATATACCTCTTGATTTCCATAGATTTACAATTAAGTCGCTTATTTAATTCCTACACACTACAAAGCTTACATATTAGCAGTAGTGCGACTATTAAAAATAGATATAAATTATAACGGAACCTTATAGCAAGTACTACGATAGGCTTGTTATTGGGCTAGGTATATAGGTATTGCAAGTAAGTCAACAACGTAATAATAACTAGTGGAGTGGTTGCCTAATAGATTAACTCTAATTGTATTCTAAGAATTACTATAAGGAAGGAACTATCTAGGTAGGGATTAAGGGTCCTTAAATATATAACCGTACTCCTAAGAAATCCTTCTTATATATAATATACGTATACTCTATCTACTCTGTTATAGATCTTATAGATTATATAGATTATATAGATTATATTATATAACTTATACTACTATTCCTCGTTATATAGTTCTACCGGCTCTATCTTAAACTATACTTTTATTAACTAACTAGCTTCTTCTAACTCCTCTCCTAGTAGTTATAATATTATACTTAAAGCGTCCGTAACACTATCTCCCTTCTCTTTATCTTTATCCTTAAAGATTCCTAATATCTCTAAGTTATTTACTAGAGGTGTAATATCCGTCTAATTAATTTGGTTAATATCGTTACTTATAATACTTAAAGTAACTCCTTCTTCTTTTATAGCTTGTTAGTCTCATACCGTTACTATTATATTATCTTTTAGTAAGATAATACTATCTCTATATTCTCGTTATATAAAAGAGGGATTAGTTTATATTATATTAGCGAGTCCTTTCTCCTAGTAACCCTTTTTATATTTAGAGTGCACTAAAGCAAATATTTATTTATTCTATGACGTTCGCTTTATCTCTAACGCTAAGTATATACGTCCTATTACTCTTAATAGTTATTAAGTTCCCTAAGTAATTTATTATAGGGTTTTATATTTAATCTACTACTATAAAGCTTAATAATAAGCTCTTAGTGACTTTAGCAGAACTTTATTATTCTTATAACGCTAAGAAAGAGGCTGCTAATACTTAACAGCGAGCTCTTAAATCTCGTCTTGCTACGTCCACTTAGTTAATCCATCTTAAGAAGGTTTATAAGAAGGTCCGTTTTAAGGAGTAGAAACTTATAAAATAAGGTCTATAGGAACTTAGTAATAAGAGAACTAACTCTCTTCTTATAAAGGAAATAACTCTAAGTAGTTTAGCAGTCGCTCTTCCTAGGTCCCCCTTAGGTGACTTATTCTTTAGCAATCCTTCTTTATTAATATTACCTAACTTATTTTCTTCTAATACTCCTATACCTTTTTTATAGCATTCTTTAGATTTTCTAGTAGCTCCTAAGTAGTCTTATTATAGCTTATCTACTTTACTTTATACTATATTTTATTATCTATGTCCTTATAACTAATAATCCTTAAAACTTATTATTTATCTTCTTCTTGCCCTCTATACGTATCTGCTTTATAAACTAGTGGCTTAACATTCCTATATACTAGCTCTAGCATCGCAATATACTATACTAGGTAGATTTTTATTTTGGCTAATAGGTTTAACTTAAACGTAACCGGTAAAATTCTCTATATAATTTTAAAAGGTCCTAGTCTAACGTAATCTAACTTCTTACTTAGTCGTTAACTTTTGAAATTTTTATATAGTAGCTATACTTTATCTCCCTCCTTAAGATCTAGTCCCTTAGATCTCCTAGCGTTATAGTATTTTTTTTATTCTCTACTATACTACCTTAGCTATTTTTATAAGGTCTATATAAAGATTTATTAAAGTCTCTATTCTTTACTTAGCTATATTACTTATCTTCTTTGCTTAATATAGCGATAACGATAATCTTAGCTCATATCTATAGTTCGCCTTAAATAGTAAAGTGCTTATTCCTTTCTATGGTGTTATATTATATATAAACTATATAACTAGTAATAGCAATACCCAATTATTCTATGCGTAATTAATATAGTGTCTTAGATACTGTTCTAGTGTTTAATTTAATCTTTTTATTTAACCGTCTGTCTGCGGATAATATACGGTAGAAGTTACTACTCTAACTCCTTACTCCGCTAAGAATACCTCCTAAAATACTACTATAAATTTTGGATCTCTATCTGATATAATCTTACTTAGTGCTTTATGCCTTATAAATACTTCCTTTATATAGATTCTAGCAACATCCTCCGCTGAAATTTCTTCCGTATAAGCTATAAAGTATCCCCACTTTATAAGCTTATCTACTATTACTAAGATTATATTATAATCTTGTCCTATAATAGGATCTCTTAATTTTAGTAACTTAATAATAAAGTCCTATAATATAACCTCCCATAGCCTCTCTGGTATTTTAATAGGTTATAGCCCTCTATATAGCTTATACCTTATTAGTTTATTTCTTTAGCAATCTAGACACTCTTTTATAACTTTCCGTGCTATGCCCTAAATTCCATTAATAATGTACTCCTTTTAAAGTCTTAATACTAAGCCTATAGCTCTATTATATCCTTAAGTTAATCCCTTATAGAAATCTTCTATAAAGTGCTCCGCTATACTTCTTAGGATATACTTTACCTCTTTATACTTATATAGTATCTCTTCTCCTAAATATTTTAACTATTCTTCTAGCTATGCCTTAAAGATTCTTTATGCTTAAAAGCTTTCTAGTAACTTATAAACTCTCTTTAGTTTATCTTCTTAAGTTACTATAATTTTTAGATAATTATACCTAATTAGTCCATCTATATCTTTTCGCAGTAAAGCCCCTAATGGCTTCTTATTATTTTGCAGTTTAGCCTTTTAACTTAACGCATTGGCTTGCGTATTATCTGTACCTTTAGTATACTAAATTTTAAAATAGTATTCTATAAGTATCTCTGCCTATCTAACCTATTTTTAGTTAAGTTCCTTTATTATTAGGAATCCTATTAGGTTCTTATAATCTATCTTAACTATAAATAGTTTTTCTATACCTTACAAAAATGCTCTCTATTTCTTTAGTGCTATAACTATACCTAATAACTCCTTATTATAGATGTTATAGTTTAACTCTAGTAGTATTATCTTTTAACTATAGTATGCTACTAAATGCTATCTATCTGGATGCTTTTATATAAAGTATACTCCTAGTATAAAGTCTAATGCATTTATTTCTATAACCGTCTCTAGTTCTGGTTAATAGATTTTAAGAACTAGCTCCTAGGTAAATAACCTCTTAACTTCCTTAAATAGTTCTTATTATTCCTTTCCCTATATTTATAGTTCTTCTTTCTTTATTAATTACGTAAATAGCTTAATATCCTTTAACTATTATGCTATAAACCTTCTATAGTAAATACAAAACCTTAAAAATAATTTTAACTACGTAACGTTCTCTAGTTTTTACTAATTTACTATAGCTATAATTTTTTTTAGATCTATGCTAAGTTGGCCTAGTTTAATAATAAATCCTATAAAATCGGTCTTCCTAGTAAAGAACTCGCATTTCTTAATTGCTACTAGTATCTGTTCTTCTTATAGTCTCTTTAAAACCTATTTAACGTGTTCTCTATATTCTTCCTTAGTTATTAAGTAGATAATAATATTATCGAGATATACTATAACAAATTTATCTAAGTGTTCTCCTAATATATTGTTAATTTGCTTTTAAAATGTTACTAGCGCGTTTATAAGCCCGAATTGTATAACTAATAGTTTATATAGTCCTTTCTTTAACCTAAAGGCTACCTTTTATTTATCGCCTTCCTTAATCCTAATCTAATGGTACGCCTATCTTAGATCTATCTTTATAAAGATTTGCGTATTACTTATCCTATTTTAGATCTCGCTAATTAAGGGTAAAGGATACCTATCCTTTCTTATAATGCTATTTAACTGTCTATAATTAATATATAGCCTTAGTTTGCTATTTTTCTTTAGTATAAACAATACTGAATAACCTGCTAATAACTGCGATGGTCTAATATATCCCTTTTATAAGTTCTTTTAGATAAACTCTTTAAGTGCTCTACCTTCTTCTTCGGTAAGCTTATAGATTAGAAAAAATCTTAAACTTATTCCTAGTTCCAATTCTATCTTATAGTCCTATACTATATACTTTAACAGCTTTTTACTTTCTAGTGACTATAGTTTCTTACTATACTTATAGTATCTCTTTGGTATATAATCTAACCCTTTCTCGGTTTCTTTATATATTACTCTAACTTAGTACTATACCAGCTTAGCTTATTATTATATCTTACGGCATTAAGTATCTCTAATATTAACCTAACCTATAACCTAATTAATCTTTAGATTATATTCCTATAACTAAGGTATCCCTAGTACTGCCTTATTATTTCCTAATAGTAATATATTAAAAGACATCTTAACTAGTCTTCCTTTAATGGTTAGCTAAATAGGTTCTATTTTAAGATTAATAATGCCTCCTCCGTAGGCTATTAGATCTTCTAAAATTATCACTAATAGGTAAAGCTACTCCTTTTTCCTATGTGGTAACCCTATTCTTTTAACTGCTATTAGTAAGATATGGTTCCTCATTACTCTACTATCTATTAATGCCTTAAACTACTAATTTTGCCACTTTATTTATAAATTTAGGTATTATCCTTAAATTTCTTTAAGGGTCTAAGGCTTTACTACTAGTTCCCTTTAGTTCTATAGGCCTCTACTTTTTCTAATTATTAGCTGCTTAATCCTGTTTATACTTAATCCAACTTAGGCTAATACTTAGTTTACTTTTTATCTTTAATATGCTATAGATAGGTGTTCTCTAAATATTCCCACTACTGTTGTCTATCTAGGCATTCTTCTGTAAGGAATCTTCCTAGCTAAAGTATTAAGTCCCCTTATTCTTAAACTTCTATAGGGTGCTAACTATGCATATACTTAGCGTTTTAATATTTCGCCTTATCCGATATCTAATACATTCTTACTAGATACTTTTAGTTTTTGTTTTTTAGTGCTCTATATATATTATACGCATTATCCATATATACTATTTATAATAGTGCGTAATATACTTAGTGTCTTAGGTTAACTCTTGGCTCGTCTTTATCCTTAAGTTTAAACCTTTCTTGTATTAATCTAAGCGTCGCAACTTTATTTATAGGTATTAAGATTCGCCTTTCGCTTCTCTAGTCCTCTAATTACTCCTCTAGATCTTTTAACGTTATAATTAAGGCTCCTTTAATATAAGTTATAGCCTTTTCCGTAATTAGGTGGTCCTAAATAACTTTTTTGTCTAACTATATATAGAAATCTTCCTACTTGTTATTGTGTCGTTGTTTATACCACTTTTAGTATAGTTTTTTTTTAAGTATATACGGCTCGTCCATAAAGAAGTATCTTCTTATTACTACGTTATAATAACCTTTTATATATTGTTCTTTAAACCTAATTAAAATCCTTAGATCCTCTTCTTATTCTAATTTAGTAAGCTACTTAGCTCTTAGTATGCCTACTCTAGGCCTATTAGTAATTTTTTATATAGGTGTTTTATCCCTTATACGACCTAGTATGCTAGATCTCTTATCTAGTTTCTGCTCTTACTATAAGGTAATTCTTACTTTAAATTCCTCTATAGTTTCTTTCTTTTCGCGTCTTATAAGTAGATCCTTAAAGTCTTCTTGCTTTTTAATCTTGTCGGTAGTCCTTATTTATATATTAAAATCTTAGTTCTATAAGATTCTTAATCCTAAGCTTTCTAACTTAAGCTTAGCTCCCGCCTTAGTTTAATTAGGCGTTTATAGTGTTCTCATCTTATCTTAAAAGTCTTAAATCTTACTTATCTTATTTTAAAAATCTTATACTATAGGAAACTTTTATTCCAAGCTTATTTGTATATCTTTAAACTAAGCTACTGCCCTACTCTATCAGTTTTTGTCCGTTATAGGTCCTTAGGTATACCTTATCTCGTTTTAAAAATTTTAGTTGTCTTTTATCTTATCTTAAGAATCTTAAGCCTTTAGCCTTTTGCCTTTATTAAGTGGTAAGCTAGTACTAGCAGTTATCTACTTACTTAATCTTCTTTAAATATTACTCCTTCCATCTTATAAAGCGATAGATGCCGTATTTAATGGTGTTATAATGCCCGTTACTAAACCTTACTCTATAGCGGTCTCAGTCTCTACTTCTATTATAACTTCTTTAAGGTTCGTACGCTTCTAGTAAGCTACTTTTATTACCTCGTTATCTGTAAATATTTCGCCTATATTAAACTTGTTATCTTTAATATCTAATCTATATAATAGTTTATTAGTTCCTTTATACTCTATAGATTTTAGCTCTTATAGCTAATAGCTTACGCTATATTTAGCGTCTTTATAAATTTAGTATGCGTTATTATAATAAAATGCAAAACTTTTAATTAAATACTCTTTTGTTCCTTATAGTATACTATTATCCCTCTATATATATATGTCTTCTACTAGTCTAGTTCCTTTTATTATATAGTAACTCTAACCATCTTTATAATCCCTTGCGAAGTAACCTTATTTTCCGCAATTTATATAAGCTCTATCTTTAAACCACTAACTTTACTATAGAGTCCGCCTAAATATCTTCTACTACTAAGATCCCTAGTTTAGCCTTTACTCCCTAGTCCTATAATTACTAGATTCTTAACCTTTAGGTTTTTATAGTTTCTTACTCTATCTTTTATAGGTTTCTTTAGTACCGCTTAGGTCTATTAGCTCTACGCCATACTATAGTTTTTAACTTAGCTTTAGTTATTGCGTACTCTATGCCTTATATAATTATAGAACTCTATCCTAACCTCTCTTAGCCTATTCCCTTTAGAAGATCCTCTTATTAATTTTAATTACTTAATCTATTAAATCCCTTAGGGTATCCGTATCTTCTATTAGAATAATTACGTCCTAGACTTTAGCCTTAAGTCCCTATTTATACTATACTATAAGCGCCTTATTATTCCACTTAACTTATATAGCTAATATTTGGAACTATATTATATACTCTATTACTAAGGTTTATTGCGTAATATTTTAGAGTTTTCTTTCCGCTATAGTAACTGCCTCTAGGTCTCTAAATATTTGTATAAGTCGCTTTATAAATCCCTTCTAGCTTAAGAATATAAACCGCACCTCTTAATTAGTGGTTGTTATTCTATTCGCCTATATTTCTATAAGGTAAGACTTAAACTATTTAAGTACTCTTCTTAATAGGAATAACCCTGTATAAGCTATTCAATCTATAGGTGTTAGTAGTTTTACTTCTTCCTATATAACTTTAAAGTGCATTTATATAAGAAATCCTTTAAGCTTTAACCTCTTTCCTAAGAATCTCTTAATTAAAGGTAACTTAATCTTCGCTACCCCTATCCCGTTAATCCTTTATTTAAGTATCGCATTATTCTCTATTAACTAGTTAACTATCTTTTATAGTTATCTAACTATTATAGGTTGTTGTAAATTAGTATCTGCTATACTAGTGTCACCTCCTAACCTTAAAGTAGTTGCCGCCGTTAATAGCGTTATAGTGGCTGCTTTTAGCAGCATATTATTTAACTTATTAAAACTATAACTAGGTAGTAATTATATAACGGAACCTTATAGCAAGTACTATAATAGGCTTATTATTAGGCTAGGTGTATAGGTATTATAAGTAAGTTAATAACGTAATAATAACTAGTGGAGTAGTTGCCTAATAGATTAACTCTAATTATATTCTAAGAATTACTATAAGGAAGGAACTATTTAGGTAGGGACTAAGGGTCCTTAAATATATAACCGTACTCCTAAGAAATCCTTTTTATATGTAATATACGTGTGCTTTATCTGCTCTGTTATAGATCTTGTAGATTATATAGATTATACAAATTACATTATGTGACTTATACTACTATTCCTTATCATATAGTTTGTTACGGCTCCGTAACGGATCTAGTCAGGGGGCTCGCTTGAGCCTTGGCAAATGTATATAGACGTGTCCTTTTCCACCTTCTGCTCCTTATCTTGATATCCGGGTCCATAGAATACCAATTATACAGGCTTGCATACGTTCTACGGCGCTCGTGCCTCGATTGACTGAGTCGCTGTGACATGGTTCTACCGGCTCCATCCTAGACTGTGCTTTTATTAACTAACTAGCTTCTTTTAACTCCTCTCTAAGTAGTTATAATATTGTACTTAAAGCGTCCGTAATATAAATGGGTTAGTTAAGATAGTATAGAAGGTACTGGAACCAATTAAGCTATAGGATAAGGGGTAGCTAAGTTATATAGCTAGTTACGTTATAAGTTCGGAATATAGGAATGTAGGAATATAGGAACGCGATATACTAATATACTAATATACTAATGTACTAAACCCTTTACTATAAAGAGGAGTTATATATTTAAGAATACACGGTCTCTATAAATAGTTTCTCTTCTTTATAGTAAATTTTAGAATATAATTGGAGTTAATTTATTAGGTAATTACTCTACTAGTTATTATTATATTATTAACCCCTTATTTACCTATATACCTAGCCTATTAATAAGTTTACCGTAGTTCCTACTATAAGGCTTTATTACACTTTAGCCTTTAGCCCCCTTCTATACTAAGCTATTAACGCCTCTTAGTTCTATTTAGTCTACGCTACTAGTATTTAGAACTATATTATATAGTCTATCGTTAATCCCTTTTACGTAAGTTAGTATAGCTTTTCTTTAGCTATCGCTATTAATCCCAGATCTCTATATACTTATATTAGTCTACTAATAAATCTCTCTTAGCTTAAGAACATATACCACATCTTTAGGTTAGTAGTTATTAATCTATTAGCCTATATATCCGTAAAACAAGGTTTAAACTACTCTAGTGCTATACCTATTAAGAATAACCTTGTATACGCTACCTGGTCTATTATTTATTTTAACTTAGTTCCTTTATATTAGATTTTTAACTTTATTTAAGTAAGGAATCCCTTTAGCTTATACTTCTCTTCTAAAAATCTTTTAATTAATAGCAACTTAATCTTTTCTCTCTTTATATTTTATAGTTGCTAAAGTAATACTTAGTTATTAGCATTATTCTGCTTTATAACACTCCTAAGCTAGTTTATTATAACTACTATTAAGTTATTATCCCGTATGCTAGTATCTCCTTCTAATCCTAAAGTAGTTATTACTATAGGTAGCGTTATAGTTACTATTTTAGATAGCATATTATTTAACTTCCTTTATTATAATCTTAGTAGTAAATATATAACGAAGTCTTGTAGGAAATACCACGGTAGACTTATTAATAGGCTAGGTATATAAATATAAATATAATTAGTGGAGTAGGTTACTTAATAGATTTACTCTAATTATATTTTAAGATTTACTATAAAGAAGAGAACTATTTAAGTAGGGACAATAGTCCTTTAAATATATAATACTACGCCTAAGAAATATACTAAGTACGCTAGTATATTCTACATTCCTATATTTCTACGTTTCTACATTTTAAACTTATAACGTAACTAACTATATAACTTAGCTACTCCTTATTTTATAGCTCGATCGGTTTTAGTGCCTCTTATACTATCTTAACTAACCCGTTTATATCTCTTTTTAGTAGTTATACTACTACTAATATAAGGTCCGTAACATCTATTAAATAAGAATAGGCTGTTACCTTACAGTAATAAGCCGATAAAGCGCCCTACTAAGCTACACCTATATGCATAAATTGCCTAGCCGGAGCATTTAAGCCGCTAGTATTTTATAAGTTGGTATAATACTAGGCGGATAAGAGGAGATTAAGGGTAGTAGTAGTAGGGGTAGGAGGCGGGGCATTAAAAGGGATAGTGGCGGTAGTAATTCTAAGCTCGGACCTATAGAACTCGGTTACCTCCCACATACAGCCATCTAACTAAAATTAAACCACCAATTAATTAACTTATTTTCTTTATAAAAAATTAATCAATATAGACTAAAATAAGTAGAACTTATAAATAGCTATTATAGATTCTAAATCTGATATTTATAAGTCTATACGAAAAGCAGTGCTTGTATATAGTGTCCCTTTGTTAATTTTAAGCGATAATTAAATAACAGACTACTAAAACAATTTATACACCAATGTAAATAGCAATTGACTCCTATATAATAGTCCTTCCTTATAAATTAGGTACTTAAATAGGATTTATAAAAAATTTCCCTATTATATAAGTAATTATATATTTAAAAAAAAATAGCTTAAGTCTCTAGTTAAGGTAGCAATACTAAGGCCCTTAGTAAAATATAGGTAATTAGCTACTCTAAATAAAATCTTTATATAAAAATTATATATACCTAATTAATAGAAGGTATATAAATTAATAGGGTATTTAAAAAGATTAATATATAGGTAAAAAATACCTAAAATATAGACAAATTTAGAGTTATATTAAGCATATATATAAATTTAATTACTCTAAGATATATTTTTTAAAAAAGTTTTTTTATAAAGTTGTGTAATAATTATAAATAAGTATTTATTATAAAGATAATATTTACCCCTAGCTAGTTAATTTATTTTCAGGGGAAATACCCCTAATTAATATAAGAATACTAAGGTAAAGTATTTTATTAAATATATATAGCCTAAAAGAATAGTTAAATAGCTAATTGTATTATATTTAGGCAATTTATAATAATAATATATACTTAAAACTAACGTTTTTTGGTAATAAAGCTTAATTATATTTCTTTAATAGCTATATAAGCCGTTATATAGTTAAGTTTTTAATAAAGTATAAAATGTACAATATATAGCTCATTTTTTGCTACTTTATTTAATATAATAACCCTTAAATCTATTTTAAGTAAAATTTAAAGTATATATATCTTAGTAGTATAGCTCTAATTAAGAAGTACTATTTTATTAAATATTACTATAAGACCTAAAAGAAGGCCTTATAACAAAAATAACTAATTTTAAGCAGTATATCTATTAGTAACACAAGGTGATATTATATATCTACAAGTTGTAGGTAGTATAATAGTTATTCTTATTTTTCTCTTGCTTAAGGAAGGGCGAGGAGCTTAGGGCTCCTCGCCACGCTAGTGCCGCGGCGACACGTAACGGCAACTTGCCTTACGTAACGGCAACTTGCCTATATTCCCAACACTAGCAACCCTTCTTTTGTGGTTGCTATCTACATATATATACCGCTCGACTAGCGTAATAAATATTAATCCTCCTTACTTACTATTGCCATTATAATATAAGTCTCGCTGTCCTAAAATATACCTCTTAGCATATAGTGCTTCCTTACTTAGGAGTTATAGGTAGATATCTTATTAGGAGGGCCGCTAAGGCGCTAGTAGTAAGCGAGCTAATAGCGATTTTCTATCCTAGGGATGGAAAATCCTAATTAGCTAGTTTAAGTTAGGGTCTATAAAATGTTATACTCCTACTCCCTTTTAACCTAACCTTTAACTTATATACGTAGAGTATTTGTATTAATAAACGTCTCTAGTACCTTATTTAGGTTCGCCTTTATTATTACATCTACTAGGTTATCTTGGCCATTAATCTATTAAATCTTAAAGAGTTTTTAACGCTTATAGGATTGCTAAAGTGCTATAATATCAATTATAAGGCGCTTCTCCTTTGTGGTACTAAGCTTAACTAAATACTTATAAAGGGAATATAAGTCAGTGTACACAATTATAGGGATAATAGAAAGTTTGAGTTAATCTATAATTATCTTTAGGGTAGTTCTAATTGCGATTGCTATATTAACTCCGCCAACTATTCTATATATCTCTAATGCTAGAACGCTTTAAGTAATACGCTTACTCTTAGTTAAGCTCTAATAGATAAGATTACTGTAGATTATAAAGTTATTCTCTCTAATAAACTCGTTCGCGATAATAATCTTATATCCTAACTAGGAGCTAAAATCTTTATTATTTATAAACGATCTATTAATAAATACAAAGAGCTTAGCGGTGGGAAGGTTAATAGGCACGTAGAGTAGTCCCCGATTAAAATGGTTTATTTACCAGAAAAGACGTTTATTTAGGGCTAAAATGTTATCCTTAGTTAGTTCCTGGTATTAGGCGGTAATAGAGAGATTAAATAAAGCCTTAGGTTGACAGATAGAAGCAATATAAGCTCTATAAGCGCGTTACTCTACATATCCTTACTTTAGAGAATTAGCGTTAATAACGTTAATCTTCTTACCTTAACCCTTCTGGCGTAAAGCAATAGAATCCTTATTTAGGGAGAGGGTGCATCCGTTAAAGAGTAATGGTATTATTAAATTAAGCTTTTCCTTTAGCTTTGCCATAAGATTTACTTTTACTAACTTATCTTCTTTAAGAGCTAAGAATTGGTCGTCTCCTAAGATAATTATATTATTAGTTTATATGCCGACGATTCCGAATAGAGTTCCTATAGTTATAATTAGGAAGTATAGGTTGAATATAAAAGTAGTTATTAAAAGCTTCTCTTTGTGGTACTTGCTGTAGGTAGCCCACTAATAGGTTCCTACCTCTGTAATTCTATATAATAGCTTAAGCATAACTATAATTGTATCTTCGGGATATTAGTAACGAATTTACTCTAAAAGGTATACCAATATTAAGCGCTAAAGGTGCGTCTCTAATTGGGTATAGGCCTAAGTAATATCTTATAAATAAACCGCTATTCTATTCTTTATTAAGAAGGGAGCTAGTATAGTAATAACTTGCTAACTAGCTTATTAAATTATAGGAGATTATATAAGAATTACCTCCTTACTATTATTGTTATAACCTTAGATAATAAGCCTTAATTTCTTAAATAAGGCGTTAGTAGCTTTGCCTTTAATCTTATTAACTATTCTTAATTTAAAGATACAAACTTCGTCGAACTTAGTAGGGTTATACTTTTTGAATTTAAAGACTCCTCTTATAATAAGACCGTCAATCTCCTACTTATTAGATGCTTAGAAAGGAGCTCTAGGAGTTATAATATAACCTTCCTTTTAGAGCTGTTTTGCGAGCTTAAAGTTAGCCTTCTCCTTAGTTATTATAAAGGCCATTAATAACTCAATTCCATTCTCAATAGCAGCAATAAATTACTTTTTAAAATTAATAAGATATTAGCAATTTTATAATCCCTTTGGGCGACCTCTACCGCGTTATAGTTGCGGCATATCTACTATAATTATATTAGGATTGTAGTCATCTTCTAGAGTATATTAATCGTAATTCTTCTTTAGGGCATCTTTTGGGGTATCCTATAAAGGCTTAAAACTGTTATCTTTATAGTAAGGCTTAATAACGGTTAAACGGAATTAAGTGGGTCCGTAAGGCATCTAAATAGTATAAGTTTAACCATTAATTACAATAAGTTAATATAGGCCTAACTATCCTCCTTTTTTACGCTATACGCGTACCTTAGACTAGAGTAGTAGATTAAGCGTAGTTAAGGTATTTGGGCCATTTCTTATTCCTAGTACATCGTTAACCTAACGTGTGGCGTAGAGACGTCGCACCTCCTTTATTGCCTTGCGAATAGCCTTAGCTTATTATATAATAGAGGGAGATAGTAAAGAATTGTTAGTTATTTAAGGGTAGGCGCTAAAGACTAGTAACGTGGGTACAAGTTCATCTGGGCCAGCGGAATTGTTAATAGCTTTAATAGCTATTTATAAGGTAAGTTCTTTGCTAATATCCTCTAGTTCTAAAGAGATAATCTTATATACGCGGCGTAATAGCGTGTAATATTACTTTACTTTTCTAACGCTATTATATACCTTAATAGGAACTTCCTTAACCTTAATTGCTATTGCCTTTATCTATTATCGAAACTCTATAGATAAGAAGTTCTTTCCTATATCGTGGACGATTTGGTTAGGGGGTTCTAGGTAAATATTAATCTAGTATAATTAAAGGGTATCCTATACGTTCCTAGCTAATATATCCTTTAAAAATTGTGCGGCTTAGAAGGAGGTTAAGAAGTTAACAACTTAGAGTACTAGCTTGCCGCTAAGATATATAACGTCGACGATAATATAGAAGTTAAAGTCGTAATTATCTTTAAGGGTAAACTTAAATCGGCCAGGGGACTTCTGGTTTATTTAGTAGTAATAGCAGTATTTTATAAGATACTTAATTGCCTTAACCTTAACTTTATAGCCTGCTCGCTAAAGAACCCTAAGCAATTAATAAACGGATAGGTGGCTAAAACGACAGTATAGTTGGCGTAACTCTAACTTAGTTAAATAGCTCTAAGTAATACTCTTTTCTAGTTAATAAAGGAGTAACTAGGGGTAACCCTACTTGCGCATAATAGGCACCCGATTATTTCCTTAAATAAGTACATTCTTAAGGTTATTAAGCTTAACGCTTAATTTATCTATATCTCTAATGCAAAATAGAAATAGGGTGTTTATAGGAATAACGTAAAAAGTAATATACCCTAAGGGGGTTTAAACCCTAATTGTGCTAAGAGAGATTATAGTACCCTTGCTAAAACGAATTATATATTAGCCTACCGTTAAATAGTTAATCTAAATAGAGCTATTAAGCTACTAAAGGGCTTAAACTTAAGGTTTTCCTACTATAGATACTCCTATGGCTCTAGTGTCTGGTATAATACTATAGAAGACGTTTACCGAGTATCTATTATCAAAGGAGAACGTAAAACTCTCCCTTAGCTTATTAAAGATATCTAACTTTATAA
>Ga0307515_10013879_pt1 | contig 14998 bp, 6 predicted proteins | sample 17_EM_MG_FD_194513 | JGI IMG/M metagenome (GOLD analysis project Ga0307515, IMG submission 194513) | Populus trichocarpa ectomycorrhiza microbial communities from riparian zone in the Pacific Northwest, United States - 17_EM | ecosystem: Host-associated > Plants > Roots > Unclassified | place... | reverse complement strand
GTTTTGGTGGCATTATAGTAGCGTCCCGCTAAAATGCTGCCGATATGGTTATAATGCCACCAAAACTTGTAGGGAGGGCGGGCAGCCCGCTTATGTCACCCCCTTATATATATATACGACCCCCTTATATTATACACCAGGCCTATAGGGAAAACTTTTAAAAGAGGAGGATATTTATCTCGGATATTCTTTTAATTAAATCCTAGTCTTTTGTTTAGCTAGTTCCTGCTATAAAGCGGCCCCTGCGGCCTACTAAACGAAGCCCCAGAGCCCTAATAGCTGCTTTAACCCCTAAACGCGTATTAGTAACACCACCTCTAGATCCGCTAGCAGCTCTACTAAGACGTATAAAGAAACTAAGCGCGAAGGTGCTAGAGACCCAGCAGTCGCTAAGGACACGCTCTTAATAATTAGTATAGTTTAAATAGCAGACAACCGCACCATAAATTGGACTATAAGTTACGCAGTATATACTACCTTTATTTCCTATAGTAAGAGTCTCTACCTTACCTAAATGTAAAGGAGGAGGTATTAATCGTGATGAATTTTATCGACTTATTAAAAGCCTTAAAGAAACTATAGTATAGTAGAGTAATATTAAAAGCATTAGAAATAACCTAGTAGATATTAAATTAGAATAGTAAAGCCTTAAAAAGTAAAACGCTGAACTCTAAAAGGCTATCTAGTCCTTATAAGTATAACTAAATACTCCCTTAGCTCTAATATAATTATAGGCGTTAGTAGCGGCTAGTAGAGGTATAGTAAGTAGAGGTATAGTAGGGTTAGAGATAACTTTACTATAAATAATAAGCGCTAGGAACTCTAAGGAACCTAACTAGCAGCTAGTAATAGATATTAGCTATATAGGTTTAGAGGTAATAGAGAAGGTAGCTACTATTAAAGTAGTAAAATAAACCATTATATAAGGTATAAAGGATATTAATAGGCTTACGGGAGCTATATTTAAGGACTTCCGCGTATAATAAATAAGCGACAGCGCGAGCATTATTAGATTTTTAATGGAAAAAGATAAAGAAGCTATATTTAGGTAGATGACTGCTTAATAGCTTAAACTATATATCCTTAGGGCGAGGCTTATTAGACCTAAGTAGTATACAGTTAAGGCGGACTGGGTTAAAGTACCTCTAGTAATAAATATTAATAGTGGGAAAGTAAGTAAGTTATCTATAGAGCGCTTTAGGATAGAAAATAGTGTAGAGGTATATATAATAAGATGGCTCGGGTAACTAAGGCCACGCGGCTAGCACGCGTTGGTAATTATTAAAGTGGCAATAAAGGAGGATATAGAGAAGCTGCTTACGTTAGATAATATATTATTTAGGGAAGGCGCAATTATTATATCACCATTTAAGGAGCGATATACCCCTATAGCATGCTATAAATATAAAAGGTTTAGATATAGGGCTAGAGACTATACGTAACCTAATATATACGAAATATATAGGCGGGAGGGCTATTTCTAGTGTAAAACGGTTAATCTATACTGCGTAAACTGTTAGGGTCCTTACTAAGCCTTATACCGTAAATGCCTAGTATATAGGAAAGAGATAGACAGGATTCTTATACGACAGCGCTATAAATAAGGAACTCTAGATTATCTAGGCGAACTTAAGGAAGTATAGAGAAGCGCAGCATGCGCTATATAACGACAAAACGCTAGCAGACTTTCACTTTATTCTACGCTAAAAGCCTTACTACTTTCTCTTAGATAGGGAAGTAGTGCTAGCTAGCTTAAACCCCTAGTGGATAAGGTTTATTCTAATAGGTAGAAAGCAGCGGTATTTCCTAGTTAGGTTATATATCTAGGCATCTAAAGAGCTAGTAGCTATATAGCTATAAATAGATTTAGCAGATATTATGGCGGTAGTGGCGCACGTTGGCCAAAGGAGACTTATAATTATGTTAGTATATATTCTAAATAGATGCTTAAGGAGAACTAAGGAGGAGAATCTAGAGGAGCTCTTTAGTAGGCTAGAGATAATTAACGGGCTAATTTAGGGTAAACTATTGCGTAACCTATATACCAAGGTGGTAATCGCAGGCGACTTTAATCGGCATAATCCGCTATAGGGAGGAAGTTATATTAGTACCACATTAACGCAGGAAGAAAACGCGCTAATTATTAACTTTATAGCGAACCAGTTACTTTAGAGCCTACTTTTAGTAGGAGTACCTATATTTAAGAGTAACGCGGGGCAAATATTAACAATTAACCTTATGCTTATAACCCCGGGCCTAGTAAGTAAACTAGTAAAGTACGCTATCTAGAAGTATAAATATGGGTTAGACTATAAAGCTATCTATATTAGCTTCTAGGTTAATATAGGTATGTAAAAGAGCTAGGAAAGGCTGCTTATTAAAAATATAAACTAGGATAAGATTTAAGAAGACGTAGAGCAATAGAAAGAGATGGGATTCCCTATAAAAGATATAGATGAAATAGTTAACTACCTTAATAAGTGGGTTAATAAAGCCCTTAAAGCACACTACTAGAGGGTTAAACTATCGCTATATATAAAAAGATGGTGGAATAAAGACCTTATAACGCTAAGGAAGTTATATATATACTAGAGAAATAGGAATAGTATAATATGGAGGCAAGGAAGGGATAACCCTAAGCTATATAATATCGCAGTAAAAGTGAAGAAACTCTTCTATAAGACTATTCGGCGATATAGAAAGCTCTATTAGGATAAATTCCTTAGTAATAGTAATAATATATAGAAAGCGTTAAAATACCTTAAACCGTAGGCTATATCCGCATTTACTAGAATACCGCTAATTAAGAAGGCTAAAGGATAGGGAGAGGTTATTATAGAAAACTATAATATTATAAGAGAACTACTCTAGGCATTTTTTCTGGTCCCGCCGCCGTGCGAATAAAAGAAGAAAGCTATAACTAGCTATAACCAATTACTATAAGAGCCTATCGCTAAACATAAGGTTAAGGCAGCTATATTTAGGGCTAGCCTAGATAAGGCTCCTAAAAGGGACGGCCTACTAGCTAGGGTATAGTAAGAGCTATAGCCCACACTAAGCGGTAAAATCACCACTCTTTTTACTAAATTACTTAAGATAGGAAAAGTACTATAGGAATAAAAGGTAGTAAAGATTATACCGCTATAGAAGCTAAAGTAGGGGGACTATATAGTAGTAAACAACTATAGACCAATCTCCCTCCTCCTAACGCTGGGAAAAGTACTTAAATCGCTAGTAGCGGAGAGGATAGTATACCTAGTGGAGGAATATAGCCTACTGCCTAAGATATACTTTAGAGCTAGGAAGCAAAGGTTAATAATATATACGCTATTATATCTCTATAAGGACGTATTTAAAGTATAAAGAGGAAAGAAGACACTATCTCTAGTATTATTTAATATTAAGGGTGCGTATAATAATATAGCTATAGAGCCAGAAATTAGGAGATTACAGCAGCGTTAGATACCTTAGACGATTATATAATAGGTATAGGACTTTTATATAAACCGTTAAGCCTATATCCTAGTTAACGGGTATATATTAAAAGTATAGGCGCTCCTATAGGCGGGTCTTCTATAGGGATTAGCACTAGCCCTAATACTCTTTCTATTCTTTAACGCGGATCTTATATAAAGCGCACCCAGAAATAGCAGCTCTATGGCCTTTATTAACAACTACTTAGTATAGGTTATAGGCCCTAAGGCGAAGGAAAACACGCAGATTATCTAGGGCGAGATTATACCAATGCTTAAGAAATAGGAAAGGACTAGTGGAGCCTAATTTAAAGTAAAGAAAACGTTATTTATCTACCTTACTAGATATAAAGAAGCGGGTAAGGATACTACCACACCGCTCTAATTTAAAGGAAAAGGAATCCCCCTAATATAGGAAGTTAAAATCCTTAGGGTAATTCTTAATAAGGAGCTATGGTTTAAGGTATACCTAGCGGATAAAGTAGGTAAAGCCACTAAGATAGCGCTAGCATTGCGTAGATTAAAGGGACTGTAGTCTAAGAGCGTTAAGCAGCTAGCTAAAAGCTTAGTCCTACTAGTAGTAGACTACGCGTCGCCAATATAGTACCTACTTGCGATATAAAAGTTAATATAGCTCCTCTAGTAGGCGTAGAGGATTACGGTATAAGCTATTATTAGGGGGTTCCGCACTATTACTCTGCTAATAGTGGAGGTAGAAGCTGGCTTACTCCTTTTTAAGTAAAGGCTATATAACCAGGCTATCGCGTTCTAGGTATTAATCTATAAACTAGGCAAATTATATCCTTATTAGATAATTTAAAAATAGAGGCTTTATAAATAGCACCGATTACCACTCTAAAGGATAGTAGAGATATATAAGGACGTCTAAGTAAATAGGGTGCTAGAGGTTAAACCGTATATATACCCGCCGTAGGTGGCTAAGCCTAATGTGGTAATATATAAGGACAAAGAGTATACTTAAGCTATTATTAAAGACTATAAGCTAGGGCAGGTTAATATATACATTAATATATCGGTGCGTAATAGCAGGGCAGAAGTTAGGGTGTATACTACGCCATTTAAAGTAAGGCTTTTGAAAATGGTGGTAAGCTTTAATTAGGCCGACGCCCATCTTATAGAGCTTCTAGTAATTAGTAAGGCAGCTAACTAGCTATAGGACCCTATGTGCATGGCTATTAACTAAGTAGGTTTTCCAATACCTGCTTTTAGTATAAGAATATTCTCTAACTCGTAATTAGCGTTATAGTTAGTATAGGGCTAAAGGGCTAGAGCCTGCTAGGAAGTAGTCGTAAAGATTTTAAAGAAGCTCTGGCTAAATAATGTTATGTTATACTAAATTCTAGGCTACTTAGGATTTATAGAAAATAAAAAGGCTAATAAGCTTACTAAAGTAGTAATAAGATTAGAGAGCGAGGAGCTACCATAGAGAGACGGCCTCCTATAGTACCTTATAATGCAAGTATTAAAAAGAGCTAAGATAATAATAGGACCGCTTTTATTAGGAAGATCTAATACAGGTAAATTTATAAGGAAGATTAATACAGCACTCTACCTTAGAAAGGCTGTAGGATTATACTAGTAGCTAATTAGCTTTAAAGCTGCTATCTTTATATAGCTATAGACCGGCAAGTTATTTCTAAAGGAATATCTCTATAAAATTAATGCATTAAAGATAGTGTTATATAACTGCGGGCTTATAGAATTAATATAGCACTTCCTCTTCTCTTATAGGAGGTGGGTATAGTAGAGGATTAAACTAAGAGAGTAGTATAGAGACCGATTTGGGGATCTATTATATATATTAGGAGGCTACTTATGCAGATAAAAAGGAGGTAGGAATATTAACGGCCCAATTAAGCGCTAAAAGCCAGACATTAATATAGTTAGAGCTATAATTAAATTTATAAAGGAGACTGGATGTTTATACTTAAGTATATAAGATATAGAGAGTATAGAAGCTAACGTTAATAAGTAAAGACTTTTAAGAATTTCTTATCTAATTATCTAACTAAATATACCGTAAGCCTCCTCTACACGTGCCTCTACTAGTGCGTCACTAATTAAGAAGCGCATAACGCTAAAATAGCCCTGCGGACACGAGGCGTTAAAAACTACTTACTTGGGCTCGCCTTTAAACTCTAACTTTCTTCTAATAGTAACGCATTACTTTCCTTTATTTCCTTAGTTAAGTATAGTATTAGGTAATAGATATATAGTTCTTATAGTTGGCTTCTAAACTAGAGCAGGCATATTAATAGTAGGAAGTATTTAGTTAGCGCTCTATAACGGCCTATACCCTAGATGGTGTATGGCCATAATAGATTATACATACATACATACATACGTACATACATACGCTTTCGTGGCGTGCCCGCGAAGCCCTACTACACGCGCCCACGTCGCCACGGGCGGAAACATCATTGGGAAATCGTTCCTTATGATGGCTAAGTGCAGAGGCGATGGTAAAGAGCTGGTGTTGCGACTCTGTGGTGTTGAACCTGCGACGCGTACGAAGCACCACCCTTAACATCACCAGGAGTCTTACTGCCCCCGCAGAGACGAGTGGGGCAGAGTATGCGCAGCACTCGCCGCTCTTCTGCCTCGAGAAATTGCTACGACGATGCGACCACGCAACGCTCAAACAACGTTACCGGAACTAAAGCACGGCTTCTATCACCGCACGCATCCGATCCTTTCGCGGAATGGATCCGCTCAGCGTCACCGCCAGCGTCATCGCCATCCTGCAGCTCACAGGAAAAGTGATCACATACCTGAACGATGTTAAGGACGCCCCGAAAGAATGCCAACAATGCACGATAGAGGCATCTAACCTTCAAAACCTCCTGATAAATCTTCGTTATCGCCTCGAGCAGGGGCAGACCGGCGATCCTTGGTTTACAACGGTTCGGACTCTAAACGTTGAAAACGGGCCTCTCGACCTATACAAGCAAGCGTTAGAGCAGCTGCAGTCTATAGTAGACGTCGGCGATAGCGCACAGAAAATCAAGAGACGGTTGGTATGGAAGCTCAGCAAGGCAGACGTCGCAAGCATTCTGGCAAGGATGGAGCGGCTGAAGAGTCTTGTAAATATCGCGCTCGAGATGGACCACTTGTGAGTCCTTTCACAATATGAGTATAACGGGTATGCTCACGCAGATAGTAAATTATCCCAAGCTATCAAAGACGATACTGTATCCATTCGAAATGCCCTTCCCACTCTACAAGCTATCGGAGATACCCAAAATCTGCAGCATCACCGTACCATTATGGAGTGGCTATCGCCAACAAATTTCCCCCGCCAGCACGATATCGTCACTCAAAGACAGGAAGGCACCGGGCAATGGTTTCTAGACTCTCCTAAATTTAAGAGATGGCTATAGGGATCTGATAAGACGCTATTTTGTCCTGGTATACCTGGAGCTGGTAAGACGATGATGGCGGCGATCACTATTGATTATCTCTACAGCACAGTAGAGTGCGATGACACTAGGGTCGCCTACTTGTTCTGCAGGTATAAGGCGGAAGCCAATCAGAGCGCAACGAATCTACTTGCTGCGCTCTTAAAGCAGCTGGTGCATAGCCGGCCAGACATTGCAGCTCCGGTAACGCGTATGCACGACTACCACTTAAAGCAACAAAGCAGGCCATCTCTCAACGATATATTCGAGGCTCTACAGTCTGTCTGTTTGAGTTATGCTGTAGTATACATTATAGTAGATGCGTTAGACGAATGCGCGGACAAAGATAGTACGCGAGGCCGACTCATCGATAAACTGCGCGAGCTGCAGACCAGAACAGACGTACGGCTTCTATTCACCTCTCGCTTTATTCCCGAAATAACACAGAAGTTTCAATCGAACTCTATGCTAGAGGTGCGTGCCAGCGAAGAGGACGTGAAGCGCTTTGTGGCAGGTTAGATGCCACGTCTGCCGAACTGCGTCCAACGCGACGAGGAGCTCAAGCACGCTATACAGAATAAGATTGTTGAAGCTGTTGATGGCATGTAAGTGCTCCCTACTCGTTCTGTATAAACGGAGCAATCTTAATAGAATTGCCAGGTTCCTCCTTGCGTGTCTGCATATTGACTCGCTTTTTGATAAAAGGACAAAGCAGAAAGTGCTGTCCACGCTGGATATGTTGTTAAATGGGTCAGCAAAGCTCGATGAGGCCTATAGCGAGGCGATTAAATGAATAGACGGGCAGCTAGCCGAAGACCGTTCGCTTGCTAGGCTTGCTCTATCCTGGATAACTTATGCGCAGAGACTGCTTACGACGAAAGAGCTATGCCATGCGCTGGCTGTTGAGCTGGGTGATAAAGCTCTGAATAATGATAATATTTATGATGTGGAAGACGTTATCTCCGTCTGCGCCGGGCTTGTTATAATAGACGAGGAGAGTAATATTATCCGCCTTGTGCACTATACAATATAAGAGTACTTTGAGCGCGTACTCTTGGAATGGAACCCTAGGGCTCGGGAAGGAATAGCGGTAGCCTGCCTAACGTACTTGTCCTTCGACACCTTTCGGAGCGGTAGCTGTACTGACGATAAAGCATTCGAACAGAGGCTTGCCGAGAATACATTCTTTGACTACTTAGCGCATTACTAGAGCGAGCATATACGACTGGTACAAAATACCAATTCTCCTTTAGCGCTGGATTTTCTCTGCGACGAAGCCTTAGTTGACTGTACTATTCAAGCTGCGTCGATGCCAAAGTATAAATATAAAGGCTATAGTAGAGGGTTCCCAAGTCGAACAAGTGGACTACACCTTGCAGCGAGGTATGGACTGCTTTACTTGACAGAGAGGCTCCTGATAGGCAAGCAAGGACACAGCAACATTGGGGCCGACTCGAAGGACGAGGACGGTCGGACGCCGCTGTCGTGGGCGGCAGAGGAAGGCCACGAGGCGGTGGTTCTGCTGCTGGTTGAGCGAGAGGACGTCAAAGCCGACTCGAAGGTGTGAACGGTCGGACGCCGCTATCATATGCGGCAGAGGACGGGCACGAGGCGGTGGTTCTACTGCTGGTTGAGCAAGAGGACGTCAAAGCCGACTCGAAGGGCGTGAACGGTCGGACGCCGCTATCGTATGCGGCAGAGGTCGGGCACGAGGCGGTGGTAAGGCTGCTGGCAGAGCGGGACGACGTAGAAGCCGACTCGAAGGCAATTGATGGAGCAACACCGCTATGGTACGCGGCAGTAGGAGGACACGAGGCGGTTGCCAAGCTGCTGCTCGCATCAGACGGAGTCGATCCCGGACTCCAAAGACAGATACGAACGGACACCTCTGTCGTATGCGGCAAGGAGTGGGCACGAGGCGGTGGTAAAGCTACTGCTCACTACGCATGGGGTCGATCCTGCCTCCGAATCTCTTATGGTCCATGACGGACGGACGCCGCTGTCATACGCGGCAGAAAACGGGCACGAGGCTGTGGTCAGGTTGCTTCTTACGAAGAATAGCATTAACCCGGACTCCAAGGACACTGGCATGTACTCTGGCAGACGGACACCGCTGTCGTATGCGGCACAGAACGGGCATGAGGCAGTGGTACGGCTGCTGGTCGAACGAGAGGACGTCAAAGCCGACTCGAAGGGTGTGAACGGCCGGACGCCGCTATCATATGCAGCAGAGGATGGGCACGAGGTGGTGGTAAGGCTGCTGGTAGAGCGGGACGACGTAGAAGCCGACTCGAAGGATAACGATGGCCGGACGCCACTCTCGTGGGCGACATCAGGAGGCCACGAAGCGGTGGTTCGGCTGCTGGTTGAACGGGAGGACATCGAGGCCGACTCGAAGGACAAGGACGATCAGACACCGCTGTGGTGGGCAGGATCAGGAGGCCACGAGGCGGTGGTTCAGCTGCTTGAGGCGAAGGCTTAGCAACGGATGCGTAGGATGATAACTGAGTATCCATTAGGTTTGCGCGGTTTCCGCCGTCTCGCGTGTGTTTACTTACGTACTCCAAACATTACAGCCGATTTCCTTTGTGGTATATAAGGTGTAATGTCAAGCCAAAGGGAGAGCAGCTTAAAAAGATATCTTTCTGCGCCATTATACGTAAAGCTACGTTGGCCTTATATGACTTGAAGATATCAATTACTCCTGGGTTCCAGTAACAGCTTTAATAAGGCGTGGGCAATCTCCCTTTTGGGCAATAGGTTCTAAGGTTAGTTAGAGGTAAGATTTAGGGTCTAAGATAGATTATAGGTTAGTAAAAGTATTGAAACAAGCTAAGCTCAGCTAGTGTAAACGTAGGCCTAGGTTAACTTTTAAATCCCTAGTTATATACTAGCTAGGTATAGTTAAGTACAAGCTACACCCCGTATAATTAGGGGGGTAAAGCTGATTTTATTATAGACTATATTACCTCTATAGTCTTTAATAAAAACTCCCCTTACTAAGGTCCCTTTCCGTCTTTGGACCTAAGTAGCCGCCGCTTTAACCTGACCTAAGGGTAAGCAGCCCTAAGCACTCCCTAAGTATATAAGGAGGGGCCTAGTTCTAGGCCCTTAGGGCCTAAATTTAGGAATTAGCTAAAGATGCCTAATATTACCTTAAACTAAAGTTTCGGCTAAGACTACTGCCTTAAACTTAGCTACCTCCTTTAATCCTTAAAACTATTACTAACGTATTTACGCTTACCCTTTATTATAATTATACTAATAACCTTAACTTAACTTATGCCTAGCTTTAGATTTTAGGTTATTATACCACAATTATTATTATTATTAAAATTATTTAAAATAGCATATGGTATAAAATGCTCCTTATTAACTATTATTTTTTATTATTAAGTATTTTAGTAGCATTTCCATATTAACTTCCGGCTAATAACTGTATAGTTTTCCCCTTTAGGTAATTATCTAAAGGATTTACACATACTTTTAAATAAACCCTATAATACGAATGGCTAGAATAATAGGATTAGGTAGCGCCTTTAGATGCTTTAGGAGCGGACTAGGATATAGGTTAAAGAGAAGATCTAATAGACCCGCTTTACCTAGTATAAACTTAAATGCTTCTTAAATAGCGACCTAGACTTTATGTTAACGCTTCTTAGTATAGTACGAGGGGCCTAAATTAGATAGTGTAGGCCTTTATAACCTAGAAGAGGAGATTTATACAGATATAGCCTAATTGGGAAATAAGGGAGTAAATTAAATAGGTTAGACTGCGTGGCGCGGGCTTATAGGGGTATAACTTAGTAAAGAGCAAACCGGATTAGATAGTATTAGCTAAGTTTAGCCTAAGTTATATAGATTATTATATAGACACGGCCTAATTAAAAGCAGAGGGGTTATATTAGTAGGCTTTTACCATCTAAGTAAGTAGGGCAGACATGGCTAATATAGATAAGATAGTACTAACGTTAACTAGTTAGTAAAGCGGCGTAGATTTAAGGTAGGTATAGCTTTAAGAAGCGTAAAAAGCTATAGTAAGGGGAGTAGTATTATATAAAGATGGCCTAATATAGAATAAGGGGCTAGATTAAACGGTGTAAGCATTTATAAGTGAACTAGATTAAATAAGTCTAATATCTAAAAGTTAATTAAGTAGGGTAAATTTATATAAGTATTAGTAGCGGACGACGCTAAGGTTAAATTTAATAAATTATGGTACTCTTAGGCTGAACTACCGCGTAAAGCCTAAGGGAATAGCTTAGTAATATCCTTATATAGGTTTAAATAAGCGGGGCCAGCTTATACGGATATAGTTTTAATTATAAACGTTAATATAGGGTTAGATAGCTCTAGTCTCTAGAAGTTTATCTACTTAGGCGACTTTATATAAGTATACTAAATAAAACTACAGGAATCTAGCTAGATTACATAGTGGCGGCGCTTCTTAAACTTAGTAAATAGGGTAGGATTTTATAAAGTAAAGAGCATTTAAGTATTATTAGATGGTGCTAGCCTTTATAAAGTTAAGAGGATTTCTTAAGTATAACTCCTTATAACCCGCTCTATTAAAACCCTTAAAGTTATAGCGTACTAGCCTAAAGTGTTACAGCACTGGCAGAACTTAGCAGAACTTAGTTGGCAGAACTTGGCAGAACTTCGCGGTCACGTGACTAGAGGACCGCATAAAAGAACCCTACTTTAACTAGCGCTGCTCTTCTTCTTCTTTCCTTTCTCTAGCTTTAGATCCTCGTTTATAGACTACTAATTATATAGGCTTGCGCGTCCCTCTTACCGTGTTTATACCTTAATTAACTAAGTCGCTAACATTATCTAAAGCTCGTCTACTCTTCTTCCTAAGAAGGAACTTAAAAAATATCTACAGACTATAAATAAGAATAGAACACAGAAGCAGACCTAAAGACTATTATTAGAACCAGAAAACTAGAAAAGAATAATAAGATCTACAGAATACGCATAGACCAGAACCCCTGCAAAAATTCTACCGGAAGTTACCCCAATAACTATATTACTATGCCAAGAACTATAGCGGCTGGCAAAGCAGCCGCAGGACCCTTAAATACCTCCAATAGTAAAACAGCAACTAACTCGAACTCCTAAGTGGAGCTTATAGCAGCTAATGCCAAAATTAAATAACTTCGAGAGCTGCTTAAAGCTAGAGAACCCCTTATACCTAGTGAAGAGTTATTAGACACCTAGAGACTTGCTATGGTCCTTAAGGCCCTAGCCTAACGTATAGTATTAGTATCATTACGGTCCGCAAAGGTTACGGACCCCCTATTGCTTACAGACGGAACTAACCCTATATTTAACAATTAGAAGCTTTAATTATAGGATAAGCTTAAAGTTAATACGGACCACTTCCCTACTACTTAGGCTAAAATGGCCTACGTCTTCGGCCGTACTAGTAGGGACGCACAGATGTACCTACGTCCTTAATATACACAGGACTTGGCAGATCCCTTCCTCTCTAGAGAAGAGATAATTATATACCTATCTTCTATCTATAAGGACCCCTTTAAAGTATAAAACGCCTGACTTAATTATAAAAGCCTAAATATAAAAATAACGGAGACCTTTTTAGCCTTTTAGACCTGCTTTCTATACCTAGCCAGCCAGACTTAAATTCCCCAGGAAGATTTAATGCTAGACCTATTTAATAAGCTTACCCTAGACTTATAGCAAGCTATACTGCCAGTTTTTACTACTATATAGACGCTAAAGGAACTTATAGACTAGTGCTTAGCTATTAACTAAGGCCTCTGCCGAATTAAGGCACGCGCTAAATGGTATAAAGCCAGAAACCCTTTAAATTAGACCACAGGTAATATAAGAACGGTCCGTAATGCCCTAGTACAATCGGCAACCCCTATAGCACTACCTATACAGCCCGCCGCCAATTTAGCAGCTAGCCGTATGGCTAGCCCTGCTACAGGTCCGGCGAATACTTAGCCTATATACAGTAACCCCTATATATAGGCCCTTAGTAATTAAGGAGCTTACTTCTTTTACGGTTAGAAAGGCCACTGTATAAAGAATTATCTAATAAACGCAAAAGCGGACAAGGTCCTATTAATCTAGGAGGATAACGCAGAGTTAGAAAAAGAGGAACCCTAAAGGAAGACTCCTCTCTAGGGTTAAAAGGGATTAATATATTAGATATTAATCTGGGTCGGCTAGTTAGTGGAAGAAGCTATACTATCCCTTATACTTTATTCCGTAATGGATACTAAGTTTTAACCTCTACTTTAGCTAACTCTAGAGTAAATGCCTTTGCCTTAATAGATACCTAATATACCGTAAAGCTAGCTGACTTTCTAAATACACCTATTAAAGAACTACCTAAACTAATTCCTATTCGCGGGTATAACGGGCGGATAGGACCACTTATTACGACTATCTTGCGGATTTACCTCCGTGTTAACGGACAAAGGTAGTATAACGCCCCCTTCCTTATTACGGACCTAGGTAGCTATAATATAATCTTAGGGCGAAAATAGCTAGCCTATTTAGGCTTATAGCTTAACGTACGGAGTAAACGGCTTATCTAGCCTAAAACCCTACCCCTAACCCCTTCCTTTATAAAAGAAATTAGCATTATAATGGAAAACCTTATATAGCCCTAGATTAATACTATTTACTAGGCTAATACTATATATAGGGACCAGGCCTTTAAAAAAGATATATAGCTTAATTTATAACGGATCCGTATACTACGTCGCCCCCAGACTACCTATGTTACGCTACCCGCATTAAAAACTTAGGAAGTTAGTAGTAACCTAAAAAAGCCCCCTATAGAGAGCTTAGGCCCTATATAGCCACGAAGAACAGTAAGGGATATTAAACGTTATACTAAACTAATAGATCGGAGGGATAACCTGTAGAAGATAGAACAGGAGCTAAGAAAGATTATAAACCCTAAACCGTAAAATACGGTCCGGAAAACGGCTGTAAGAAAACTAGCGGACCTCCTACTAGTTAATATCTGCTGTATTAGTGCCGTAGGATTTTACTAAAACTTAGTTTAGCCTAATACCGTTACCTTTACGACGAGCTTATATAAAATTAATTAAATAATTAAAGAAAAGGGAAGCGAGCTTAGTAGACAAGAAAGCGAGCTTATAGATAAGGAACTAGTAGAATAAAAGCTGCCCTATTAATACCAGAAATTCAAAAACGTATTCTCTAAAGCAGTATCTAATATACTTCCACCTTACTAACTATATAACTATAAGATTAAGATTAAGCAGGGTAAAGAAAACACCTTTAGCTTTAGCCCTTTCTACAAGCAGTCTATTACCGAATTGCAGGCCATGAAGTAGTATTTTATTAATAACCTAAATAAGGGCTTTATTAAGCCTAGCTAAGCCCCTTTCGCCTTACCCATTCTCTTTATTAAAAAGCTAAATAGAGGACTCCGCTTCTGTATTAACTACTATAAGCTAAATAACATAACCCACAAGGACCGCTATTTGCTACCCCTACTTAATAAAACTCTAGCCTAAATAAGTAGAGCTAAAGTCTTTATAAAGCTTAATATCCGCTAGGCCTTCTACCGAATTAGGATAAACCCCAGGTCTAAAGATCTTATTATATTTTAAACCCGTTACGGAACGTATAAATATAAAGTACTCCCTTTTAGACTAATTAACGGACTAGCTACGTACCAGCGGTACATAAACAATATACTCTTTAACTACCTTAACGATTTCTATACAGCCTATTTAGATAATATTATAATTTACTTTAAGAACAAGCTAAAATATAAGGAGTACGTTTATAAAGTCCTATAACGGCTCCGCGAGGCTAGCCTCTAGGTTAACATTAAGAAGTTAGAGTTTAGTATTAAGCGTATAAAGTACCTAGGTTTTATTATTAGTATAGACGGAATTAAAACCAACCTAAAGAAGACGGCCGTAATTAACTAGTAGGCACCCCTACGGACCGTAAAGGGGGTACAATCCTTTTTAGGGTTTTGTAACTTCTACTAACGCTTTATTAAAAACTACAGCAGGATCGCCTGGCCTCTTAACCGTCTTACTAAAAAAGACCAGCCCTTCTACTTTAACGCCATATATAGGCAGG
>Ga0307515_10013878_pt1 | contig 14999 bp, 9 predicted proteins | sample 17_EM_MG_FD_194513 | JGI IMG/M metagenome (GOLD analysis project Ga0307515, IMG submission 194513) | Populus trichocarpa ectomycorrhiza microbial communities from riparian zone in the Pacific Northwest, United States - 17_EM | ecosystem: Host-associated > Plants > Roots > Unclassified | place... | reverse complement strand
ATAGATTTAGATCATTTTATTGTGTTCTTTTTTTAGATTGATTTTTTTTTCCAATTTCATCATTCAAAAATGAAATTATTAAAAATTAAGTTTCATAATTTAGAAGGTTAATCCGAGTCAATTCAATATGTTGTCATCTCAATATTATTTCAAAAAAAATGTTTTGAATTTTTTTAATCAAACTATATTTTTACTATTCATTCATATTATCTTTGGGCTTGTTGAGTTGATTGGGTCATTTTAGATCAGCTTCTATATGGTTTAAATTTTTTTTACTAAAAACATATTAGCTATGCCTGGATTTTTATTTTAATGTTAAAACAAAAATTGATCTAACCCGCAAAGTAACGCAAGATAATTTAAAAAACAATTTAGTAGGTACTAAATAGAAATGTTTAAATTTTAAAATTATATTTAGATATTTAATATTATGTTTAAAATTTTAATTATATAATTTAAAATTAATTTATCTTGTATGTAAACACACACCAAGTTGTCAATTCTGTTATTTATAGTGCAATTTCGAAACAATACTTCCGAGAAAATATTTAAAGTCAAAATGTATCATTCCAATTTAAAAAAAATAAAAAAATAAAAAACAATCAGAATAGAATTGATAACTTGGTGTGTGTGACAACCACAAAAAAAGTAGTCTGAAATACTTTGAAATCAAAATATATCATTCCAAATAAAAAACAAAAACAACAACCAGAACAGAAATGGAAACCTGCTATTTTTAGCAGCTGAAACTCAGACGTAGAAATGAATTTAGAGCTCAAGCGAGATTCGGAGATTAGAGTCCAATAGTGACTTCTAATCACTACGTGCCAGTGACTTGCTCTAATGCCTGCGTCCATAATGACAGTCAACTTTCCTAGGCATAGTGACTTGCTCTAATGCCTGCGTCCATAATGACAGTCAACTTTCCTAGGTCGAATGCCTGAGTCTATAACAGGATATATCATCCAACTTTTACGCTCTAGGTAATAGCACACCGAAGAAATTCATGCAGATTCAACTGTTTAAACAGGCAAAACATTTGTGAAGATATCAATTTACATGGTGTCCCTCCAGCAATCAAAATAAAATAATTGTTTCGAACTAGCGAATTTCCATGAATACATATATTTCATTAAATTAAATCACTAAAGAAAGAAGAAAAAACATAAATAAAGCCTGAAAAAAAATCAGTACCGGTAGCAAAATTAAAGGCAATTTTTTGCAGTTATAATATTTTTTTGACATGCACCGTATGTTCAATGTGTACAATCCTCCAAGACCTATCATGAATTTCTGGGTGATGGGATCTTTGGGAGTAGGTCAGCTTCTAAATGGAATTTTGATTGGTTATGGCTAACCCAGGAGAAAAAATCTATTTGCTCGGACCTTTATGCATATTTTTGGGTCAACTAATGTCATACAAATACAAATCTAGTTTATTTGAACCATGATATCGGGTTTTTTTTATGATATTTTATCTCCTAAATAAGCAAAAACCCTTTTCTTAAATGCTTGACCTAACTCAACAATTTCTGATTCTTTCACATGTCCATTGACATCAGAAAGCCTCAGACTCTGGTCTTCTTGGGACAACCTGCTTGCAATATCAATGGTCAAAGTAGCCATATCTCTTCTAGCTGTTAATATTCGCAAGACTATCGCCGAGTAGCCAGAATTGGACACAAGTCTATTAAGTAATATCAGTGCCTCCCGAATCAGCGATGTCCTACATATTGACAACAAAAGAAGCAATTATGGAATGGGGGCATAAAAATGTATGCACAGAAACCATTTCAATGAGATCCACCAACCCAGAACAATCAAATGTTGGAGAAAAGTTTGAAAAGAATTTCTTTACTCTCAACCCAACTTCAGAGTCAAATGTTGAGAGTGTGAAAGGATTTCATGGTGTAACCAAACACCTGGTGATCATTACTCACCTTGCTTTAATGCTTCTTGCTGGCTCAGCTGAAGCTTCTACGTTCATTTCAGACACTAACACTTGCAAAATCAACATAAGAAAGTTTGTCTCTCCACGTAACTTGTGAGTCACCATAATTTCAAAGCCAGATTTTCCAGACGATGCTAAAAAAGCCAGCATAATGATAGCCCGCTTGCAGAGTTCAATATCCTGAAAGCCATTTATTACAAAATGAAACAGATTGCATTTTGCAGCAAGTACCATGCGTGTGTGTCTGCGCCCTTTATGCTTTTACCAGAATCAAAGAATAAAATGCAGGAAGAACCAGATTACATAATGATCAAAGTCTTTTCATGTAGAAATGGATTTTCAAAAAAAAAAAAAAAAAAGAAAAGCAATTTCGTGGCCCTAAACTTAAAATGTGTTTTGCTACACAGCCCTTAAGCATGTCCAATTAACATAAAGCAGATCATCAGGTAAGATGTTACCTAAGATATATTTTAACACAAGCTTTCTCTTGATAACATTCTATCATATAGAAAGAACACAAATTCAAAACCAGAACCAAAAATCAGGAAAATGCTAAGGGAGCAATAAAATGCACATTAAAAATATAGGAAAAAACGTCAAATTTTGTATTTAAACTAGAGCTAAATTAACACACCTACCTGTAAGCTATTTCCAGAGCAAGCAATACATTCTGCCAAGCCCACAAGGATGCTACTGAATCCTTTGGGTGTTGAAGTATTTTTCTTGTTATTTGTGGAATCAGCAATCTCTTCCTCTTTACAACCAGAGCAAAAAATGCTCAACAGCTTGGAACCTTCAATTCAACAAAGAACCATAAGCTAGGAAGAGTTTTGTGGGGTTCCATGAAAGTAGCACATTGAGTGGATTCAAATCTGTAACTCCTAAAACAGGGCGTTGCAAAAGAATTCTAAGCAATTCCAGGTAGCGGTCCATATGTATTCAGTTCAAATAAATAAGTCCAGGAGACAATTCCAGATAATTCGAACACAGCTTGATTGCTCTTCAGATGTTTCAAGATGGGCTTCTACGGTCCAAGCTCAGTATGTTGGCTATATCCTGCTCAAAATATGGCTTCTCAAAGAACAAGGAGCCAAATTGTGGTTGGTTTTTGGATTCAGAATTTGAAATCTCTACAAGGCATAAAGCTGCTACGAGTGAAACTTGAGGCATCAAGTTGTATTATATATAAGCTCATGGTCCACATGACAATACTTATTCCTTAGTGCAGCCATTTCTCCTTTCAGAAATTTTCATAGGTCTAACAGAAAGTATGAGGCTCATAAGAGGACAATTTCCAAAAATATTTTACCCCCATCACCTATCAGACTTGATATGTTTTAGTGGGTAAAGACATGGATGATTCCACAAATCCCCAAAACATCTTAGACTCTAGTCATGATGAACAGATATGAATAAGTGTTCGATGATCAATAATATTAGGTAAAAATTAACCGTAACCCACTGTATACAGCACTTAAGAGAAACAGAAACATAATTATTGAACAGTGTGAAACAACAGCTTCTTCTAATTGTTCAAACTTTTCAACTAGATGAAAGATAACCAAATAAGTGTAAAAACAAATGGTGGGCAAGGTTGTAATATCCTCAAAGTATATCGATGGGGGGTCAATTAAATAGAAATTAGGACCTTTATTTTCTACATATGACTTTCTGAGTAGTTTTTATTAAATGGTATTATTTTTGTTTGGCATTGGCTACATCACCACACATTTTATTTGATCATATTTGACATACAAGAATGATAGGTTATTGAAATTTTGACTATTCTTTTTTTCCTATTGTATTCTAGGTCTCCCTGAGGATTCAAGGAACCCCTTGCCAATCACTAGGGTTTATCTTCTCTTTCCTTACCCATACTAGAAACACACACACACAGACACACACATATATATATGCATTTTTATATCCAGAATGTTGCAACAAAAGATATCGGATTCAGTTATTGCAGGAAACCATCGGATGCTAGCAAATATTTATGAATGGCCAGATGACGTGACTTTCTTTCTTAGCATATATTTGTTACTCATTTCAGATACAAAGGAGCATTTGAGATAAAATATTTCAAGTTAGTGCACATGAATTTATTCTGAGCATTTGAATATCAAAGAAAACTTTTCTACTAATTAGATGTTTTACAACTTTAAGGGTATAGATTTGCTTCTTTCTTTTAACAAAACTAGAACATGCATATAGTCGCCAGCAAAGCTCATGAATTGGTATTTGCAAGCAAGAAATCCTGGTCTGCCAGTTTTTTACTAGACACTGACTACTGCTGATTCATTTGGAGTCAACAATCAACAAAATAGGTTAGTTTCCAAAATATTTGATACTGGCACTAAATAGAGACCAAGCTAGTTAACAAACTAATGGAGCTAAGATAGACATCATAATCAAATGGGGAGAGCAGATCAAGTTGGATACAACCTAACAGATTATAAAGAAGTTCGACAGACAAGATTGACAATACAGCAAGATTCTAGCCAGAAAGAAAAAACAAGGAAAACTAGCAAAAATCAAACTGGAAGAAGGAACAAAATTGGTCTAGACTTACAATTTAGCAACAAGAATAGAAGATGGAGAGCTTCCTTTTGCACACGTAGGCCAGCTTCCCTTTTTAGCAATTGTGCTATGCTTTCAAAAATTGGTGATTGACCAAACCTTTTCAAGAAAAACTACTTTCAGAATATATATAAAATAGATATTTCTTTTTGACAGAATATGAAACCAAAAACTCACTTTTCCATCTCTGTTTGAGCATTACTACTCATCAGAATCACATTCATGATAGAGACTGCCTCCAGTCTCACACATTCTTCTGTATTTCTCACAGCAATCTGAAGCATCCTTTCTAACAACAAAACCCAGTTTACAGAAGAAAGCAGCAAGGAAATCTCAGCATTCCAGCACCGTTTCTTGCACAGGTGTTTTGGATAAAAAGATTTAATCCCAAGCGAACTACAGCCCACATTTGATGCCTCATAGCTGATCATACTAAACAGATCCTGGCCTTCAAGGCTGTCCCCAGAGCAAAGTCCCTCAATCTTGATATTGTCCCTGAGTAGAGTGCACTGGAAAGATCAAATCAAAGTTCATAAGAACACAAACACAAATTTGGAGTTTTTAGGAGCATCACTTTAAAGAGCTCCAGCTATGCAGAAAACAAAGTACCAAGTCCTTTTGCCAAAAGGATGTTTTGTAATGACCTAGATATGAAGGTGAATATTTGATGCTTATGAACTGCAGACAAAACTAAGAAATGCAGGTTGTTGCTTGATTTTTTCTGCACTCTGCTCAGCCAGCTAAACTACCCTGATTCCTGACAATTTCCAACCATTTCCTCTTCGTTTTCTGCTCAATAGTGTCAGTCATAATTCAAGATATTCTATAATTTTATTTGGTGTGTCAAATTGACCAGAGGTGGGATCTTCTATGTAATTTGGGAAGTTCTAATGGTCTAACTACTTTTAGAGGCATTTAAATTTTTCCATATTTATTCAAAGCCTCTTTCAAGATACAATACAAGCAATGCCCATATAATTCTAGATTCTAAATGGTATTTTGACAATCTATAATTTTGAATATTGAATAAGAAACAAATCAGGAAGTTATTTGCAGTGCAATTACAAGTGTCAGTCAGCACCTTCTGTTGAATAATTGTCATAGCATAGAATCCAAATTTTGATCAGAACAGGTAAAAGAAATTAAAACATCAAGACAGTTAACGAAGATAGTTCTAACCCAAATCACAAGGCATGACGTTGTTGCACGCATAAAGTCACAGTAATTCATTTTGAAGGCATGAACAAACTTAAAAAAAAAAACAAAAAATGACATGTGAGCCATAGTAAACTTACCCTCCCAATTTTGCTCCCAAACTCAATAGTTGCTTTAAAAAGGCTAGCAGTATATGCAAAGAACTAGAAAGAATGGCAACCTGTACCCGGAAAGAAAAGTATTCTTTAGAACAAGATAACAAGAAAATAATTGAAATTGACTATAATTACCAAGAATGGATTTTAATCACAAAGTACAGAAAAACAGAGTCTGAAACTCACATGTGTGACATCACAAAAATCAAGTAAAGATCTAAACAGAGCTTCCAACTGTAGCACTCCATTATTGATCTGCAATATAGAAGAATCAAACAGAAAACAAGCTAATTGGATGCTCAAAATAATGGGTGGAGACATCCAAAGAAAATTTAAGCATGCCTTATGTAAGGAATGGTTTGGGACATCACACAAAAGAAAGTTAGCCCTCATGTTTCTGCAGGGATATAAACCTATCTCAATATCCTTGAAGCTCATGTGAATCATACATGGTTTCCCATTCAATTACCACGGGCAGTCAATACTGCTGGCACAAGCAAATGTAAGGTCTTTTTTGGCTAAGGTTGGCAACCATTTTCCTTCCTTTATTAAGCTACACCCGCCTTACTTTTTCTTCTTATTAAAAGAAATCCCTAAATTGTAAACCATGGGATGTGTCTCAATGATAAAGGCCTAAAATCTATCTTTATCTCCAATTAAAAGCACATGAAGTTTTTTACAATACAATACCTTCGTCAATACAGAATACAGATGAGAAACTTTTGCTGCTTCAGATGCTGGAAAAGAGCACATAGGATACTGCAAAGCTGCATGAGAGGAGCTTTCATCTTGCAAATAGTCCATTTGTACTTTGGAAGACATATTCATGCTCATGCACCCAAAAAGAACCTGAAAATCTGTTGGGCACATCATGAACAACTTGGAGATCAGATTTCTTCCCAGTTGTTGTTCGGTTGTGGAGCCCCAGATTCCAAGCAACGTTTCGGAAAGTTCAGGGTGAGAAGGAGAATCATTCTTCAATTCTACTTTTGTAAAATCAATGCTTCTCTCTGTCTGAACTCCTATGGCCTTGGATGTAGAAGCTGTTAATAAACATAAAAACAAAGCACGGCGGCTTCATGTCAAAATTAAATATATGGCAACACAAAAGAAAACACTATGGTAATAGAAGTTTATCCAACACATGCACCTCACCTATATCAATCTGACCCTCCAAAGGTTTTGCACTTTCAGAGTGCTGGGAAATTCCATGAGCATCCTTGCTGTGATCCCCACGCTCCCTGCCACTATAGCCAACCATTCAAAGAATTTGTAAAATGTAAATCACAGCAATTAAAAAGGGGCCGCTGTCCAATTGTGATTTTATATCAGACAAGCTAAATAGATAACGTCAATGTGAAGACGAAAAGAAAAAAAGAAAAAGAAATAACCAAGGCCATTGCTAGAGAAATCTTTCAAACATACTAACTTAGAAGAAAAATGCCACCAAGAACATTTAATAGCTAGTTAACCACTCTGAGGCAGCCAAACTGTGAGCTGGATTTGGCAATGCAGGGTAAGACTGGCAGGACCTAAGGTGGTGTTTGAGTAGAGATAATAATCTCTATGCCATACATGCAATATCACATACCCATCTACTCAGATAAATAACCAAGATAGTTGGAAAAAAATAAGTAATACCAAAAAAAACTCACAAGTTTGTCTTTTTTCGGCTGTGAATATGCACGTCTTTTTCTTCAGTATCGGCATATAAAGATTTAATTTGCTCGTCTCTTTTCCTTCTCTCCTTCTTAAGTTCAAAGCATTCTTGTTCCTGAAATGGATTAGCAATTCATCAAAACAGAACCCCATTAAAAAAGATAAAAACTTTCAAATAAACAAACCAATGAAAAATCATAATTCAGTGCAAAATCAATGAAAAATAGCTTGAAAGACTAGATAATTAAGAAAATAAGTAGATGGGTAAAAAGAAAAACAAAATCAAGCATAGATAGGGTGGGAAAAAGAAAAAGACTTGCCAAATCGGTAAGGTGCTTTGATGCGCGTCCCAATTCTCTCTGTAGATGGAAAAATCCATTAAAACTGAATCAGAAATTTCATTCTTTTTTCCCTTGAGAAAGATATTGTATCACATACATCTATCACTAAAAAAAAAATCTAAAGTAACGTTAACTCTGTCAAGTTCCGATATTGGATAAAGCCCCAAAGGAAGAAAATATGAATCCAAAGAAAGAAGCAAATAAAATAAATTCCCAAAATAAAAGAAAAAACCTTTAGGCGATCAATTTCAAGGTCTTTGGCATTATGTTTGGAGGCAGAAGTAGAAGGAGCCGAATGCGAGAATCCGTTAGAAAAACGATCAAATGTTATGCTGCTGCTGTTGTTGTTGATGCTGAACTCAATTGGTCTTTGAGAGAGTTCACGCGGAGGAGAGTAACTGATGGAATTATTTTGACAGTCATGTTGCAGTTGTTGCGGTGGTGGGAGGTAGGGGAGTTTGGTGGTGGTGGTGGGAGGTAGGGGAGATTCGGATGAGGAAGGGAGTTGATAAGAGAGAGCAAGTTCCTCGACTTGGATTAACTGATCTAAGAAATCAGCGTCCCATTCTTCAAACCCTTCCCCTTCCCCTTCTTTCATTTCTCTCTTCAGAGTTTTTTTTTTTTTTTTTTTTTTTTGTTTAATGTGCGTTTTGTTTAATTCCAGAAAATTTGGGGGGTTCGGCTATTATGTAACAAATTCTTGACTTTTAAATATTTTAATATATTTTTTAGACTCAAAAAACACACGTCGTAGCGCGGGCAAAAAGCTTGTAGTTGCTGAGTTCCAAAAATCCATTCATTTTTTTTTCTGAACTTTGTAATGAATAGATCATTTAAATAGCAGCATTAAGATATCTCGAAATTTATAACAAAAAAATTATCTATAAATGTAAAACCAATGATATCTTGGTATTGAGAACAGTTATCTGGCATCCATCATCGCAACTGTCACATTATTCACAGAAGGAAATCCTGCAGAACTCGTGGATGAACTCGTGTCTCCCATGTTTCTGCCTGTAGCAAAAGCAGGCTGTTTAGGTGCTGGGAGGGGTGCATGTTCATTTACAATCATGGAGAAAACATCCGACATTGTAGGCCTATCTGCTGGACTTTCTTGGACACAAAGAAGCCCTATGTTAATGTGTCTCAAGAGCACAGAAGTTGAAGGAGGATCCCCCAGGACTGGATCCATCAAGTCCAAAGCTCTGCTAGAATTCCATGACTTCCATGCCTATAATTAACCAAAGAAAATGTTGCATCAGTAGTGTAAAGATTAGCGAGGGCCAAGGTATCAAATAAAATCCCGGCAGGAACAGAGCAGGGGACAGAAAAGAAAAATACCCACATGTCCAAGAAGATTGAGGGAGTCTCTGTGGTAGAAACCAGTATTCTTCCTGCCGCTTACAATCTCAAGTAACAATACTCCGAAGCTAAACACGTCAGATTTTATTGAGAAGAGACCGTCCATGGCATATTCAGGGGACATATAGCCACTAATATTTGTAAAAGTCAGTGCAATTATGCTGAAGTGTCATGTACTGGAAAATGGAAGAGAAGTTTGAGTAATTTCTAAGAAACTTACTACGTTCCAGCAATCTTCTTGGTGTTTGCTTCAGTTTCACTGTCTCCGAAAATTCGAGCCATCCCGAAATCGGAAATCTTGGGGTTCATTTCACTATCCAATAGAATGTTGCTAGGTTTTAAATCCCTGTGAATAATTCGTAACCGCGAGTATCTGTGCAGATACAGAAGGCCTTGAGCAATCCCTTCTATTATGCGAACCCGTGAACCCCAATCTAAGATTTGTCGTTTGTTTGCATCTGTTTGCACACAAATCAAACAGTAAATTTATTGAGGTATTTGGCAAATGATGAACTCAGAAATGATTAAAAGAAATAGAGAAATGAACGCAAGACAACACACCAAATAAAAAGAAATCCAAGCTTTTATTCGGCATGTACTCATAGATTAGTATTTTCTCATCCCGTTCAATGCAGCAACCCAACAGCCTGACAAGATTCCTGTGCTGGAGTCTGGCAATTACCATTGTCTCATTTCTAAACTCCTCGAGCCCCTGCCCAGATCTTTTTGAAAGCCTCTTCACTGCTACTTCCACTCCGTTGGATAATTTACCCTATTAAATGAACGAAAAACCCTCGTGAAATTTAATTTGACTGGTCCGAAACATACCAGAAATATTTGAAGTTCCGGGGAGCTTGACTGTGAAATGCTCCAAAGTAGGTGTGACGCTACTAAAAAAGTAATGGTACATGTAGCATTAGTAAGGCTTTTCTGAACTTCCTAAACTCTAACGACAAGGGTCATCTAAACCTTTTGAACAATACAAGTTTCCTCTCAAAAAGGATAGAAAAATCAGGATTTTTTATTGAATGTAATTTACCTTGTAAACCGGTCCAAAGCCTCCCTCTCCAAGCTTGTGTGAGAATTGTTCAGTTACAGCAGATACACTCTCATAACTGAACAATGGCAGTTCAACATTTTTCCTCCGATTATCAACAGAGCTAGGTACATTGTTTGTTGAGTTAGGACAGGTATCGAAATCAAAGAACAATAAGTTCTCACTTGTATCTTCCTCCCCTGTTTAAGAATAACATGATTGCACAGGATTACTCTGCTGAAAAATCCAGCAATTCTGATCATACAAGCAAAACTTCGACAACCCTCATGTTAGCATTTAGGACTTGTGCAAATTCTTTTTTCATGATGGCTTGGTCATGAAAAGAAATCTTGCTAAATCACTATGAATGTGAAAACCACTCAAGGTATACGATCTTCTTTGATTACCTAAATAAATAAAAGGTTTATAGATAACACCAACAGATAAAGTTTATCATTTGCATACAGACGTCATTGTTTCAATTTACAAAGGAAGGCTTTTTCTTACTTATCTTTTTACCATTAACGTGAGTTGTGTCTATTTTTCAATGCTGGAATAACTGGAAAGACAGCAAGAACCAGGATATACCTTTGTGGTGGAGCTTGCTCTTGCGCAGATAGCAGCAGTATATGAAAAGGCCAAAAGTAATCAAAGTAACTGGAATAACCACTGCCAAGATTGCCCGTGTTCTCCTTTTGTTACCTATTTGTATATAGAGAAAATACTGTTAGTCCAACCATATCCAACACATAAATATAAGAAGCTGTTAAGGTCAAAATATTTCTTCAAACTTGGCTCTATGGTTACATGGAGCCAATGTCTTATCATCACCTTTTCCAGCACCATTCTCAACTTGAAGCTCAGCAGCGGCAAGTTTGATGTAAATATCTGCTCCAGCCCAACTAACACCTTCCCCAGCTTGCTGTTGTAAGTTTACAAGATCTCCTTCCCATACGAAACACCCACTATTATTATAGGCAAAAACCGTGCAAGAGCAACTTCCCAAGCAATCCAATTCACATCTTGTAGCATTAGCTGCTTCATGTGCTTTTGAATTTGTTGGTAATGTAAGATTCGACATCTTTAGGAATTCATCTTTCTTTCGATTACCTTCCTTATTTTGACACTGCAAAGGGGATTCCCTAACACAACCGCTTGACCAGTCATTTTTTCCAAATGGTTTAAAACCTTTTATGCATTTACAAGGGCTCGTTGTACTTTCACCGAACACGCCAAAAGCCCCACATGCAGCATAAACATCAGCTTGATCTGCCGGTTGGGACCAATACAAAAACCATTGCGAGGAACCAGCCAGCCATAACCATTGCATCATCTTTCCTGAACTATCCATCACAAATCTTGAAAGTATTGAAGTATTGGACAAAGAATATGTGAAATAGCTTTCATTTTCATTCGATATGACACTGAAATTGTAAATATTCACTCTCATTTCAGGAATGGCAGTAAATCCTTGCCCGTTCCAAACTCCACTGCTCCAATACCTATGAGACCTGTTCCACTCTATGAAATATTGAATACTTCCATTGGGTCAATCCCAACCGAGAACATACCTGGTGCTGGATCTTCTGAGTTTTTCCATGAAATAAGCCGCTGCACTTGCCCATTTTGTTTATTGATCCCAAGCTTTCCACCAGGGAGCCATGTATCGGTTGGGTTGTCGAAACTCTGCCAATATGTAATAGATGTATTTGACACATCTCTTATGACAAAGTTTCCGTTATCAAGAAGAATAGCTTCCGTAGAATTCAGAATTGGAGATATAAGAGCTGTTGACCAAACTGTTTCCGTGAAATTTGTAAGCAGGACTAGATTGCCATCAGGAGATAATTCAAGCTTCAAAGAAGCAGGATTTAAAGGGCTCTCCCTATTTGCTACCCAAACAATAATCTTATCCGCAAAATTCTTATACCAAATTCCGAGGTAAATGTTTTGAGAAGCACCCGGCCTGAAGAATCCCAGTTCGAAAGTTCTACCTTCAGATATTAAACTCTGAGTTACAGATAGAGACTGACCCACTGAAAGGGTGTCACTCCCATTGGAGAAGCAAGTTCTGGTATTGAAAATACATAGCAACAGAGACAGAAAAAAACTCCATTTTGTCATATCATGCATCCTCTCTAATTTCTGGCATTACAGATATAAGATCACCGTGCTGATTAAACCAATCAACAAATATCTCTGTGATAAGATACTATACTGATCAATAGACTACCATCCTAATGAAGTGACCAAATATGAGAATAATCTAATATTATTGCTATAAGCCGCCCTCCCCATTTTTCTACTATGACGACTTGGCGTTGGCGTGACACTATCATCATCCTTCAATGGAATCTACCTCTTGCCATCATCATAAATTCTTGACTCTTATTAAGTTAACCACTATTGTGAAAATCCCCGTCAAAAAAAAACTTGGAAGTCATGAATGGTGGCTGATGAATTCTAAGTTTCAAAATTTCAGACAGCCCAGTGATTTTTCATTGCATATAATTTATGTGAGTGAGAGATTGACTTGAAAAAAACAAAAAGCAAAAGGAAGAAGAAGAAGAAGACAGTTATGAATTAGCTTCAATAAAAACAGAAATTTAGTTGCGTTTGATATATAGTGCAGAGGATTGCAGGACGGGACTCTCGAATGGACTGAACAGGATGGAACACCTTCGACTCCGGTGGACAACTGTTCTTTTTTTGCACTTGGTAAAATAAATACGGGACGAGACGTAACAATAATATCTTTATCTTTGCCTCATGTATATCTAGACATAAAAATAATAATCAATACTCTTTAAATTATAACAATAATAAGATTTCCCATTTATTTATGGTAAAAAAATAATTATTTTATTAATTCTTTATTTCATTAATTAATAAAAATAATTAATTTATGTTAAAAATCCATTCATTTATATTATTTAATTTATTTCTAATTAGTTCCAAAAATAAAATAATTAGCTTCCATAAGTTTATTGAAGTTTTTATTTTATTTTATAACTTTCACAAATAAATATGATAGATTATTTTCAAGTCTTAAAAAATAACTAAATCAAATCTTTAATAATTACTTTATCAATTAATATATTTCATTGTTTCCACATATAGATTATTATTTCATTTATTAAAAAAATATTCAAAAAAAATATTTTATTTATTATTTATTTTATACAATAAGTAAATCTCACAAACCCTTAGGTTACACTGAACAACCTATCCTTTTAAATATTTTACAAATGTTATAAAAATCTTTTAAAAATTAAAATTAAATAATCTATTAGATTCTAGATATTCAAAACGCTGGATATTCTTGCATCAGTTTTTAGAAATCAAAATTAAATATTTTCCTGTTAGATTCTAGATAATTACTAAATATATTAAAATAAACGGGATTGGTTCACTATTGTTATCAACAATGAAGATTCTCACCAGCTTTTTTTATTATTATTTTTTCTCAATTTTTTTATTTAATTATTTTATGATCTAATTTCATGGGATAAAGTATATATTATAATAGAAAAATAAAATTAAAAAAGAGATAACCACAATGAGAAAATGCTTGGCCACTTGAAAATTTTTTAAAATTTTAATTTTGGTTAAAAAGTTTATTTTATTTATTTATTCAATTCTTGTGTTTAAAAAATGAAAGAGGAATTCGTTGTAAAATAATAAATAAGAGAGAAAGTTATCCGTTATTTAAATTTCGATCACGAAAATAGAGGATCTTTGGTGTTATGGTAGCTTTTATGATTGTGATTTGAAAAAAATTGTTTTATAAAAAGTACTTTTAGTTGAGGTTCGTTTGGTCTTTATATATGTTTAGTTAAAATTGTTGTTGAAATTGAGGTTGAACAAAAAATAGTTTAATGTATTTGTTAAGAATGCTTTTCAAATTGAGGTTATAAAATAATTTTAAAAAATATGTATTGATATTGATGGTTTTTTATTTAAATATTGTAGATTTAACTACTGTTATTACATCATGAAATAAATAATATTTTATATAAAATATTTTTTATTGTTCCATTAAATTATGTACAATTCCATCACGTATGAAATACATCCGACAAAGACTACAGTTTTCCTTGGTTTCTTAAGCACGCAACAACATCAGGTAAAATATAATCAGGAACAAAATTGGGATTGCGATCAAATTCTACAAATGCTACGTCATCAAGCGATCTTCGTCTAATTTATAAAATGTCATTGAATAATGTTAAACACTAGTTTTTCAAATAAAATACAATTAAAAATAAAAATAAAATTTAATTTAATTTTTTTATTTTATTGGATCGGACCCGGATCAATGTATTTAGCTTCAGACCGAACCCGGTCCGACTAGAACAGTAGAGATATTCTCCATTGTTCACGTGAATAGTGGAGTCACTCTCCACAGCAGAAAGCAACACTGTGCTGCTTTCAATGATCCTACGTTTTCAATGCAAAAAATAACGGGATCCATAAACAGTGAATAGAGTTTTATTCGTTACCAAACATTTGCTTCTGTGGTTTGCTTCAAAAGCAAAAACAACCACGAAAATAAACAGACTCTTAATATTAATGGATTTATTTTTTTAATAGAAGTTCAATTGAGGTGAATTTTCTCTCTGAATATGGTGGGGAAAATAGATCGGTTCCACGTAGTTTTTCTATTTGATTGATTTTTAATTTTTTAGAGTGTTTTAGGGTTGTTAGTAGTTTTTTAAGGTTTAAATTGTATTTTAAAGATATTTTCAAGTAATAAAAAA
>Ga0307515_10013877_pt1 | contig 15000 bp, 14 predicted proteins | sample 17_EM_MG_FD_194513 | JGI IMG/M metagenome (GOLD analysis project Ga0307515, IMG submission 194513) | Populus trichocarpa ectomycorrhiza microbial communities from riparian zone in the Pacific Northwest, United States - 17_EM | ecosystem: Host-associated > Plants > Roots > Unclassified | place... | reverse complement strand
CCGGGACTTCTATTGCGGCTGATTGCAGATCCAGCTGTTGCCGTCTTTAGTCTTCTTACAATAGACCGATGGCCCCGAAGTCAACGCGGCGTCGATCTTCTGCTGGTCATTAAGGATGTAGGCAAACTTGTGATAGTGCCAGTGGGAGTCGAAATTCGACTTTAGGGTCGCCGCCTCGCTCTTCACGTTCCCCAATTCACCCTTTACGCTCCCCAATTCGCCCTTCACGTTCGCCAACTCGCCCTGCAGGCTGGTCAGGCCGCCGTTTACGGCCACCAGGTCGTTGGTGTTGGTGATTCCCTTCAGCGAAACGGTCGCCAGTCCGTTCTTCAGGCTATCGATCATCTTGGCCTGGCTCTGCAGCGCGGCCGTCTGCTGCTGCAGCGCCGCGACCTGGCCGCGCAGGATGTTGACTTGCTTGAGCAGCTCCAGCGGGTCGGCGGCGCTGAAGATCGGCCCTTTCGGCATCTGCAGCTGCGGATTGGTCGCGGGCTGAGCCGCGGGCGCTGGCGCGACCGGTATGATACGGATCGGCATCGGTCGCTGGGCCCAGGCGGCGGACGCCGACAGCGCCAAGGCGGCGCCCACCAAGGCCGGCAGGGCGATAGGCTTACGGATCATCATCTTGTCGTTCCCCTCGATACCCGGACCCCCGTCCGGCGAACGACGTTATCACGGCGCATCGCCAAAACAGCCCCGCTTGTCGGGCCGCCGGCCGATACCGACGCGGACGAGAAAAAAGGGCGGCGCCTCGCGACGCCGCCCTTTCCGAACCTGGAGCCCCGGCCTGACGCCATCAGGTCGGGAAATGCTCTAGTCGCCGACCTTGGCTTCGGTCGCGCCCGTCCCCGAGGTCGAAGCGCTGGCGCCGTGGCGCGAGGCCGAACCGCCGAGGCTCAGCCCGCCGCTGTTGCTGGTCGAGCCGTGCTTGGTCGAGGCGTTGCTCGAGCCCGAACCGCTGGCCGAGCCGGTCAGGCCGTCGCTGGTCAAGCCGCCGGCCGCATTGCCCGAACCCGAACCGCCCAGGCGGGTCGAGGCGGCCGCGTCTCGGGCCGAGCCGGCGGCGTTGCGCGCCACGCTGGTCCCGCGCGAAGCGGCCGAGGTTGCCCGGTTCCGGGCCGAACCGGCGACGTCGCGGCCGGTGGCGGCCGTGTCGCCCGCCGTGTTGGCGACGCGCGAGGTCACGCCGCTGGTGTCCGGGGTGGTTACGTCGCCGCCGCCAGAGCCGGACAGGGCCCCGGTCAGGGACGAACCGGCCGCCGAGGCCGAACCCGAGCCCGTGGCCGCACCGCTGGCGTTGGCGCTGCCCGCCGCGCCCTGGGCCAGACCCTGGGCCGAGCCGGCGGCGTTGCGGGTGCGCTGCACGGTGTCGCCGGCGGTGTCGCGGACGCGGCTGGTGGTGTCGGCGGTCCGCTGACGGACACGACGGGTGGTGTCGCCGGCGCGCGAGGTGACGCCGCTGACGTCGGGGGCGCCGAACTGGCCGGATCCGGTCAGGGTGCCGGAGCCCTGGCCGGTCAAGTCGCCCAAGCCGCCGCCCAAGCCCCCGCCGAGGCCGCCTCCGAGACCGCCCCCGCCGCCCAGGATCTGGGCTTGCGCCATCGGGGCGGCCAGAAGCACGGCGGCGGCCGTGGCGGTCATGAAGAACGAAATCTTGCGCATGGTCTTCCTCCTGAAGAATGGCTCGGAGCGGCGTTTCGTCCGCTTCCTGACCGGTCCAACGACGGAGGCTCGGGGTTTCTTCCAGACGGTCGTGATTTTTCTGTCTCGGGCTAATTCGCCTCCACGAAGCCCTTGCCGAACACCGGGTCCACCCCCGGCGCGCCCAGGTCCACGGCCGCCGCCGCCAACTTGGCCACCGCCCGCTGGGCGCCGGCCGGATCGGGTGCGTCCAGCAACAGGGCCAGTCGCGCGGCCACCACCGGCGCCGCATAGGAGGTTCCGCGCACCTCGGCCGGTCGCCCGCCAGGCGCGGCGACCCGAACCTCCGCGCCATAGGCGGCGAAGTCGACATGGGCGGCGCGCCCCGCCTCGGGCAGAAGCCGGCGGCGGCGGTCGACGCCGGTCACGGCGATCACTCCGGGATAGGAGGCCGGATAGAGGGCCGGCGCGGCCGGGCCGTCATTGCCCACCGCCGCCACGATCAGGCAGCCCTTGGCGACCAAGGCCCTGACCGCCGCGCCCAAGGCTCCGTTCGGCGGGCCGACCAGGCTGATATTGATCACCGGGACGCGAGCCTGGGCCATCCAGGACAGCGCCCCGACGATCGCCTCGGCCGAGCCCCCGGTCGGGCCCTGTCCATAGACGTCGGCGACCAGAATCTCGTCGACGCCGACCGCCGCGATCAGCGAGGCGGTGGCGGTGCCGTGCGGGCTGGGCCGCGCCCCGCCCTGGGCGAAGCCACGCTGCTGCAGCTTGACCCGCGAAAATACCGGCTGGTCAGCCGCCACGCCCCCGTCCAGCAAGCCCGCCCGTCCGTGTCCCACGCCAACCGCCGACCCCGCGACGCCGGACGCCGCCGCCCCGCCCTGGCCGGCGTCGGCATAGACGTGGTTGAAGTCGTAGTCGCCGGCCGGATCGATCTGGCGCAATCGCCTGACCGCCGCCCTGGCGCTCATCCCCTTGGGCGGCGTCAGGGTGACCAGCGACAGGCCCAGGTCCTCGGATGTGGTCTGGCGCGCCACGGCGAAACCTGCCGCCGTGATCCTGGCCAAGGCCTCGGCGGTGGGCGAAACGGCCAGCGCCTCGCCCCGCACCACCGGCTGACCCCGGTCATCCAGCTCCAGCGCGCGGGGATGAGTCCGGACCCGGGCGCTCAGCCGGTCCAGCCGCGCGGCGGCCAGGGCCTCGGGTGTGAGCCTGTCGGCGATCTGGTCGAGATCTCCCGTCACCCGGCCGACCACCGGCAGGCCCGACAGCGGCAAACCGGCCTGCCCCGCGATCGACGACGGCGACGGTAGAAGTTGGGCCGAGGCCGGCGTGCTTCCCAGCGCCACCAGGCACGACAGCGCCGCGATCAAGGGGCCTGGGCGTGGGTTGAAAGGGGTCATGGCCAGTTCGTAGGTCCTCGGCGTGCTCGGCGTGACAATGGTCGCATCGCGACCGGTGTGGAATAAGTTTAGGGTCAAGGACTAAACGACCCCGGCAAGACGTTTCTTCCACAGGACGAAAGCGAACCTTGGATTCCTTCCAGACGGAAATGCTGGCCCTGCTGCCCCGGTTGCGCCGGATGGCGCGGGTGCTGGCCTGGGAACCGGCGGACGCCGACGACCTGACGCAACTGACCGTGGAGCGCGCCCTGACGCGCCGCGAACAGTGGCGTCCGGGGACGAAACTGGACAGTTGGATGTTTCGCATCATGCGCAATGCCTGGATCGACGAAGCACGGACCCGACAAAGGCGGGGGCGCGTCCTGGCTCCGCCCGAGCACGGCGAGAACGCGGCGGACCCCAGCATCCCGTCGCTGGAAGCGCGACTGGGCGCCTCGGCGGTGGAGCGCGCCCTGGCCGCCCTGCCCGAGGACCAGCGGATCGCCGTCGCCCTCGTGCTGATCGAGGGGCTATCCTATCAGGAGGCCGCCGACAGCCTTGAGGTGCCGATCGGCACCCTGACCAGCCGTCTAGCCCGCGGGCGCGCCACGTTGCAGACTGTATTGATCGACCAAGGAGCCCAGCCATGACCGTTCCGGACGAAGAGGTCTTCGCCTTTGTCGACGGCGAGCTGCCGCCCGAAGCCATGGCGCGGATCGAGGCGGCCATGGCCACCGATCCTCAGCTGACCTTGCGGGTCGAAACCCAGCGCGCCTTGCGCCGTCTATTGTCGGGGGCCCATGCCGGCGTCCTGCATCGGACGCCGCCCGAGGCCCTGACCGCGGCGGTCACCGGCCAGTCCAGCTCGACGCCCAAACCTGGCGGCGCCAAACCCGCCGAGGTCATCGCCTTCCCCGGCGCCCAGGCCAAGAAGGCCAAGGCCAAGCCGCGCGAAGCCAGGCCGCCCAAGCCCGCCCGTACGTCGGACCAGGGCGGCGGCTTCCCGTCCTGGATCGCCATGGCCGCCTGCCTGGTCGCCGGCCTGGTGGTGGGGCGGATGGCCATGCCCTCGCCGGCCACTCTGAGCGGAGCCGACGCGCCCGCGCCGATCGCCGCCGGACCGCTGGCCAAGGCCCTGAACAGCCAGGCGTCGGGCCTGGGCGCGGGACCGATCCGCATCGGCCTGTCGTTCCAGGACAAGGCGGGCCTCTATTGCCGCACTTTCCAGGCCTCGGGCCAGGCCCCGGTCGCCGGCGTGGCCTGTCGCGAGCCGTCGGCTTGGCGCGTGCGATCCGTCGGCCCGGCCACCCCGGCGTCGAACGCCGATTATCGCACCGCCGGGTCGGAAACCCCGGCCGCGATCCTGGCGACTGTCGATGCGATGATCGCCGGCCAACCGCTCGACGCGGCCGGCGAGGCCAAGGCCCGGGCGGCCGGCTGGAAACCCGCTGCCAGATAGCCTCAAGGAATGGGTGCCGCCCCCCGGCGGAACCGGAGGGCGGCGGGTCCGAACCCGCGCAGGGGGGAATGCGGGGTGGGCTCGGACCGGCTCGGGCCGACGAGAGGCGTCCTAGGCGAGGATGTCCAGGAGGGCGCCCGTCATCTCGTCGGCGGTCTTGGCGACGGCCGCATTGGCCTTGAAGTCGGTCTTGGCCGAAATCTGTTCGACGGCCTCGTGGGCCAGATCGACCTTCTGTTCGGCCTGGGTCTGCTCCAGGCCCCAGGCGGCGGTGCGCTGGGCGCTGGCGCTGAGGCGGTCGGTGGCGGCGAACATGCCGGCGGCAGCGATGTTGAGGGCTTGCACGGCCGTCTCCTGGGTTGCCGGGCCAATGTGGCGCGCACCGGTTAATCGGCCTTAAGCAAAGAGGGTGAAGTTACGCGGTTAACCGCCGAAGCCCGGTGGCGACCGGCCGACCATCGCCGCGCCCAGGGTTTCGGGACGGCGCCTAGGCGCTGATATTGACGAGCGTGCCGGTCAGTTCGCCGGTGGTCTGGGCCAGCGCCGCGCCGGCCGAAGCCGTCATCTTGGCGTTGGTCTGGGCCACGGCCAACTGCGTGAGATCGACCGGAGGGCCGCCTTGGGCCTGGGTCGCGCCGGAGACGGCCGGGCGTTGGGCGCTGAAGCTGTTGGCGGCCGCGGATTGGATTTGCACGGAGGTTCCTCTCGGTCGCCGCCAACTTGGCGCCGAACGGTTAAACCCGGTTGACGAAAGACGGTAAACGCCGACGCCGCACCGGATAACGCGTTCTTTCGACGTGGTTTTTCCTGGAAGATTACAAAAGGTTCAGGTTCCGAAATCTCGACAAGCCGCCTTTGTCTAGCCAAGGTTCGCACCTCGCGGGCCAGACCCGTATTTGGAGCCTGCTGAATGCCGTTCTCCCGTCGCGCCGCCCTCGCCGGCGTCGCCCTGCTGCTGGCTGTCCAGCCGACCTTCGCTTCGCAAGCCGTCGCGGCCGCCAAGCCCGCCACTGCGCGCGCCAAGGCCCAGCCCTCCAAGGTTTCGGGCAGCGACTTCAAACCCTCGGCCGCCGCCATCAAGGCCCATATGGGCTTCCTGGCCGACGATCTGCTGGAGGGCCGCGAGGCCGGCACGCGCGGCTATGACATCGCCGCCAACTACGTGGCCTCGCAATATGCCGTGATGGGCGTCAAGCCGGCGGGCGACAACGGCTCCTACCTGCAGCAGGTGCCGCTGACCGCCTACCGCGCCGCCAATGAGGGCGGCTTCTCGTTCGCCAACGCCGACGGCAAGACGGGCGCCCTGATCTTCGGCGAGGACTACCTGCCCTCGGCACAGGCCCGGCTGGCCGAGACCTCGGTCACCGCCCCGCTGGTCTTCGTCGGCTACGGCATCAGCGCGCCGGAGCGCGGCCGCGACGACTATGCCGGCCTGGACGTGAAGGGCAAGATCGTCGTCTTCCTGAACGGCGCCCCCTCCGGCTTCCAGACCGAGGTTCGCGCCCACTACGGCAACGCCAACGTCAAGCGGGTCGAGGCGGCCAAGCGCGGCGCGGTCGGCGTCATCAGCCTGCCCACCACCAGCAGCGAGAAGAACCGTCCGTTCGCGCGGGGCATTCCCGGCTATCAGGACTGGCGGATGACCTGGAACGACGAGAAGGGCGCGGCCAATGTGCGCGGCGGCTCGGCTCCGGGCCTGGTCACCCTCAGCCTGAAGGGCGGCGCCAAGCTGTTCGGCGGCGCCCCGGCCACCCTGGAAAGCGTGCTGGCCACGGCTGAAACGCCGGAAGGCCTGGTCAGGGGCTTCGACCTGCCCACCAACGTCACGATCCAGTTGAAGACCGAGATCGAGAAGCGCCAGAGCAGCAACGTGGTCGGCCTGATCGAAGGCTCCGACCCGACGTTGAAGGCCCAGACGATCATCCTCAGCGCCCACCTCGACCACCTAGGGATCCACGGGACCGGCCCGGACAAGATCAACAACGGCGCCCTGGACAACGCCGCGGGCGTCGCCACGATGCTGGAGGTGGCGCGCGGCTTCAAGGAAGCCAAGACCAAGCCCAGGCGCTCGATCGTGCTGCTGGCGGTGACCGCCGAGGAAAAGGGCCTGATCGGCTCGGACTACTTCGCCAACAACCCGACCGTGCCGAAGGCCGGCATCGCCGCCGACGTCAATCTGGACATGCCGATCCTGCTGTACGACTTCCAGGACGTGGTGGCGTTCGGCGCCGACCGCTCGTCGATCGGCCCGGCCGTGGCTCGGGCCGCCGGCCGCGTCGGCATCGGCCTGTCGGCCGACCCGCTGCCGGAAGAAGGCCTGTTCACCCGCTCGGACCACTACCGCTTCGTCGAGCAGGGCGTGCCGTCGGTGTTCCTGATGACCGGCTTCAAGAACGGCGGCGAGAAGGGCTTCAAGGACTTCCTGGCCACCCACTATCACAAGCCCAACGACGACCTGAGCCAGCCCATAAGCTACGAGGCCGGGGCCCGCTTCGCCCTGGTCAATTACGAGATCGCCCGCGAGCTGGCCGACATGCCGGCCCGACCGAGCTGGAACAAGGGCGACTTCTTCGGCGGGCTGTTCGGGAAGAAGTAGGTTCGGCGCGGGGACGCCCCCTCCGTCACGATGCGTATTCGCATCGCGCCACCTCCCCCGCGATGCGGGTGAGGAGAAGGTGAGCGCATTCTCTCCTCCCCCGTGAAACGGGGGAGGTGGCGGCGAAGCCGACGGAGGGGGCGTCCAGCCACCGCACCACCGCATCCATCCTTGACCCCGCCCCCGCGCGGCGCGATCTATCCTCGTCCTATCAGCCGGAGACCGGACGAGTGTTGAGCGTGGGATCCCTGCTGAGGATCGGCCTGATCGTTCCGGTGATCATGGTGGCCGACGTGCTGCTGGCCCAGCGGCTGTTCCCGGGCTTCAACGCCGGGGCCCAGTTCATCAGCGAACTCGGCGGGCCCAAGGCGCCCAATCCGGCGATCTTCAATGTCGGCATGATCCTGGCCGGCCTGGCGGGCGTCGCGGCCGGGGCCGGCTTCGCCCAGGCCCTGGAGCACGCCGGCGGCCGCCGCCGGGTCGCGGCCTTCGCGGGCCTGTGGGTGGCGATGACCGGCCTGGGGGCCCTGTTCGCCGGCCTGTTCCACTGGCCCGACCCCATGCACCGCGCCTGCGGCGTGGGCCTGGCCATCCAGTTCGCCCCGCTGTTCACCGCCTGGGCCCTGTGGGGCAAACCCCAGCATCGGCGGCTGGCTCACTTCTCGCTGTGCTGGTTCTTCGGCCTGCTGCTGGTGTTGGCCCTGCTGACCGGGGTGTGGAACGTGCGCACCGGCTCGGATGTCGGCTTCTGGCAGCGCGGCCACGCCTTCCTGGGCCTGCTGTGGCTGGCCATCGCGTCCTGGAACCTCGACCGCCACTGGCGTTCGCGTCCGACCGACATGGGCCAGCCGGTAGAGCCCGACTACGCCCCAGCCGCCTCATAGGTGACGATCAGGTCGTCCGAGGCGATGGCCACGCCCTTCAAGGCGTCGACCAGTTCGGCCAACGCGGCCTCCGGCCCAAAGTCCAGACGCTCGGCCAGAGCGAAGATCTGGAAGTGATAGTGGTGCACGCCGTGGCCGACCGGTGGGCGTGGCCCAAAATAGCCGACCGAGCCGTTATCGTTCTTGCCCTGCACCGCCGCGCCGATCAGGCCCAGGACCGGATCGTTCGGCAGGCCCTCGGGCAGGCTGGTAGCCTCGCCCGGAACGTTCCAGATCAGCCAGTGGACGAACGGCAGGTCGCGTGGCGCGTCGGGATCCTCGACGATGATCGCATAGGCCGCCGCACCCTCAACCTGGGTCCAGACGAGAGGCGGCGAGATGTTGTCGTTGTAGGCGCTGTGGCGATCGGCCAGCCGGCCATCCAGGTCGGTGGCCGTGGTGGTGGTGAGAACAAGAGTGTCCGCGCCGAAGGGCTGGACCTTCTGAACCGTTATCGCGGCGCCCGAATGGTCGGGGGTCTGGCCCTGGGGCATGGAGATCTCCTGTCGTTCAGGAGGTAACCCCGGGCGACCGCGGAGGGTTCACCGCCAGGCGTAGTTGAAGCTGAGGCTGATCCGCTGCTCCTCGGCCTGGTTGGGCGTCACCTCGTGGCGCAGCCAGCTTTCCCACATCAGGATCGAGCCCGGCTCGGGCTGGACATAGATGAAGGGCTGCAGCCCCTCGGGCGCGTCGGCCAGGCGGGTCGGCGCGGCCATCATCATCGGCAGGCGCGGATCCTCGAACTTCAAGGCCGAGGCGCCCGGCGGAATGGTCACATAGACCGTGCCGGAGATGACGCTGTGCGGGTGGATATGGCCGGTATGCTGGCCGCCCGGGTCCAGGATGTTGATCCAGAAGCTGTCCATCACCAGCTTGGCGCCGGCCAGGTCGAAATGCAGGGCCTTGGCGAAGGCCGCCGCGTGCTTGTCGAGCTTCTTCTTGAGGTCGGCGAACAGGCTGTCGCGCTGGGCCAGGTCGTCGAGCGAGGCATAGGAGGTATAGCCCAGATAGCCCTTCTTCTCGGCCCAGGCCTGGCCGGCCTCGTCGTCCTCGGCCACGGCGATGCAGGCGTCATGCAGGTCGTCGATGAAGGCCTCGAAGCCCTTCTCCCCAGCCAGGCTGGCCTCGTAGAGCGGCGTGACGAAGAGCGGGCGCGTGGTCATGACGGGCGTCATACCGCTCGAAACGCCTGTGACCAAGTCGACTAGGATGCACGACGAGATGTAGGGCGTTGAGGTTGCCTCATAAGTTGAGTATGGTTTACGAAGCGCGGGGGGGGGGGTAGCGATGGGCGAGAAAACCAAACTCGACTATGCGCTGACGATCACGCAGATCACCGTCAGCGCCGCCTTAACATTGGTCGGCATCGCGTTGACCAGCGCGCAAGTCAAAGCAACTGAGGAACGCGATGCGCTTCAGCGGCGCAGTCTGCAATATTCTACACTCGCCGACATCACGAAGCGTTGCATGTCGACAGATACGAATGAGCAAAGCCAGATTCTGAGCATCGTTGCCTTCATGAGCACCGAAATACCATCGAATAATTCGACGAAAGCCGACGACACTTTCGAAAGCACCATGAAATTCTGCAGCCAGTTGGTGTCGCGCCGTCAGGCTAGCAGCCCGCCATCGTTATTGGCGACACCGCCAGCGCCGGCTACGCCGCCGGGCGCGACGATCGGGTCCAAGTGGGTGTATCTGGGCACATATCAGCAGGGAGAATGGCGGACCCACTACCTCGACTTTCCCACCACGATGAATCCCGCCAAATTCACTCAGACCTCGCCGGGTGCGTTTAAAGTTCGATCCCAGACCGGAGCGTTGAACCTGCGCACCGGCGAGTTTTCGCTAGGCGGCGACTTTCCGCCCGTGACCAGCAGCCTTGGCGTGGGTCGGTCAGTAAAGGTTCTCAATACCTGGCAATGGTTTGACAGCGGGAACTGGTGGGCAAAAGTCGAGATTCTCTAGTCCTTCTAGCCATCACGCGCCTCTTCGACAGCCTCGAAGATCGCTGACCGGCGCAGACTCGCCTATATGTCCCCCGTGGACCACGATACGATCGCCTCTCCCCCCGCCGAGAACGCCCTGAAGGGCGCCGCCCTGATCAAGGACGAGGTCTCGCGCCTGCCCGACGCCCCCGGCGTCTACCGGATGATCGGCGAGGACGACGAGGTCCTCTATGTCGGCAAGGCGAAAAGCCTGAAGAAGCGGGTGGTGCAGTACGCCCAGGGCCGCTTCCACACCAACCGCATCGCCCACATGGTCGACGCCACGCGATCGATGGTGTTCGTCACCACCCGCACCGAAGCCGACGCGCTGCTGCTCGAGATCAACCTGATCAAGCAGCTGAAGCCGCGCTTCAACGTGCTGCTGCGCGACGACAAGAGCTTCCCCGAGATCGTCATCCGCCGCGACCACGACGCCCCGCAGCTGCGCAAGCATCGCGGCGCCCACACCATCAAGGGCGACTATTTCGGGCCGTTCGCCAGCGCCGGGGCGGTGAACCGCACGCTGAACACCCTGCAGAAGGCGTTCCTGCTGCGGTCGTGCAGCGACAGCGTCTACGACACCCGCTCGCGGCCCTGCATGCTGCACCAGATCAAGCGCTGCGCCGCCCCCTGCACCGGCCTGATCGGCAAGGACGACTACCAGGCCCTGGTCGACCAGGCCGAGGCCTTCCTGCGGGGCAAGTCCCGCGCGGTCATGGCCTCGATCGCCCAGCAGATGGAAGCCGCCTCCGAAGACCTGGAGTTCGAGCGCGCCGCGCGCCTGCGCGACCGCATCCGCGCCCTGGCCGCCGTCGCCCAGGAAAGCCAGATCAATCCCGAGACCGTGGAGGAGGCCGACGTGGTGGCCCTGCACGTCGAGGGCGGGCAGGCCTGCGTGCAGGTGTTCTTCTTCCGGGCCGGCCAGAACTGGGGCAACCGCGCCTACTTCCCGCGCGTGACCGGCAACGCCGAGGACGAGGACGAGACGGCCACCGAGGAGCAGCGGATCCTGACCGCGTTCCTGGGCCAGTTCTACGACGACAAACCGATCCCGCGCCTGATCCTGACCAATCTGGAGCCGGCCGACCGCGACCTGCTGGCCGAGGCCTTCTGCCTGAAGAGCGGCCGCAAGGTCGAGATCGCCACCCCCAAGCGCGGCGAGAAGGCTGACCTGGTCGGCCATGCGCTCACCAATGCGCGCGAAGCGCTCGGGCGGAAGATGGCCGAGGGCTCGGCCCAGACCAAGCTGCTGGCCGGGGTCTGCGAGGCGTTCGGCCTGGAGGCCCCGCCCGAGCGGATCGAGGTCTATGACAACAGCCACATCCAGGGCACCAACGCCGTCGGCGGCATGATCGTGGCCGGGCCCGAGGGCTTCATGAAGGGCCAGTACCGCAAGTTCAACATCAAGAGCACCGAGCTGACCCCCGGCGACGACTACGGCATGATGAAGGAGGTGCTGAAGCGCCGCTTCGCCCGCCTGGTCAAGGAAGAGGAAGAGGGCGACAGCTCCGCCCGCCCCGATCTGGTGCTGGTCGACGGCGGCAAGGGCCAGCTGGACGCGGCGCTGGAGGTGATGGCCGATCTCGGCGTCGACGACATCGCCGTGGTCGGCGTCGCCAAGGGCCCTGACCGCGATGCCGGCTTGGAGCGGTTCTTCATGCCCGACAAGGTCCCGTTCATGCTCGAGCCCAAGTCGCCGGTGCTCTACTACCTCCAGCGCCTGCGCGACGAGGCCCACCGCTTCGCGATCGGCGCGCACCGCACCCGCCGCTCGATGGACCTGAAGAAGAACCCGCTGGACGAGATCGAGGGCGTCGGTCCCGGCCGCAAGAAGGCCCTGCTGCATGCGTTCGGGTCCGCCAAGGGCGTGGCCCGCGCGGGGGTCGAGGACCTGCTGAAGGTCGATGGCGTCAGCCAGCCGCTGGCCGAACGGATTCACGCGTTTTTCCGCAAGAGTTAGGGCGGCGACATTTGCCCCCTACGGGTCGCGTCGCACCATCTTCCCCCAGAGGGGGAAGAGCCTCCAGGGCGAAGGCGCCGCCCCCTCGCCGCGACAGGCGGCGAAGGGGCCAGGTGGGGGCAAGTCGTCAGCCCTCTCGAGCACTAAGCTCCAGCCAATCAAACTCCTCCTCCAGCGCCCGATAGGCGTCGTCGCCGATCTCGCCGCGCTGGCGCAGGTCCGCGATCGCGGCGCGGGACACGGCGACCACCCGGCGGCGCAGGGCGTTCTCGGCGGAGTCGCGGGCGTCGGCGCCCTTCTTGGTCTGGCGCAAGGCCGCGTCGTACTCGCGGCGCAGCGCCTCGGCGGCCTCGGACGCGTCGCCCTCCAGCTCGACCAGGGCGGCCTTCAACGCCATGGCGCGGGCCAGTTTCAGCTCCTTGCGCACCGGATCGTCGTCGGGCAGACGCAGCAGCTTCATCAGCGGCTTCAGGGTCAGGCCCTGCAGCACCAGCGTGCCCACCACCACCGCGAAGGCGGTCAGCAGGATGAAGTCGCGATAGGGAAAGCCCTCGGGCAGGGCCAGGGCGGCGGCCAGGGTGACCATGCCGCGCATGCCGCACCAAGCGATCAGCAGGCCGCCCCGCGCGGTGGGCGGCGCCATGCTGGGCCGGGCCACATGCAGGCCGAACAACCGGTTCTTCAGCCGCACCACGCCGTTGTAGGTCATCACCCAGGCGACCCGCACGGCGACCACCGTCGCCAGGATCACCAGGGCCGCGCGCAGATAGTCAATCCGCTCTTGCGGCGACAGGGTCTCGAGGATCGGCCGGATCTGCAGGCCGATCAGGGTGAAGGCCAGGATGTTGAGCACCACCGTCACCGTCTCCCAGATGGCGAACGACGGGATGCGCATGCGCGCCGCCATCGGCGAGCCCGACCGCCAGGCCGAGGTCACGCCGTAGACCACGATGGTGATCACCCCCGACAGGCCCAGATGCTCGGCCAGGATCCACACCCCGAACGTGGCGACGAACTGGATGATCACGGAGCTGGGCACGTCCTGCACATGGCGGATCAGCCGCCCGCCGACCCAGGCCAGCCCATAGCCGGCCACGACGCTGCCCACCGCCACCAGAGCAAAGGTCGGGGCCGCGTGGGCCAGGCTGAAGCCGCCGCCCGCCGCGCCGACCGCCAGGCGATAGATCAGCAGGGCCGAGGCGTCATTGAGCAGGCTCTCGCCCTCCAACACCTTGAGGATGCGGTGCGGTGGCCGGATCTGGCGCAGCACCGCGAGGGCGGCCACGGCGTCGGGCGGGGCGACGATGGCCCCCAGGGCGATGGCCGCCGGCCACGGCATGTCGGGAAACAGCGCCCGCGCCACCAGGGCCACGCCCACGGTGGTCAGGCTGACGGCCACCAGCACCAGCGACGACACCGGCCGCCAGTTATCCTTCAGGTCGCGAAGCGAAGCGTCATAGGCCGCGTCGAGCAGAACCGGGGCGATGAACAAGGCCAGGATCAGCTCCGGCGCCAGGTCCAGCCGCGGCGCCCCGGGAACCAAGGCCACGGCCGCCCCGCCCAGGGCCAGCAGGGCCGGATAGGGCGCGCCGATCCGACGGGCCAGGGCCGACAGCAACACCGCGCCCAGCAGCAGGGCCAGGATCCATTCGAAGATCAGCATGCGGTTGGACCTCCGGCCTCCGCACCGGCGTAGCAGAGCCGGCGCGGCCCCGGCAACGTCCCGACCAAGATTGACAACGCCGTTCGGCGAACACACAACTTCCGCGCGGACTTCCGAGTCACACCACTTTTGGGCGCGGCGCCCGCGCCTCCCGGTCGACCGCCAAAGCGTAAACCGGGGAAACGCCGCCATGACTCCTTCGATACCGCAACGCGGACGCGGCGCCAGCCGCGCCCTGGCCGCCTCGCAAGGCCAGGTTCCGCAAGCCGCCGACGGCCCTATCCCGGTGCCCGCGGCCCTGTCGGGCATTCACCTGCCGGCCGACCACTACATGCACCGAGGCGCGCCGACCGAGTGGTGGTGGAACATCGGCACCCTGACCTGCGGCGACCGGATCTTCGGCTTCGAGATCAACGCCGCCGCCTTCCGCGATCGAAACTTCGCCTTCAGCCAGATCATGCTGAGCGACGTCGCCAACCAGAAGCACTACCAGCGCACCACCAGCTACACGCCGCCCGCCGGAGTCGATTTCGACACCTGGGCGCAGTCCGACCCCACCCGCGACTGGCACGTGGGCCTGGGCCGGATCGACAATCAGCTGTCGACCATCGACGTGACAGCCGGCGGTTCGGGCTATGACGACAAGACCACCGTGGTGGTGTCGGGCGGCGGCGGCTCGCAGGCCATCGCCTATCCCGTCGTGGTGGGCGGCGTGGTCACCGCCATCCAGCTGACCAATCCGGGCCGGGGCTACACCTCGCCGCCCACCGTCACCATCGCCGGCAAGGGCACGGGCGCCACGGCCAAGGCCGTCCACAGCTATGTGACCATGGACGCGGCCTGGGGCGATCCGACCCAGAACATCGCCATCGTCGCCCTGCTGAACGACCAGGCCACCGGGACGCAGGCGCTGTTCGACCTGATGCTGTCGCAGCAGGGCTCGCCATTCATCGTCTGGGGCGTGGGCGTGGGACCGGTCAAGCCGGCGGCCAGCGGCCCGCCCCTGGCGACCAACAACTTCTACTATTCGCTGACCAACCTGAAGGCGGCGGGCACGATCACCCTGGACGGCGAGGTCCATGCGGTGACCGGCGTCACCTGGATGGACCACGAATACGGCTTCTTCGGCACGGCGGCCACGCCGACCAAGTGGCTGCTGCAGGACGCCCAGTTGGACAACGGCTGGACCCTGTCCAACTTCTGCGTCCTGCCCGGCACGGTGTCGCCGCCGGAGGGCCAGCCGTCGACCAGCTTCGTCACCCTGCGCGACGCGACCGGCCAGATGTACGTCCACCCCTCGACCATGACCCCGACGGTCAAGTGGGTCAGCCCGCACTCCGGCATCGAATATTTCCTGGAATACGAGGTGAAGATCGGCGACT